>Ga0209770_10001504_pt1 | contig 12039 bp, 10 predicted proteins | sample LauGreSu1BDMLBDD_2_FD_187572 | JGI IMG/M metagenome (GOLD analysis project Ga0209770, IMG submission 187572) | Freshwater lake microbial communities from Lake Michigan, USA - Su13.BD.MLB.DD (SPAdes) (version 2) | ecosystem: Environmental > Aquatic > Freshwater > Lake | place: Lake Michigan, USA...
GGGATCAGGGTCACGAACCGCGCGGCGGTCGGAACGGGGAAGCGGATCGCCCGGGCTGTCGTGCCCACCATCGTCGACGCTGTGAACCCACCAAAGGTCGCCGGCGCGGCGTTGTCGGGGTGTCCCTCGAGTCGGCTGACCAGTTGAAACAACGCCTCGCGATCCAAGGGTTCGCTGACCATCTGGTTGAGGGCTGCCGCGCAACCCAGGCGGGCGGTGACGCTCGAACCCAGTCCCCGTGCCAATGGGACTTCTCCTTCGATCGCGATCTCGAAGCCGAACGACGGTTTCTTCGCGGCGCGGAAGAAGGCCGTGGCGGCTTCCTGGAGCATCGCGGTCGCCGGGCCCCGGGAAGCCTCCTCGATGGGCGATGTGATCACGATCCCGCGACGTTCGATCCTGCGGACGGTGATGCGGTTGTAGAGTTTGAGCGCGAGCCCGAGAGTGTCGAATCCGGGTCCAAGGTTGGCGGTGGTTCCCGGAACGCGGACGGTGGCGGAAGGGGTGGGCATGGGGGAAATATGAGTGGTGGCTCGGGGGAGTTCAGCTCTCGGATCGGGTCTCCCGATTCAGGACATCGACGACGGCTTGTCGTGGGGACTTGCCCTCATGGAGCGTGGCGTCGACTTCGGCGGTGATGGGGGCGCTGACGCCGAGCCGGATAGCCAGCTCATGGGCGGATCGGCTGGTGGGAAAGCCTTCGATGACCGTGGCTGAAGCCGCCAGCAGGTCCGCCACGCGTTCACCGCGGCCGATCCGCTCGCCGAAGCCGCGGTTCCGGCTGAGGCGACTGGTGCAGGTGACCGTCAGATCGCCGAGTCCGCTCAGTCCCGAGAAGGTCTCGGCCTTGGCACCGCAAGCGACGCCCAGTCGGCTCATCTCCGCCAGGCCCCGGGTGATCAGGGCGGCCTTGGCATTATCCCCGAGTCCGAGCCCGTCACAGATGCCTGCGGCGATTGCCACGACGTTCTTGAGGGCCCCGCCCAACTCGACCCCGATGACGTCGGTCGACGTGTAGACCCGGAAGGTGGGGCGGTGGAAGAGGGCTTGGATCTGTTCCGCGATGTCGGCTGAGGGGCTGGCGGCGACGACGGCGGTGGGGACTCCGCGGGCCACCTCGGCGGCGAGGGTCGGTCCCGAGAGCGCAGCGACCCGGGCACGGGGTGCGGTCTCGGCGAGGATCTGGCACATGGTTTTGCCCGTGGTGTGTTCGATCCCCTTGGTGGTGCTGACCATGATCCCGTCGAATCCGGGCATCCGCCCCGTGATCTCGCGAAATGCCTTGGAGGGGACGGAGACCACGACGACCTCTGCCTGATCCATGGCCCGGGTCAGATCCGATTCCAGTCGGAGTGCCTCGGGGAGTGGGACCCCGGGGAGATACCGACGATTCTCCCGCAGCCGAGCGGCTTCAGCGAGGCGTTCGGAGTTGTTTCCCCACAGGACAACACGGTGTCGGTTCTGCACGAGGAGCAGCGCGAGGGCGGTGCCCCAGGATCCGGCTCCGAGTACGGTGACGTTCATGATTTCGGGGGTGAAGGTTTGCGGCCGAACTCGATCCTGGATTCGGTCCCGGCCCGGAGTCGTTGCAGATTGCCCCGATGGCGCCAGATGGCCAGACCCCCAAAGATGAAAGCCACGGCCCAGAGGGCATGGTTCCGGGAGGTGAGCATGGTGGCGATGGGCAGCACGATGGCGGCGACGATGCTGGCCACCGAGACGTATCGGGTTGCCAGGAAGACGATCAACCAGGTCGAGAAGGTGATCGTAAGTCCGAGTGGCACAAGGGTGGCCATGACTCCCGCTGTGGTCGCGATACCCTTGCCTCCTTTGAATCGAAGCCAACAGGTGTAGTTGTGTCCGAGAATTGCGGCCACGCCGGCAATCAGGGGCAGCGATTCTGAGGCGGTGCCGCCGGCGATCCGGACGGCCAGGCCCGGCATCCAGAGAACCGCAGCCGCCCCCTTCAGGGCGTCCGCGATAAGGACGAATGCCCCCGGTCCTTTTCCGAGCACGCGGAAGGCGTTCGTCGCCCCGATGTTTCCGGAGCCGTGGGCACGGAGGTCGACGCCTCGAAACAGGGCGACCAGGTATCCGGTCGGAATCGAACCAATGAGATAGGCGCCTGCGATGACGACGATGAGGGCGAGCATTGTTTCCGTTCCGTATGGTGTAGGTCCTCGGCTCCGGGGTGCCAGTCGCCAGTTTTAGGGATAACAACGATCCCGGAAGGATCCCGGAGGGAGAATCGATACAGGGCCTGTCCCTCTGTCGTGATTCCCCCGAGCGCCTGTCCCTTTATCCGGTTGGAATGACGGGGGACTGACAGAGGACCCGTCCCCCTGTCCCCGAGGACCCGTCCCTCTATCGTGATTCGGTGTCGTGATGTGTGGAGGCTCGCGTCAGTGGGGCGGGGTCGCGGGAGGGGGTTCCCAGGCGTCCATCGGATGTTCCCGGTTCCACCGCAGCATCAACTCGACATTCTCCTCAAACCGCCCCCGACGCTGGCCGCCCCCCGCCTCGGGTCGATCATCCCGCACGTAGCCCAGGTAGACCGGTTCCGGTTCCGGTTCCCGTCCACGATCCCCGTTCCTCCCGATCCAGTCGGCGAGGGCCTGTCTATGCCGTGACAGTTCCTTCTCGTACCGCAGATCGGTGGCGACGTTTCGGAGTTCGAAGGGATCGGAGGCAAGATCGTAGAACTCCTCGCGGGGCCTGGAATCCGCCATCACCAGCCCCTCCTCCGGTTTCAGGGCGCCAGCGGCGTGGAGTCGACGCAGGGTCTGGACGATGGCCTTGTCATCCATGTAGCGGTTCGGCTGCCGATAGGGCCGGGTCGGATAGTAGTTCCGGATGTACTTGAACCGGTCACTCCGGACCGCCCGGATCCGGTCGACCGTCTCGTCCGCGCGATCCCGGGCCGAGAAAACGAAGGATCGTGGGCTGGGGTTGTCCTGAAGCGCCTTCGCCTGCATCCAGCTCGGCGGGTTCAGACCCGCCAGCCGCAGGGTGGTCGGGGCGATGTCGATGTGTTCGACCAGATCCTTCCTGACCTGCCCCGGGGCGAATCCGGGACCGTTGATGATGAGAGGAACCTGGATCCCTCCGTCGTAGAGGAACTGTTTATGCCGGACGTGGCTGATCCCATGGTCGCTCCAGAAGATCAGCACCGTCCGATCAAGCTCCCCGGCCTCGCGCAGCCGGGTGATGATTTTCCCGACCTCCCAGTCGACGTACCGGACGGCGTCTAGGTACTGGGCCCAGTCTTCCCTGAGGATCGGATCCTCGGGGATCCCGGGCGGCAACCGGAAGGCGTTGGTGGGCGTGACGCTGCCCAGGGTGGCCTTCACCCTCGTGGGCCAATCCCGACCGGGGGCTTCACCTCGCCTCTTGCCACCGAGGAGTTGAACCTGAGCGAAGAAAGGCTGTCCCGGGCGTCGACCGGCCCAATGACGGGTCTCATAGGTGGACGCGGGGTCCCACACGAAGTTGTAGTCAGTCTTGGCCACCCCGACCGCTCCGTCCTGCTTCAGGAAGTCGTCCAATGACAGGTTGGTGACGTGGTACCCGGAGTCCCTGAGGAGCCTGGGGACCGTGGTGACATCCCCTGGGAGTCGGATGGGATGTCGGGCGCTGCCGCTCCGGTGGTTCTGACATCCGATGTGGGTCTGGTAGCAACCTGTGATGAGTGCCGAGCGACTGATCGAGCAGATGGGGCCTGTGGTGAACGCCGCAGTGAAACGGACACCCCCGGCCGCCAACCGGTCGAGATGAGGCGTCTCGATGACCGGGTTCCCGTAGCACCGCAGGTCCGGCGACATGTCGTCCACGAGGATCCAGACGATGTTCAGCCTCGCTGGAGGCGGTTCCGCTGCCGTGATGGAGATCCCGAGGCTCAGGAGCGGGCCCAGGATCCGCAGCAGAAGACGGAGGGGAGACGGGATCACTGCGAGGACGCTGCCTGCAGCCGCGGATCGAGGTCAATCCGGGGAGTCCTCGTGGTGTGGTCCTGGCACTGGATCGGTATCAGGGCCCGTTTGGATTCCACCAGGCGTCGAGTTCCTGGCGCAGTCGCTGGACCCGGGCAGTGTTCCGGCCGGCTCGGTCCTGACGCTCCAGCGGATCCGTTCGGATCCGATACAACTCCGGTCGTCCTGCCGCCTCGTTCCACGGTGCCGGGACGATCAGTTTCCATCCGTCCTGCACGATCCAGCGCCATCTCAGGCCCAGGTCTGGACGGTCGAGGTCCACCGCGTCGTGGGTGAAGCACTCGCCGAACACGGATCGTCGTTTCCGTACAGCGCCTCGATCCAATAGATCGATGCCTGGCAGTCCCTCGGGAACAGGAGCTCCGGTGAGGCGTGCCAGCGTCGGCAGGAGGTCCAGGCTCGAAACCGCATGTTCGCTCTCCCGACGGGCCTTGATGTGACCGGGCCAACTGAGGAGCACCGGTGTCCTCAGCCCTCCGTCGTAGGGGCTCTGCTTCGATCTCGGGGCGAAGCGCCCCGTCTCGGGATCGGTGATCCAGCCGTTATCGGTGACATAGGCCACGATCGTCCGGTCCGCGATGCCGCGACGCTCGAGGAGATCCATGAGTTGGCCGCACGTCTCGTCAAACCACTCCACCATCGCGTGGTATCGGGCGACGGGCAGGGGTTCCCCGAGATCCCGGTATCGCGCCAGAAGACGTTCCGGCGGGGTGTGCGGGTCGTGGGGCATCATGGGGGCGTACCAGACGAACCAAGGGCGTTGCTCCTGTTCCGCCATTGCGACGAAGTCCTCGATTGGCTTGAGGGTGACCCGCCCAATCTGGAGCCCGTCATCCCCATGGCGATCGCCGCGGGTCATGCCGTGGGTGAAGCCGCCTCGTGAGTAGCTGTTCTGCCACCATTTGCCGCTCTGGAAGCTCAGGTAGCCCTTCGTTTGGAGGATGCGGGGCAGTGTGGGCATCGCATCCAGGAACGAGGACAGGCGCTCACGGCCTTCCCGGAAAGCGGGACTCCGATGGAACGCCTCCCCGCTGAGCGTCGGGGGTCGCGGAGGATCGTTGCAGACCACGCCGTGTTCATGAGGGAAGCGCCCTGTGATCAGGGAAGCCAGGCTGGGACAGCACAGGCTGGAAGGGACGTAGCCCCGTGTGAAGCAGAGGGATCGGGCCGCAAGCCGGTCGAGGTTCGGGGTGCGGATCACCGGATGGCCCATGAACCCGTAGTCGGTCCAGGCCTGGTCATCGGAGACGATCAGCAGGATGTTCGGAGGGGCGATGGCCGCGGGGTTATCGGCCTGGGCTCCGGTGGCAGGGCTGATTCCGACCATCGTGAAGGCGAGGAGTATGCCCCAGAAACGTCGGAGGGTATGGCCGCGAGGGAGTCGGTGTCGGAGGAATCCCAGGGTGGGCCGTGTGCGGTGCCATCCAGCGTCTTGACCCGAACCCCCACCCATGGAGCGAGTTTCCACGTCCGGTGAGATGCCAGCCAGCCCGAAGTGCTGGCATCCCGCCGGCCCTACAGTTCCTCACCTTCCTGGGCCGATGAGTGGGATCCGGCTGCGCGGTGTGCAGCCGCGGAGATCTGTCCGGGGTTCGGAACCTGCTTTTCCGCAGGGCCCAGCCCCCTTACTTCCTGGCCTGGATCCGGTAGAGCGCCGTGTCGGTGCGGAGGTACAACGAATCCCCCGAGGCGATCGGCGAGGCCATGAGCTTGCCGGGGAGACGGTTCCTGGCGATGAGCTTGAACGAGGTCCCGGGGGTCACGACGCAGGTCTCTCCCTCCCGGGAACACAGGAGGATCTTGCCATCCACGAACAGCGGCGAAGCACTGTGGCTGCCACCGAGGCGTTCCTTGTAGTGCTCACGACCATCGCGGGCGTCCAGACAGGTCAGCATGCCGCCGGAGTCGGAGACGAAGTAGAGCTCATTCCCGACCAGCAGCAGCGAGGACATTGTCGGGGCGCCCTTCGCATATTTCCAGACCGTGGACGGCGCGGCATCGGGACCACCGAGCTGGACGGCCTGGATCTCGGACCGGGAGTAGCCGGTGGCGAAGTAGACCCGCTCGTTGCCGAGCACCGCTCGCGACGACAGGGAGAACCCGAGACTCCCATACGGCACCTTCCAGAGTTCCCGTCCGGTGGCGGGTTCATAGGCGTAGATCCAGTCGGCACCCTGCGACAGGACCGCCGTTTTGCCGCCCCACCGGGTGACCGTCGGCGTGGCGTAGGATTTCTTGAGCTGGGGATGGTCGTTCATCTTGCCCGAGCGGTCTGTCCGCCAGACGAGGCGTCCCGTCTTCTTGTCGAGGGCGGCAATCGACTGCGAGTCGCTGCCGTCGAGATGGAACAGCAGCAGGTCCCCCACGAGGACTGGTGAGCTGCCCGGTCCGTTCTCGTGCATGATGTGGAGGTTGGTGTTGGCCCACACCACGGAACCTGCATCGACATCGACGCAGAAGGTCCCGAAGGTGCCGAAATGGAAGTAGGCGCGTCCGGGTTCGAGGACCGGGGAGGGGGAGGCGTAGCTGTTCAGCTCATGCACCCACTGGGGGTCCTGGACCGTGACGAGCGGGAGGTCGCGGAGGAGCCTTCCTGTCTTGCGGTCGACGCAGAGGGCCTTGAGCTCGACCTTCGACAGGACGGTGAGGGGTTGATCGGCGGTGTTGACCTTGGTGCGACGGGCCACCTCCTCGGGTGACGCTGCGGTCTCGAGGGCGGTGCTCAGCCAGATCTGGTCGGCATCCATGACGGGCGTCGACCAGCCGCGTCCTGGCAGATCACAGCGCCAAGCGATGTTCTGGGTCTCGGTCCAGGTGTCTGGAAGACCCTTTGCGGTGGCGTGTCCCTGGGCGTCCGGACCGCGCCACTCGGGCCAGTCGACCGGAGCTTTCGCCCCGTGGGCGGGGAGCAGGACTGCGAGGAGGGCGGAGAGGAGGATCAGGGGCGACTTCATGAAGGGTGCCGTTGGAGACCGGACGGGGCGGGGGCGTGGTGTGTTCAGGGTGAGGAGAAGCCTCCGACCCGGGGTTTCGACTGACAAGCGGCTTCCCCGGGTTCTTGTCGGTGCCTGACGAGGCAGGTGGGTCTGGATCCCGGGTTTGACGGTCTGGGGGACCTGACTAAGGTCGGTCCATGATTCGAAAGCTCCCCCTCCTAGCCTCCCTCCTCACCGTCACCGCCGGGGTCGTGATGGCCGACTGGCCGATGTTCCGCGGCGTGGATCAGACGGGCATCTCGCCGGAGCGCAACTGGCTCGGCGCCTGGCCCGGTGGGCAGCCTAAGCAGCTCTGGAAGAAGAACGTGGGGATCGGCTACTCCTCGATGTCGGTGGCCGCCGGAAAGGTCTACACGGTGGGCAACGCCAACAACCAGGATACGATCTTCTGCTTCGACGCCAACACGGGTGCCGAGGTCTGGAAGGTGGTGTATCCGCAGAAGCTGGATCCCAAGTACTATGAGGGTGGACCGAGTGCGACGCCGACAATCGCCGAGGGCCGGCTGTATTTCATCAGCAAGCAGGGCGAGGTCCGATGCCTCGATGCGGCGACTGGGAAGGAGATCTGGCTCCGGAACATCCGGAAGGAACATGGGGTCGAGGAGCCCGAGTGGGGATTCGCCGGATCCCCGCTGGTGCAGGGAAGCGTTATCTTCCTCAACGCTGGGACCCATGGCATCGCCCTCCAAGCCAAGGATGGCAGCCCCATCTGGTCCTCCGGCAAGGATGCCTCTGGCTATGCGACACCGGTGTCGTTCCAGTTCAATGGCAAGCCCGCACTCGCGGTCTTCGCCGCCAAGGCGGTCGTTGTGGTCGACCCGAAGACCGGCAAGGAGCTGTCGCGGTTCCCTTGGGAGACCATGTACGACGTCAACGCGCCGGACCCGATCGTGGTCGGCAACGATCTCTTTGTGACCTCCGGGTACAAATTCCTCGAGGGGCCTGGCACCGGAGCCTCGGGTGCGTTGTTCCGACCCACGGCTGGTGGAGCGCAGAAGCTCTGGCTCTCCAAGGAACTCGCGAGCCAGCTCTCGACCCCGGTGCTCATCGGTGGACACCTCTACGGGATCAGCGGCAATGGCGACCGGCCGGGACATCTCCGCTGTCTGGACGTCAAGACGGGCGCGGTGAAGTGGAGTTCCCCGGAGGCTCCGATGGGCAACCTCACCGCGGCCGACGGGAAGCTGATCTGGATCACCGGCGCCGGCGAACTGGTGGTCGTCTCGGCCACGCCCGAGGCCTACAAGGAGATCGTCCGGGCGCAGGTTTCGGGCGGCAAGGTCTGGAGCGCCCCGGTCCTGGATGCGGGAAAGCTCTACGTCCGGAACTCCAAGGGCGATGTGGTCTGTGTCGATGTGAAGGGGACCGGACCGGTCCAGTGACGGGTTCCATCGATGGACCACCCGATTCAAGCCGGGTGGTTTGACCCGGTGTGTCGACTCTGGTAACTCCCTCGTGCCGAATGAACAAACCCCGCCCCTCTGCCAAGACAAAGCCCCGATACAAGCGCGTGCTGATCAAGCTCAGCGGGGAGGCGTTGGGCGGGGAGTCGGGTGCCGGGATCTGTCCGGAGGCGGTCCATGACATGGCCACCCAGATCACCGAGGTTCAGAAGCTCGGGGTCGAGGTGGTGATCGTGGTCGGCGGCGGCAACATCTTCCGGGGTCTCCAGGGCAGCGAGCGCGGGATCGAGCGGGCCACCGGGGACTACATGGGGATGCTGGCGACGGTGATCAACGCCCTCGCCCTCCAGGATGCCCTCGAGAAGCAGAAGGTGGCGACCCGGGTCCTCAGCGCCATCACCATGACGGCCATCGCGGAACCGTTCATCCGTCGACGCGCGGTCCGCCACCTCGAGAAGGGGCGCGTCATCATCTTCGGCGCCGGCACGGGCAACCCGTACTTCTCGACCGACACCGCCGCGGCACTCCGGGCCAATGAGATCGGGGCCGAGGTCGTCCTCAAGGCCACCAAGGTGGACGGCATCTACGACAAGGATCCCAAGAAGCACGCCGACGCGAAGCGCTACGACCGCATCACCTACACCGAGGCGCTCGAGAAACGGCTGAAGGTCATGGACGCCGCGGCGTTCGCGCTATGCCAGGACAACAAGATGCCGATCATCGTCTTCGACTTCTTCCGCCCCCACAACCTGCTGCGCGTCGTCTCCGGAGCCCGGGTCGGCACGCTTGTGAGCCAATGAGAACCACCGATTTCCCCATTCCCATCCCATGACCGACGAGATCCTTTTCGAGACCGAGGAGAAGATGCTCAAGACCGAGGAGCATCTGGTGCAGCAGTTCGCGGGCGTCCGCACCGGCAAGGCATCCCCCTCCCTGATTGAGAATGTCCAGGTGGAGGCCTATGGGTCCCACATGCGGCTCAAGGAGCTGGCGACCATCAGCACGCCCGAGGCCCGGATGCTCATGGTGCAGCCGTTCGACGTCGGCAACACGAAGGCCATCGAGAAGGCCATCCAGAACTCGAACCTGGGCCTCAATCCGGCGACCCAGGGCAAGTTCATCCGGATCGTCCTTCCCGACCTGAGCGCCGAGCGCCGGGCGGAGTTCGTGAAGCTCTGCAAGAAGATGACCGAGGATGGCCGGGTCGCGGTCCGCAACGAGCGGCGCCAGGCCATGGAGGCCCTCAAGAAGGCGAAGAACGACGGCGTCTCGGAGGACGAGGTGAAGACGGCCGAGGGAGAAGTCCAGAAGCTCACCGACCGCTATATCGCCAAGCTCGAGCAGCACCTCGCCCACAAGGAGAAGGAGATCCTCACGGTCTGAGGATCCCTCCGGGTGGGACCGTCCCGAGGGCGGTGCCCGATCGACTCAGGGCAGCAGGCGGACCTTGAGGTTCCGGAACTCCAGCGGAGCCCCTTCGGATTCCAGGCACAGGTATCCCGAGGCGGGTTTGCAGTGGGAGCCGCCCGAGACCTCCTCGCCGTTCACCCAGAGGCGGACCTCACCGTTGATGGCGCGGACGTAGTAGTGGTTCCACTCGCCGACTCCCCGGCTCCGGTTCTTCCTGGGGAAGCTGCGCTGGCCGTTCGGTGCGATCGGCGGGAAGGGTTTCATCGTGGCCGATCCGGTCGGGAACACGTCCCCATGCGTCGTGAACCAGTCGGCCTTCTTCTTGTGGTCCCGCTCGTACTGCTCGGTGTAGCCGTGGTCGAGGACCTGCACCTCGATGCCCTCGGGCAGGCGTCCGTTGCCCGCCTCGAGGTTCTTGATGGAGGCTTCTGTGGCCCAGAGGAAGATCCCCGAATTGCCCCCGGACTGCAGGTGCCGCCATTCGACGACCAGCTCGATGTTGGTGACCGGCTGATGGGAGCGGATCACGCCGACCGGATTGCCGGTGCAGCGGATGACCCCGTCGCTCATCGACCACGTGTTGGTGGCGCAGTTCACGTTCTTGAACTGGTCCAGGGTCCAGGGGATCCAGCCGGGGCCATCATCGGCGACGACCTGTCCGGTGGCTGGTGATCCGGGGTTGGGTTCGGCGGCCTCGCTGATGGGAAGGGAGCTCAGGGCGATGAATCCCAACGCAAGGAACAGACAGACGAGATGACGAGGGAAGTGCATGGACGGGAAGGTCGCCCAAAGCCGCCGCGAGTACCAGTCCCGGTCCAGATTCAAGGTGGTGGGTTCCAGGTGGTCGGTTCCAGGTGGGTTCGAGGTGGGTGCCGCAGTGCCCTGCTGCACGGCTCCTGAGGGCCCCTCTACCGAGAGCCCAAGCAGGCCTCAGCCTTCACGTCGTCTCAGCCACGCGCCCGGCCAATGGGTCAGGTTGCGGCGAAGCCCGCTCTCGTTGAAGGGCCATGCCGGTTGCTCGAGGACGAATTCCGGATGCCGCCGTGCGAACTCCGCGGCGGCCTCGGTCGGATTGTCCCACGACCACTCGGGATTGCCCCGGGGGGCCCGTGTCAGATCCCGCATGATGCCGTCGGTCGCCACGATGTAGGAACCGGGCGAGACCAGGCCGTGGTAGGCCTCCAGCTCGGCCAGGACGTGGTCGCGGGTGTGGTTGGAGTCCAGCAGCACGAGGACCCGCTCCCCGGGTTTGATCCGGTTCTGGACCTGAGCCACGGTCCCGGGTTCCGTGGAACTTCCCTCGATCAGGCTGATGGAGGCGGCCAGGGGATGCTCCTCGATGGCCTTCCGGTTGTGGGGACGGATCTCGATGTCCACCCCGATCACGCGTCCGCGTCCGAGCACCTTGCAGAGGGAGGCGTAGTAGACCAGTGATCCGCCGTGGGCGACGCCCGTCTCCACGATGACATCCGGCTGCACGCGATGGAGCACCTCCTGGGTCCGGACCATGTCCTCGGGCAGCTGGATGATGGGGCGCCCCATCCACGAGAACGTGTAGGAGTACTTCTGGTTCCAACCGACGGTCAGCCAGTGGTCTGAGATCCAGTCGAAGGCCTCGTCGGAGTAGAGCGGCACGGTCCGGGTGCCGTTGGCATCCGTTCGGGTGACCGTTTGGGCTTCGGTGTCGAGTACCAGCTTCATGATCGCAGCGTCCGCAATCCGTCCGGGGACTCTTCTCCACGGCGTCGGAGTCGTGAGTGTCCGTGGGGATCGGAGGTGTGGCAATGGGGATCCGGTGGGGGATCCACAGGGTGTTTCCTTGCGGCCACCCCGGTGGGCGCGTATCAAGCGGCCGCTCCAATGAAAACCGGTCCCCTCCTCGCGCTCGCCGTGCTGATCGCCGGCTGCTCCACCACCCCCTCCACCCCCAAGTCCGGCATCGGCTCAAAGGATGCCGAGGGCTTCATCCGGATCTCCGACGGCACCTGGAACGGCTGGAAGGTCAACGAGAACCCCGAGGCCTGGACCCTCGCCGAGGGCGGCTTCCGCGCCCAGGGGCCCCGCAGCCACAACTTCTATGTCGGGCCGCTCCAGCCTTTCAAAGACTTCGAGCTGAAGATCGACATCAAGACCGAGCCTGGCTCGAACGGCGGCGTCTACATCCACACCAAGTACCAGGACACCGGGTGGCCCTGGGGTGGCTATGAGACCCAGGTCAACCAGACCCAGGGCGACTGGCGG
>Ga0209770_10001505_pt1 | contig 12027 bp, 8 predicted proteins | sample LauGreSu1BDMLBDD_2_FD_187572 | JGI IMG/M metagenome (GOLD analysis project Ga0209770, IMG submission 187572) | Freshwater lake microbial communities from Lake Michigan, USA - Su13.BD.MLB.DD (SPAdes) (version 2) | ecosystem: Environmental > Aquatic > Freshwater > Lake | place: Lake Michigan, USA...
AGAGTTTGACCAATTATATGCGCGATACGAAGCGGAGGGGCGGCATCGCAGCAGGGTGAAGGCGCGCGACCTGTGGTTCCGCATCCTGGACAGCCAGATGGAGACGGGCACGCCGTACCTGTGCTACAAGGACGCCGTCAATAAAAAAACGAACCAGAAGAACCTGGGCATCATTCGGTCGTCCAACCTGTGCTCCGAAATCATGGAGTACTCGGACGACCGGGAAACGGCGGTGTGCAATTTGGCCAGCATTGCGCTGAACCGGTTCATAACGGGGGGCCAACCGGGGAACCAAGGTTCCCCGCACCCCTCCTTCACGGAGAACCTTGTTGGTGCCAAGCACACAACGGCTCGGCACGAGACGTGCCTTTGCGCCCCGCACCCCCCCTCTAAGCTGCCCCCGCCTTCCTCCAATGAAGAAGATGGGTGCGAGGGGGTGCGGGGGACGCTTGTCGTCCCCCGGGTGTTTGACTTTGAAAAGCTGCACGAGGTGACGCGCATCGTGACCGAGAACCTGAACCGCGTGATTGACGTGAATTATTATCCCACGCCGAAGACGCGCGTCAGCAACCTGGCGCACCGACCCATCGGCATCGGGGTGCAAGGGCTGGCCGACACGTTCATGCTGCTGGACCTGGCGTTCGGCAGCGACGAGGCGCGCACCCTGAATCGGCGCATCTTTGAGACCATGTATCACGCCGCGCTCACGGCGTCGTGCGACTTGGCGGAGCAGCACGGGCCGTACAGCACCTTTGCGGGGTCGCCCGCATCGCAGGGCATTCTGCAGTACGACATGTGGGGCGTGGAGCCAGAGGCAGGACGGTATGACTGGACTGCCTTGAAGGAGCGGATTGTAAAGCACGGCCTACGGAACTCGCTGCTTTTGGCGCCCATGCCCACCGCCAGCACGTCGCAGATTCTGGGCAACACGGAGTGTTTTGAGCCGATTTCCAGCAACATTTACACGCGGCGCACCCTGGCGGGCGAGTTCATTCTGGTGAACCGGCACTTGATTGCGGATTTGCAGGCGGCGGGCCTGTGGAACGAGGGCGTGAAAAACAACATTGTGGCGAACAAGGGCAGCGTGCAGCACATTGGCGGGCTGAGCGAGCACTTGAAGCGCAAGTACTGCACGGTGTGGGAGATCCCGATGAAGCACGTCATTGACATGGCGGCGGACCGGGGCGCGTTCATTTGCCAGAGCCAGAGCATGAACCTGTGGATGGAGGACCCGAACTACGCGGCGCTCACGTCCATGCACTTTTACGCGTGGTCCAAGGGGCTCAAAACGGGCATGTACTACTTGCGGCGCAAAGCGAGGCACCAGCCGCAGCAGTTCACGATTGAGCCCGAAACAAAAAAGGGAGGAAAAGAAGGAGATCAAATTGACGAGGGATGCACGATGTGCTCCGCTTAGAATCTGGATTTGGATTTGGATTTGGATTTGGATTTGGATTTGGATTTGGATTTGGATTTGCGCCGAGTTCCGCCACGTTTGTCCATTGATTCTTTTAATTTTATCATTTCAGCTGGCGTCAAGTGCATTCCCTCTGGAGGAGTCGCCAAATTTTCAATCAATTTTTTACGCATGCCATGGCGCACCTGGCGTAGTCGTTCTTCGCTGGACAAAGGATTGTAAAATGCAGAAGATGCGACTATCTTTGCCTTAAGCGCATCCGGCGTTGTCGCGAACTTGTGTGATGCATTTATCAATTTTGCATGCCAGGCTGAAAGGATGTCCGGTCGTGGGGACCAGACGAGTTTGGGGTTTCGGCTCAATTGTTTAGCCATGGGTGCACACTTGGGACATATTCCCTGACTACTAAACCCCAACGTGGATTCTTTCCAACCAAGGTCGCCTTCAGGTTTTGCAGCACGGCATGTTTCGCATGTGACGGCAGGCAGCGCCGACGGAGACCACGCCGACGGAGACGACGACGTTAACATGTGTGACAACCTCCTTGCCATGTTTGCTTCTTTTGCCGCTGCCGCCGCTGCTGCCGCCGCTGCTTTTGTTGCTTGTGTTGCGTCTGCCTCTTTTTTTCGCTCTTTTTTAGATGTGGGTTTTTCACTTAACACAAAAAAATCTCCTAACGCAGCTCCAGACGCGTTTCGGGGGTCGTCGGATGGTTTATATGATTCTGAATCATCAAACACATCAACGGGAAATCCTTTGTATTGTTTAGATTTTATGCTCATGATGATGAGTGGGGGATATTATGTATTAATTATATATAATATTTTACAAATATAATCAAATTATCAAACATGTTAACGCCTGATAAACGTGGAATCACCAAACGTGCAAATGGTAATAAAAATAAAAATAAGAATAAAACTATTAAAGCATCTAATTCCGATGATGCCAATCACAATGTCAAATCCTGCACCTACAAAAAGCCCAATGGGTCAATCAATGTATCAAAATACATGCGATGTATCCAAAACAATACACAACTAGGTAATCCAAAACACATATATGAAATCAACGACAACGCCGCGTGTCCGTTTGTGGTGGTTGATTACGGCGGTGGACGCGCATCCATTTACAACAATCGGTTCACCGAGTTAACGAATCGGGGCGAGTTAAACAACAAGCTCATGGATGTGAAATATGAACAAATGTTTCTGGGAGATAATGGAACAAATGACCCCTATTGGAGAGCTTTTGAACGGGGCAACACCATTCTCATGCAAACGGGCAAGGGCAAATACCTCTTTGTGGGCAAAGGCATTCTCTCGTTTTCTTGTAAAAACGGCGACACCATTCGCCGGTTTTATTCGCCGATGGGCGGAAACTATGATTCCTTTCCGCACGCAGTCGGCGATAAATACGTCTATTTGCTGAATGAGAGAAAATGCGCGCCCATCAGCGAGTTTGACATGACCAAAGACGTCATGATGCAGTATTATTGCTATGACACCAGCGAATGCAAAAAATACAAAACAAGCGCGTTGCCCATGAAAACATTGTATAAACCATTCCACGGGTATTATTGAAAAAATAAATATAAAAATAAATGACTTTTTATATTTATGCACAAGTGTCATACGTATCATTTAATAACTAATAAATGGATGAACCATTATTGACACCAAGACAGTCAATGCAGTTACCGCCCGAGTTTTTGATGCCGGTGCCATTTTGCCAATTGATATACGAAACTGTTTGCTGGGCATTCTGTGAATGTGGCATATGCGTGTGCTGCGTCATTTAATCCACGATGTCCAGATGATTGACCGAAGGAGGAGGAGGAGGAGGAGGAGTATCTTTTTTTTCTGTTTCAGGCGTGTGATAAAATTTGGATTGCAATTTATCATGGTCAATTGAAAGTTGACCCGGTGCACCTGTCAGCCTATGAATCAACCTTCTCACCAGTCCTCTCATCAGTCTCCTCCTCTGCTCCGGCGTGATGTCGGGGTGATATGATGCAATGTCTGCCGCAATTTGCGCAACTGCATGTTTTGGCGCTCGTGCCGGTTGCAAAACTCCGTCCGCTGCATAAGAACTTGGCGCGGTTCTATGTCTTAAATGACTCAAATTAAGTGGGTCAACGAACTCAACCGTTGGATTCATCGCATTTACTTTTTGGGCAATTGCGTCGTCTATTTTTCGTTTGAATCTCTTCATGCGCTGTGTAAAGTCGGATTCGGCTCCGTCCGGATGCAAAAATGCGGGAATGGTTTTCCACTCCAATACATCGCTGTCCTTCTCGTGATATGCCTTTTCCATGGCGGGAATTGCATTGGTTTTGATATCACGCAATAGTTGTATTTGACTTCTCATGCCGTTCATTATCGCAATAATCGCGGTGTTTACCTTCTGCACGATTCCCCGCAAATTAACAGTGATAGAGTGTTGCATACTAGGGTTTAATTCATGTATCTTATTCACTATAAACGTCATCACATTTGCTAAATTGAAATTGAATGTACCAAACCAAGTAAATTCATGTTGCATTACTGCAATGAACCCTATTCTTCTCATTTCCATGACGAACTCGTTTAACAGTTTGTGCAGCTGTTTTTCCGCATCAAATCCGGATTGGATGTATGGCAAATGAATTATTTCCAAATATTGTTCCTTCCCAAAACATTTTACAATGTTATGGATTGATGGTGACATGCGTTTATTGGGTTCATCAATGCAATCATGTGGGTCATTGTCAATGTAAAGAAATCCATGCACATCATTGGATTGTTTTAGCAACCTCCTTGTTTCCAATAATTCCAACACGCGCGGTATTATCACTTCAGTTTTCCTTACATCAGGCGGGGTTAGGCCAGATACATTCAATAAATCAAACAATTGTTTTTCATCCTTTATGAGTTGATGCAATCCACCCCCACCACCGCGTTTGACGCGACGCGCACGCGTATTTCTACGTTGACGTTGATTGGTTTTCTTTTTGGTTTTCATTTTGTGTAATAATCATATATTTTAATCACAAAAAAAAGACCACCCAATGCCAATGCAATGATCTCAACTAAGCAGTTGGGGGTTTGGGTGGCGACGGCATTTCGGCCATGTCGCCGAATTCGCCGAGTTCGTCGCGCTCGCACTCAATGGTGCAGTGATTGCGAAATAGCGCTCGGAATTCGCGGCTGCTGCGGCACAAGTCCTCCTTGTGCACCAGCATGTGGTAGCATCGCAGCGTCACAATTGTGTCAATTTTGGAGTTGTGGACATTTTTGGGCACGCGCTGGAACAGGTACTCGTGCAGCTCCAGCAGCTTGGGCCACTTGTAGCCATAGCCATGCGGCGACGGCAGTTTGCACATGTCGGTGCTGACCCTCATGGTGCAAAATGGAGCAGGGAAGAAGAACGACATTTGATTGCGCCGGGCCTCCATTTGAATCATGTCGGTGTCAAACCCCAGGTTGTGGGCAACACACTTGCTGCACTGGGCCAGCGCCGTTTTGAAATCAAACAGCGCGATGCGAATGTCAATGCCTTTGGATAAGGACACTTCGCGTGTGATGCCGTGAATGGCCACGCTTTCATCGGGCAGCGGAATGTGCGTGCCCAGACTGATGATGACGTCCTTGAACTCCTGGATTTTGTCGGTGTCGGTGTCGTAGATGAGGTAGCTGAGCTGAACAATATGCGGCCATTGCGCGGGATCCATGCACTGGCGGTTCTTGGGGGGGAGTCCGGTGGTTTCGGTGTCAAATACGATGATCTTCATTTTGATTGGTGTTGATTGGTGTTGATTGGATGTTGATTGGTGTTGATTGGCGTTGATTGGGCGATGAGCAATCAATTTTTTCAAATACGTTGGCATTTATGCAAATAATTTAGTAAAATAATAAGCGACTCCCCAGCCCACGCACGAATAGAATTGGTCGCCCAAGCTGTTTAACACGGAATCCGCGTGCGATTTGCCACCGGGCCACGCCTTGAATGTCCGGATGAGCCGCATGCCGGGGCGCGTGTTTTCGGCGATTTCAAATGCCGCGTGCGCCATAAACCACGGGATGAAAGGCAGTCCCCAATAATACGCAACAATTCCGGATGCCAGATGCAGCAACGAAAACGTGTCGGTGAAATGAACCCCCATTTAATCTGCGCAATTCTGAATTATGCACACACAATAAAATAAAATAAAATAAATATTATATCATAATTATACATACATATTATAATACATCCGTATACATTCGTAATGGAACTGACTACCGCTCACTTATTTGTGTTCCTGCTTTTAGCGCTGGTGCTGTGTTCGTTTTTTGGAGGGTCGTGCGATTTCGACAATGGTTTAAGTTTAGAGGGGTTCCACAATGACAGCCCGTACCACGGGAAAGGCCAGTATTCGGACCGGTATAAGAACTACGCCACCATGTACAGGGACAACGCAAAAAAACACGGCACGTTTAAATCGCTCTTGTCCACGTCGGATGAAACCGAAGACGCGGTCACCAAGAAATACGCGCCTTACAAGCATGGAAAACGCACCAACGGCATTCGGGCCAACCAAATCCTTCGCGGCAACGAGGACCTCTACATATTGAAATCCGAGGTTGTTCCGCCGGTTTGCCCGGCGTGCCCGGCATCCAAATGCAAAAACACCAACGCTGGGTCTGACACTGCCGCCAGCAAATGCCCGCCGTGCCCGCCGTGCGCGCGCTGCCCCGAACCCGCGTTTGAATGCAAGAAGGTCCCCAATTACAACCGAACGAACGACGACACGATGCCCTACCCGGTGCTGAACAGTTTCAGCCAGTTCGGGCTTTAAATGAGTTAAAAGGTGTAAAAGGTGTAAAAGGGTTATTCGCGCCGCTTGATGCACTGCCGGTCAATGGACAGCGTTTCGGTCGGCGCATCCTGCGGCACGATTTTCATCACGCATTTGGAATACTTTCCGTAGAGCGGCTCGGTGCAGCCCTTGTGACCCCGCCGTTTCTTGGTTTTATTGTTTTTATTGTTGTGGTTGAGGTTGTTGCTGTGCACTTTCAGCATGCGGGGGGTCGGGTCGTCGGTGCAGCGGGCCCGGAAGTGTTCGTACCGCTCGCGCACGTCGCAGTACGACAGTCCCGACGTTTTGCCGAGCAGCTTGTTCACAATTTCGTGCAGTTCGTACACGTATTTGGAAAAGGCTTCGCGGCTGGCCAAATGGCACGCGCGCAGCGGGTGGTTTTTGAAATTGGTCTTCAGATTGGTGCGGCAGTACTTGCAGGGCAGGACGTGCTGCAGCCCGAGTATGAATGTCCGGTAGCGGCGCTTGTCCGCGTCGCTGGGGTGCACCGGATAATTGAAGCTCATCGTGTGCAAAAAGTGCCACATGGGCGGACCCCACACGGTGGTCAAAAACCCGTCGCCCGACACGAAATCGGTTTCAGTAAATACTGGTTTTTTCCGGGTGCTGGTGGCTTTCATTGTGTGCTCTTTCATTGGACGCTCTTTCATTTGACGCTCTTTCATTTGATCATTATATTTAAACTGTTAAAATATAATAAAAAATGCAGCAATTCAAACCGTTAAATTTAAATTTAAAGTTAAAGTTAAAGGTATTTATTCCCTTAACTTTAAACAGGAACTCTAAACAGGAACCCGTAAAATGGGTTAAAATTATTTATCAACGTAGGAATTATGTCGGTTTAATTGAAATATTCACATTTGTGTATCCAGATTGATAATAAGGGGGGGCAACCACATCTATATTGCTTCCCACATATGGAGTAGCTCCATTGTATCGGTTTAACGTTTGGGTAGTGCCAGACACATTACCCACCCCAGCGTTCCAAGCTACCGCGTATCCAGCTGTTGTAAAACCTCCTGATGTTGCTGCAACCCAGGTTTTACCATCAGCTGAATGTAAAATCTTATCTGCGTCACCTTGACCAACAGCTACCCACCGAGTTCCACACCAAGCAACATTGCGTCCATACTGGCTAAAACTACCACTACCATTAGTCGCATTATTCCAGTCGGTTCCATTGTCAGACCATCTAATCTGCGTACTACCTTGACCAACAGCTACCCACCTATTTCCATTCCAAGCAATACCAAATCCTGCACCTGTATTTGGAAAAATGTTTGTTATGGTGCTCCAACTGATTCCATCCGTTGACCGTACACTATTATTAGTCCCTTTACCAACTGCAATCCAGTAAGAACCGTTCCAACCAATGCCATGCGCATCTGTATTTAATGTGTCGTCTGATGCGAATGATACTCCGGTCCAATTTTTACCATCATATGAATATGCAATTCTAAATGTACCTAATCCAACTGCAACCCATATAGAGCCATTCCAAGCAACATCAAACCCTTGGGTAAATATTGTCGTTCCCAAACCAGTCCAATTGGTCCCGTCACTTGACCATGCAATTGAACTTGTACCGGAACCAACCGCAACCCATATAGAACCATTCCAAGCAACTGCCAATCCGGCAGTGAATGGGCTAGTTTCTACCCCAATCCAGTTTATACCGTTTGACGAATACGCAATTTTATTAGTTGTTCCTTCCCCGACCGCAACCCATATAGAACCGTTCCAAGCAATGCCATGTGCATAACTTGTAAAAACGGAGTTAGTGGCGTTGGCCCAAGTTTTGCCGTCAGTTGAATATTTAATATTGTTTGTGCTTGTTGTATCGGAACCAACAGCTACGATTCTATTTGTTGGAAATGTGATTGTATTTTGTCGGGCCGAATTAAACGCAACTGCATTTGCATTAGTAACTGGTATATCCACTAGTGTAGATCCAACCCAATTTATACCATCATATGAATATGCCATGGTAGATGTGCCAGTACCTTTAACATTGGTAACGATCCACATGTTTCCATTCCAATCACCCCCTGCAACGCCGTACCCTGTAGGGATAAATATAGAATTACTTACTCCAGTCCAGGTTATACCGTTATCGGAATACGCAATACTATTAGTTCCTTGCCCGAGAGCAACCCACCGTTTTCCATTCCAACCAATACCAGTTCCTGTAGAAGAAAATATTGTCTTTCCCAAACCAGTCCAACTGGTCCCGTTACTTGACCATGCAATTGTGTGACTTGTGCCGGAACCAACCGCAACCCATATAGAACCATTCCAAGCAACCCGAACCCCAGCACCTCCGTCAAAAATATTATTGCCGTTTGTCCAGGTAATGCCGTCATTTGAATATGCTGTGGTATTAGATTGGCCGCCAACCGCAACCCATATAGAACCGTTCCAACCAATTCCAAATGCATTATTTGCAAATATATTAGCGGCTAATGGATTCCAAGAACCTGGAGTCCCATATGCTATAGTATTCGCATTGTTGGTGCCGACCTTCCTACCAACCACCCACCAGAATCTTCCATCCCAAACAGCATCGTACGGTACAATATTTAAAGCAGGCCACACAGTGTCAAGTGTCCATTCAACACCATCTGGCGAAGTTGCAAGACCAGGTGTATTACTATTTGTAGTACTACCCATTGCCAACCAAGTAGTTCCATTCCACCTAACTCCGTATCCTTCTGTACCAAAAATGGTGTTACTTAGTCCAGTCCAATTTATTCCGTCGCCTGAATATGAAATGGTGTTATTTCCACCGCCCACCGCCACCCATTTGTTCGGAATGCTCTGTCCAAAACTATATTGTTGTTGATTATTGCACCAATTGTCAGTTATGGCAGTAACATTACTGGTCAAAATGGTGGTTGATGATGGAAATGTAAATGTTTTTTTAACATTTGTAAAATCAGACGTTTGAAAATTTACGTTCACATCTCCAACCCGACCGGTGCTGTATGTTATTTCTTTGTTCGTCGTATCATACACTAGCATATTGTTGTTGGTGCTGGTGGTAGTTCGGATAGGAGCTATGTGTAACCCGGTGTTCCCTGGGTTCAGAGCGGCGCCTGTCGCGTTCAATACAATGCTACCACTGGGTTGTCCGGTTGCGCCGGCCTGGTTGCCAATGGCGATTGCTTTTGCGCCTTGGTTGAACACTCCTGAATTATTCCCGATGGCAACTGCACTATTACCTTGACCAGTTTGACCGGCATTTGTACCGATGGCGACTGCGTTGTTACTTTGGTTGAATTGACCGGCAGAGTTACCGACAGCAACTGCACTACCTTGTTGACCGGTATTACCGGCATTAAACCCGATGGCAATCGCAGAATTACCTTGATTTATCTGCCCAGCATTCAAACCGATGGCAACTGCACCAGTTGATCCTTGGCTGGTTTGACCCGCGGCAGAACCAATTGCAACTGATGAAACACCTTGACTGTTTCGCCCTGCCTCTCTCCCAATTGCGATGGCTCTTAATTGTTGAGAATCAGTGCCTGCGGATTGCCCTATAGCAATTGAACTATCTCCCTGTGATGTTACTCCAGATGATTCACCAATAGCAATCGCACGTGTATTTTGAAGATTTGCACCAGCATCGCGACCAATTGCAATAGCATCACTCTTTTGCCCGGTTTGCCCGGCATTTGTACCGATGGCAACGGAAGAATCGCCTTGTCCGGTTTGCCCCGCGTTATTACCGATGGCGACCGCGGTGTTACCTTGAGTTATCTGCCCAGCATTCAAACCGATAGCGATTGATCCAGTTAATCCTTGGTTCGTCTGCCCCGCATTTTTGCCCAGCTGTATGCGAGTGCTGCCGACGTTCCATGCACTTGTAGTTGCATTCCAAACCACGTAATCACCCGTAAAGGCGCCATTCGGACTAAAACTACCAGTAGCACCAGTAGCGCCTGTGGCACCCGTGGCACCAGTAGCACCAGTAGCGCCTGTAGCACCCGTGGCACCCGTGGCACCTGTTGCGCCTGTAGCGCCTGTTGCGCCTGTAGCGCCTGTTGCGCCTGTTGCGCCCGTAGCGCCTGTTGCGCCGGTTGCGCCTGTAGCGCCCGTAGCGCCTGTTGCGCCTGCAACACTACCGCCGGTGCTGTACATTACCTCCTTGCTGGTTGGATCATACACTAGCACGTTGGTGCTGGTGCCCTGACGGATGGGGGCCACGTATAATGCATTGGCGGTCGCCCCGTTCAGAGCGGAACCCGACGCATTCAATACAATGCTACCACTTGGTTGCCCGGTTTGACCTGCACCAAACCCGATGGCGATCGCGTTTATGCCTTGTCCGGTTTGCCCGGCATTTGTACCGATGGCGACCGCGGAGTTACCTTGATTTATCTGCCCAGCATTCAAACCGATAGCGATTGATCCAGTTAATCCTTGGCCGGTATTACCAGCATTTGTACCGATGGCAATCGCAGAATTGCCTTGACTGAATTGCCCGGCATTCAAACCGATGGCAACTGCTCCGGTTAATCCTTGGTTCGTCTGCCCCGCATTTTGACCCAGCTGTATGCGAGTGCTGCCGACGTTCCATGCACTTGTAGTTGCATTCCAAACCACGTAATCACCCGTAAAGGCACCATTCGGACTAAAACTACCCGTGGCACCTGTGGCACCCGTGGCACCCGTTGCACCCGTTGCGCCTGTAGCACCCGTTGCACCCGTTGCGCCTATTGCGCCTGTAGGACCCGTGGCACCCGTGGCACCCGTGGCACCCGTTGCACCCGTGGCACCCGTGGCACCCGTGGCACCCGTGGCACCCGTTGCGCCGGTGCTGTACATTACCTCCTTGCTGGTCTGATCGTACACTAGCACGTGGGTGCCGGTGCCCTGGCGGATGGGGGCCACGTACAATGCATTGGCGGTCGCCCCGTTCAGAGCGGAGCCCGACGCATTCAATACAATGCTACCACTGGGTTGCCCGGTTTGACCTGCACCAAACCCGATGGCGATCGCGTGTGTGCCCTGGTTTGATGCACCCGCGCTTAACCCAATTGCAACCGCCGAGGCGCCTTGATCGTTCAGCCCTGCGGCAGAACCGATGGCAACCGCGCCTGTGTTTTGATTACCTGATCCGGCATCAACCCCAATGGCAACCGCTGCCCCTTTTTGCCGAACTGAACCCGCAAAATTGCCGATGGCAACCGCGCTAATGCTCTGCTGGTTTGCTCCGGCATAGTTGCCAATCGCAATAGCGCCAGAGCCTTGCTCGCTTGCGCCGGCATATTTGCCCATGGCAACCGATGAAGCGCCTTGCCCGGTTTGACCTGCCACGTTGCCGATGGCGACCGCTGAATCGCCTTGCCCGGTTTGACCCGCCAAGTGGCCGATGGCAACCGCACCGGTTTTGCCTTGCCCGATTTGACCTGCTCCAGAACCGATGGCAATCGCTAAAGCACCTTGCCCGGTTTGACCCGCCAGGTTGCCGATGGCAACCGCGGAATCACCTTGCCCGGTTGCGCCGGCGTTTTTGCCAATCGTAATGTTGGCGTCCCCTGCAATCCATGCCCCCCCGCCGCTGGGATTCCAGTACAAATAATTACCAAAGTTTGTGCCGTTGGGAATTGTTCCGGACGGAGAAGTGGTAGATGCGCTGAACGGTTTCAATTCCGGGAACAAGGGAATGTAGTACTCGCCCTGACCCGTTTGGCCGTAGGACAATCGGGTCTTTATAAAATTGGTCACCATCTGCGATCCGCTGGCAGTCCCAACACGGGTATTC
>Ga0209770_10001507_pt1 | contig 12020 bp, 11 predicted proteins | sample LauGreSu1BDMLBDD_2_FD_187572 | JGI IMG/M metagenome (GOLD analysis project Ga0209770, IMG submission 187572) | Freshwater lake microbial communities from Lake Michigan, USA - Su13.BD.MLB.DD (SPAdes) (version 2) | ecosystem: Environmental > Aquatic > Freshwater > Lake | place: Lake Michigan, USA...
TTTTCCGGCGCACGCTATCGAGGCCGTTGTCGGTCATGTCCACGACCTGTGAGGCGTGGTGGAAAGACAACCGTGTCTCGATCCCGGAGGTGTTGTGCTTGCGCAATTCGGCGCGAACTTTTTCCTCGTCGCCGACGAGAATCAGCTCGATATCGGGAAAATCACGCAGGGCCTGAACAGCCCCCGCGACGGGATTTTGCGGGGAAAAGTCCCCTCCCATGGCGTCGAGGGCTATTTTCATCCGGGGATAAAAGTGCCCGCGGAATTACTCTGCGCCGATCGTGAGAACTTGGCGCTTGTTGTAATAACCGCAGGCTGGGCAGGCGGTATGACCGGGCAGGGCCGCGCCACATTGCGGGCATTTGCTGAGTTTCGGAGCCTTCCAGCGGTTGGCAGCTTTGCGGGTGCGGAGGCGCATCTTCGAGGTTTTGCGTTTGGGAACTCCCATAGATCTTTAATTTATTTTATTTTGCAGCTTGTCCAATGCATCCCACGCCGAAGCCCGTATTTGGGCCGGTTGCCTGTCAAAACCCGGCACGCCTTCACGCGAGGCAGGGCATTTCGGTTCTCCATTGCTGTCGCACCTGGGATGCGCAGGCAGGTTGAGGTGAATATCCTCCCGCGCCAACGGGGTCAAGTCTATCAACTCACCACCTGGCAGGTCCATCTGAAGGGAAAATGGATCCGCCACAATCTCGCGCTCGAAATTCTCGAGGCAAGCGACACATTGCATCCGGCCGCTCAACGCAAGCCGACCGGTGGCAAAAAGCCCTCCGCCGCTCAAGCCGACATCCAGCGAATAGCTCAACGGCGAGACCGGCGTGACGCCAGCCTCCTCGAGGCCGAGCGGCTCGGCGCTTTCTTCGCCCTCCAAATGCAGGGTATCCCCCTCGGGTATCTGGCGCAGGTGAACTTTCATGATCAAAAACCTCCTCGATTGATTTACAATTTCGGCCAACCGCGACGGCGATCAAAGACCTTTTTCGACAATCCGGAAAAGATCCGTGTTGTCGATGAAGCCATGGATTTTTTCCGAGCCCGGCCCGGTTGCCACAACCACCGCATCCTCTGCCGTGCCAATCGCAGCGGCGCGCTTGCTCACGGCGGGCTCGGTCGAGACAGGACCCTCCGCCGTGACGCGCGTGCCAGACTCGGGGCCGGTGGACCAAGTGATCGAGGGAACGCCCTGCGCGTTTGTTCCCAAAAGCCCGGCGCCTTTGTCGTTTCGGAACGGGTAGCCGTTCAGTCGAAGTCCTCCCACATTCCGTTTTCCCGCGACAATAATCAGAGCCTTGTGGCCAGCGTAGGTCTTGGCCTCGCGCACCGCATCGTCGAGAGCGAGGAGTTCGCGCAAAGTCCGTTCGCCCTCGTTTTGCGTTCCGGATTTACCAGCCAGGGCAGCATCGACGACAAGCAAATATCCGCGCTGGTTGTATTGAAGCATTTTGATCGCGTAGCGGACCATCGCGGCGAGCGAAGGCTGAGTTGCGGTCACGGTGACTTCATCCACGAAACTCAAATTTCCCATGCCGAAAAGCCCTATTGTTTTGGGACTCCGCCACAGCGGGGTTTGCTCAAGTTCGGCCTGCGTGAGCGCGATGTCGTAGCCCTTTTCTCGCATTTCATTCAAAAGATCGCGCCCGTCCTGTCTGCGTCCGCCCTGCGTGGTCGGCAAAAAATCCGCCGCGCCGCCACCGAGCAAAACATCGATGCCGGGATTCTCCGCGAGTTGACGCGCGATCGTCATGTAGTCGAGCGGATCCGAGGTTTTGGCATAGAATGCCGCCGGCGTCGCATCGGTGAGGGAGGCATTCGAAATCAAGCCGGTCAGGCGTCCTCGCTCGGCCGCGAGATCGAGCAGGTTGGGGATTTTATTTTTTCCGCTCAAAACACCCAGCGAGCCGTTGTTTCCCTTGCGCCCCGTGCCGACAGATGTCGCGGCCGCCGCCGCGTCGGAAACAGCAAAGTCGTTCGCGTGAGTCGTGGCGAGCGCGAGGTTCGGAAATGACTCGAGCGCGAGCCGGTGGTCCGCGCCGCCCTCGTAATTCCGCGCAGGCGTGAGCACCGACGGGGTAAGGTTATCGACGAGAAAAACGATCACTGCAAAAGGCCGCTGCACGACCCAGTTCACATAAAACAACCCGCCAAGCCCGAGAAAAACCAGCACGCAAAAAAGCGCGAGCAGGCGGTTGCGGAATTTTTTACTCATGGAAAACATTTGCGTCCGACCCGCATCGTCGGCAATATGAATTTCCGTTTTGCCCTGTGGTGTAATGGTAACACAGCGGCCTTTGGAGCCGTTATTCATGGTTCGAGTCCATGCGGGGCAGCCACCCGGATAATCAGCAAATCGGGTGGCTGAAAGGGGTGAAATGAGAAAAATGTGTCTGGGAATTTTTCCCGCCGCCCAGAACAGACTGGACACCTCTATCTATTCCCTGCATCGCTCGATCGTCCTAGCCTGATTTCGGCGATCCAAAAAACAATCAGCGCCCCAAGGCCCGGTGATGATCAAAGTAAGCTGATACCGCGCCGCCTCGAGAACCTCGTTGTTGGATTTGTTGATTCTCTTGATTTTCATCTCCGAGAGGTCGCTTCGCAGGCTCGCGTGGTCCATGGTGATGGAAACGACATGCCCCGTTTCACCCCAATGCAGGGAGCCATCCTCGGACAACTCCCGCGTCTCCGCAGGCGTTCCCCCCACCGATCTCCAGCAAGGCGGAATCTGTATCCTCGAAGTATTTGATTTTTACCGTTGCTGCTACTCGCCGTGGCGGTCGAAGAAGGCGTTGTGGACCGCCCGCCCGCTGATAGAAGGATCACCAGCAAAACCCGGTTCTCAAAGTAGGAAATCCTCGCCCCGCGCGGCGATTCGCCCCGCCGACTGGATTTCCTGAGAATCGGGATAATCAATAACAAATTCGATCCACTCGTCCTTGAGAAATGCGCGGGCAACCCGATGGCGCGAGTCCCGGAAGTAATTGCTCTGCGAAAAAAGTGGCCTCGGATGCTCCTGACGGGGGAGAACATCGAATTAAAATGATCGTTTCGGAAATCTTGCTCCGCGAAACTCTCAGCGGCCCTGAGAGGATTATCGCCGCTCCAGGTGGAGGGGGTGCCGCTTGGTGATGCACCATTCATCTTGAGCCTGGGGGGGCGGGACGCATAACTTGTCTTTGATGTCCCACCTCCCGAAGGATTGGCGCTTCTTGCGCTCGGCTTGGATTTACGCCTTGGTTCTTTCTGGAACCACCGCGAAGGCGTCGGAGCTGGTTGGAGTGGTTTTCGGGGAAATCAGCGGCCGTCACGATGTCGTGACCTCACGGCGTCGGCGGCGATTGTTTTTTGCCAAGCTTCTGCGCGAAGCGGCCAGCTTGCCACGCGTTTCAGAAAGCGAGTTTTCAGGGCCTTCGGGGCTTTTTTCCTTTCATCAACTCCAGGAGCCGGGGCGAAGCGCGCTTTCGCTTCTCTACTTCCGGCTTTTCACGCCCGAGCAGTTGGCGGATGTGATCGGTCGGTCGGAGAAGGATTTGCCAGCGATCCTTGCGACAGCCCGTGCCGAGTTAGCCCAAAAACTCCCCGAACCAGCATGAACCCCCGCGCCGCCAGAAATCTCCTCGCCATGCACCTCGAGGATCCGAATGAAACCGCGCCGCCGGTCATTCAAAAAGCGTTGAAGGCTCTTGCGCGCTCGCCGGAGTTAAAAGCGGAGTTCCACCAACAGGCTGCTCTCGATGTGCGCGCTCGCCGGATTCTCGGCGAGGTCGAGATTCCTTTTGAGGTCGACGAAATGCTCTCCTCGAAAGTCGCCGCCCTGCCATCGAGGGGCTTCAATCCAAGGGATCCCGCCATTTTCGCGGCGGCGATCGGCTTTCTTCTGCTCATTCTGGTGCTGACTTGGAATTTCCTCGGGCGTCCGGCGTCATTCCCACCCGATGCGGTGGAAATCGCCGAGCGCGTCCTCGAAATCGAAGACGAGCCTCTGGAGCCGGTCGGTGAGCCTGCGGGGGAAGTCGAGGATTGGTTTGTGCTGAAAGGATTCGATGGCTTCAAGGTGCCGGAACACCTCGCCGCACATCTCGCGGAAACCGGAGGAATTCTCACAATCGAAAACCAACCTGTGGCTGTCGTCACCATCCCTCAACGCAACGCGCTGTTCCTTGTTTTTCCGGCCGAGCCCTTCGGCATCGAACTTCCCGAAGGCGAGTGGCGGACGGCTTCGATCGATCAGCAGCACGCCGCCGCGATCCGTGAAGAGAGCGGGATGTGTTTCATGATCTTGCGCCGCAGCAGCCTGGCCTCGGTGCAGGATTTGGTCGGAGCGTCTGGGCGCTGAGCCCTATTTGAGAGAATCCATCGCGGCCTGTACCTCCGCCGCATGCTTGGCAGTTTGGGCGGACTCCGCTTTCCACACGATTTTGCCGTTCTTGATCAAAAACGACTGGCGCTTTGTGACCGGCAGCACGCCCATCATGGCGGGAACTCCGAAAGCCTCGGCCGCCTTGCCCTCCTTGTCGGCGATGAGCGGGAAGGGAAGTTTGTAGTGGCTCTGGAATTTTTTCTGATCCTCGGCCGTGTCTCGGCTCACTCCGATGATCTGGAGATTTTCCGAGCGAAGCGTCTCGAAAGCATCGCGCAACGAACAAGCCTGCGCCGTGCATCCGGGCGTGTCGGCTTTGGGATAAAAGAAAACTAAAACCGGCCCTTTCGCGTAGGCGTCTGCGAAGCGGAACTCCGCGCCGTTTTCATCCGAAGCCGTGATGTTGGGGGCGGGCGAGCCGATTTCCAAGGCTTTGACTTTGCCGATCAATCCGAAAAGACCCATAGTAAGAATAACGCCAACAATTTTGTGAGCAGGCATGGGCAATTCCTAACCCTCCTCAAGGTTGTTGGCAAACCGCCAGTCTCGATCCGAAGTGAAAAAGTTCGCCTTCCTTGCCCTTTGTCTCGCCGCAGCCCTCGCCGCTGGATCGGGGAGTTTTTTCGACCGCGCCGAAACCATGCAACGCGCCGCATCGGGATTCGCTGCGCGTCATGGGCTGGTGGCAGAGGAACTTCGCGACAAACTCGTGGCGCTCGCATTCGAGTCCGGCGGCTGGATGGCCGCAGATGCGCTACGCAGCCTGGGAACCGTTGTGCCGGTTTTTCTCTCGTTGCTCCTCGCGGCCGCGCTGGTCTCGCGGCTGCCGTGGAATTGGGTGCGCCGCAGCCGGCGGTTGCTTCCGCTGGTGGCGCTGGGCGTTTTTGCGTGGGGCGTATGGAATGGTTTTTTTGTTTGGCGCCACGGAATTCGTGATCCGCGCCTGCTGGCCCCGTCCGAGCTTTTGGGGAAGGCCGCGAAAATCCAAGGTCGCGTATTTTTCAGCCCGAGCGCCCTTTTTCTCGCGCCACTTTTTGCTCTGGAAAAGCTCGAACCCAATTCCTCCCTCTCCGAAGCCTCGCGCTTATCCGCTTTTCCCGCCGAGTGGCGCGCCGAGGATCGCAAGTCCCCTTTCTCCGCTGTCGTTCTCACTGGCCAACTCGCGCCATCCAATCCGCTTTTGGAAATGCTCGCAGCCTTGCCTGGATGGAACTTGGCGGCCACTGACAACCACGGAGTTCTTTTTATGCGCGGCGGCAGGGGCACGGAGGGGCCGACTGTCGATTCCGCCAAAAACCTCTTCCCGAATCCCGCCGATCAAGCCCTCTACCTCGCCCAGTCTGCGTTGATTCTCGAGGGCCTGCAGCGTTCCGGATCGGCCCGGAAATTGATGAGCCTCGCGCTCGAAATCGCTCCCGACAATCCCCGCGTGCTTTTATGTTCCGCCAGTTTGGCTTCGACAGAGGGCCGATGGAGCGCCGTCCGAGAGGCAGCCAAGAAGGTTCTCAAAAAAATGCCCGGCTCCGCGCCGGCCGCCTATCTCCTCGCGCTGGCGATGTTCGAATCCGGCGCGTTTTCCAAAGCCTCCGCCGAAATCGCTGCCCTCGCCGAACGGCATCCGAACGATTCCCAAATCCTCCGTCTCCAAGCCCGCATCGCCAGCGCCGACAACGATCCGGCCACCGAAGTCGATGCTCTGGAACAACTCCTCTCGCTCGCGAAAAAACAGAACCAGCCAACCGTAAACCTTCTCGTTCTTCTAAGCCAGGCGTGGGCAAAACGAGGATTTCCCGATCAAGCGCTCGAAAATTACCAAGCTGCGCTGAAGGCAAATCCTCCCCCGGAGGTGAAAAAGCAAATCGAAGACTCCATGGCGACCATTCGCCAGCGCACCCGCTGAGCTCTGTCTCGCTCAGGCCGTTTGCAGCGCAGGAATCACCTGCCATGTGTCCAGCCACGCGCGCATGGATTTGCGGAACTCCTCGGCGGCCTCGTGAACGCGCTCTTGGAGTTCAGCCATTTCACGGCGGGAGATTTCTTTTTGACCGGCCACCACGGCGCGATATTCCACCAATAATTCCTCCCACGAAAGCAACGCCTCGTTCATCTGATCACGAGCGGATTCGACCATCGCGCGGAAAGAGTCGGCCACTGGCGTGGTTTGCAGCTTCACGGCCAGTTGACGCTCGTGTTCGCGCACCTCGGCTTTGAGGATTTTTTCCTCCGGCACGGTGCGCAGGTTCCAAGTGAGACCGACTTTTTCGAGCAGCCAGATTGTCCATTTGGTGGGATCGAATTGCCAAGGTTTCACGCCGTTGCGGTAGTCGTGTTGAAACTCGTGGTGGAAGTTATGGTAGCCCTCGCCAAAGGTAAAAAACGCCATCAACAAGCTGTCGCGTGCCGAGACATTGCTCGAATAGGGTCGCTTGCCGATCCAATGGCAGAGCGAATTGATGCAGAAGGTCATGTGGTGCACGAAAACGACGCGCGCCACGCCGGCAATCAGAAAGCCTCCCAGCGCTGCCACTGGCCCGCCGTAAGCCCAACCAATCGCCGATGGCACGACAAAGCTCATGATCATAGCGATCGGCACATAGTATTCATGCTGCCACCAGGCGAGTTTGTCTTTTTGCAAATCCCGCACCCAAGTCAGCGGCGTCTCCGGCCCGCGACGGAAAAGAAGCCAGCCTATGTGCGCATGGAAAAGCCCGCGATTGATGTCGTAGGGATCTTCTTCGTGGTCCACATGCTTGTGGTGTCGGCGGTGGTCGGCGCACCAACCGAGGGCCGACCCCTCGAAAGCCGCCGCACCGAAGAGCAGCGTGTAAAGCTTTACAACCGGACTCGCTTGAAAGGTCAGGTGCGAGAAAAGCCGGTGGTAGCCCAGCGTGATGCTCATCCCCGTCGAGATCGCAAAGAAAAGGAACAGCGCAACCTGGAAGACATCCAGCCCGTAATGCCAGATGTAAAGCGGCACGGCCGTGCAGGTGGCGCTAAAAGTCCCAATGAGAAAGACGCTGTTGGTGACCCGGATTTTTGGAAGCAGTTTTTTCATGAAACAATGGGAGAGTACAATTCGATGAGCAGGAAATCATCGTCGAACGCCACGGCATTGCAAGCCAAAGGGTGGGTGCTTCATTGCCTAAATTTTTCAGCCCGCGCCGAGAGCGCCGAGGATTCCCCCTTAATTCAAAAACTCGGATTTTAGGAATCATCGTTCGGCGGCGGAATCTCCTAGCCTTAGCCAACGAGGCAATTTGGACGGGGTTTTCCAGATCCACCGCCGGGTTGTCCGTTTGAGCGGTCTCTTGCGGTGCGGCATTTTGAGTTCCGATGCTCGTGCTATCTTTTTTGAAATTTGCAGGGGCCCTCGAAATCATAGGTCCAGTAGCCATGCGTTCCGCGAGAGCAGTTACAAACCATAACCGCATAATAGGAGCTTTTTCTGCGTATCGGTTTCGAACGACCTGCAGGCAATCGCCTTGGGCCATACGCCATATTTGGTCAGGGACTCCTTAAAGATAATCGCCTAATGCTGCCAGTCATTCATTTCTTGCTCATTCCCAACGTCTTTGGATTTGATGGCGTTGCAGGCCGGCCAAGTAACGGGCAAGCGAAAAGACCAAATCCTGCAAAAATGGGAAACTGCTTAAGCGTGTTGGGGAGATGTAGGCATATTAATAGCCGCAGGATGCAAACAAAAAAAATTCGAGGCGCCGAAGTTTTTTTGCAAATCTCAACGAGTTCTGGGTTTTATTCCTAAGAATCAACGGGTGGACACTTTCGCGCTTGGCATGGTATCCAAACTCCCATGAGCACGCTCGATTCCTTGATTCAGCAAGCCGTCACGGACGGGGAACTCCTCCCCGAGTCCGCTAAAAACATCAATGGCCTTCTCGGCAAAAGTTCCTCGCGGATCGACCGCACCTCGATCGAGGAATTGGCCGCCGCTGGCAACTGGGCCGAGCTGAATAACCGCTTCTTTCGCACCCTCGCCTTTGGCACTGGCGGTTTGCGCGGCAAGACGATCGGCGCTGTGGTCACCAAAGCCGAGCAAGGCAAACCGCAGCCGCTCGGCCGGCCCGAGTTCGCCTGCGCGGGAACGAATGCGATGAATCCCTACAACATCAGCCGCGCCACCCAAGGGCTCGTGCATTATGTGAAGGAGCATTTCGCCAAGCAGGGCCGCCCCGGAAAACCCGCCGTCTGCCTCTGCCACGACACGCGGTTTTTCTCCCGCGAATTCGCCGAACTCGCCGCCAAAGTCATCACAGACCTCGGCTGCGACGCCTATCTTTTCGAAGGCCCGCGCTCCACGCCTGAGCTGTCCTTTGCCGTGCGCCATGTGAAGGCCCAAGCCGGTATCAACCTCACCGCCAGCCACAACCCGCCCGAATACAACGGCTACAAAGTCTATTTCGAGGACGGCTGCCAGGTTACCGAACCCCACGCCTCCGCGATCATTGAAAAAGTCAACGCGGTGGAGAGCGAAAACTTCCCGCCGGTTCCCGATTCTCAGCGCGGCCGAGTGATTCCCATGGGCGTCGAGATCGACGAGGCCTACATCGAGCGCCTCGCCACGCTGCCGATCGATCCCGAACTCATCCACCGCGAAAATTCTCTCAAGATCGTCTACACCCCGCTCCACGGCGTCGGCGGCGTGATCATCAAGCCCATGCTCCAGCGCCTCGGCTTCCAATGCGACGCCGTAGCCGAGCAGGAAATTCCCGACGGCCGCTTCCCGACTGTCAAATCCCCGAATCCCGAAAACGCCGAAGCCCTGACCATGGCGATCGCGCAAGCCGACCGCACCGGCGCGGATCTCGTGATCGCCACCGATCCCGACGATGACCGCATGGGCATCGCCACGCGCAACGCAGCCGGAAAAATGGAACTCCTCACCGGCAACCAAATCGGCTCGATCCTCGCGTGGTATCGCGCCTCGCGATTTTTCGAAAAAGGCATCCTGAACGCCTCGAACCGCTCGCGCGGCGTGATCATCAAAACTTTTGTCACCACCGACCTTCAAAAAGCCATCGCCGAAAAATTCGGCCTGCGCTGTGTCGAGACGCTCACCGGTTTCAAATACATCGGCGAAAAACTCGGCAAATACGAAGCCGCCATTCCTGCCAGCCTCCGCGCCGATTACACCGCGCTCTCCGAGGAAACCACCCGCCGCCTGCGACTCGAGCATTCGAGCTTTTATGTCTTCGGTGGCGAGGAGAGCTACGGCTACAGCGCCTCGGACTTCGTGCGCGACAAGGATGGCAATTCTGCCGCTGTCCTCATTGCCGAAGCCGCCGCCTACGCGAAATCCCAAAACCTCACACTCGTCGGTCTGCTCGACCGCATCTTCGCCGAGTTCGGCGTCTATCTCGAGCGCGGCGAATCCCTCACGATGGACGGGGCCGCTGGGGCCGCACAGATCAAAAAACTCGTCGAGTCCTACGCGTCGAACCCGCTCGCCGAAATCGACGGCGCGAAGGTGGTCGAAATCCTGAACTTCGCCACCGACACGATCTACGATGTCGAGGGCGATCGCATTCCCGCCGAGGCTATGCTCATGGTCGCGCTCGCCGACCGGCGACGCGTGGCGATTCGCCCGTCAGGCACCGAGCCAAAAATCAAATACTACATGTTCGGCGCAAAAGTCCCCGAGGCCGGAAAAACCTTCTCGCCCGCCGAAGTCGCCGAAGCCCGCGAGTCGGTCAAATCCTCCCTCGGGCGCTTGTGGGAAAACCTCTCCGCCGATGCCATAGCGCGACTCGCTTGAGTCCAAGAGAGGCCTGGTTGGCAGGACCGGCGAGAATTTCGCCAACACGCTGAGGCCGCTCTGAAAAAAACCGCGCGCCAGCTCCAGCGTAACACGGGAAAGACAAATGGTTGACCCGGGAGGGCAACCGGAGCGAAGCGGAAAAGCAGAGCCTTCCTCGACAAGCGCTGTGAAGCTGGATTCTGTAAGCCCTCAGCCGATCTTGAACGCCTCGCGGAGTTCATGGATCACGACGGCAGACATTTTGCTGACCTGCCCGATCGCGGTGGCGTTAATCACCGCCTCGGCCGTGGATTCCAAAACCTCGAGCCGGTCGAACACATCCAAGACACTCCCGCCCGTCACCAGCACGCCGTCGTTTTCCAAAATTGCGGCCGGCGATGCGGCCGTGATGTGATCCGCGATGCGGTCGTCAGTGCCGTATTGCAGACCGTGCGGCACGCGGCCCACCTCGCGCAAGAAAACATAACTCTCGGGGATCGTGCGGCTGTCGAATTCCGAATCTGTGATGCTGAACGCCGTGGCATTCACCGGGTGGCTCATCACGATGGCCTGAACATGCGGGTGCTTGTGGTAGATTGCACGGTGCGCGGGAAGCACGCGACTGGGAAATTTCCCCGCCTCCGCCTCGCCGCCCTTCACCAGCACGAAATCCTCGATGCCAAGCAATTCGCGGTCGCGGCCGGTCGGCGTGATCAAGATCGAATCGCCATCCACCCGCGCCGAAAAGCTCCCCTCGGTGCTGATGAAAAGCCGCTGACGACACCCCCGCCTCAGGAAAAGCTGGAGCTGGCGGCGCAATTCCTGTTCCCGCCCGCAGGCCTCGCCGGGCTGGTATTTTCCAGAGACGGTTTTCCGGTTTTCCGTGAGCGCGAGTTGCTCCGCCGAAAGCGTCCGGATTTTTCCGATCTGGTTGCCCTTGATGATGGTTTTCGCCGCAAACTCAAAAGCCTCGAAACGCTGAAATGCCTGCGAGAGCGAGGTGCCGCCGACCACCACACCGTGGTTCTCAAGGATCACGCTATCGTTCCCTTGCTGAAATGCCGCCGCGATTTTTTCGCCAAGCTGCGCGCTGCCGGGCAGCGCGTAGGGTGCAAACCCCGTGCGTCCGCAAACTGAGTGCGCTTGATGAAAAACGCGCGTGTCCGGCACCTCGCGGCAAATACTGAACGCGACCAGCGCCACAGGATGCGCATGCACAATCGCGCGGATATCCGGCCGCACCGCATAGACCGCCTTGTGAAACGGAAACTCCGAAGAAGGCGGATGCTGCCCGTCCACCGAGCCATTGGGCCCCACTCGCACGATATCATTGCGCGTGAGGCTGCCCTTGTCCACCCGCGCCGGCGTGATCCAAACATCCCCGCCTGGCTCGCGGATCGAGAGGTTCCCGCCCGAAGTGGTCGTCATGCGGTAGCGGTAAATCCGCTCCATCGTCGCCATAATTTCGTCGCGCGGGTGTGTGAGTTGTCTGTTCATGGGCAAGAGAGATTGTGGGTTTTAAATGGAGAAAAATCCGGGGGTGTAAAGTTTCTTCTGTAATTGGGCTCTTCACGATCTGACTGCCCGGAAAAGGGCTTGCGCGAAGTTCGCCGGGAGCTGGCCAGTGTGGTTTCCAGTTGGGGTGCAACAAAACACACACATGACCAACCACATCGATTCTGATCTTCTGAACACCGTTTTGCCACTGCTCACCTCCGAGGGCTCTTCTGGCTTTGCCGAAGGCCTGCGCCTCCTCGTCGATGAGGCCATGGTTCAGGAGCGCTGCGCCGTCCTCCAAGCCCGTCCCTACGAGCGCTGCGATAGCCGCTTGGGCCGCGCCAACGGGTTCAAACCAAAAACCCTCGCCACCCGTGTCGGCCCCATCCAGTTCCGTATCCCCCAGGT
>Ga0209770_10001509_pt1 | contig 12012 bp, 7 predicted proteins | sample LauGreSu1BDMLBDD_2_FD_187572 | JGI IMG/M metagenome (GOLD analysis project Ga0209770, IMG submission 187572) | Freshwater lake microbial communities from Lake Michigan, USA - Su13.BD.MLB.DD (SPAdes) (version 2) | ecosystem: Environmental > Aquatic > Freshwater > Lake | place: Lake Michigan, USA...
CGGAGCCGCTGCGGCCGGCCGCACGCCAATGGCCTCGGGCTTGCGGCCCAGCACCAGCGCAATGCGCCCGTCGGTGTCGAACTTCACGACTTGATTGGCGCCTTCGTCGATGGTCCACACGTTGTCCTGCGCATCGATGCGCAGGCCGATGGCGGCGTTGAAGCCGTAGACATCCTGGCCAAACTCGCGCAGGTACTTGCCGTTGGCATCGAACTGGAACAGCTTTGAGCCGCCGTGGTAAAAGGTGCGGTTGTCGCCGAGCGTCGCATACGGGTGCCCGGTCCGCGTGTAGACGTAAATCAGGCCCTTCGACGTGGCCCCGACGCCGCCGACCTCGCCGACGAACACGTCGGTCGGCGTCTTGAGCAGATCAACGGTCGTGAACGAAATCTCGGGCACGCCCGACTGGGCGATGAGCGAGGCGCTCAGGAGCAAGGTGCCTAGGGTGCCTAAAGTGCCAAAGGTGCGATTCATGATGCTGGACCCCTTCACTGCTGGCTCGTCGTTTTCATTTGTTGGGGCTTGAGCAGAATCTTCTGCGAGCGCCAGTTGTTAATCTCGGCAGTGAAGATCACGTCGGGGTCGCGGCAATCCATCTGGTGGATGGTGGCGAACTCGCCGGCGGCCTTGCCGGCGCGGCCGAACTTGCCGATGATGGTGCCGTCGAGCTCCATCTTGTAGACCTCGCCGGTGAATTCTGCGCCGGCCGCCGGCGCGCTGTCCTGCCACGAGTTCGAGACGTAGAGATACTGCTTGCCGGGGTTCTTCGGCCCGGGCCCGCCCGACACGCACACCGCCCACGGGTTGCCGACGTTGGGGTAGTTCGCCTTCCAGTTCAGGTCGTTGTCGAGGACCTGCACGCGGGCGTTGCCGCGGTCGCCGACGTAGACGTTGCCCTGGAAGTCGGTGGCGATCGAGTGGGGCGTGTTGAACTCGAGATTGGCGCGGCCCAGCTTGCCGACCGCCTTCACGAACCGGCCGTTCTTGTCGTACTTCACGACGCGCGCGTCGAAATAGCCGTCCGACACGAAGATGTTGCCCTGCTGGTCGAAGGCGACATCGGTCTCGCGGCCGAAGCGGTACTTCTCGTTGCGGCCGTGGGCGCGGCCCTGGCCGGGCATGTTGCCGAGCATCGCGACCGGATCCTCGCGCCGCCCGATGGTCATCAGGACTTTGCCCTCGGGGCTGAACTTGATCAGCATGTCGGTGCCTTCGTCGACCGCCCAGATGTTGTCCTGCGCGTCGACGCGCACGGAATGAGCGAACGCGAAGCCGTAATTGCCGCGGCCGATCTCGCGGATGAACGCGCCCTGCGGGCTGTACTCGAACAGCCGGGTTTCGTTGGCGCGGTGATAGATGAAGATGTTGCCCTTCGAATTGGTGGCAATGCCCATGTTCTCGCCGGTGTAGATCCCCGGCGGGTTCTTGAAGAAGTTCGGCACCGCTTCGTGCGGAATGGTGGCCACGTTGGTGGCGGTGGCGCGGCTCTGGGCCGCAATGGCGCCACTGCCCGCGACCACCGCGGCAAGTAGGCAATAGGTCAAACGTCTCTGCATGGATTCCCCCTCCGGCGGAGGCAGTGTAGCGCAAGAGAGCGGGTCTGGCACCGTATACTCTGCCCATGCGAAATGTCTTGCTCGCGCTGTCGCTCAGCCTCGTCCTTGGCGCGCCGGCGCCAGGGTCAGGGGGCCAATCGGTCGACTGTTCGGTGGCCGCCCTCCAGGCCAAGGCGCCGCGCGGCACCACCATCACCGCGGCCGCCATCGTCCCGGCCGAGGGGGGCCGCCCCCAGTACTGCCGCGTCGAGGGCCACGCGGCCTCCCCGGGCAACGAAGTGAATTTCCGGCTTGCCCTGCCCGACGGCTGGAATGGCAAGTTCCTGTTCCAGGGCGTGGGCGGGCTGGGCGGCACTATCGCCAATCTCGATTCCAGCCTGGCGCGCGGCTACGCCGCGGCGTCGACCGACACCGGGCACCTGGCCAGCGATCCCACGTGGGGCGCCAATCGCGCCAAGGAGATTGACTACGGCCATCGCGGCACGCACGTGACCGCCGTCGCGAGCAAGGCGCTCACCGCCTCGTTCTATGCCAAGCCGGTGCAGTACGCCTATTTCAACGGCTGCTCGAACGGCGGGCGGCAGGCGATGATGGAAGTGCAGCGCTATCCGGATGACTTCGACGGCGTCATCGGCGGGCACCCGGCCACTGGTACGCCGATGCAGGTCGGTCGCGCCATCGTGTATCAGCACATGCTCGCCTCGCCCGAAAACCTGCTGACCACCGAGACGATCGAACTACTGGATCGCGCGACGCTCGCCGCCTGTGACAAGACCGACGGCCTCGTTGACGGGTTGGTGACCAATCCGTCCGCGTGCAGCTTCAACGTCGACACGCTGGCGTGTCCCACCTCCGCGCAAGGCGCTTCGGCGGACAAGAAGGGCGCAGATGGTCCCGACTGCCTCACGCCAGGCCAGGTCACCACGGTGAAGAAGATCTACGCCGGCGCCAAGACCGCAGATGGCAAGACCTACGTGTCGGGCTTCCCGCCCGGGCACGAGGGCGGCGCCACCGGATGGCGGGCGTGGATCGCGGGCGCCGTGCCGCCCGCCAAGCAAGCGGACGGAACGCTGGCGTACGAAGGCACGCGCCTGCCGTCGGGCTACGGGCTGATGGAACCGAATTTCCGCTTCCTGGCGCTCGATGCGGACGACCCGTCGTTCAGTTGGAAGGTGCTCAATCTCGACCGCGACCTGCCGCGGCTGAAGGCGATGACCGAGATTCTGAGCCCGCTCGATCCGGACCTGCGCCCGTTCAGGAAGTCGGGCGGCAAGCTGATCATGTATCACGGCTGGTCCGACCCGGGCATCAGCGCCGCCGGCACCGTCGCCTATTACGACCAGATGGTCACGGCCGTGGGCGGCCAAAACGCCGCCGACAGCTTCGCGCGCCTCTACATGGTGCCCGGCATGCACCACTGCGGCGGCGGCCCGGGTCCAAATTCGTTCGACATGCTCCCGGTCCTCGAAGCCTGGGTGGAGAAGGGCGTCGCGCCCGCCACCGTGCTTGCCTCACGCATCGTCGACGGCAAGACCGAGCGGACTCGTCCGCTGTGCCCGCATCCGCAGGTGGCCCGCTATTCCGGCAACGGCAGCATCGACGAAGCGGCCAGTTTCGCCTGCGTCGCGAAATAGCGGTGCTGAGAGGGGCGCTGGTGGCCCCGCGGGGAACCTCGGCTGCCAGGCGGGTGTCATATGTTCATGTCATTCGTCAAAGTCGCCGGTTTCCTGGTCATCTTGTGTCTGAGTGTCTCCGCGCCGGCGGTGGCCCAGGACACCACCGGTGTCGGCGCCATCAGCGGCGTCGTGGTGGACGCCGCCGGCCAGCGGGTCGCCGGCGTGCGGGTGTGCGCGCTCGACACGCCGGTTTGCGCAACCACTGACGCCGAGGGCGCGTTTCGCATTGGCGACCTGCGCGCGGGTTCGTACCGTCTCGAGATCCTGCCGCCGGCCGGCTTGCCGTTCACGAGCGACCCGGTCAACGTGCGCGCGGGTCTGGATGGCACCGTGGATGTGACGCTGCCCAAGGTGGAGGGGCTCGAGCAGACCATCACGGTGACCGCGCCCGCCTTTCAGGTCGCCGAAGAGGTCAAGAATTCCGGCTTCCTGGTGGAACCGCGGCAGATTCTCAAGAGCGCGGCCGCCCTGCAGGACGTCTCGCGCTACGTGCAGGGCCTGCCCGGCGTGGTGATTGGCTCCAACGACTTCCGCAACGACATCATCGTCCGCGGCGGCAGCCCGCTCGAGAACCTGTTCGTCGTCGACAACGTGGAAATCCCCAACATCAACGCCTTCGCCAACTTCGCCTCGGCCGGCGGCACCGTCAGCCTGCTCGACGCCGAGTTGCTGCAGGATGTGACGTTTCTCACCGGCGGCTACCCGGCGCCCTACATCAACCGTACCTCGAGCGTGATGCAGGTGACGCAGCGCGAGGGCAGCCGCACGGAGTTCGGCGGCTGGGCCACGCTGGGGTTTGCCGGCGCGGGCGCCATTTTCGAGGGCCCAATCCACGCGGGCAAGGGCTCGTGGGTGGTATCGGCGCGGCGCAGCTTCCTCGACTTCTTCACCGACGATGTGGGATTTGGCGGCGTGCCGGTGAATTACTCGGTCAACGCCAAGGCGGTGTACGACTTGTCGGCCCGTGACCGCGTCTGGGTGGTCAACGTGGCGGGTGTCGACGAGATTCGCCTGGGCCTGTCGGAGACGACCGATCCCGAAGAGGAACTGGCGAACTTCGACATTCGCTACGACGGCTGGCGCAGCGCCACCGGCTTCAATTGGCAGCGCATTTTCGGCTCACGCGGCGTCGGGCTGCTCGGCATCACCCACTCCGAGGCCAAGGTCGGTCAGCAGGTGAAGGACCTGGTGGCCGCGGGCGCGCCGCCGCCCGGCGTGCCGCCCGAAGTGATCATCGCGCGCAGCCCGGTCGTGTACTACGAGGATTCACGCGAGGGCGAAACCACCATCAAGTACGACCTGACCATGCACCTGCCGTTCCTCGACACGGTGCAGGTGGGCGGCAGCTTCAAGACGTTCCGCATCGATTACGTGGCCGAGTCGCCGTACGGCAACGACACGCCGTATTCGCCGGAGCCCGGCATCGACCCGTTCTATCTCGATACCGAGTACCGGTCGTACCAGACCGGCGCCTATCTGCAGGCCACCAAGCAGGTGGCCCCGCGCGTCAACGTCACGCTCGGGGGCCGTTTCGATCACTACGACATCCTGTCGCAGGCGCGCTTCAGCCCGCGCGCGGGGGTCGACGTGCGAGTCACCGACACGCTGTCATGGAACGCCAGCCTCGGTTCGTACTATCAACAGCCGTCGTTCTTGTTCGTGTCGGCTTTCCCCCAGAACTCGGCCCTGGTGCCGTGGCGGGCCGATCACTACGTGACTGGTGTCGCCTGGTCACCCGGATCGGACCTGCGGATCACGGCCGAGGCCTACCGGAAGAACTACACCGAGTACCCGGTGGCGAGCGATCTGCCGACCGTGTCGCTGGCCAATATCGGCGACACCTTCGACGTGCGGGAGATCCTGTTTCCGCTGGTGGCCGAGGGCGAGGGGCACTCCGAAGGCGTGGAGTTGTTCGTCGAGAAGCGCCTGACCGCGAAGCTCTATGGCCAGGGCAACCTGTCGTTCTCGCGCACCCGCCACGCGGGGCTCGATGGCGTGCTGCGGCCCGGCTCGTTCGACTATCCGTTCGTGTTCAACCTGGTCGGCGGGTACCGGCTGTCGCCGGTGTGGGAACTCTCGGCCCGCCTGTCGTTCCTGTCGGGCCGTCCCTTCACACCGTATGACCAGGCGGTGTCCACCGCGCAGCGGCGCGGCGTGTACGACCTGACCCGGGTGAATGCCGAGCGCGCACCCGACTACGGCCGGGTCGACATCCGCCTGGATCGCACGTTCACCGTGGGCGGTCAGCCGCTCAACATCTTCCTGGGCGTGCAGAACGTGACCAACCGAAAGAACTTCGCCAGCTACAGCTGGAACCGCCGCACCAACGAGCAGCAATTCGGCGAACAGCAGGGCATCTTCCCGATTCTCGGGTTCGATTGGCGGTTTTAATCTGCGAGCGGCGACCGGGAATCAGGGACGCCAGCTCTGGAGCACCTTCATGTAGTTGGCCCGCTCGAACGCGGTGGGATCGGCCACGCGCGCCTGACTCATGGCGCCCTTGATCTGCGCCACCGAGGCGAAGCCCTTGCGATCGAGCCAGGCGGCCAGTCCCGCCACGAGCGTGGCGGCGTGAGACGGCCCGTGCTTGAGCAGTGCCGACGTGGTCATGGCGACGTCGGCGCCGGCGAGCAAGTACTTCGCGACTTCCGCGGCGGTGTGCACGCCGGTGGTCCCCGCCAGCGAGGCCGCCACGCGGCCGTGCAGGACGGCCAGCCACAAGAGGGGCAGCCGGATCTCGGCGGGCGAGCTCAATTCCACCGTGGGCGTGACCTCGAGCCGGTCGAGATCGAAGTCCGGCTGGTAGAAGCGATTGAAGAGCACCAGCCCGCGGGCGCCGGCGGCCACGAACCGGCGCGCCATTTCGCCCGTGGCCGAGAAGAACGGGCTCATCTTCACGGCCACCGGAATCGGGACCGCGCGGCAGACGGCGGCCACCGTCTCGACGAACCGTTGTTCGAGGTCGCGGCCGGTGGCCATGGGATCGGCCGGAATGTGGAACAGGTTCAGTTCGATGGCGCTCGCGCCGGCTTGGTTCATCAGCTGCGCGTATTCGACCCAGCCGGTTTCGGTCAGGCCGTTGAGGCTGGCGATCACCGGGACGCCGACGGCCTTGCGGGCGCGGCGCACCAGGTCGAAGTACGGACCGGGCCCGGCGGCGAAGTCGCCGCTGGCGGGGAAATACGATCCCACCTCCGCGGTGCTGTCGGCGCCGGCGGTGGTCAAGCCGGCAATGGCCGCATTCTCCCGCTCGATCTGTTCCTCGTAGAGCGAGAACAAGACAATCGCCGACGCGCCGCCGTCTTCGAGCCGGCGAATGCCGTCGAGGTCGTGCGAGAGCGGCCCGGCCGAGGCGACGACCGGGTGAGCGAGGGGTAAGCCGAGGTAAGTCGTACGCAGGTCGGGCATGGGGTCACCTCAGGTGCGCGAGTTCTTCGTACTGTTTCCACTTGCGGTCAACCGCCTCGTGTGCTGACGCAGGAGCGCCTCGCATTACTCCCCCCTAATCCCATCTTAGTCACAACCGAAGAGACCGGAGGTATAGCGCACTCGGTGAAAACGTCCGCGTTTGTCTCCTCCGAAGGCGGCCGCCAATCAAGTGCAGTATATTCAGCTCGCGACGACAGGAGTGCATATGGATCCCATTACCCGCCGCGGATTTGTCAGTACGCTTGGCGCGACCGCCGGACTTGGTTGCCTGCCGTCGGTGCCGGTGCTGGCCGGCGCCGCCGTCGAACCAGGCCGCATGGTCCACACTTCGGGTGACGGCATCGGCATCACCCCTCGCGAATACGCGGCGTTGCTGAACAAGTTGTGCCAGGGCAGGGACGTGGCCGACGACAACTACCTGCTGGGCGGGGAAGTCGAAGCGTTCGAGAAGCACTGGGCTGCGCTGCTGGGCAAGGAAGCGGCCGTGTTCATGCCGTCGGGAACCCTGGCGAATCAGCTCGCGTTGCGGGCGCTGGCCGGCAACCGGCGCCGCATCATCGTCCCCGAGATGAGCCACATCTACAACGACACCGGCGATGCCTGCCAGACGCTGTCGGGCCAGACCCTGATGCCGCTGGCGCCCGGCAAGGCTACCTTTACCCTGGCCGATGTCGAGGCGGTGCTTACGCGGACTGCTGGTGGACGCGTCGCCACCGATGTTGGCGCCATCGTGATTGAAAGTCCGATTCGACGGCTGTCGGGGCAGATGTTCGACTGGGACGAAGCCAAACGGATCTCGGCATTCGCCCGCGCGAAGGGTATTGGCATGCACCTCGACGGGGCGCGGCTGTTCATCGCCTCGGCCTACACCGGCATTTCGCCGGCGGAGTATGCCGCGCACTTCGACACCGTCTACGTGTCGCTCTGGAAGTACTTCAACTGCGGCATCGGCGCCATTCTGGCCGGTCCCAAGCGCACGCTCGACGGGATGTTCCACGTCCGCCGGATGTTTGGCGGCAATCTCGCCGTCGGGTGGAATGCCGCCCTCGTGGCGCGTCATTACATGGATGGCTTTGAGGGCCGCCTGACGAGCGCGGTCCAGAATTCCGAGACCTTCTATGCGGCGATCGCGATGCACCCGCGTATTGCCATCGAGCGCATGCCGAACGGGACCAACCTGACGCGCGTCACGTTCAAGAACGGAAACGCGGCTGACGTGGCCAGGCGCCTGGCCGAGCGCGGCATCGCGATGTCAGCGCCCCAGGGCGCGGCCACCGTCACGTTCGGCGTGAACGAAACCTGGAACCGCCTGCCGGCCGCCGAACTCGTCCGCGCGTTCGAGCAAGTGCTCTGAGCGCGCGGCCTGCTGCCCACCTCAGGCGCGGCTTGCGCCCGGCGGCTGATCGCGATCTGGCGGCTAGAAGAACCCGCCCCCGCCGCCGCCGCCGAATCGCGGGTTGACGACGTTGTTGTTAATCGACCCGAACCGGTAAGTAAATCCCACGGCCAGTGAGAACCGGTACGACGTGGCGAGCTGGCGCTGGCGGGCAATGATCTCTTCGTCGCTGGCCTCGCCGAGCGGGAGGTAGAGCTGGTCGTGCAGGATCTGGTAGCTGCCGTCGAGCCGCAGCGAGAGGCCGCGCGTGATCCGCAACTCGTTGTCGGCAAACAGCGCCAGGCGGTATTTCCCTGGGTCGCCGATGTAATGCGCCGCCTCGACCGTGAGGCTGACCGTGCCGAAGGGCTGGCGCAGGTTGAGCCGGGACATCAGGGTCTGGTCCCACTTGGTTTCCTCGGTCTTGCCGTAAATGGTGACCTCGTCATAAACGAAGTGGTTGATCCCGGTGGTCCACTGCACGGTCAGCTCGTGTTCGGTGGACTCGCTGTAGGGAAACACGTTGTATTCCACGCCCGGCGCGACCCGTACGTTCAGCTGCTGGTTGTTATAGCTGCTGCGCGAGGCCCCAGCCTTGCCGGCCACGGACCAGTGATCCCCCAGGCTTTTCACCGTCAGGTTGTTCACGTTCCACGCCCGGCGATAGGAGTGGAAGATTTCGCCGCTGGTCAACTCGTACGCGCTTTCGTTGTAGGAGACGCCCCCGTTGAAGTTGATCTTCCACTCGGCGGTGGTGCGGTTGAGCGACTGGTTGGCGTTGAGGTTGGTGAAATCGCTCTTGGCTTCGCCGTTCAGGTTCAGGTTGAAGTTGGTGCGGAAGACCCAATAGTTCCAGGGATCGTCGGCCGCAGTGGTTTGCCGGCCCGGCACCGCGGCCGAGGGCGCGGCCACGCGCAGGGTGGCCCCAATCGGCGTGGCCGAGGCAAACCGCGCCAGGCCCAAGGCGAACACTTGCGTCAGGAGGCGGCGGCGGCCATCGTCGGTCGCGGCCGCTTCGCTGTGACGCCGGAGCGTGTCTTCCTGGCCCTCCCATTGACCGTGGCCGATGAACCGGACCGTGTACTCAGTGCCGCCTCCGCCCGTCCCTTGCCCGGTGACCAGCACATGGACGTCAGCGTCTTTTTGGTCACGGACATGGTCCACCCACGCCAGTTCGGTACGGAAGAACTCCTGGTCGCAGCCGCCGCTGCGGCAGTCAAGGAAGACGCGCAGCGGCCGGTCGAGCGACTGAATGGCGGCGGCGCTTTGCCCGGCCGAGCCACTGGCCGGCAGGAACACGCCGAGCGCGATGACCACTATCAGCGGCGCGAGCGCCACTATTTGACCTTGCCGTCGAGAATCTCGTACGCCCGGCGCATGCCGTGGTTGGGCGTGAGGCCCACCGTGCGGATGGCGGGGAAGTTGGCGGCGTTACCGCGCAGGTCGACCTGCTTGGCCGCTTCTTCCCAGGGCGTACCCGCCTGGTGAAACTTCTGCGCCTGCGCCCAGAAGTCGCGCAGATACGCCTGCCAGTGACTGAGCTTGGCCACGTCGGTGAAGGCGGCGCCGTGGCCCGGCAACACGGTGCCGACGTCCATCTTCTTGATCGCCTCGATGGTGTCGATCCAGTCGGTGAAGAACGCGTCCCCCATGTACGAGGTGCCGTTCACCATCAGGTCGCCGGTGGCGATTAGGCGCTCCTTCGGCAGGTAGACGATCACGTCGCCGGCGGTGTGGCCGCGGCCCAGGAACAGGATGCGGATTTCGCGGCCGCCGCGGAACAACGTCATGGTCTCGGTCAGCGTCATCGTCGGCGGCGTCGGCTTTACCGCGTTGGTGCCCTCGAGGTGATTGCGCTGGATGTCGAGCTGGTTCTGGATGGTGGCGCGGGTCGGGTCGTCGGCGGCCGCGGCGAGCCGCGCCTCGAGGGCCTTGATCTGCGCGGGCACGCCGCCGACGTAGAACTCGCGGGCGGGTGAGTCCTGCGACTTGCCGGCGAGAATCTGCTGGCGCGCGAACTCGTGGCCGATGATTTCCACTTCGGGACCGTAGATCTGGTTCCCGTGCGAGTGATCGAAGTGATAGTGCGAGTTGACGACCCAGCGAATGGGTTTGGGGGTGATCGCCTTCAGTTCCTCGCGCAGCGCCCACGCGCCGCCGGGGGAAACTTGCGAGTCGACGACCAGCACATCGCGATCGCCCTCGATGATGGTGGCGTTGGACATCACTACCAGGCTGCCGGTGCCCACCGCGTGGTACACGCCCTCGGTAATCTTGTTGAAGGCCCAGGCCGGGGCCTTGTAGCTGGTGCCGGGCGGCCGCGGGTCGGACGGCGAACCCTGGCGGGCAGCCACTGGCCCGAACGCCAGGGCGATGGCGCCGAAGGCGGCGATGGTGAGGAGCAGGAGCGGTCGCTGGCGGGTCATGGCGGCACCGATTCTAGCGCAGTCCGCGTGCTAGGATTCCGCCCATGAAGCGATTCCTTGGGCTTGCGATCCTGTCCCTGTTGGCCGTGCCCGCGTCGATCGAACTGGCCGCGAATGGCACGCTGGCCCGCCGTAGCGCTGAGCGCGAAGGTGGGCCGACCCGCATGCTACGGTCGCCGTCGATTAGCGCCACGCACGTCGCGTTCGTCTACGCCAACAACATCTGGGTGGTCGAACGCGCCGGTGGCAATGCCCGGCGGCTGACCAGCTTCCAGGGGCAGACCACCAACCCCAAGTTTTCGCCCGACGGAGCGACCATCGCTTTCAGCGGCGACTACGGCGGCAACGTCGATGTCTACACCGTGCCGGCCGAAGGCGGGGAGCCCAGGCGGCTGACGTGGCATCCCGGCGCGGACACCGTGCAAGGGTGGACGGCCGATGGGGCCGGCGTGATGTTTGCGTCGGCGCGCGCAACCGCGGCGCCGAGCGCCACGCCGCGCTTCTGGACCGTGCCCGCCAGGGGCGGCGTCGAAGAGCCCCTGCCGCTGCCGCGCGGCTACCAGGGCAAGATCTCGGCCGATGGCAAACGCATCGCCTATCGCATGAACACGTCGTGGGACGAGGAACGCCGCAACTATCGCGGCGGCCAGAATCGTCCGGTCTGGATCGTTGATCTCAAGACCTTCGACCTGGTCTCGCCGCCGTGGACCGACTCCAAGGATGTCGATCCGGTGTGGCTCGGCGACAGCGTCTTCTTTATCTCCGACCGGGACGGCATGGCCAACGTGTGGTCGTACGACACCGGCAGCAAGGCGTTGACGCAGCGCACCAGGTTCATCGACTACGACGTCAAGACGCTCGATGCCGGCGGCGGCCTGGTGGTGTTCGAGCAGGCCGGCTACCTGCACACTCTTGACCCGAAGACCAGCAAGACGACGCAGCTTGCCATCACGGCGGCTGGGGACTTCCCGTGGATGATGCCGCGGTTCGAGGACGTGACGAGCCGGATGGCCAACCTCGGCATCTCGGCCACCGGCAAGCGGGTCGTGGTCGAGGCCCGCGGCGAGATCTTCACGGTGCCGGCCGAGAAGGGCGATGTCCGCAACATCACCAACTCCAGCGGCTCGGCCGAGCGCCAGCCGGCGTGGTCGCCCGACGGCAAGTGGATCTCGTACTTCAGCGACAAGTCGGGCGAATACAAGCTGGTGATCGAGGCGCAGGAAGGGATTGCCGCGCCACGTGAGATCGCGTTCGAGAAAGCGTCGTTCTATTACACGCCGGTGTGGTCGCCCGACTCGAAGAAGCTGCTCTACACCGACACCAACCTGAACGTGTGGGTGATGGACGTCGCGACCGGGCAGGCAAAAATCGTCGGCACCGATCCCTGGATGGTGCCGCAGCGCACGCTGGCGCCGGCCTGGAGCCCCGACTCGAAGTGGGTCGCCTTTGCGTCGCGCCTCAACACCCTCTACCGCGCCATCGTCGTCTCTAACGTGGAGACCGGCGAGAAGAAGCAGGTCACCGACGGCCTTGCCGATGCGATGTATCCG
>Ga0209770_10001511_pt1 | contig 11996 bp, 10 predicted proteins | sample LauGreSu1BDMLBDD_2_FD_187572 | JGI IMG/M metagenome (GOLD analysis project Ga0209770, IMG submission 187572) | Freshwater lake microbial communities from Lake Michigan, USA - Su13.BD.MLB.DD (SPAdes) (version 2) | ecosystem: Environmental > Aquatic > Freshwater > Lake | place: Lake Michigan, USA...
GATGATAGGGTGCGCCGGTCGCAGGCTCAGGGCTCGCTCGAACAGCTCGATGGCCTCCAGCTGGCGTTCAGGTTGAGCGGCAAACAGGAGCCCGAGGTTGTTCAGCGTTCCCGGTCGCGCCGGATCCAGCTCAAGGGCGCGACGGAAATTATCCACCGCCTGCGTTTCGCCGCCGGTCTGGCCAGCGAGGACGAGCGCGAGCTGATCGTGCGTCTCCGGACGTCCGCGATCAAACTTCACCGCCTTTTGAAAAAGTGGAACCGCTTCCGCCGGACGTCCGGCCGCCATCCATGCCTTCGCTTCGTGATCAAGGTGAAGTGCGCGAAGCCCGCTGGCTCCGAGCAGGTTGATCGCGGCCGACGCGATGGAGGAGCCAATCAGAAGGGGTGCCAGCCAGGGCTTGCGGAGGCGGTGCATGCCGCCCCAACGCTCGATCAGCAGGCTGGTGATCGCCGCGCCAAGCACAACCCATGAGGTCATCTCGATTTGGTAGCGAACGGTTGCACCGTAAAAGCATCCCAGCACCGCCAGCGCGGCCGCGAAGAAACCGAACACGAGGAGCAATAGCGTCCTCACGACGTTCAGCTCCTGATCCTGCCGGCCACGCCATGCCACCGGCAGCAACAGGAGCACCCAGACGAAAGGCAGGTTCGTAAAAAGGCCTAACATGGGTTCGACGCCAGCGTGTCCGGGGGGCGGAACGAAGGATGTGGGCCAGCGGATCCACGGGAAGGTCCCGGTCCAGGCCGCGGGCGCGAAAAAGTAGGCGTTAAGGTTGAACGCGAGGTGACCGGCGCTGAAGTGCGCGCGATCCTGGCGATCCCCGGCGAGCTGGTGGCTTTGCCCGAACTCCCACGGGGAGCCGAAGCGAAGCTGGTTGTAAAGAAGGAGCAGCACTCCCGCGGTCGCCACCGGCAGCAGGGCCGAGGCCGCCAGAGAGATCCTTCGACGCGGCGCAATACCGGCCCGCAGGCAGGGGCCGAGGAGCATCACGGTGGCCGGGAGCAGCGAGGGTCGGGCGCCGAGGGAAAGCCCGAGGAATAGTCCGGCCACCACGAGCCATCGGCCCGCTTTTTCGGGCATGAGAATCGCCCGCCAGATCGCCATTAGAGCCAGGGAAACCATGGCCTGCCCGCAAAACACTGCCACCTCCCAAACCTCCGCCCGGATGAGCGCCATCGGAACTCCGTTGCCCAGCCCCAAGGCTATGACAACGGCGATGAACACGGTCCGGGATCCTTCGGGGAAAAACCTTTTCCGGACCGACCGCAGAATAACCGCCTGGGCTAGAAAGGAAACGCCGGCGAACACGACCACCGCCGCCTGATGGCTCAGACTCTGGCCCGTGACCGTCGTGAACGGCCAGAAAAACAGCAGTGCCGGCGAAGGGCCGAAGTAGAGGTGAAGCTTTCCCCGGTGGAGACTCAGGTCGTGCACGCGGTTGCCGTCCGTGTACGCGTTGCCTCGAAATCGCGCGTTTGCCGAGGGGTCGAGCGGGTCGGGCAGCGCCAGCAGGCCGGCGGGCGGTGCCTGTGGCAGGTGGAGTTGCCCGGCGCGAAAGCCGGCGACCAGTTGATTGTAGTACGCGTTCCCCGCGGGTTGTTGACCGAACTCCGAACGCTGGGTGAGGGCGATAAGAGCATAGACCGCCACCGTGAGCAGGCATGCCGCGATGAACGAGAACTCGACGGAAGACGGGCTTTGGTCCCGAACCTCATCCCGGCCCGTCATCGGGCGGCTCCCGTGCCTTCCAACTTTGAGATGAGCCCGTCCAGGATCGCGTCGGTCTGGAGCTTGAGGTGCTGGCCGGGCGGCGGCGCCGGCAGGCCGGTGCGTTTCGCGGACGCTTCCTGCTCCCGCAGGGTGGCGTCGCCGGCCTCGCGCGCGGATTTCAAGAAGGCCTCCTTGGCCTCGTGCATCGCACCCGAGCGGGTGAGTTCCTCCGGCGTGCCCGGTTTGCCCGCGAACCGGGCCACCCGCTCGTCCCCGATCCAGAGGCGCCAGTCGTCCTCGTCGGCGAAATACACCGCGAGCGCGCCGTCGCGCGCCGTGCCCAGCTTCGCCGCCAGCCCGCGCATGAACGCCCCGGGCTCCGCGTCCTCCGCCGGGGTCGGCGACTTCGCGCGCAGGCGGGTCTTGATCACGAGCCCGAGCGCGCGTTCGACGTTGGCCAGCTTGTGGTTGAAGGTCTTCGCGCGCGGTGGCTCCGCCGGCAGCAGGCGGTCGGGGTCGTCGAAGTGCGCCTCCGGGCCCGGCTCGGCCGCACCCGCGTGGCGGCGACCCCGCGCCACCAGCGCGGCGAAGGATTCATCGTCCGCGCGGAAGGCCTTCGCGGCCGCGCCGATCCGCGCGATGCGCACGGTCATCGCGTCACCCTGCCGGAGGCGCGGCAGCACCTCGAGCCCGCGTACCACGCGACCGAATACACTGTGCAGGTAGTTGAGCCGGTTGACCTCGCGCAGCGTGAGGAAGAACTGCGATCCGTTTGTGTCGGGGCCCTTGTTCGCCATCGACAGCACCCCCGCGGCGTCGTGCCGGAGACCGGGCGTGAACTCATCGGGAAACGAATACCCGGGACCGCCGTCGCCCGTCCCGGTTGGATCGCCCCCTTGCACCACGAACTCGGGCACGACGCGGTGGAACTTCAGCCCGTCGAAGTAGGGCCGGCGCGGCGCGGGCCCGAGCGTGCCTTCGGCGAGGCCGACGAAGCTCGCGACGGTCCTCGGCGCCTGCCGGAAGTGCAGCTCGCAGGTGACCGGGCCGTGTGGCGTGCCGATCTCGGCGTAAAGGCCTTCGGGCAGCGGAGCCTCGGCGGCGGGGAGCGCCGGGGCGGCGAGCAGGAAAAGGCCGGCCGCGAGGACCGGCAGGGCGGGGCGGGACATGCGGCGACGGTGGAAGGTCGCCGCGGCCCGCTCAACCAAACTCGCGCGCCGCCGCCCGCGCGCCGACGCTCAGGGCAGGAACGAGCAGATGTACTCGCAGAGGCCGGACTTCACCGCGATGGTGAAGCCGCTGTTGGCGGGCACGTCGAAATGGGTCCCGGCCCCGTAGGTCCGGGTCTCCTTGGCGTCCTTCTGCGTCACCGCGCACTCCCCGGCCACGATCTCCATCCGCTCGGCCGCGCCGGTGCCGAAGTAATACGATCCCGGCCGGATCAGGCCGAGTGTCTTCTTGGTCTGGTCGGCGAACAGCACCGTGTGGCTAACGACGTTGCCGTCGAAGTAGACGTTGGCCTTGGTGACGACGGTCACGCCGTCGAATTTCGCGGGAAGTTGGGACATGCGCGCCGGGATGAGGGCCCGCGTCGCCGGTGGCAAGCCCGCCTTGCCAGCCCGGCCCCATGGTGTCCAAGCTCGACGCCTTCCGGCGGAACGTTGCAGCCTCCCGGTTGCGTATTCGCCCGCCTCCCGCCATGGCGGACCCGGCCAACCCCTTTCTCCGACAACCATGCAACCCAAACCCGTATCCCTGATCGTCGCCCTCCTTGCTCTCGGGGCGTCCCCGTTCGGCTGGTCGCAGCAGGTCGCCCCGGCGGCCCCCGCGCCCGAGCCGGCCCGCAAGCCCGCGCCCGTCCCGGTCTCCACCGGCGGCGACGAGGCCGTCGTGCTCTCGCCGTTCACCGTCTCCACCGCGGCAGACCGCGGCTACCAGGCCCTCAACACCCTTTCGGGCACGCGCCTCAACTCGAAGCTCGAGGATCTGGGAGCCTCCATCACCGTCGTCACCAAGCAGCAGATGGAGGACCTCGCGATCCTCGATCTCAACGACGTGTTCCTCTACGAGGCCAGCACCGAGGGGACCGGCAACTACACCCAGTTCACGCCGAACCGTAACGGCGGCATGATCGACGGCACCGCCAACGACCCGTCTCGCGCCAACCGCATCCGCGGCGTCGGCAGCCCCATCAGCGGCAGCGGCGTCAACATCGCGGTGGGGAACTTCTCCTCGAACAACAAGATCCCGATGGACACGTACAACATCGACGCCGTCGAGATCTCCCGCGGGCCCAACTCCAACCTGTTCGGCCTCGGTGCCGCCGCCGGCACCGTCAACCTCGTGCCGTCCAGAGCCAACCTCGCGCGGATGTCGACCTCCACGACGATCCGCGCCGACGACCGCGGCGGCCGTCGTCTCTCGTTCGACGTCAACCGCCCGCTGATCACCGACAAGGCGGCCTTCCGGTTCTCCGCCGTCGACGAGTCCAAGGGGTTCACGCGCAAGCCGGCCGAGGAGAAGATCCGCCGCTACTACGGAGCCGTGCAGGTGCGGCCCTTCCGCTTGACCACGCTCAACGCCTCCTTCGAGCACTACACCAACTTCTACCGCCGGCCCAACTCGATCACCCCGCGCGACACCACCTTCGAGTGGCGCGCCTCGGGCAGCCCGTCGTTCGATCCCACCACCCAGCTGGTCTCTTACGCGGGCGGGCGCACGGCCGGACCCTTCCCGGTCACGAACGAGAACTCCCTCCTGCCTCCGGGCCTCATGGCGGGCGGCACCTACGGCCGACTCGTCGTGTTCATGGACGGCAGCTCGGCGGCGCCTTACATCAGCCAGATGCGCACGGCGAATCCGGTGACCTCCGGCGTCCCCTCGCCGTTCACCGCCAACAGCAACATCCGCTACCTTCAGACCGGCACTGACATCTTCCGTCGCAAGTCCAACCCGTTCCCCCTGTTCTTCGCCCCCGCCATCAGCGACAAGTCCGTCTACGACTGGGAGAACGTGAACTTTGTCGCCGCCAACTTCGGCGAGGACACCTCCTCCACGCTGCGGATCGAGGCCGAGCAGATCCTTCTCAACACTGGCATGCACCTCCTAGCCGTGCGCGGCGGTCACATGTACCAGAAGTTCGACCGCTTCTCGCGCAGCGTGATCGATAACACGGACACCGTGCTGTACGTCGACGTGAACTCCAAGCTGCTTGACGGCCGCGCCAACCCCAACTTCCTGCGGCCCTACGTCGAGGCGGTCGGGCCGTTCGACAACCGCCAGCCCGAGGTCTTCGACACGCAGAACGCCGACCTCGCGTACCAGCTCACGCCGCGCAACCTCCCGCGTCTCCTGTCCTGGATCGGCACGCAGCGCGTCGCCGCCCACGCCGAGGTCAACCGCAACAGCAGCGCCACCTACACCTACGGTTACTGGGCGTCGGGTGACAACCCGTGGGTCAACCGCGCCAACCGCGTGAGCGGCAACCAACTCGCCTACCGCTACTACCTCGGCGACGCCACCGGCCAGAATGCCGAGTACGGCCCGTCCACCTACCGCGACTTCGCCGGCACCTACGGCGTGAACTGGTTCAACAACCTAACCGGCCGTTGGACGACCGAGAACGTCGCTTTCGACAGCCTCGCCCGCGCCAGCACCGCCCGCCGCCGCGAGGAGCTCCGCACCCTGAGCGTCACCGCGCAGAGCTATTTCTTCGGCGACCGCCTCATCACCACGGTCGGCTTGCGCCGTGACCGCCGCCGCGAGCGCAATACCCTCCAGGCCGCCGTCAATCCGGCCACCGGTCTCGTCAGCTACGATAACTACTCCGTCTGGCAGGCATGGACCGACGACGCCACCGGCCCGCTCGGGGCCGCCACCCGCGCCTCGCAGCGCGGCGAGACCAAGACCTACGGAGCGGTGCTGCGCCCGCTCAGCTGGCTCAACGTTCACTACAACCGCTCCGACAGCTTCTTCCCGCAGGTCGTGCGCTACGCCATGGACCTGAAGGGCGTGCTCCCCAACGCCAAGGGCGAGGGCAAGGATTACGGCGTCAGCTTCACCGCCCTTCAGGGTAAGCTGGCCGTGAAGATCAACCGCTACGAGACGATGGAGCTCGGCAGCCGCGCCGGCGAGATCGGCACCATCGGCAACCGCACGTTCCGCCTCGAGGGCCGCCCCGAGAACAACGGCATCCGCGATGCCAACGGTTTCTACCCTTGGGCGCTCAACCTTGCCACCAGCCGTTTCGCCAAACAGGGCGTCGCTCCCACCCAGGCCCAGCTCACCTCCGCCACCGCCCGCATCATGGGCGTGACCGACGACTGGATGGCCACCTTCCTCGCCGCCGGTCCCGGCCAGCCACAGACCAACGGTCTGTCGGATGTGCTCTCCAAGGGCTACGAGGTCGAGGCCACCTACAACCCCACGCGCAACTGGCGCATCAAGTTCACCGGCGCCCAGCAGGTCGCCCTCGACGCCCGCATCGGCCCCGAGCAGTTCGACTACTGGCAGTCTCGTCTGCCGGTCTGGACGACCGCCAAGGACGACGAGGGTCGCCTCTGGTGGAACACCATCCCCGCGCTCGGCGGCGACACCCCCGAGACCGCCTACTACAACGGCCTCCTTTCGCCGTACCTCTTCGGTGTCGCCAACGTCGGCAAGCCCCGCACCCAGGTGCGCAAGTACCGCTGGAGCACCGTCACCAACTACTCGTTCACCGAGGGCATGCTGAAGAATTTCAACGTCGGCGGCTCGATCCGCTGGGAAGACAAGGGCTCGATCGGTTTCTACGGCGCCGCGCCGTCGCAGCTCCCGGGCTCCTTCAAGGGGGTCGTACTCGAGCTCGATCCCAACAAGCCGATCTACGATCCGGCGCGTTACTACTACGACTTCTCCGTCGGCTACCGCACCCGGCTCCTCGGCGACAAGGTGCGCGCCAACGTGCAGCTCAACGTGAAGGACGTGTTCGAGAACGGCCGCCTGCAGGCGGTCGCCGCGAACCCCGACGGCTCCATCTACGCCTGGCGCATCAAGGAGCCCCGCCAGTTCATCTTCACGGTCGGATTCGACCTCTGACGTACCAGCGTCCCCCTTCTCCTCAGGCGCGCCCAAGCGGGCGCGCCTTTTTTGCGCCGGCATTCTCCGATCCGGGCTCTGAACCACGAATCAGGAAGCCACCACGAAACACACCAAAGGGAGCGAGGGGCGGTATGGATGAATTTCCGAAAGGAGGCCGCCCACGGAAGGCACGGAAAACGCGGAAGATTCAGGCGCTCGCCGCGGCACGATTCCCTGTAGCCGGGGTCCGGCGACCCCGGCCTATGCAGGAGCCGCGACAGCTGAAGGCTTTTCCTGCTCCGCGGCGAACGGCCGCGGCTACAGGGGATGCCTTTCGTCCGGAAAAGCCGTAACGATTTTCGTGGAGAAGCGCGTGCGATGTAGCCGAGGGCGTTTACCCGCCTCAGGCGGGCCACCCTCGGATCTTCGGAAACTCTTTCCGCCAATTCCCATTCGCTCCCTCTCACCTTCACCCGCTCCTCCCGGCGCGGCGCAGCCCGGACGTTGCTTCGTTTACGGCGGAGCCGCGCTGGGTGTTCCGTGGGCAACCGCTCCACGGCGTTCCGTTCTTCCTTCAGAATCCAGTCGACCTCACGCCGTCAGTTCGTGGCGGAGGATCGCCAGCGCGCAGACGGCGGCCGTCTCGCAGCGGAGTGTAAGCGGCCCGAGCGTCACGGGCTCGAATCCGGCCGCGGTCACCCGCGTGATTTCCGCCGGGGAAAAATCCCCCTCGGGTCCGATCATCCAGATTGCCGTGCGTGGCGCGCCCAAGCCCGCGGCTTTGCGAGCCGCCAGCACCGCCTTCAAAGACTGCGCCCCGGAGTGCAGACTCGCGACTAGCTTCAGGTCCTGACCGGCCGCCGCGAGGCAGGACTCAAGTTTTTGCACGGGCGTGATCTCCGGCAGGAAAGGGTTCCCGCATTGCTTGGCGGCTTCGAGCGCGGCCGTGCGCCATTTCTCGACCTTCCCCTCCGAGCGCTCGCCCTCAAGGTGCACCTGCGTGCGCTCCGTCTCCAGCGGCACGATGCGAGCCGCACCGATCTCCGTCGCCTTGCGCACGATGCCGTCCATCGACGCGCCTTTCGGCAACGCTTGCGCGAGCGTGATCGCGCAGGGCAGGGCGGGGTGTCGCCGCGACGACACCACCCGCAACCCCGCCCCTTGGCGACGGTCCGTCACCAGCTCGCAGGTCCATTCGGCGCCGCCGCCGTCGAACGCCACCACCGGTGCTCCGATCCGCGCGCGGTTCACTGTCACGAGATGATGCGTCTCCGCAGGCGAGAGGGTGATCTCGGCCGCGCCGGCCGCGGGCGGCGCGCAATGGACGCGGAAGTCGGGCATCGGTGCCGGAGTGTCCGCCGCGCCACGCGCGCGTCGAGGGAAAATCCGGGCCCGCATGGTCGCGCCTTGCCGTCTCCGGAGGCGCCGTGCTTCGGTGCCGCGTAATCCCGCCCCATGGACCGCCCGCTGCGCAACGTCCGGTGGCTCGCCGCCGCCCTTTTCGCCGGAGTCTTCTCCCGCGCCGGCGAGCCCGCTCCCGCCGCGGCCGGCCCGGTTGTCGAGCTGCCCGCGTTCGTCATCACCGAAACCAAACCCGGCGGCGCCCCGTGGCGGTACGCGCGCGCGGAGGGCTTCAAGATCATCTCCCAGGTCGGCGACGACTCTACGCAAGCGGTGTTCGAGGCGCTCTGGCGCGGGCCGCGCCTCAGTCGGTGGGGTCGTGCGATCTGCGGCGGGGTACGATGGTGATGCCGGAGATTCGGATCAAAACCTTGGAGGTCGCGCTGACGTCGCGGTTGGTCGGGGGGAAGCAACGGTTTGCAGTCGTCGCGTCACGATGCCGCGCAAACTAAACCTCTCCTGCGCGAGGAGTCCTTTCAATTCTCGGGCAGGGCAAGGGTTGCAATGCTTTCGAGTTTGCCGCGGAGGAGAACGATCCGCTCTTCCTCTTCCGGCGGCAAATGTCCGGGCAACGCATCGCGGAATTTTGGTTCAGATAAGAACTGCCGGATGCTGGTAATCACAAACCGACGCAGTCCCGGAGACGCTCGATCAACTTCCGCCACGATTTCGGCGCGGCCGTCGACGACGGTGATGAAGTCTTCCAGATCGTGGCTGCCATAATAATCCCGATCACCCCGAACCAGGAAGGCGGTGAACTTCGTCGCGAGAAATGCGACCGGCGAAATGAGCCGGAACTCGGAGTGCGCGACGGTTTGTAACCTTGAACTGGCCAGCGCTTCCGCAAACCAAGCGGTATTCAGTCCAAGGGCTGCTCCCTCGGTTGGCATGATATCGACGGTCAAGGGGCCAAGCAGCCATCGGCACTTTGGGGCACCTGGCTGCATGTCATGGCTGAAGCCGACCGCGCGAAGCCTGGCTTCCACATCGGAGTATCTCGCACCCGAAATGATTTCGATGATGACGTCCACGTCGTCGGTCGGCCGGGCCGGCGTCAGCTCCGGATGATCGATCAGGAGATTCACGACGGATCCGCCGACGAAGGCATAAGGAAGCCCAACGCGATCAAGCCGCTCCGCCACGGCCCGCATGGCGCCAAGGTTAGGAACGGACATTGAGAATCCTCCTTTGCAGCTCGGCTTCAGCGAACTCACGTTCCCGCGCACGTCCGACCCGCAACACATCGATGAGTGCGAGCAACGCATACAACTCCTTGTCGCTCTGCACGGCAATTGGCACCCCATCGTGCAGCGGCTCGATTGCGCGGCCCTTGATCTTGCCGTCGCTCTCCGGCCAGACGGGAGCGAGATCATCAGAGACCAGACTGGAAAGACTGGTGTCTTTCAGCTCCGGACACGCCCACGCCGTCGCAATCCCTCGGGTGACCTCGCCGAGCCGCGCGGGGAAAGCAAAAGGCAGTCCGTGGACAATAAATCGCGCGAGATTCGCTCGTTGGATGGTCTGCTCCGACTTCACAAACAAACGCGACTCACTCAACCGCGCGATCGAGCGGTGCACCTGGGAAAGGCTCATACCGAGTGCTTCGGACAGGCGTGCGAATCCCGGCCACTTGGGCGATTCCAGCAGCTTGAGGGCGACAACTACGTCTTGCGATATCACGCCCTACCAATTTCCAGAAACTGGAAAAGGTCGATAAATAACTTCTATTTCCAATGAGGGATAGGTGGTTACCGTATTCCGGAAAAAGGAAATATTCGTACCACATGGGACCGCGCCTGATCATCGGTGCCCTCCTCGGATCGGGTAAACTATCGCGACACGCGAACAACAGATTCGCGCTGCGAGCGAACGATGGCCAACAGGCCCGCGCGCACGGTCGGTTCGATCTTCGGCCAGGCTGCGATGACCTCTTCCATCTCTGCCACCCAGGCCTCCAGGTTGGGGTCGACTACCGGCGGTTTTTCGACGTGTGCACCTCCTTGTGCACCGGCCTGTATGAGGCTGTTGTAAGTCTTTTCGCCCAAGCACGATTGCAAAAGTGAGCGCAGCAGTTCGAGTCGGGCGACAATGCGCGGGCGCTCGAGTTGCTCACCGCCGCCACCGCCGGCGGGCAGGCGCGACCCCGCGCTTGGTTCACGCTCGCGCACCTGCGGTTGCTCGGCGCTCGACCGCCCCGGGGCGGTCCGCCGCTCACCGCGGCGCACGCGGCCCCGATCCTTGCCGGGCTGCAGGAGGCTTGGCGGCTGGAACCCGCGATGGCTGTGACATACGAGTTGCTGGCTGAGCTGTGGCGCCGCTGCCCCGAGCTGCCTCTTGCAGAGACGGTCTCCCGGTTGCGCGAGGGCCAGCGGCGGTTTCCGCGCGAGACCCGCCTCCTGCTCGCCGCCTTCCGCGCCTACGTGGAACGCGGAGCCCGCGTCGAGGCCCTGGCCATGCGCTCGACGAGGGCCTGCCGCTTGTCACCGAACCCGTGATGCGGGACCGCCTGCAACGCACCCGCGACGCCCTCGCCGCCGCGGCGGTGAAGCCGCGATGAGGTCCGGCCCGCCGGGGAATTTAGCGTCGACAGCCTCCGTCCCGATTTTACCGTCCGGCTTCGGTTCGCCCGGGTGGCGGAATTGGCAGACGCAGCAGACTCAAAATCTGCCGACGCAAGTCTTGTGGGTTCGACCCCCACCCCGGGCACCAGCCTTCGCCGACCCTACGGCCGGCGGGCCGAGGCGGGTCGGCCCGGCAGAAGGCCCCATGGGGCAGACTGAAACTTGCAACTGGGCCGCGAATCACTGGCCCCAGGTTGCACGTTTCGCTCTGGCGCCTTTGCGCCGCCGCAACTCCTGAGGCCCTTACGCGAAAAGGCCCGCTGCCGTCATGGCCGCGGGCCCTTGGGTCCGGCCGTCGGGCCGGCTGCCGGATTACCGGCACTCCTCAGGGCAGAATCACGGTGTCGACCACGTGGATCACCCCGTTGCTGCCGACGAGATCGGCCGCGGTGACCTTCGCTCCGTTGACGGTGACACCCTTGCCGTCGGCCTTGAGATTAAGCTTCTTGCCGTTCACGGAAGGCGCCTCGCCGGTCTTCACGGCGGCGGCCATGACCTTGGCGGGGACGACGTGGTACGTGAGCACCGCGACGAGCTTGGCCTTGTTCTCGGGCTTCAGGAGTGACTCGACGGTGCCGGCGGGCAGCTTTTTGAAAGCCGCGTCGGTGGGCGCGAAAAGCGTGAAAGGACCGGGGCCGCTCAGGGTCTCGACCAGGCCAGCGGCCTTCACGGCGGCGACCAGCGTCGTGTGGTCCGGTGAACCGGCGGCGATTTCAACGAGGTTTTTGGCGGAGGCCGCCGGGACTAGGCCGGCGGACAGGGCGAGGGCGACCAACAGGGAGCGGAGTTTCATGGGAGTGATTTAACTGACGTTCAACTGAACAAGCGGCCGAGAGACGGAGCCTAAAGGTCGCGCTATTGAAACGAACCGCGGCGCAGCGCGGATGCATCCAAATGGTCGGAGAACGTAGATTTGCAGCGACGCGGAATGACCGTCGCCATGTGCAACCGAGACGGGGAGCGGCCCCCATCGCTAGTCGCAGAGGGTCGGGGCGAAACCCGCAAGCGAGACGCCAAGTATGGCGCGCCATGTTGCAGGTTTCGCCCCGCCCATTCGACCGCCGCAAGGACTCCATTGCCGCGCCTTCAGTCCAAGCGTTCGTATTCGTGGCCCAGCGCCTCCAGTCGGCGCTGGCGTGGTCGAAGCTGCGATCTGTCGTGCCACCAGAGGGCAGCGAGAATGGCGCCTGCGACTAGCGGCCA
>Ga0209770_10001514_pt1 | contig 11980 bp, 8 predicted proteins | sample LauGreSu1BDMLBDD_2_FD_187572 | JGI IMG/M metagenome (GOLD analysis project Ga0209770, IMG submission 187572) | Freshwater lake microbial communities from Lake Michigan, USA - Su13.BD.MLB.DD (SPAdes) (version 2) | ecosystem: Environmental > Aquatic > Freshwater > Lake | place: Lake Michigan, USA...
CCTGCCGCTTGAGCGAGCCGCGCTGCTTGTCGATTTCGTAGACGATGTCGTCGAGGCGCGTGAGGTTTTGCTGCGCGGCCTCGAGCTTCAACTCGGCCGAGCGCCGGCGCGCCTTGTACTTCGTGATCCCCGCGGCCTCTTCGATCAGCTGGCGCCGATCGGTCGGGCGCGAGCTCAGGATCATCCCGATCTTGCCCTGCTCGATGATGGCGTAGGCCTTCTGGCCGAGGCCGGTGTCCATCAGCAGTTCGTGGATGTCCTTCAGGCGGCACGACTGGCCATCGATCAGGTATTCGCTTTCACCCGACCGGTACAACCGGCGCGTCACCTCGACCTCGCGGGTCGCCTGCTCGATGATCTCGGTCAGCTCGGGGTGGTGCCCGTTCCCGTTCCCGTTGGCCTCGTGAACCTGGACGTCCTCGCCCATCTCCTTCAACAGGGACGGCGGGACGATGACGTTGCCGAAGCGAAGACGGACTTCGGCGGCGCCGGTGGGCTTGCGCGCATCGGAACCGTTGAAGATGACGTCTTCCATCTTGTCGCCGCGGAGGCTCTTGGCGCTTTGCTCGCCGAGCACCCACGTCAGCGCGTCGGCCACGTTGGACTTACCGCAGCCGTTGGGTCCGACAATGGCGGTGACGCCACGGTCGAATGCCAGCTCGGAGCGATCCGAGAAGGACTTAAAACCTGAGATTTCTAAGCGTTCGAGATGCATTTCGGGATGACTGGAAGGAAACGAGCGCAAGTCTAACAAGCCCCGCCAATTGTGGCAAGGCAGAACCTAGACCCCAATATATTGAGGTCTAGTGCCCTATTCCAAGGTCTTTTGGAGCGTTACTTCGCGGCCGGGCGGTTCTTGGCCAGTTCCTGGAGCTTCTCGGCTTCGGGGAACTTGGAAATCGCGAACCGGGCCTGGGGGTCGACGGTCACCAGGCGCTGGCGCGCGGTGGCGATATCGAACACCGACTCGTCGATGTTGTAGCGAATCATGGCGCGGATGAAGTCGAGGTCCTTGGTCCAGTCGGCCTCTTCGATCTTCACGTTCTTGCCGGCCACGTACGCCTTGAAGTCGGCGACCATCGCATCGTCGATGGCAAAGCCCTTGCTGACGATCTTGCGCGACGGCCCCGAGTGGCCGATGCGCGTGTCGCCGGCGGCGCTGAACTGTTCGGCGTAGCCGGCAAACAGGCCGCGGCCCTGCAGCGAGCGGCCGAAGCGCGTCGGCGAGAAGCCCTCGACCGGGCCGTCGAACCGCAGGTCCGGCTCGATGCCGCCGCCCGAGAAGACCTTGCGGCCACCGGCGGTGTACTTCAACTGGTCCGGAGTCTTGGCGCGCTCGCTCTGATCCTTCAGCGTGTACGTGAGGTACTCGTCGAAGGTGCCATCCCACGGACGCTGAATGAGGCGGCCGCTGGGGGTGTAGTACCGCGCGGTGGTGAGCGCGAGGCCCGCGCCGCCGCTGATCTTGTAGACCGACTGCACCAGCGCCTTGCCGAACGTCGTCTCGCCGACGACCAGCGAGCGATCGTAGTCCTGCAGCGCGCCCGAGACGATTTCCGAGGCGCTGGCGCTGTTGCGGTTGACCAGCGTGATCATGGGGATGGCGCTATAGCCCGGGGTGTCGGTCGCGCGATAGTCGGAATCGGAGTTGGCGACGCGGCCGCGCGTGTAGACCACCATCGAACCCTTGGGGACGAAGCGATTGGTGATGCGAATGGCCTGATCGAGCTGGCCGCCCGGATTGCTGCGCAAGTCGAGGACCAGGCGCTTCATGCCCTTCTTGGTCAGTGACTCGAGCGCCAGACCGAGGTCTTCGTCGGTGTGCTCGGCGAAATCGGTGATGCCCACGTAGCCGGTCGTGGCATCGATCATGAACGACGCCGACAGGCTCGGGATGCTCACCTGGTCGCGCATCACGTTCATTTCCAGCAGCCGGTCGAAGCCCTTGCGGCGCACGCCGATCTTCACGAACGTGCCCTTGGGGCCCTTGAGCTTGTTGACGGTCGCCTCCGTGGTCCAGCCCTTGGTGCTGGTGCCTTCAACGTCGGCAATCACGTCGCCGCGGCGGATGCCGTTGGCAAACGCCGGCGACCCCTCGAACACGCGCACCGCGGTGATGTCGCCGTCGACCGATTGAATGGTGAGACCAAGCCCGTAGTACCGGCCCTCCTGCCGCTCGCGCATCTGCGCGTAGCTGCGGGGGTCCATGAAGCTCGAGTGCGGGTCGAGCGTCTGGAGCATGCCGTTGATGGCGCCGTAAACCAGGCGATCCGACTCGACCGGCTGCGCGTATTGGACCTGGATGGCGCTGAGCGCGGCGGTAAAGGTGCGGTAGTGCTCCGGCACCGTGCCGGTAGTGGCCTGCGCGCCTTTGCCGTAGACCCCGCCAATAACCGCGGAAACCACGATGGCCACGACTGCAGCGACGACGGAGCGGTAACGCATAGGGCGATGCTAGCTGACTACCCGGGTGTCCGCAAGGATTCCCCACCTTCGCCAAGGCTACGGTGGGCAGGCCCCGGTCCTGTCCCCGCAGCCGTTATTGACGGCGGGCTTGCCCTCCGTAGCGTCTGCGCGAAGGAGGGTATACTCCTTGTTTGGACGCCGGGGCCCCGGAAAGGGCCGTTTTTTCCGTCCTAGCAAGGGAGCTTTTTATGTTTGGTTCCATCGGAATGCCCGAGCTCATCATCATCCTGGTGATCGCGCTCATTATTTTTGGCCCCCGGAAGCTCCCGGAACTGGGTAAGTCGCTCGGCCGCAGCTTGAACGAGTTCAAGAAGGCGTCGACCGACCTTCAGAACACGCTCGAGCAGGAAATCAAGATCGAAGAACAAAAAGAGGCGGCCGCCAAGACGCCGCCGCCCGCGCCGGTGGCCGACGTGGTGTCGCACGACGACCAGGCGCCCCGCGAAACCGTGTCACGGACCTAGGCACGCCAGGCACCTGCACGCTACTCAGGCACTGTGGCTCTCGTTCCCTTCCCTAGCCAACGTCAGGACGACGACCCTCGAGATCTGCCGGCGGCAGCCTCGAGCGGGTCGCCGTTTGGCGAACCCGAGGAACCGGCTGAAGGCCGCATGACGTTCCTCGAGCACCTCGACGAACTGCGCAAGCGCATCACGCACGCAGTCGCCGCGCTGCTCGTCGGCTTCATCGTGGCGTTTGCCTTCATCGACCAGGTGCAGGCGTTCATCTATCAACGCCTGACGGCCGACATCCCCGGCGGCAAGCTGATCTTCACCGAACCGGGCGAAGGATTCTTCCTCTGGATGAAGATGGCCGCGCTCACGGGCGTGCTCATCTCGCTGCCGTACGTGATGTGGCAGGTATGGCTGTTCATCGCGCCGGGGCTGTACTCGAAGGAGAAGCGGCTCGCGATTCCGTTCGTGATCTTTTCGTCGGGATTGTTCGTGGGCGGCGCGGCGTTCTCGCACTACTTCGTCTTTCCCGCGGCGTGGAAGTTCTTCGCCGGCTTCTCGAACTCCTACATGGAGTTCACGCCGCGCATCGACCCGGTGTTCGGCCTCTATGTGAAGCTGTGCCTGGGCATGGGCCTGGTGTTCCAGTTGCCGGTGCTGATGTTCGTGCTGGCGCGGCTGGGGATCGTCACGGCAGGCTTCCTGCTGAAGAACTTCAAATATGCGGTTCTGATCATCTTCATCGTGGCGGCAGTTATCACCCCTGATGGCAACCCGGTCACACAACTGCTGGTAGGCGGGCCGATGGTTGTGCTCTATATGTTTGGTATTGCGGCCGCCTGGCTTTTCGGTAAATCCAAAAAATCGGATCTCGCGGACGACAAGACCTAAATCTCGGGCATTGTTTGACTTCGGGTGATTTTCGGCTCTAAACTGGGCCTATGAAAATCATTCGCCGTCTGGCGTATGGCCTAACGCTGAGTGTCTTGGTTGCGTCCGGAGCTTGGGCGCAGGAATCCAAACCCGGCAGTAGCACAATCTTTGGCGACACGGGACTCTGGTTCGTCCCCACGGGTGAGACCCTGCCAAAGGGTCAGTGGAGCGGCGGTCTCCAACTCGTCAACTTCGACCGAAGCGAAGGCTTCAGCGACATCACTGACATCGGCGGCATGTTTGCCTTCGGCGTCAGCAACCGCGTGGAGTTGTTCGGCACGGTCGGCGCGCGCCGCATCGATGCTGACCTCGTGCCGGTCGCTCGAAACGGTCAGCCTCAGGATTACCTGATCAACACGGGCTGGAGCACCGGCATCGGCGACCTCGTGGTCGGGGCGAAGTTCAACCTGCTGTCGAAGCCCAACAGCTACAACTCGGCGTTGCGCGTGTCGGTGAAAGTGCCGACGGCGAGCGCCGACGATGGCCTCGGCACCGGCAAGACCGACTTCCAGTTCGACCTGATTAGCTCGCGCGAATACAACCAGCGCATCCAGCTCACGGCGTCGGCCGGCTACCGCGTGCGCGGCCAGCCCGAAGGCTACAACCTCACGCAGGGCTTCAAGTGGGGCATCGGCGCTAGCTACCCGAGCCGCTCGAAGTTCCGCGTCATCGGCGAAATGTACGGTGAGGCCCTGGTCGACCAGGAGCAGACCTACACCGGACCGTCGCTGGCCGCCATCGGCATGCCGAGGGGATGGGATCCGGACGCAACCCGCGACCTCTTCGGCGGCTTCCAGTACAGCACCCCGAAGGGCATCTACTTCGGCGCCGGCATCGGCTACACGGCGTCGTATTACCGCCACCGCAGCGACTTCACGACCTCGGAAGACAGCGACTTCGATCGCCTGGGCCTGCAGGTGCGCATTGGCTACTACCCGGCTCCGGCGCCGCCGCCGGCCCCCGTGCAGCCGACGGCGCCGACCGCTGCGCCCATGCCGGCCAACCGGCCGCCCACGGTGAAGGCGCGCTGCGAGCCGTGCACGGTGGAAGTGGGCCGCCAGCTCACCGCGTCGGCTGACGCGCAGGATCCGGATGGCGACACGCTGCGTTACCGCTGGTCGAGCCCGACCGGTTCGTTCGGCAATGCCGGCGACCGCCAGACGCCGTGGACCGCGCCCGGCCAGGTCGGCGCCGTGCCGCTCACGGTGACGGTGGACGACGGCAAGGGCATGACGGCGACCGACACCATCACGGTGCAGGTCATCGCGCCGGCGCCCAAGAAGCAGTTCGTGTTCGAAGACGTGCACTTCGACTTCGACCGCTACTCGCTGCGCCCCGAAGCCACGCGCATTCTCGACGAAGCCATCAAGGCGATGAGCGAAGACCCGACCCTGCGCATCACGGTCGAAGGCCACACCTGCAACATCGGCACGACCGAATACAACATGGCGCTCGGCGAACGCCGCTCCAACGCCGTGCGCGACTACCTGGTCAGCCGCGGCGTCGCCACCGCCCGTCTGCAGTCGGTGAGCTACGGCGAAGAGCGGCCGAAGCACGACAACTCGCGCGAAGAGACGCGCCGCCTGAACCGCCGCGCGGCGATGACGATTCGGCTCCAGTAGAAGTTAGAAGTTAGAAGTTAGAAGTACAAAGGGCGGGTGGCCGAGAGGCTCCCCGCCCTTTCTCTTTGGTGAAGGCGACCTCTTCGAGGGGTTGCCTTCACGGGCGGCGGAAAAGCACCGTGGCAACGCCGAGTAGCGACGCCAACCACATCAGCGGCCAGCCCCAGATCAACCACACGGGAATCGCGCGGCCATCGGGAAGCTGCGCCCTCGCCTGCCGCAGGTGCAGGGGGAAGTAATCGGGCCCCCGGCCCAGGGCCGGCGAGGTGGCCCACCCCGGCGAGCGCATGGCGCTGACAAATGGGATGTAGCCAAGGCGGTAGCGATTCGAAGGCCGGCCATCGGCCGGGATGATGCGCTCGTAGTAGCCGTTGACGGCGGCCGTCATGGCCTGGTCCTCGAGGTACGACACCGACAGCGCGAGCAGAGCCATCGCCAGCCCGAGGGCCGCGCAAGCGGCCAGGACAGGCCGGCGCCAGGGGGCCTCGTCGAGCGCCACCGCCGGCAAGAGCATCAGGGGCAGGATTGGCACCAGGTTGCGGGGGCCGTGCGCGTAGCCGCCTTCTGGGAACAGGTAGGCCGCGTAGAACAGCAGGCCGACGCTCGTAACCAGGGCGATGCCGAGAGCAACCGCCGGCTCCCGTTGCCACAGGCGCCGTGCGCCCGCCACGGCCAGCACCAGCACGGGCGCCCACACGAACAGCGACTTGCCGGGCGACAACAGCAACACTGCCAGCCCGCGGGGCACGTCGATTGGTGCGAACGTGCGCGCCGGCAGCACGGGAATCGTCTCGGCCCAGTCGTAGCCGAACTCGAAGGGCCGGCCGAACCGGAAGTCGTTCCAGCCGATGTGAATCGCGACCGCCAGCCCGATGCCCATGACCAGCGCCAACGCCACCTCGCGACGCGCGCGTTCGGCCAGCGAGCGGTCGAACCACACCGCGATCACGAAGGCCGGCGCAAACACGAGCGCCGTGATCTTGGTAAGGCCGGCCACGGTCAGCAGCAGCGCGGCCGCGATGACCCGGGCGCGAGGCGCCGGCCCCAGCCGGGCCTCGAACAGCAACGCTGCCGCCCACACCAGCGCCGCCGCCTGCCACGCCTCCGAATACATCGTCGCGCTGTAGGGCCACAGCACGGTGGCGCCGCCAAGCATCAGGGCGAACAGCAGCGCGGTGGATGGGGATGCGGCCAGCGCCAGCGCGGCGCGGTAGAACCCGGCCACCGCCAGCGCCGCGGCAGTGGCGCTGCTGAGCAGCGTGATGCCGCCGACCAGGATCACCCACGCCAGCCCCTGCGCCCGGGGCACGCGCGGCACCCTGGCCACCGCGGCGACGGCGCGTCCGAGCAGGTGATGCGGCACGGCCAGCACGGCGGCCAGCGGACCGTATGGCGCGTAGGGCTTACCGTCCCTGCCCTCCTTGCCGAAGAACACAGACTGCGTGCCGACGACCTTGCCGTCGACCACCACCGGCTGGCGGATGGCCAGTGTCTGCGGCACCGACAAGTCGCCGGCGTCGATCAGGTTTTCGACCTGGAAGTAGACTTCGAATTCATCCGGAATGCGAAAGGCATTACCGGACGAGGTGAGAGCGTAGAGCGATTGAAAGAGCAAGAACAGCAGGAGCGACGCCGTGCGTGCTGAGCTCATTGGAGCGCAGCATACATCGGCGCCGATTCCTTAGTACGCCTTGGCGAACCAGGCGCTGACCTTCCCGGGCTGGCCGCACTTGATGCACGGCTTGCCGGGTGCCTGGTCGTAGCCCACGGGGATGTTGCGAATCGTCGCCTGCGTCTCGGCCTTGATGTCGGCCTCGCACTTGGCGCCCTCGCACCACGGCGCGATCACGAACCCGGGCCGGCCTTCCATCGACGCCTTGAACGCGTCGTAGGTGTCGGCCGTCGTCGTGTGCTCTTCTCGGAAGGCGCGAGCCCGCGCGAGCAGGCTCGACTGGATCTCGGCCAGCAGCGCCTTAATCGCCTCGGTCAGGCCGGCCATGGGAATCGACGCCTTGGCGCGCGTGTCGCGGCGCGCCGCGAACACCGCCGACTTCTCGATGTCCTTGGGGCCGATTTCGAGCCGCAGCGGCACGCCGCGCATTTCGTACTCGGCAAACTTCCAGCCGGGCGTCTGGCTTTCGTCGGCATCGAGCTTCACGCGAATGCCGGCGGCCTTCAGCTCGGCGGCAATCTCCTCGCACTTGGGCAGCACGGTCTCTTTCCAGGTGCCGCGCGGAATCGGCACGATCACCACCTGGAACGGCGCGATGGCCGGCGGCAGGATCAAGCCGCTGTCGTCACCGTGCGTCATGATTACGCCGCCGATCAACCGCGTCGACACGCCCCACGACGTCGTCCACGCGTGCTGCAGCGTCTTGTCTCGGCCCTGGAACTGGATTTCGAAGGCCTTGGCGAAGTTCTGGCCGAGGTTGTGCGAGGTGCCGGCCTGCAGCGCGCGGCCGTCGCCCATCAGCGCCTCGATCGAATAAGTCTTCGAGGCGCCGGCGAACTTCTCGCTGTCGCTCTTCTGGCCGTCCACCACGGGCATGGCCAGGACGTTCTCGGCGAACTCCTTGTAGATGCCGAGGATCTTCATCGTCTCTTCCTGCGCTTCGTCGGCGGTCTCGTGCGCGGTGTGACCTTCCTGCCACAGGAACTCGGTCGTGCGCAGGAACGGCCGCGTGACCTTCTCCCAGCGGACGACGTTGGCCCACTGGTTGATCAGGACGGGCAGGTCGCGCCACGACTGGATCCACTTCTGGTACATCACGCCGAAGATGGTCTCGGAGGTCGGCCGGATGACCAGCTTCTCTTCCAGTTCTTCGCCGCCGCCGTGCGTGACATAGGCGACCTGGGGCGCGAAGCCCTCGACGTGCTGCGCTTCCTTCAACAGCAGGCTCTCGGGAATCAGCAGCGGGAAGTAGGCGTTGACGTGCCCGGTCGCCTTGAAGCGCTGGTCGAGTTGCTGCTGGATAAGTTCCCAGATGGCGTAGCCGTACGGCCGAATGACCATGAAGCCCTTGACCGGCGAGTAATCGGCCAGTTCGGCTTTGCGGACGACATCGAGATACCACTTCGAAAAGTCGACCGACTGCTTGGTGATTTCCGTAACGAACGCTTCGTCCTGATTAGGTTTCGCGGCCATGGCCTACATCTGTGTAGCGTCCGGCTTCAGCCGGACCACTGGGTTTTTGTCGACGATATGAACCTTAAAGTTTACGTCATCTCGGGCCGGGAAGTCGGTGCGGGCGTGGCCACCGCGGGTTTCCTCCCGCCGGAGCGCCGCGCGCGCCATCAGCCGGCCGACGGTGACGATGGAGGCCAGGCGCCAGTCGGCGTCGGAGAGCCCGCCAGCCGCGAGGCCAGGGGCGACGGCGGCCGACCACGCGTCCAGACGGCTGACGGCGGCCTCGAGCGAGGAACGCTCGCGCATCAACCCGACCGCGGTCCACATCAGGTCGCGGACCGCTCCCTCTGTGGGTCCGCCTCCCCTGCCGTCAACCTGAGGGAGCTTCGGCCCGGCTTCGCTCGCCAGTTGGGACGCCGGCCTCGGCGAGGTCTCGCCGAAGCCGCCTTTGGCCGCGGCGGCCGACGCGGTCGCCGCGACCACGGTCCCGGCGAGCACACCAGGTTCTGGCGGAAGCAGCATCGCTTGGGCCGCGCGGGCGCCGAAGACGAGCCCTTCGAGCAGCGAGTTGCTGGCCAGCCGGTTGGCGCCGTGCACGCCCGTGCAGGCGACTTCGCCCGCTGCCAGCAGTCCCGGAATCGTCGTGCGGCCCCACAGGTCGGTTTCGACGCCGCCCATGACGTAATGCGCCGCAGGGCCAACCGGGATGCGATCGGTGGCGAGATCGAAACCAGCCTCTCGGCACGCCTCAGCAATGGTCGGAAACCGGGTTCGCACCCATTTCGGGTCGAGGTGCTGCATCGACAAGTAGACCGGCTTGCCGGTGCGTTGCTGCTCGCGCACGATCGCACGCGATACGAGGTCGCGCGAGGCCAGCTCGCCCGCCGCCTCGTAGCGCGTCATGAACCGCTCGCCCGCGTCGTTGAGGAGGACGGCGCCTTCGCCGCGCATGGCCTCCGACAACAAGAATCGCGGCGCCCCTGGTGCGCTGAGCGCGGTGGGGTGAAACTGCACGAACTCGAGGTCGGCGACACGAGCGCCGCACTGCCACGCCAGCGTGACGCCGTCGCCGGTGGCGATCGACGGATTGGTAGTCTCGCGAAATACCTGGCCGGCGCCGCCGGTGGCAACCAGCACCGCGGCCGCTTCGACGCGGTGCGTGCCGCGTTCGTCTTCGTAGGCGGCACCAACACACCGGCCATCGCGCATCAGCAGGCGGCTGGCGCGGGCGTGGCGCGCCACGCGCACCCGGCCCTGTTCGGCCACCTGCTGCCAGAGTGCGCGGCCAATCTCGCGGCCAGTGGCGTCGGCCGCGTGCATCACGCGGCGCAAGCCATGGGCGCCTTCGCGGCCAAACGACAGCTCACCCGAGGGCTCGCGGTCGAACCGCGCGCCGGCGGCAATCAGCTCGCGCGTGTACCGGACACCGTCTTCGACCAGCACCTTGACGGCCGCCTCGACGCACAGTCCATCGCCGGCGGCAATGGTGTCGGCGGCATGCAAGGCCGGCGAGTCGCCCGGGCCGAGCGCCGCGGCAATGCCGCCCTGGGCATAGCCGGTGTTGCTTTCGGTCGGATCGGCCTTGGTGAGGATGAGGACGTCACCGGCCAGGGCAAGATCGGCGGCCGCGCGCAAGCCCGCAATGCCGCTGCCGATCACCAGGAAGTCTGTACGTCGTTGCACCGTTGTGATCGTATCAGGTGTTATTCTACGACTTCCTACATGCCACCCACCCGCATCGGGGTGACCGCCGCGGCGGGCGCCTACTCCGTCGTCATCGGCGCCGGCACCATCGACGCCCTGGGCCGCGAGCTCGATGACGCGGGCCTTGGACCGCGCCGCATCCTGGTATCGAGTCCGCGCGTGTGGGACTTCCACGGCAAGCGCTTCCGCAAGGCCGGCGCCGACCGCGCGCCGGTGCTGGTGGACGATGGGGAGCGCGCCAAGAACCTGGCCACGGTCTCGCGCGTGCATGACGCGCTGGTCAAGGCCGGCGCCGATCGCGCCACCGTCGTGGTCGCCGTGGGCGGCGGCGTCATTGGCGACCTTGTCGGGTTTGCCGCCGCCACCTACCTCCGCGGCATCCGCGTCGTCCATGTGCCGACAACGCTACTGGCGCAGGTCGATAGCGCCATCGGCGGCAAGACCGGCGTGAATCACCCGCTCGGCAAGAACCTGATCGGATCGTTCCACGCGCCCAGTCTGGTGTTGGCCGATCCCGTGGTGCTGGGCACGCTGCCACGCCGCGAGTTCCGGGCGGGCCTTTACGAAGTGATCAAGTACGGCGTAATCGCCGAGCCGGCGCTGCTCGATCGCATCCGCGCGACCCTGCCGGCGATTTTCGCCCGCGAGGCCGGCGCGGTGGAGCCCCTGGTTGCCGCGTCGTGCCGCATCAAGGCCCAGGTCGTGACCGCCGACGAGCGCGAAGGCGGCTTGCGGCGCATCCTGAACTTCGGCCATACCGTCGGTCATGCCCTCGAGGCCGCGACGAAGTACAAGCGCTTCCGTCACGGCGAGGCGATTGGCTACGGCATGCTGGCGGCGTTGTCGCTGGGCGTTGCGCGCGGGGTGACGCCGCCGGGCCTGTACGACGAGGTGCTCGATCTGGTCACCCACCTCGGTCCGTTGCCCCCCGTTTCGGACATCTCGGCGAAGGAAGTCCTGGCGGCTATGGGGCGCGACAAGAAAGTCGTGGCCGGCACCCTGCACTTCGTGGCCGCCACCGGCCGCGGCGAGACGACGACGCTGACCGATGTGACCGCAAGAGAGCTCAGAACCACGCTCAAGAAGCTCGGCCTGCGGGCCTGACGCGCCGGAGCCTCGGCGCGGGCGGTCCGCCACGAAGCCTTGGCGAAGGCGGTTCTTAGCGCTTGAGCTCGCGCATCTTCGCCTCGAGCGACTTGAAGTTGATCTGCAGCAGGTCCGCAGCTCGGCCGCGATCGCCGCCGGCCTCGTCGAGCGCTTGCTGGATCTTCCGGCGTTCCACCTCGGCCACCACCCGCGTCGTCGCCTCGGCCAGGCCGCCGCTCAAGTCAATGCGCTCCCACGGGTCGCCGGACGAGCCGCTTTTCGGTACCGGCGTCAGGCTCAGGTGACGCGGCAGCAAGGTGTCGCCATCAGCCAGGATCACCGCGCGCTCGAGGGCGTTCTGCAGTTCGCGGATGTTGCCGGGCCAGTCGTGCGCCATCAGCGCCGCCACGGCCTCCGGCGACAGGCTGATCTTCTTGCCGACCTCCCGCGATACCCGTGCAACGAAGTGGTGCGCCAGCCTGGGGATGTCTTCCGTGCGCTCGCGCAGCGCCGGGACCGCGACCGGGAACACCGACAGGCGGAAGTAGAGATCCTCGCGGAAGGTTCCCTTCATCACCTCGGCTTGGAGA
>Ga0209770_10001517_pt1 | contig 11967 bp, 16 predicted proteins | sample LauGreSu1BDMLBDD_2_FD_187572 | JGI IMG/M metagenome (GOLD analysis project Ga0209770, IMG submission 187572) | Freshwater lake microbial communities from Lake Michigan, USA - Su13.BD.MLB.DD (SPAdes) (version 2) | ecosystem: Environmental > Aquatic > Freshwater > Lake | place: Lake Michigan, USA...
AACAGCCGGTAAAGTTTTTCAAGAAGACAATGGTTACAAGCGTGGCTATCAATATAAAAAGAAGCACGATAAGTGGAACGCACAATTTGCTCGTGAGAATGAAGATCTTAAAGACAACCCTATATATGTAGGCACCGGTGAAGTTAGCGCTAAAGGCGTTAAACAACAAAAGGCTGCTTCTGTTCGCTATCCAGACAGAACTCCTGAGACTAAGGCACCCACTGACGGTGCAACTACAGGTACTGTAAATAACAACGATACTTCTAATTACAACTCTTCAGTATTTAATCCTTCAACTGCTGGACCTAATAATGGTAATAACACTCCTCCAAACACTCCCCCATCTTCAGGTGGTGGCGGAGGTGCAGCAAAGAAAACTGCTGCTAAGAAAGCAGCTGCACCAAAGCAGTCGACTGTTAAAACAAATTCTAAAGGTGAGTCTGTAGTAAGAAAAAGCAGAGCAAAAGCAAACGCAGAGTCATTTGCAGCTGACAAAGAAAAGTTTGGGGAAAATAAGTAATGGCCACACGCGGACGTAAACCACAAGACCCTCGTTCTCCTGAAGAAATTGCAGCACAACCACGCAAGAAGGGTACAAAGCAACCTGGAATTGTTGGTGCTCGTAAAAAAGTTGCTGCGGTTAAAAAAGAAAAAGTAGAGAAAGCTGCAGCACGAGAAGCTGAAGTAGCTCCACGTCGCAAAAAGAGTTCACCGTCTAAACCTTTTATTGGCCCTAAGACTCAAGACAAGACTCCGGGAGAATCTAGCGGAAGAGCTTTGCTTGAACCAGAAGAGATGAAGAAAAAGTTTAAGCAAACTCCTGTACCGGATGTTGACGTGCCTCAAGTACGTCAAGCAGAAAAGAGACGACAAGATTCAACTCGTCTTGCTCAAATTGGTAACGCGGACTCTTTAACAGCAGCAGAAAAAGCTGCTATGCAAGCTCCAGTTACTGAAGTCTCCATTACTAAGGAAGCCCCATCTAAACCAGATCCTTTGCGTCCTAAGGTAGAACCTCTGCCAGAAAACGTTAAGAGTCCTTTTGCTACTTCTGGAGCGTTTACCTTTCAAGGTCCACGACCTGTTCCTGGCGGAGAAACCCCTACTAAAGATAGACAGTCTTATGAAGGTAGCACAAAAGTTGGAAAAGATTTAGCACGTAGACTTGGTAAAGGTATGGGACTTCCTGGACCAAAGCCTTTAAAGGATCGTGCTTTAGAGATTGCAACAAAGATTCACGAAAGAAATGTAGAACTAGGTATGGCGCATCCTTTAGATGCACCAACTATTGATACGCCACAAGTTGTTACTGGCCACCCTATGCGCCAGGCAGTAGTTGAGCACCTTTATAACACTGACGAGGAATCGATTGCAAAGTACGCCTCAGCAAAGAAAGTTCCATTTGCAGATACTGTAGAAGGTTTATTTAACCTGCGCCAACAGAGTGAGCATGCGAACGCAAGAGTAAAGTTAGGCGATAGTAAAGAGCCTATACTTTACGATGCAGATAAAGAGAAGCGTCCTGAAAAGGGCTTTGATGTTGATTTTATGACCTTCTTAACCTCCGACGTGAAGAAGCCTCGACCAGCAATTAGCCCTAGAAAGCAAACTCACTTAGCAGCACAGAATATTGTAGAAGAGATTAGTGGTCCAAAAAGAAGCGGCAGCTACTCTGGAAAAGCAAAGGGCGGTGTTGCACCTATTGGCCCTATGCCTATGGAATATGACAAAGAAGGTAAAGAAGTTGGACCGGCAAGTTCTGGTAAGGGACGTTATGCACCACAGGTTGTAAAAGATCTCCCACCTAAGCCTGGTAAAAAAGCACCGGGTATCTATACCAGCGCTGCAAAGGATTCCGAGGGAGGGTTGCTACCTACACCTACACCTTTACAAAAAGTGGTTCGATCAAACAGAGGGCGCCGAGCAACAGGTGCGTCTTCACCTACGTATCGACTACAAGGTCCTTCAGGAGTTCAGCAAGTTGAACTACAAAAGATGGAAAAGCTAGACACACCACCTTCAACACGATTTGTAGCTAAAGAACAAGAAAAGCAACGTAAATCTAAGGGTCGCCTTGCTATGGCCGTACGAAGCGGAGATGACCAAGCAATTCAAGACGCTGCTTGGAAGCACCGCGGAGCACAGTTTACGCAAACAACCTTTGAAGGTATGGACCACTCTAGCACTTTTCAACTTAATCCTAAAGAAGTTGAGCGTACTGTTAAGTCATCTTCAACTGGTAAGAGAACCGTAAATGGTGAACTCCCAGCCCCTGAAAAAACTAAGGAAGTAATTGACCAACTTCCATACTCTGGATTTAGCGCAGGTATGGATAGGCCTCAATTTGCAACTTCAGTTGCTCAACCAAAAACTATCAAGGTAAAGGCTCCGCAAAAACTTGCTCCGTACCAGGAAAAGATTAACGTTGAGTCAGACGGTAAGAAGGTAGTAACTGGACAAGGCGGGTCTGGTAATGGCGGTTACGAACAGCCGTTCTTAACCCCTAGTGTTTCTGAAGCTAAACTTAGAGAGAGATTCCCTAGAGATTTCGATACCTCAGATGGTAAGAAGAAAAACACATGGAATCCGATGAGTCGTCAGTTCTTGGGCGGTAAAGAAGTTCCAGTCTCAACACAAACTGCAGCATTACAAACAGATGCGTCTAAGGTTCGTGGTAAAAAAGACACTCCTTTTGAACCTGCACGTAAACCAGAAGCTTCAGTAGAGACAAACCCTAAGACACCATGGCAAAAAGACTAGCGAGTTTTTCTTCCGAACCAGAAAAGTTTGACAGGTATAAGTCTTTAAGGACTCACGCCCGTGAAGCTGCTGAGTACCTTACTGGCCTGCCGTATAAGCAGCCAGAGAACCCAGCGTTTAATGGCTATGAAAAGCCTGGGCGCGGTGTTAGCGGGGAGTCATCTAACTAATGGCACGTCGTAAAGAACTATACTTTGGGTCAAGAAGCGGAAACGGTACTGTAATACGCATGTCTGTTGCTGACCGTACATCTAAAGCTGCACGCCCTTGGAACGACCCACAAGTTGTTAACGCATCCTCTAACTACGGGGTTAAATTTAAAAGCTATAAAGAAGTACATAATTATGAAAACACGCTTGAATCACAAGGTTCTTTAGAGCCTAGAGAACGGTTTACTTGCGGACCCTGTGGTAAGTTAAGCGCATCGTGTGTTTGTAAGGGAGATAGCAATGGCTGAGGTTAAAAAGTTTGGCCCATATAAGGGCTCAGAGGCCAATGGGGGCCGTCCTATCTATGTCTATAAGAAAAAGGTAGGGGGCAAGTGGGTTACCACCTCTAAGAACAAAGCACGTGCCGATTATGAGGCTAAAAACGGCAAGCTTTCACGAGACACAGACGTTGATCATAAGGATAATAACCACAATAACGATTCTTCCAAGAATCTCCGCGCCTTAAAGCACGGTAAGAATACCGCTAAAGAAAACAAACGTAGGGCAGGAAAAAAGGAGAACCAAAAATGAAGATGGGTAAAATTGCCAAAGTTGCAGGCATCGTGTCTGATGTCGCTAAAGCAGACAACCCAGCAGAAAAAGCTGGCGCTATTGCCGCCGGAGCAGCTGCTGTAGCCCACCCTATTGTAGGTACTCTTGCAGCCCCGCTAATTAAAAAGGGCGTAAGCAAAGTTGTACAAAAAGGAATAGACACAGCTAACGATCCTAAGGTACAGGCTAAGGCTAAAGAAGTAGGCGGAGAAGTTGCCCGCAGAGGAAGAACAGCTATGCGTGGTTTAGCAAGTAGAGCTGGAGAATTAAGAGCCGGCACAGGACATTAATAAAAAAGGCCCCTTTCGGGGCCTTTTCTATTTAACCGGAAAGTTATCGAACCATTTAGTAATACCCGGTTCTGAAGGATCTCCATCATAAGCCCCAGGGCCGTAGCCCCAAGAACTAAAATTAGATCCTCTACCAGTCATATAGAACGCCGCTTGGGCGTTAGTAACTGGATCAAGCAGTTCCGCATTTTTTGTAATACCGAACTTCCCTCTTCGGATATCCCCTAGATCTCCTATCATGTTGATCTGGAATAGCCCGTATGAGTTGTCCCCTGTAGATGAAGTTTGATTGTGTGAGGTCGGATGTCCACGGGACTCCTTCATCACTACAGACCAAGCTACCTTCAGGTTGTTGCCTTCAAAGCCAACCAAAGCCAGCAAGTCTTTCAACTCTTCGGCAGTCAGCTCTGTTGCCCCACGGTATTTGTCGAGTGGATCTACGACCTCTACTACTGGTGCTGGGGTATCTTGTTTGGTGTTTTCAACGGCCATTGCTGCGGGTACTCCACAGATTAATAATAGGTAGGCCACCAAAATTGCAATTTGAGACTTTGCATCGTTATTCACACTATCTCCTAGGCTAGAAGGCCAGTTCTTACCCTATACGACTGTCACCCGCATAAAGCAATCCGGCCTATGTCTGCCAGATTCGTACTGCAACCCTTTTGTTACGTAGTTAGTGATGGACCAGATGCCTGGGCCATACCTAAACCCTAGCAGTAACTACAGGGGGTCAGCAACCAAGAACTGCGTGTAGAATAAAGTTTCTTAATTTGAGAGGAATATCACATGTCACAGTGGTCAGCACCCTGGAATGCACCAAAAGTGCAGGTAGAAGAAGTAATTGCGCCTGTAGAGGCCGTACCAACACCAGAACCTGTTGTTGAAGTTACACCAGAACCTGTACAAGAAGTTGTTGTAGAAGAAGTTGTGGTAGCAGAAGAAGCTCCTGTTACTCCAAAGAAAAAGAAAACAGAACCTACACCAGCCGAATAATGAGAATTGAGCGCATCATTACGAGGCAAGGGCACCCCGTACCTGAGACAGCGCACCAGCCTAAAGGACCATTTCCTCCTGAGCTACTTCAATCACAGGAAGTGGTTACCGACTACGTTCCGCAACCTGACGGTGGGGTTGACGTACCCGTAGGAGGTACCGCTCAAAATAACTTTCAAGTTGTTAAGTGGTTTAGGTGTAAAGTATGCGACGTAGTATTGCGTGAACAAGAAGTTGATGATCATAATTGTGAGGAATAATAATTGGCGAATCCAAGGGATATCGGACCCTTTTACTGGCACACTCTTGTCTACCCCGTAAAACCAAAAGAGTTGTGGGAAAAAGCAGAAACTCAAGAAATTGACCTTCCGTTTAGAGGCGGGGTTGGCGTGTCTTTACGCCTACCGTTTACTAGACTGGCTATTGTATTAGGTAAGTGGAACTCTCAGTTTGAAGAAAGTCAGGCATTAACTAATGCCATCCGTGGTCGAGCATTGCCAGAAGAAGAGATAGACTGGGACTTCGTAAGGTACGGAATAAATGAGGGGGAAGATGTTTAAGAAAAAGAATCCTGAACGTGAACGCACCAAGATTGAAAAGCGTGTTGATTCCCTACCAACTGCTGAACTACTGCCCTGGACAGAAAATGCCCTATACACGATAGGACGCAACTTAAGCTCTTGGCAGCGATCTAAAGACGACTATGCTTTGGAAGAAGCCCGAGTAGGTGCAGAAGCACTCTATGTGATCCTAGAAACTTTAAAGAAACGACACGCTAATGAGCGATCTTGAACACGACGATCAGTTTGAAGAAATAGACCCAGAAGAGTTTTTAGAAGAGGAAGACGACGGTCTCCCAGAAGAAGAGCCTGATGAGCTTGATGAGCTCTCTAAAGAATTTGTACGTGCTCTTGTAGACAAGATTATGCAGTTTCAAGAGATGCTGGTTGGGCACAAGCTTCACGGCTATCAAACTCCACTAGCACGTAGAATTATCGAGTCTGTAATCATTAATGACGGTGAAGAAGTAACTGCACTAGCGTCTCGCCAGTCAGGTAAGTCTGAAACTATTGCTAATACCGTAGCAACACTCATGGTAATTCTTCCACGCCTTGCAAAGATGTACCCGGACCTATTAGGTAAGTTTGGCGACGGTATTTGGGTGGGAATGTTTGCCCCTATTCAATCACAGGTAGAAACTCTTTACGGACGAACAGTTTCTCGCTTAACTAGCGAAACAGCTTTAGAGGTACTCGGTGACCCAGAGATTGATGATATGGCTACTAAAAGCCCAGGAGTTATTAGAAACATTAAGTTAAAGAGGAGTGGTAGCACTCTTATGATGATGACAGCTAACCCTCGTGCAAAAATTGAATCTAAGTCTTTTCACTTAATTATCATTGACGAGTGTCAAGAAGCAGATGACTTTGTAGTATCAAAGTCTATTGCGCCTATGGGTGCTTATTACAACGCTACAATTGTTAAGACTGGAACACCTAGTACTATGAAGAACAACTTCTATAGGGCTATTCAGTTAAACAAGAGACGTCAAACCGGACGCTCTGCAAAGCAGAACCATTTTCAATGGGACTGGAAAGATGTTGCAAAGGTAAACCCAAACTATGAAAAGTTCATTAAAAAAGAAATGCTTCGCATTGGTGAAGACTCTGACGAGTTCCAACTCTCATACAACTGCAAATGGTTGTTGGAGAGAGGAATGTTTGTCACATCCTCAATCATGGACGACCTTGGAGACACCTCACAAGAAATTGTCAAAAGCTGGCACCGTTCTCCAGTTGTGGTCGGCATCGACCCCGCACGCAAAATGGACTCGACGGTCGTCACGGTCGTCTGGGTAGACTGGGATAGGCCTGATGAGTTTGGTTATTATGACCATAGAATTTTAAACTGGTTAGAAATTCAAGGGGATGACTGGGAAGAGCAGTACTTTCAAATTGTTAACTTCTTAGGCAACTACGACGTACTAGCTATAGGCGTAGACTCTAATGGAGTCGGGGATGCCGTAGCTGGCAGATTAAAGATCCTTATGCCACGAGCTGAGGTAGTCCCGATTACCTCTAGCCCTACAGAACAGTCAAAACGATGGAAGCACTTGCAAGCGTTAATTCAGCGCCAAATGGTGTCCTGGCCTGCCCACGCTAAAACCCGTAGATTACGTCTTTGGAAAAAGTTTTACCAACAAATGACGGATGCAGAAGTTCAATATAAAGGCCCAAATTTTATGGTTTCTGCGCCAGATGAGGCCCATGCCCATGACGACTTTGTGGACTCTTTATCCATAGCTTGCTCCATGACTCAAGACATGGTTATGCCAACGGTTGAAGTAAGTGCATCCCCATTTTTTTCTTAATTTAGCATTTAAAAACTAGTCTAAGGGTAGAGACTTATACCTGAGGACCCTCAATCCCTATGCATAAGGAGTAATTATGGCAACAGCAAACATTGCCCCTACCCCTCAGTTCCCTGAGAAGGTTGGCGCAACTTACGAACGCAAGATGTCACCTGCAACACCTGGTCTACGTGGACCACTTCGTTTTGAAGAAGGCATTGCAACAGACACAGATGTACCAAGCGATTTTCAAGTTGGCTTGGATCAAGGATACGACACCCCAGCGGGTCGTCCAAATCACAACACTAACGTGTTTGAGAAGTATCCTGATGAAACAATGAAGCAACGTGCACATGTCGGCTCAGCCGCATGGGTAGAAGCTCCAACATACCTAGGTGAATTTTCACAGGGTAACTTCGGAGATCACTCACAAGTTGTGATTGAAGAAGTTATTCGCTCAGGTGGACGCTACCAGCGCATGAATCCTGCTCAAGTAGCAGATTAAATATAGTAGACTGTAGAGGCTTCCAGCCCCGTACCCCTTCTCCGGGGCTGGAAGTCTTTACTCAAGGAGGATCTAATGGCCGATGTACCCGCAAATCCAAAACTATGGAACTTGTTACTGGGACAAGCAAAAGCCAAGTATCCTTCTCATGGTAAGAACTTAGCGTTTCCAGCGTCTAAGTGGTTAAGAGAAGAGTACGCCCGACAGGGTGGTAAGTTTGTAGCATCAAAGCGTGACGTAGATCCAAAGTTACGCGATGTTAAGAAAGATGCAGAAGACGCTAAGAAGCGTAAGATCGCAGAAAAAAAGAAAAAGCAAAAGCAATTAGGTTTTTTAAACTAGTAGAGGTGGGGACCGTGTTGATAAAGTCAGGGAGTTATAACTAATGGCTGGTGGTATGGATTTCTCACCTCCCAGTTATAGGGCGGCGTCGTCTGACTTAACAATTTCTATTTCCCCACTGGGCCTTGTAGAACTTGCTGACGAAGAATTTGAAGTACACGGACCTCGTCTAAATCGCTACTCACTTAACTGGGCAATGTACCTAGGGCACCACTGGTCTTACCGCCGTGAAATTGGCGAGTCACAAATGGTTTACAACTATTACCGAGCTTTTACAGATTACATCATTAACTTTACATTTGGTCGTGGCGCATCATTTAGAAGCCCTTCTCAAACAGAGGCAATTGTTCCAGACATCTTAAAGCGTGTGTGGGAAATAGATAACGATAAGCACTCTGTTATGTGGGAAATGGGACAGCAGGGTGGCGTATCTGGAGACTGCTTTGTTAAGGTAGCTTACGAAGAAGGCTACGAAGATTCAATTGGTCGAGGACACCCTGGTCGTGTGCGTGTACTCCCACTTAACTCATCATTTTGTTTCCCAGAGTTTCACCCACATGATCGTTCACGTTTAATCCGTTTTAAATTAAAATATCGTTTTTGGGGCACTTCCGCTGAAGGAACCCGTCAGGTATACACTTACACCGAAATCTTGACTGATGATCGTATTGAAGAATATATTAATGACGAAATTATCGACTCACGTCCTAACCCTATTGGCGTAGTGCCCGTCATCCACATCCCTAACGTACGTGTATCTGGATCCCCATGGGGCTTGTCAGATTGTCACGACATCATTGTTCTTAATCGTAACTATAACGAAGTAGCAACAGATATCGCAGACATTGTCAACTACCATGCGGCACCAGTTACAGTTATTACAGGTGCTAAGGCCTCTTCCCTTGAAAAGGGTCCGAAGAAGGTCTGGGGCGGGCTACCAAAAGACGCTCAAGTCTTTAACCTAGAAGGCGGCGGACAAGGCCTTCAAGGTGCAATGGAGTACCTAAAGATAATCAAGACTGCAATGCACGAAATGGTTGGGGTGCCAGAGACTGCTCTTGGTCAAGTACAGCCAATTTCAAACACGTCAGGTGTTGCTCTTTCTATTCAGTACCAACCATTGATGAACCGCTACCAACAGAAGTTAATTCAGTACGGTGAAGGTCTTCAACGAATTAACGAGCTTATTCTTCTTACCCTTGCTTTTAAAGAGCCAGAGGTATTTACATATAACCCAGCTGTCAATGGCCCAATTAAGCCAAACCAACTTCCACAGCTAGATCCAGCTGATCCGTTAACTTACGAATCACAAGTACACTTCCCACCTCCACTACCTCTAGATAAGCTCATTGTTTTGAATGAAATTCAAACTAAGATGGGCATGGGTCTTGAAAGTCGTGAAGGCGCACTACGCCAACTAGGCGAAGAATTTCCAGATGAAAAGCTTGAAGAAATTCGTGCAGAGCTTATCTCCGACGCTAAGGCTGACGGGGCTATCCAGCTTATTAAGAACCAAATTACATCTTCTATCGCGTCCCTAACTGGCATTATGCCTGATGGGGAACTACCTCCAGGAGCACAGCCTGGACAAGGGGTAGGGCCTGGACCAACAGGTCAGCCTGGAGTAATCAGTCCTATTGAAGAGGGCGTTCTCCAAGAGCTACAACAAGTGCAAGTAGATCTGGTAACTAAAGCGTACGGAACAACTATCCCTCAAAGGAGAACTCCGGACGAAGATAAACCAGAATAACAGTTTAGGCAGACAAACTTGAAAGAGTTTGAAAACCTTCTCTTACCTATCAATCCGCAGGTCATCGTGGCATTAATTCGGACAACGACCTCTTAAACCTAAGGAATAAGCATGGCTGAAACAAAGAACATTGTTGATACACCGGAAGCTCAGGAAGCTTTTCTAACTGACGTCCCAGTAGCAACAGAAACAAAAGTAACCCCTGTAGTAGCGGCTGAGTCTCTAACAGATCGGTCATACACAGAAGAAGATCTAAAAAAAGTACGAGAGCAAGAAAAGTCAAAACTGTATCCACAAATTGACTCTCTAAAAGATGAAGTGAATTTGCTCAAGAAAGAACGAGACGAACGTATAGCTGAGTCTGCACTTCGTGCAGCTGAAGCAGAGGCAGAGGCCAAGAAAAAGGCTGAGTCTGAGATGGATGTACGTCAACTTCTTGAATCTAAGGAACAGGAATGGGCTCAGAAGTTGGAAGCCGAACGCGTAGAACGCGAACGTGCATTCACTCTTCTAGAGCGGGAACGTCAGTATGCGGAACTCACTGAGTACCGTACACGTCGTTTAGAAGATGAGCGTGACAACATCATGCCAGAGCTAGTAGATCTTATTTCAGGAAACACGCCTGAAGAGATAGAACAAAGTATTACAGGACTAAGAGAGCGATCTTCAAGAATCCTGGAATCGGCGCAGTCTGCTATGCAGAATGCACGTAAAGAAATGACCGGGAGTCGTGTAACAGCGCCCCCATCCGGACCGATGGACACTAATATGGAGCAACAACAGTTTACTGCGGAACAAATTGCCGCAATGTCGGTTACCGAATACGCAAAATACCGCGGAAAGTTGCTAGGTAAATCTGCATCTGACCGTGGCAAGGGAATCTTCGGGTAAGAAGTTACCTAACCAATCAAATCTAACTAAGGAGTAATACCGACATGGCATCAGCCGTAACAGGTACCGGCAATTTAGCCGCAGCACCTACAGCATACTCTGGCTCCAATAGCCAGCTAACACAAGCAATTCAGACCATCTGGTCAAAGGAAATCCTTTTCCAGTCAATGCCAATCCTTCGCTTCGAGCAGTTCGCTGTTAAGAAGACTGAACTTGGAGTTGCACCTGGTCTTCAGATTAACTTTATGCGTTACAACAACCTCGGCTTCGCGGGTTCACTCGTTGAAGGCGTTCGTATGTCAACAAACGCACTAACAGCACAGCAATTCTCAATCACAGTTGCAGAGCATGGCTATGCAATTGCTGTATCTGAGCTTCTGCTTAATGCTTCATTCGATGACGTAATGGCTTCAGCTTCACGTCTTCTTGGTCGTAACATGGCTCTCTACCTTGATGGCCAGGCACGCGACACACTTATGGCAGCATCTTCAGTTATTTACGGCTATGACCGCTCAGGTCTTTCAGCTGCAAACGACTGGTACGGAACAGGTACCGCTGGTACAAACCGTGCATCTCTAACAGGTGAGTTTGCGCTATCTACAGCAACCGTTAAGGACGCAGTAGAAACTCTCGCAACAAAGAACATCCCTCGCCTTGGTGAGACATATGTTGCTTTCGTTCACCCACACCAGAGCCGTAAGCTTCGTGACAACCCAGAGTTCATCGAAGTTACAAAGTACGCTGCTCCAGGAAACTTCATGCTCGGTGAAATCGGTCGTTTGTACGACACAGTATTCATCGAAACAACACAGATCGAAAAGGTTGTAGGCGGAGCTGGCTCAGGCTACTCAGCTGACTCAGCTGTTTCACCAATCGTTTACCCAACTGGTGGAGGATACACATCTCCAGCAACAAAGACAGGTAACGGCGCTAAGGATCGCTACACAGCAATCTTTATCGGTGACAACGCATTCGGTCACGCAATCTCTCTTCCAGTTGAGCTCCGCGATGGCGGTATCCTTGACTTCGGTCGTGAGCACGCACTTGCTTGGTACGCTATCTACGGTCTTGGTCTAATCACTGATCAGTCTGTAGTATTGGCAGAAACCAACTAATTTAATCAGAGTGGGGGCGGGACTTGAAACCCGCCCCCAACACAAACAATAGGAGAATAATAATCGTGTCAAAAGCAAAAGTAACAGACGTCACAGGACGTCAACGCGAAGAGCAGATTAAGGCTCACGCAGAAGAGCTTGCACAACGTGCAGGAGAAATGTCAATGGCTACTGCAGACGCTGCAGCAAAGCTAGAAACAGAAGTTT
>Ga0209770_10001520_pt1 | contig 11963 bp, 13 predicted proteins | sample LauGreSu1BDMLBDD_2_FD_187572 | JGI IMG/M metagenome (GOLD analysis project Ga0209770, IMG submission 187572) | Freshwater lake microbial communities from Lake Michigan, USA - Su13.BD.MLB.DD (SPAdes) (version 2) | ecosystem: Environmental > Aquatic > Freshwater > Lake | place: Lake Michigan, USA...
TGCGTTAAGATAGTTGATATGGGGCCGGTATTCAGAAGAATGCACCATCGAGTTTCGTGGAAGCATACAACGCCGTGCATATTGGATGAGTCATTTAAGAAATGAAAAAGAAACCTTCTGATTCACCGCCGCAACCCGCATCCGATCTCCAAGGGAAGATCCGCGAAGCCGAGTTTAAAAACATCCTGCAAAAGCTGAAGGATGGGAAGACGTTGACGGCGCGAGAGTCGAAGATCGCGGCAGAGTTTGCGGCTAAGCGGGATGGAAAAGGGCTGACGCAGGCCGAGCTTGCGGCGGCATGGGGCATGACGCAGCCGAACATTCACAAGATGGTCAAGCAGGGAATGCCTATGACCAGCATCGAGGCCGCTACGGAGTGGCGGAAGGACTGGCTCGAAACGCATGGGAGAGGCGACACCGCGCCGGAGAACATCCAGCAGGCGAAGTTGCGGAAGACATTACTGGAATGCGAGAAGATCGAGTTTGCGCTTTCGGTTGATCGCGGTGAATACATCAAGAACGCCGTAGTCCGCGAAGCTGGAATCCGCATCGGCGCGATCTTCAGCGCAAAACTCGCGGCATTGGTCAACGACGCCAGCGGCGCGTTGGCTGGACTCGACGAAGCCAGCCTAAGAAAGAAACTGCACGAGCGCACGCAAGCGATCCTTGCCGAAATCCGCAACGAATTAGAAAAGGTATGAACTACGAAACACGAACAACGAAAATGATAGTCGGAGTCAAAGGCCAACAAATATTTGACGACAGCGTCACCGAGATCGAGATCGTTGACGAGGCCGCTGGGGAATTCTTGGAGATCAGCCAAGAGGGCGGAAAGCTACGCTTTGACGCAGAAGAATGGCCGCACGTCCGAGACGCCGTCGAGAAGATGTTTAAGCTGTGCCGAAATTATGACTAAGCGCGAACTCTGGAAAATATACGCCAAGCGGAACCCAAGCTTCGACGGCGAAGGCAACGTGACGATGTCCGCTGCCGGGCTGCGAAAGATGTTTGAAACAACGTGGGAAATTGCCATGTATGACGGAGAAGAGGAGCCGAGTTCTAAGCAACCGTCTGCGAATGTAGACGCGCTCAAACAGATTTTTGGAATGCGATGAACGCACTCGCACAAGGCATCCGCGACGGCATCAAGTTAGCATTCGACGGCACGATACTTGACTGGGCAAGCGACCACGTTAGTTTCCCTAACTCCGATCGCGCTTCGCGCTTCGATCCGTCGGTTGCGCCGTGGCTCAACGCTCCGCTATTGGCCGCGAGTGATGACGAGACGACTCAGGTCTTTCTTCGCGCACCGACCGGAGGCGGCAAGACGACCATGATGGAAACGCTCGCCTGCTTCATCGTGGCGCAAAAGCCTGGGCCTACGTTGTTCGTAGGACAGACTGACGACATGGTCAAGGACTGGACGGAGTCGCGCTTGCTTCCGATCTTCAACGAATGCCAACCGGTCAAAGACCTATTCCCAGAAGACCGCCATTCTCTCAGAAAAACGACCATCCTTTTCCCACATATGGTATTGTTCGCAGGGGGCGCGAACATGACCAACCTTCAAGAAAAATCGATGCGCTACTGCATCGGTGACGAGGTCTGGCGGTGGAAAAGCGGCATGATCAAGGAACTAAAAGCCCGTCACCACGACAGATGGAACCGGAAGACGCTCTTAGTCTCGCAAGGATGGGACGCAGGACACGAAGCAGACGCCGAATGGGACAGCGGAACGCGAGAAGTCTGGGGTTGGACTTGTTCCCATTGCGGGAACTGGCAGCGGTATCTGTTCGACCAGATCGAATATGCGAGCGAACGTGACGAAAAGGGCGGCATCTTGTGGGATAAGGTGCAGGATTCCGTTCGGATGAAGTGCGAGCATTGCGAGACGCGATATAAAGACGACGCATCGACTCGACGAAACCTTGCAAATAGTGCAACTTACCGCTCACTCAACCCGCATCCGGTGCGAGGGCACAGGAGCTTCGAGTATCCGGCTTACGCCGTATGGTGGATACCGTGGTTCAGCATCGTGAAAGAGTGGATCGAAGCCAACGAAGCCAAGTCATCTGGCAACCTGGAGCCGCTAAAACAATTTATTCAGAAACGAAAGGCGCAGACTTGGCAGGACGAAGTCACTAGCGATCTGCCGGAGATAACGACAGGCGACTACGCGAAGGCTGAATATCTCGAAGGGCAAAAGATCGACGGAGAGCACAGGCGCTTTATGTGCGTCGATAAGCAACGCGATCACTTCTGGGCCGTCGTCCGCGCCTTCCGAGTGGACGGATCGTCGATGCTCTTGCACGAGTCAAGGCCGCTGACTTGGGAAACGCTCGACGCCATTCAACAGCAGTTCGACATCATGCCGAGATGCGTCGTAGTTGATGCTGGCTACGACACGCCGCTCGTTTACGAACAGTGCGCACGGCGTGGGTGGACGGCATCGCACGGGTCGGGGCAGGACGGCTTTTATCATATCGACAACGGACGACGCACGCGGCGCTTCGTTTCTAAGATCGAAGGAGCGCAGGCCGGAAGCGACGGGTTAAAGTGCGCGTATTTCTTTTTCAGCAACGAAGGCATCAAAGATAAATTGGCTTCACTTCGCCAGGCTGACGCAACGCCGAAGTGGGAAGTTGCGCGGGACGTGTCGGAAGACTACAGAAAGCAAATGTTGTCGGAGATGAAAAAAGACGTGACGAACTCCAAGACCAAACAAGTCGAGCAAAGATGGGTTCGCATCGGCGGACGTCCGAACCATCTTTGGGACTGCGAGTGCATCGCGCTCGCGTCCGCTATGCTGGCGGGAGTTTTGCCGATAGGAGCGGAGAGCTAGTTTTGACACAAGGAACATTTAAATGGCGATGAACAAATCATTCTTCGGTCTGCCGCTTGCAACTCTGCAAGAATTGCAGGGCGACTTTACGGCTTGCTTGAAAGCAATAGCCGTTGCAGGCGCTTCGTATAGCATCGCAGGGCGCTCCTTTACTCGCGCTAATCTTGCCGAGGTTGCGCAGACCATCAAGGAATTGCAATCGGCTATTGACAACGCGAGCGGTTCGCGTATAAGGAGATTCACGCCGACGTTCCCAACCCAGCGCCCATAAATGCAAGACCTAATTACAAAAGCCCTTTCGTTTGTCTCGCCTAAGGCCGCGCTGGATCGCATGGTCAACCAAGCGAAGCTACGCAATTTCGGTCGCTTCGACTCAGCATTGACGAGCGAAAAACGCGGGATCAGTCGCGGCGTTAGCGGCGGTGAAGATACCGCCGGAACTCGCGAACGCTTCGCGCTTATTCGGGCCGCTCGCGATCTCGCCGACAACTTCCCGCCCGTCCGTTCTCTCCTTCTCAAATTTGCAACCTACGTTTCCGGACGCATCGCATACCAAGCCCGCACCGGAGATCATGAAGTCGATACCAAGATCGAAAAGTATTGGCAGAAGTGGTGCAACGAGTGTGATTTTCTAGGCCGTCACAACTTCACAACGCTTTTGCAGCTTGCCGTAACGGCTATTCTGCGCGATGGCGACTGCGGATTCATCATCGTCCGCGACGGCGAAGACCTAAAATTGCAAAGCGTCGAAGCCGACCGCATCGGGTCGCCTTACGACAGAACAGATACCGACAAATACATTGGCGGAATAAATGTTGACGACTATGGAAGACCCGTTTCATACACTATTTTCACGCGCACTATCAACAACCAGTATATTTCTCCTACTGATATTGTTGCAAAAGAGTTTATCCACCTTTTCGATGCAGCGCGACTTGACGAATACCGTGGGCGGTCTGCTTTCGCTACTGCGCTAAACGCAACTCGCGACTTGCAGGAAGCGATTAAAGCCGAAGTGCAGGCTATCAAGTACGCAAGCTATCAAAGCGGCGTGATAACGACCGAGAGCGGAGCCGCTGACGCTGGCGACTATTTCGCGCGCGGCAACTCAAACGATCAAGGACAAGTTGCACGCTTGCAGTCACTCGACCCTGGAACGGTCAACTATCTCGGATCGGGCGAGAAGATGGAGATGTTCAAGAGCGACCGTCCGACGGGTGCATTCGGTGAATTTATCCGACTCATCCAAGCTCATATCTGCATGGCAGTTGGTCTTCCTTACGGCTTCGCATTCGATGCAGACAAGAGCGGCCCAATGGCACGGATGGAAGCGGCAATGGCCGAGCGCACATTCTTGCGGTGGCGTGGACTTCTCGAAGGGAAATTCCTAGACAGGATAAAAAATATTATCTTGCTGGACGCCGCCGCTCGCGGACTCATTCCAGATTCCGAATACTTGCTCGATGGCCGCTGGTGCTGGCCTGCGAAAGTTTCGATTGATTACGGGCGCGAAGCCAATGCTGATATCAACCTTTGGAAGGCTGGACTCAAGACCGCAGGACAGATTTATTCCGACATGGGCGAAGACTACGAAGAAGCACTTCGCGCAAGGGCGAAGGAAAGCGCAATGATCGTATCGCTCGCAAACGAGATGGACATTCCTGCGGAATACATCTCGGACTCTATCATTCCCATTCAAGCCGCCGCGCCTATTGCCGCGCCTATCGTTCAAGAGGAGCCACAACCTGAGCCAATACAGACAGAGCAAGCCAAGCAAGTTGATCTAGCTGACGAGAACAAGCCTAGCAAAGGCATGGTAGAAGAGGCGCTCAAGGGCTTGAAGTGGCGCGAAGAGCACAACCGAGGCGGAACCGCCGTAGGCGTTGCACGCGCTCGCGACATCAGCAACGGCAAAAACTTGTCGGACGATACCGTCAAGCGGATGCACTCGTTTTTTTCACGCCACGAAGTTGATAAAAAGGGACAGGGTTTTCAACAAGGGGAAGATGGGTTCCCATCCGCAGGCCGCATCGCATGGGCATTGTGGGGCGGAGACGCTGGTCAAGTGTGGGCCGCCGACAAAGTCAAAGGGATGCAGGCATCGCAACCCGAACAGATGAAGGTATCGCTTGCCGTTCGCGATCCGTTCGGACGCATCACCGGCTTTGAAACAAAACACGAGCTTGTTATGCCGACACCCGAAAGAAACGAAGAGCAGGATGACTTCATAGGCCGTTGCATGGTGAGCGGAACGATGTCGAGCGAATATCCAGACGAGAGCCAGCGCGTTGCCGTTTGCTCCGCACAATGGGAGAAAAAATAAATGATCACACAAGGAATTGCACTTGAAGCAAAGCGCGCGCTGATCTCAGGCGTTCACCAACCTGGAGACGACTACCGCATCGCATTCTATTCGGCATCGGCAAAGGTCGGGCCACAAACAAAAGCCTACGTCGCCGAAGGTGAGATTAAAGGCAAAGGCTACAAGGCCGGAGGCGTCAAGCTCAAGGGCTTCAAGACCGGCAGCATCGGCAAAAATGCCTTTATGACATTCGATGATGTTGAACTAAAGAATGCAACATTCAGCGTATCAGGCGCGATGATCTACAATGCCAGCAAAGGCAACGCAACCTTGTGCGTCCTCAACCTCGGAGGAGAGCGCCACGTCTTTGACGGCGCATTTGAACTCAAATTTCCGAAGCCAACCGAAAACAACGCACTCATTCTTTTAGCATAAATATGAAACCGACCAACCCAATTATTATCGACGGAAAGACCTTTGATCTTTATACGATGACGCTCACAACAGCGAGTCGCTACAACTCGCCAGATCAACAGGATGCGAGCGTTGTATTGACGCTTACGCCGACACGATTTGAAGGCGACCAGATCGAGCAGTCGCAAGAAAACAATCGCACGGTTTTATTCGGTTCTCTCGCAGTTGCGAGCCAACCAGCAATAGTCGCCGTCGATGAAGTTTCAGCCGCAATTCAAAAATTCATTTACGCAGAAGGGCTTTAAAATATGGCCGTCATAAAAGCTCAAGCATCTGGGAACTGGAGCGCAGTCGGAACATGGAGTGGCGGCGTAGTTCCATCATTGAATGATACGGTTTACGCAAACGGATTCACAGTCGCACTTGATCAATCCATCGACTTGACCGGCTCAACCGTGGACACATCTGGCTCGTTTATTCCGGGACAAATCTACATGGTCGTTTCGCTTGGAACGACCAACTTTGCATTGACGGCAAACTGCATTGCTCCAGGAACAAATGCAGGAACTCCGGTCGCGATCACCTCAGCAGTCGGTCAGATTTTCCAAGCCGTCAACGCAGGAACAGCTACAACAGGCACGGCTCGCCGCATGGGCGCGTTGTTGAACTTTGTGAACACGCCGCTGACGATTGCCACTGGTGGCGGATTTACGCTAGCGGCAAATTGGAATATTACAGGGGCATATATCCAAGCAGGATCAGCGAACTGCCTGACGGTCTCCGCTGCCGCAAGCTCGACACTTGCAGGATGCTACGCGACAGGATCCGCCTTTACGCTATCGACTCGCGCTATTGCATTTTCATCAAGCGGGACATTAACGCTCAACGGAATTACTGCAATCGGTGGAAGAGTGACGGGAACAACCGCCGCAAACGGGCCGCACGCTATCGAATCTACGTCAGCGGCAGGAACTATAGATATTACAAATGCAAGCACCTTGACGGGTGGAAGCGCCTCCTTCGCCTACGGCCTAAGCAACAGCAGTACAGGAACGGTCACAATCACATCCAGCACGGTAACCGGCGGGAGTGGAGGCTCCTTCACCTTCGGCCTAAACAACATCAGCACAGGAACGGTCACAATCACATCCAGCACGGTAACCGGCGGGAGTGGAGGCTCTTCCTTCGGCCTAAACAACAGCAGTACAGGAACGGTCACAATCACATCCAGCACGGTAACTGGAGGGAGTGGCAGCACCGCTTCCTACGGCCTAAACAACAACAGCGCAGGAACGGTCACAATCACATCCAGCACGGTAACCGGCGGGAGTGGCACCACCGCCTACGGCCTCAATAATGCCAGCACTGGAACGGTCACAATCACATCTAGCACGGTAACTGGCGGGAGTGGCACCACCGCCTACGGCCTAAACAACAACAGCACAGGAACAATCGTATCGACAGGCGACATCACCGCGACCAACTCCGCGAGTGCCTTATCATCAGACAGCACCGCAGCCAACGTCAAAATTAGCGGATCGCTTATAGGCAGTATTAACGGAAGGCCCGCAATCTATGCTTCAAGGTATCTAATTGATCCAACTCCGACCACGGCAAAATTCCGGCAAGGCAAAAACGGATCGACAACATACAGCGATTTTTTCACCGCCGACAACAGTTTAGGACAAGCCGCGATAACAGACGTTCGTTTTGGAACCATCTACGCAAGCGGAGCATTGACGGGAGTTGCATATATTCCAGCAGCCGCCAGCGTTGCATTCGGCGTCCCAGTCGATAACACTACTGGAACAGCAGCTCTCACGCCTGCGAGCGTGTGGGATCATTTACTTTCAGCCATCACCGCAAGCAGCACAATCGGCACGCTTCTTAAAACCAACATCGACGCGACAATTTCGAGTCGTTCAACATTGACCGCCGCAAACGTCAGAACAGAACTCACGCCGGAACTAACCGAGATCGGCGAGATCCACGCGATCCACGGACTCGATATCGCAAACGCGCTCACGGTCACGCCAACTCTCCGATCAGCGGGAGCGATCACTCAAGCCATCACCGGCGACGGAACCACAAGCACGATAGTCACGCGAGTCTAAGCGTATGTTAGCTTCCCTGCTCATCGCAACGCAGGGCTTATTGCCAAGCCCAACGCCGCTATCCATCGGCGTGCAGGGCTTATTGTTCGTTTCGGTAGTCCCGCCAGTTCCTATTGCTCCGACCGATCTTCCTGGCGGTGGCGGAAGGCGTGACGAGCGAAGGGTGACGCTTTACGCTCTCGGCAACCGCCTTCGGTATTCGGTTGGTAGCGTCGATATAAGCGCAGGAACGCGGATAAATGTAACAGGGAGCGCATTCAATTCTCGCACGTCCGACGCCGCGCTTTCGATCAGCGCAAGCACGACATCAAAAGGCAACCGGAACCATGCCGGAACGGGCCGCGCAGGAATCTCGATCTCGTCAACATTCGACGTTGTCGGATGCGAAGAAGAGAATGAGCTTGAAGTTTATTTAATGGCTCAGGCGGCGATGGAATTGATGGACAGCATTTGACATCCGCGCCTTCGCATGGATGTCATCGAAGGTGTCTCAATAATTTCAATCGGAGAAGCAAAAGGCCACGGGCTTTATGTGGACGAGCAGACTTTGATGGAAGTCAAAGAATGCGCGGAGTCATACAAGGGCGGCGTCAAGGTCAACCTAGACCACGGCGCAGGCATTAAGGACATCGTCGGCTTCGTAAATAATTTCCGCATCGTCGGATCGCAACTCTTGGGCGATCTTAACCTTCTCCAAACATCGCCCATGCGCGACTACGTCCTGGAGATTTCAAGCAAACTCCCAGATACATTTGGAATCAGCATCGCTTTCAGCGGCCCTATCCGCGAAGTGAACGGGATGGACTTCGCAAGTTGCACAGAACTCTACAGCGCCGATCTGGTGCAAACACCAGCCGCAAATGCGACAGGGCTTTTCAGTTTTACAGCAAAGCAAGTTGACAAATTTTTCCAACAAATGGAAGACGCAACAATCGAAATCGAACCAAAGGAGGACGAGGTCAGCATCGCCGACATCGTTTCTCGTCTCGCCGCTCTTGAAACCGCCTTCGGCGACTACAAGAACAAAATGGAAATGCCAGCCGAAGAGCCAGCAGCCGAGCCTATGAAGGAAGAGATGGCCGCTGAACTCAGCGCAATTTCCAAACTCGAAGCCAAGCTCGACACGATCATCTCAAACTTCGGAGCCGCTCCAGTAAAGGCTTCGGTAGTCGCAGAAGAGAAGGCCGAAGAGAAATTCGATCTCAAAGCGATCATCACCCAGAAGACCGAGGAACTCGGAAGCCGCACCGAAGCTATCCGTTTCGCAATGCGCAACCACCGCGAAGCCTACATCGAGGCCCGCGACAACAATCAACTCAACTTTTAATCCCACCTAATTTATGGCAACACAAAACGACCTAGGAATCCGGAGTTTTAACTTCGCTTCCGCTATCAGCGCCAACACTCTCGTGAGCGTGTCAGGCGACAACGCTGCGCAAGCAGCATCAACCGGAGCCGCAGCAATCGGAGTTGTCCAAGACGACACCGCCGCCGCTGATCAAGGCGCCGTAAAAATGTTTTTCCCATCGCAGTTCGGCATCGTAGCCGCCGCCGGTATCGTTACCGCAGGCAGCTCCGTTTTTGCTGTTACCAACGGCACGATCGTTGGAACGCTTGCAGCAAGCGCCGCAACTCTCGGAATCGCGATCAACAGCGGCGTAGCCGGTGACATCGTGGAATACGTTCCTAAATTCAACCAATAACTAATCACCCACTATGGCACTCTCATACACAACCATCCGCGCTGATATTGCGCAGGCCGTTTTTGAAGGTCTTTCCAACAAAAACAATTTGTTCATCGGCACAGAAGTCATGCCCGTGTTCTCCTCAGACGTTCGCTCCGGCGCATATCTGAAATTGAACCTCGGCGACTCCGAAGCTCTTAACGATGACGCTCTCAAAATCGCCGCCGGTGCTGGATATCCACGCACAAGCCGCCGTTTCACAAGCGACTCGTTCGACGCGATCGAGTACGGTCTCGAGGAAGTTCTTCCTGACAGCAACCGCCGCGATCTCGACAGATTTTTCGACACCGAAGTAAACATCGCCGCGATGCTCCTTCGCCAAATCCAAGTCAGCCACGAGGCTCGCGTTGCTTCCGCAGCATTCGCCGCCAACGGCCTGACAGCGATCAGCGCATCGGCAGCATACACCGACGCGAATATCACATCCTTTGACGTTCCAGGAGATGTCGCCGCAGCAAAGCTCGAACTCGCCAAGTATGGCGTTCTTGCCAACACCCTGATCATGTCAATGCCAGTGTTCGAGCGCATCCGCCGCTCCGCTAAAGTGCAGAATCAATTCTTCGGCATTGTTCCTTCGGATCAAAGCCGTCTCCTCAGCGAGGGCGAAGTTGCCGCCGCTGTCGGAGTTGATCGCGTTCTCGTTGGCCGCGCACCTAAAAACACAGCCAAAAAAGGCCAAGTGTATTCCGGTGGGTTCATCTGGAGCAACACCTACATGGCACTCGCCAACACGGTCGGTGGTGACTTCTCTGGTGGTGGATTCGGTCGCACGATTGTATGGGCCGCAGACAGTCCCGTGCCTTTCGTCTCCGAAACCTATCGCGACGAAGCTCGCCGCGCCGACGTTCTCCGCGTTCGTCAGAACTCAGCCGAGAAAGTTATCGACGGATCGAGCATCATCCGCATCACAACCGGATACGTGTAAAATTCCCCAAGTCAGCATCGAAGAAGCCACCCTTGAAAGAGGGTGGCTTTTTTGTTTTTGTTGACATATACTGCAAGAGTAAACATGAACCAAAAAAAGAAGCTGGTCGCAGGCTTAATTTGCGGCAACGAAGAACCGCGCATCGAGCGATGCGTTAAGTCGCTCAAACAAATCTGTGACGAGATTGTTGTCGTTCGCGCAATCGGAGCACTCAAGCCGGATCGCACGCTCGACATCGCCAGGGAACTAGGATGTCACGTTGATGAATATTTTAATTCGCCGCTAGTCGCAGACTGGGAGCATCTCGACAACTTCGGAGAGGCGCGAAACAAAGCATTCGCCAAGGCATACGAACTCGCAGGAAAAGACGGATGGGTAATGTGGGCAGACTGCGACGACATAATTGAACCGCACATGGTCGCGCCAACATTGGCCGCGCTTGAAGAATGTCCTCCGGAACAGGACTGGATATTGACCGACTACGTCATTCCCGAACAGGGCAAACGCGCACCACGCGAGCGTTTCTTCCGACATCGCACAGCATGGTGGCATCGTCCGGTGCATGAGAACGCGCAGCCTACAAAAGACGTGCAAGTCTATATGCGGCGCGATCTTGAAATCATACACCAACCGCCGATAGGTCATCGCAACAGCAGCGAGCGCAACCGCCGGATCTTGATGCACCAAGATCGGATGACTTCGCATTTTAAATTCTATTTACACTACGAGAACTTCATCGCAGGCAACAAGGAACTCGCCGCGAAATACGGATCGGAGGCACTCGCTTTGACCGATCTGGACGGCGTCAACCGCTACGAGATTCTTTTAAATTGCGCCAACATTACGAGCGGGGAAATATCTCTCAACCTTGCACGCAAGGCCAAGGCACTTGAGCCGAAACGCCGCGAAGCCTACGGACTTGAGGCGAGCATCCTGCTTGACGATAAAAAATACCAAGATGCGTTGAAAGTGGTGGAAGAAATGCTTGAAGTGCCGACGCCGAAATTCCCGCAATGGACGCACCGAAAGGAATGGTATGGGTGGAAGGGCGATCAACTCTACGCTTGGACGCTCCGCCTTCTCGGACGCAACGAAGACGCCGAAGAGATCGAGCGCGAGACGTTGGCTGGATCAACCAAGCCTAAAATCTCGCTAGTCCACGCAACGCGAGGAAGACCCGTGGAGGCCGTGCAATGTATGACGCTATGGTTGTCCCGCGCAACGCACCCAGAGCGCGTGGAACATATCTTTGCGGTCGATCACGACGACGCCACGGCAGACGTTCTAAAACGATTCCGATCTGTGACGCAAAAAGAGGGTGGTTTTTCCGTCGGAGCTTGGAATCTCGGAGCCGCGCAAGCGACTGGTGATATTATAATTCAGTTATCTGACGACTGGGAGTGCCCGCCTGGGTGGGATGAAATGATTGAAAAGCGTCTCGACATTTCAAAACCGCAGGTGCTTCGTATCTCGGACGGATATAGAAAAGACGAATTACTTTGCATGGCGATTTTAACACGCAAATATTATGAGCAACATGGACTCTTTAACCCGCGATTCCGAAACGTATATAGCGACACCGACTTCACCTTTCGTGCCGCGAAAAATGGGGCGATTGTTG
>Ga0209770_10001522_pt1 | contig 11956 bp, 12 predicted proteins | sample LauGreSu1BDMLBDD_2_FD_187572 | JGI IMG/M metagenome (GOLD analysis project Ga0209770, IMG submission 187572) | Freshwater lake microbial communities from Lake Michigan, USA - Su13.BD.MLB.DD (SPAdes) (version 2) | ecosystem: Environmental > Aquatic > Freshwater > Lake | place: Lake Michigan, USA...
ATCCCTTGAAGGAGCCAGACGGGGTGAATTTTCGCGACGGCACCTACGAGGGGCTCGTGTTTTTGATCCATGCCCCCGCCTCAGTGGATAAAAAAGGCAAAATCTCGGTGAAGGTGAACGGCCTCGATTACGATGTTTACGCCCACGACAAAAAAGTCCTCAAACGCCTCAGAAAACTCGCCGAGACGACCAAGGAACTGAACTTCTACGGCGCGCTTGGCTCCTACCGGGGCCGCTGGCAGTTTGTGCTCCATGGCAAAGAGTGGATCGCGACCAAGCCCTCGAGCCACCACCGGAAAATCAGCCCGTTCGGCTACTTCGCCCGGATCTGAGCCCTCCGGGTTTTGATTTTGGGACGATTGCGAGGTTGACGCCCGCCGAGCGTGGCCGATAGGTTACCCGGCTCACGCAAAAAAGCCTCACTACAACCATTTCAAATCATTCCATGGAAACAGCGTCCCGACTCCAACAACTCACCCCCTCCCTCACACTTGCCATCGATAGCAAAGCCAAAGCCATGCTCGCCGAGGGCATCGAAGTTTTCGGTTTTGGAGCCGGCGAGCCGGACATGGACACCCCGGAGCATATCAAAGCCGCTGCGATCAAGGCCCTCCAGGAAGGTCGCACCAAATACACCCCCAGTGCCGGTATTCCCGCACTCCGCCAAGCGATTTCCCAAAAGCTTCTTAAAGACAACGGCCTCGATTACAAATCCAGCCAAGTCATCGTGAGCAACGGCGCGAAGCAATCCTGCTTCAACGCCATCGCTGCCGTTGTGAACGAGGGCGACCAAGTCATAATCCCGGCACCCTATTGGCTCAGCTATCCCGAGATGGTTCGCATCGTCGGCGGCGAACCGGTTTTCGTCCAAACCCGCGAGGAGAACAGCTGGAAGATCACTCCCGAGGATTTCGAAAATGCCATGACGCCCCGCACGAAGATGATCATCCTCAATTCGCCGGGCAACCCAACCGGATCCATCTACACCAGCGAGGAACTCAAGGCCCTCTCTGAAGTCGCCGCCGAGGAGGACATCTATATCCTCTCCGATGAAATCTACGAGAAACTCACCTACGATGGTGCTGAGCATATCAGCGTCGCCTCGGTTTCTCCCGAAGCCTACGACCTCACCATTACCGTGAATGGCTTCAGCAAAGCCTACGCGATGACCGGATGGCGCCTCGGTTACCTCGCCGCTCCCGAGCCGATCGCCCGTGCGATCGATTCCATGCAGAGCCACATGACCTCGAACCCTTGCTCGTTCGCCCAATACGGTGCGCTTGCCGCGCTCACCGGCGACCAGCAATGCGTGGCCGACATGCGCGAGGAATTCGACATCCGCCGCCAATATATGTTCGAGCGCCTTACCCAAATCCAAGGTGTTAGCGCCGTTCGCCCGCAAGGTGCCTTCTATGTCCTTGCGAACATCAGCGCGCTCGGCCTCAGATCCCAAAATTTCGCAGACCGCCTCCTTAGCAAATCCAGCGTGGCCATTGTGCCAGGCATCGCCTTTGGTGACGACCGGACCGTTCGCCTGAGCTACGCGACCAGCCTCGATGTCATCAAGTCGGGACTCGACCGCATCGAGGAATTCTGCCGCTCGCTGTAACGCGATCCCGAGAGTCCAATCTCCCGCGATGTCATCGGGGGTCATGAGCCGTTCGGATGAGCGCCGCGAAACCCTCGCGGCGCTAGCTGCCTCGGTTGTCATACACCTCCTGCTCATTCTCGGCGTGGCGTTGTTCCTTCTCCGCGCCGCCACGAGTGGCGTTCCGCCAAAACCTCTGGAAGACGAACCGGTCCGCCTGACCATCCTCCCCCCCGAGCCCAAGCCGACGCCCAAGCCGACGCCCAAGCCACAATTCCTTGCGACCCCGAAGCAGGAAACCCTCGAGCGCAAACCGGCCAAGGACGCCGCCTTCGAATCCGACAACGACTCACTCGCCGCCAGCGAGAGCGCGCCGTCCGGCGCCGAACCCATCCCCTCGCAGCAAGGCCGCGAGGAGCCCGGCCTGCAATTTCAGGAACAGAAATACAACGCCGGAAAACTCGATCAACCCGCCGTCGCTATCCAGCAAGCCCAGCCCGCCGCCGCAGCCCCCCCCGAACCCGAGGCAAAACCCACGCCACGCCTCACCCAAGACCTCGCGCTCCTTGAGCCATCAAAGCCCACTCCGCAACCCACAGCGCAGCCCAAACCCACCCCAGAAAAAACCGCAAAGGCCACTCCCGCGCTCCCGCCCGCTCCCGCCGGCTTCCAGCCCGAAACCCGCATCACCCGCCTGCGCGGCAACATCTCGAACCGCGGTCGCGCCTCCGTGGAAGCCAATGCCACTCCGCTCGGTCGCTATAAAAAGCAGGTCTCCGACGCCATCGGCTCGCGCTGGTATTACCAAGTGAATTCCCAAATGGGCCTGCTGAACATCGGCACGGTCGAGATTCGCTTCCAAGTCCTCCCCGATGGCAAGGTGAAATCCCCGCGCGTCCTCTCGAACTCGTCGAACGAAAGCTTCGCCTCCGTGAGCCTTGCCGCCGTCATTCAGGCGGAAATCCCCCCCATCCCGCCGGAACTTGTGGGCCTCCTCGAAAACGGTCGCCTCGAAATCGACTACTCGTTTACGATCCTCGGCAATCGATGAACTCCGCATCCACGCTCCACACCGTCTATGGCTTTTTTGAAAAAGGCGGCCCCTTCATGGTCCTGCTCATCCTGCTCTCGATCATCTCGCTCACCGCGATTTTACTCAGAGCCTGGCGCCTCCGTGAGTCGACCATCATCCCGAGCCAAGTCACCGATGCGGTCGAAGATCTCAAGCCTGGTGACACCCTCGAATCTCTTTTCGAGCAAATGGACCGTTGGCCCTCGGCCATCTCGCGAATCCTCCGCACCCTCCTCAACCACCTGAATTGGTCGAAATCCGAAAACCTCGAAGCCGTGCAAACCTGCGCGCGCCACGAAATCGCCCGCATGGAAAAAGGCCTCGTCATCCTCGAGATCGCCACCGGCTCCGGCCCGCTCCTGGGTTTGCTCGGAACCCTCTCGGGCCTCGTCTCAATCTTCGCCGAGCTCGGCGCTTCAGGCGACCCGGTCATCGTTGCGCGCGGTATTTCCGAAGCTCTCAATACCACCATCGTCGGCCTTGCCGTCGCCGTGCCGAGTCTCATCGCCCACAGCTACTTCACACGACGCATCGAAATGATGGCCGTGCAAATGGAATCCGTCGCCGCCGACCTCCTCGCCAAACTCTACCAGCCTCCCACTGGAGCCTGAGACTGCAATGCAGTTCTACACCCGAAAACGCCGGAATCTCTTCGTCAATGTCGTCTCCCTCATCGACATTCTTGCCATCCTGCTGATTTTTTTCATCGTTTCGACAACCTTCCGGAAAAAACAACCGCAGGTTCAGATCAACCTCCCCGAATCCAAAGAAGCCGAATCCGCTCCTGCTGCGACCAACGAGCCCGTCGTCCTCCGCGTCAAAAACGGCGACCAGATTTCCCTCGATGACAAACCCGTCGCCCTCGACAAACTCGCCGCCGCGATCCAATCGGCCCGCGAGGCCCATCCCAAGCGCGGCATCGCCATGCAAGCCGACCGAGAAGCGCCCTTTGGCATTGTCGTAAAAGTCCTCGACGCCCTAAAGCAGGCCGGCATCCAGGATGTGCCCGCCTTCACCCAACCCGAGCCCGGAAAACCATGATTCTCGACATCACCACCTTCGACCACCCCGCCCTCCGCACCCCCGGCTCGCGAATCGAAAAAATCGACGCTCGCCTTCAGGAGCTAGCAAGCGACATGATCGAAACCATGCGCGACGCCGACGGCCTCGGCCTCGCCGCCCAGCAAGTTGGCCTCCCGCTCCAGATGTTTGTTCTCGATGTCCCTCAAATGCCGAAACGCCCCAGCGCGATGCGGCTCAACGGCAAGCCCGCCGATTTCGAAGCCCTCATGCCCATGGTCCTCCTCAACGCCGAGGTCGAGACCTTCGGGAAAATTGTTACCGAAGGCGAAGGCTGCCTGAGTTTCCCCGAAGTCGCCGCCGATGTGGCCCGACCGCTCTCCGTCCGCGTGAAAGCCCAATTAATCGACGGCACGCAGATCGCCTTCGAAGCCGACGGCCTCCTCGCCCGTGCTGTCCAGCATGAACTCGACCACACCCAAGGCATCCTCTTCATCGACCGCGCCACCCCCGAAACCCGTGCCGAATTCGAAGAGCCCATCCGCCGCCTCGCCCGCACGGTAAGTTGAGCTACGACAACTTCCCCTCGGCGAGTTGAAAGACCTTTTCGATCGGTTGACCTTCCGCCCAATCCAGAAAAGTCGTCGTGATGATCGTTTGCGCGCCGTCGGGCAGGCTTGAGAGCAGTCGGTTGCGGCGGGTGGCGTCGAGTTCGCCGAAGATGTCGTCCAGTAACAGAACCGGGGGCTTTTCATGCAAGGCCTCGAGGTGGCGAGCCTGCGCGATTTTGAGGGCCAAGACAATGCTGCGCTGTTGACCCTCTGAAGCGAAGGCGGAGGCTTTCAGGCCATTCAGGGAAATCTCCAGTTCGTCTCGGTGGGGGCCGCGCACTGTCTGGCGCAAGCGCTCCTCCTCCCCGCGCGAGGCGGCGAGGCTTTCGGCGAAAGGCTCCGTGCAGCCAGGCACATACACGAGCGACAACGCATCTGCCGCACCGCTAATCCCAGCGCAGGCCGCATGTGCCAATGGCGCGATCGCCTGAACCAGCAAGCGGCGGGCATTGAGCAAAACCTCCCCGGCCTCGATCAGCGGGGAGTCGAACGCGAACACCTCGCGGCGTGGACGGGCTTCTTTCAATAGGGCATTGCGAGAGCGGAGCGTTCGTTCGTAGTCGCGCAGAGCCTTGCGGTATCCGGGAACCGACTGGACTCCCAAAAAATCCAAGAATCTCCGCCGCACCGAGCCGCTGCCCTTCACGAGTTCGAGGTCGGAGTTGGCGAACCAAGTGATGCGCGCCACGGAGAGATAGTCATCCGACCTGGACTGTGGCTTGGAATCGAGCATCAACTCACGCGAACCCGGCGCGAAGCGGCAGGCCAAATGCGCGTCGCCCACTCGCCCCTCCAGGGCGCACGCGGCCTCACCGGCTTTGATCATTTCCGTCGGCGAGGAGGTCCGGGGCGATTGGAGGCGGAGCAGCACGCAGACGGCTTCGAGAATCGAGGTTTTACCTTGGGCATTTTGGCCAATGATGCAGGTCCGGCCAGGCTCTGGATGAAAATCCAGCGACTCGAAGCAGCGGAAGCGGCGCAGGCGAACCTCGGTGATCACGCAGGGGATTCTGCCCGCTAGGGGCGGGGCGTCAAATGCGATGCCGAAAAATCCATTTTACTTTGCGCTTGCCGGTGCGTTGCGGTGGCGGAAAAGTTCGCATTCTTCGCGCACACTCAAGCCGGCGTGGCGAAATGGCAGACGCAAGGGACTTAAAATCCCTTTTCGCGAAAGCGGAGTGCGGGTTCGAGTCCCGCCGCCGGCAGGGTTATTCAATAATCGAAACCGGGGTGCCGGTGGGGGCGTTGGCAAAGAAGATTTTCACCATTTTCTCCGGCATACGAATGCAGCCGTGGCTGTCGGGAACGCCGGGAAGGAAACCTTGGTGGAGTCCGACAGCCGAGTTGCCGAGCCTCATGAAATAAGGCATCGGCGATCCAGCGAAGCGTGTGCCGGGCGGCACCGGGTCTTTTTTGAAAGTCACATTCCGCACCACCGCATCGCCCTGTGCGTTGATATAATCGCCATACAGATTCGAAACATGGTTCGGATTTTTCTGGGTGATTTTATAATTTCCCACAGGGGTTCCATAGCCTTCGCGACCGCTGGAAATGGCGGAGACTCCGACGAGCTTCCCGCCTTTGTAGAACGACGCCTGTTGCTCAGAGAGGTCGATGACGATCGAGGGTGCGCCGCCGACTCCTTCGCCGTCCCAGTAGGAGTTTTTGTCGGCGAGGGTGGAGGTACTGGAGCGGGAAATGATCGATCCGTCGGTGCCGAGGTAGCTTGTCTTGGCGTTGTTAAGCCGCCGGTCGTAGTTCGCGCAGCCGGAGGCGAAAATCGTGATCAGCGCAATAGCGAGAAGAGGAAGTCGATTCATTTCGATGCGGGCGAAATAAATCCGCCGTTGCCGGTGGCGTCAAGAGGACACTGGCTTGGCGAGCGCGTCGTAGATCGGTTCGCTGCGGAGAAGAGTTGCTGCGAGGTAGGCCCCGGTGCAGGCGGCGAGCATAGGCAGGAACAAATCAAAACACCCGGTCATCTCGAGGCAAATGACGATGCCGGTGAGCGGAGCACGGATTGAGGCAGTGAAAAAGCCGGCCATCCCTGCGACAGCGAATGCGAGCGGCGAGGGGACAAGCGCCGGCGAAAACTCATGTAGGCCGAATCCTGCTGCAGCTCCCAGCAAAGCTCCCAAATCCACAACGGGAGCGAAAAGCCCGCCGGGAGTTCCGGCGGCGTAGCTCAGCGGCCCCAGAAAAAACCTCGCCAGCGCAATTGTCAGAAGCAGGCTGATCGAGCCGTAGCATTGCAGGACTTGCTGAGTGAGCAGATCGCCACCGCCTGCATCGTTGGGTAGAAACCAAGCAACCAAGCCCACCACCGTGCCGATCCCAAATGCTCGGACCGGCGAGGAAATCTTCTGAAGAGGATTTCCTGGCGAGGCCAAGCCCAGAAGAAGTCGGTTGTAAAAAACGCCCAGCCCGCCGAGTGCCAAGCCGAAGACCAGATAAATCCCAAGATTCGCCGCAGGCCCGGCGGTGACATCCGCCACGCGGAAATCCATGCCCATTCCGAAAACCCCGCGTTGGATAAAAGCCGACGAGATCGCCGCTGCCGCCGCAAGGACGAAGCCGATGGGCGTGACCTTCCTTAAAACCTCTTCGACAATAAACAGTGTGCCTCCCACCGGGGCGTTGAAGGCGGTGGCGACACCGACTCCCGCTCCGGCTGCCATAAGAGGCTTCCAGATTTCGACCTTTTTGAAAAGCCGGCCGACGCGCTCGCCGATCACGGCGCCGATTTGAACGAGCGGGCCTTCGCGGCCGAGCACCATACCCGCCGAAAGCGCAAGGAACCCGCCGAAAAATTTTACCGGAAAAACCCAGGCGTGATTCGGCTGGTCCGGGCCGCGCAGGATTTTTTCGGCATATGGAATCCCGCTGCCAACGGCGTTTGGGGCAAAGCGTTTCACCAGCCACGCCGCAAAGGAGGCGCCAGCCCCAGTGCCAAGCGCCAGCAAGGCCAGGCCGGTTCCCACAGGCCAGCCACGGAGGGCGGCGGTGAGTGCGATGCGCCGGTCGTTGCCAAGCTCCAGAAGCATTAAAAACGCCATGCCGACGAGGCCGGTCAGCATCCCGACAAGCACCGCGCCGCCGATCAGCGCCAAGGAATCCCACAGCTTTTCGGGGAATTCCTCCGGCATCACGGCCGGCTAGGGCTCGGTCATTGCGCCAAGGCGTTGGCCATCTCGTCCGCAATGGCGCGGAGGGCTTCGACAGGCGATGGTGCGGAGGTGATGGGGCGTCCGATCACGAGATAGCTGGCACCAGCGCGAACGGCCTCGGCGGGAGTCATCACGCGCTTTTGGTCGCCGAGGTCGGTGCCGACGGGGCGAACGCCGGGGGTGACGATGGCCAAATCCTCGCCGAAGTTTTTTCGCAGAGGGAGAATTTCGCGTGGGCTCGCCACGACACCTTTCAGTCCTTGCTGACGGCCCATTCCGGCGAGATGGACGACTTGGTTTTCGGGCGAGTCGGTAATTCCGACAGCCGTGAGCGAACCGGCATCCATGCTGGTCAGGACGGTGACGCCGAGAACGAGCATTCCCGAGCCTTCGGCGGCAGCGACGGAGTCGGCCACCATGCGCGGGCCGCCACACAGGTGGATCGTCGTCATTTCGACTCCCAGAGCGGCGGCGGAGTGTATCGCTTCCAACGCGGTATTCGGAATGTCGTGGAATTTCAGGTCGAGAAAGACGCGCGCGCCGAGTTGTTTGAAGTCCCGCACAATCGACGGTCCCTCGGCAGTGAAAAGCTGGAGGCCGATCTTAAAAAGGCAGCCTTCGCCGAGGAGTGGATCGGCGAGCCGCTTGGCGGCGTCGGCGTCCGGAGCGTCAATGGCAACAATGATTTTTTCCTTCGCGGTGCTGGGCGTGGCGGTCATCTTTCGCGCCGCATGACAATTGACGCCCCAGCCAAAGTCAACCTCACGCTCCGAGTGCTCGCGAGGCGTGCTGACGGGTTCCACGACATCGAAACGCTGATGGCACCGCTGGATCTCTCGGACCGTTTGGAAGTGGAGTTGAAAGATTCGGTGGGTATCGAATTTTCCTGTTCGGATCCATCGCTGCCCGTCGATGGGTCGAACCTTGTTTGCAAGGCAGTGGCGGCTTTCGCGGCGGCCACCGGGCGGGATTTTGGTGTTCGCATTCACTTGGAAAAACGAATTCCTCACGGTGCGGGGCTGGGTGGGGGGAGCAGCGATGCGGCAGCGGTGTTAAGGGCGCTGAACGAGCTTTTGGGCGCGGGACTATCCGTCGGGGATTTAGAAAAAATCGCGGCTTCGATCGGATCGGATGTGGCGTTTTTCATTCGCGGGGTGCCGGCGATTTGCCGTGGTCGCGGCGAGCGTGTGGAGCCGGTGGAGGGCGTGCCTTCAGCGGAGATTCTTTTGGTAAAGCCGCCGTTTCCGGTTTCGACCGCCTGGGCCTACGGAGCTTGGGCGGGCGCTGGCGACAAGCTGTGCGAAACTTTTCCCGCGATGCTGGGTTTCATGGCCATGGGAAATGATCTGGAGGCTCCGGTTTTTTCAAAGCACCTGCAGTTGCCTGTGCTTAAACGCTGGCTTGCCGCCCAGCCTGGTGTGAGTGTGGCGATGATGTCTGGTTCGGGCTCCACGGTTTTCGCTGTGCTCGACGGAGCGGCCGGGGATTTGCCGCATCGGGTGCGGGAGGAATTCGGCGAAAGTTTTTCGGTGTGGCGCTGCAGGATCGCCTCCTGATGCCCGACCGCGACGATGCCGAATTGATGCGGCTTGCGGGGGGCGATCTGGCGTTCGAGAAATTGGTTGAGCGTCAACAAAATCGCGTGATCGGCACGGAGGCGGCGGAGGATATCGCGCAGCAGGTCTTTGTGGTTGTGTGGCAAAGCGCGCCTCGCTACCCGAGGCGCAGCGGATGGCGATGATCCGGCGGCGTTTCGAGGACATGTCTTGCGAGGAAATCGCCGAGGTTTTCAAAACCTCGGTTCCGACGGTGAAAAGCCTCATTTTCGAGCGTGGGAGGATTTGCGGAAGAGGTTGAAGGGGTTTCTTGAAATCGGGTGAGATTTTGGCGAAAGCCCCAACGGATCGTGGTTTGTGACAAAAAGGACCGCGATTTATGCTTGCTGATCGGCGGAGGAGGTATTACGGAGCAAGCTGTTTTGAGAAGTTCTTTGCTTTTCAGTTCGTCTAAAACCGGGTCGCTCTGCGGCGGCCTTTTTTCCCACCCTTCAACCACCACCTGATGCTCCACCCCGCCGGACTCCAACCCAACCAAGAACAAGGGATTTTCTTTCCCGAACTGGACGAAAATCCGAATCCGAAAACCAAGGGCCTCGCGAAGAATTTCGTGCTCGATACGAATGTGCTCCTGCACGATCCGCATTGCTTGAACCGGTTTCAGAACAACCATGTGTTCATCCCGGTCGAGGTGTTGACGGAGCTGGATAATTTCAAGAACGAGCCCAGCGAGCGCGGCGCGAACGCGCGGAGGGCGCACCGTTTTTTGAGCCAGATTTTTGGACAGGATGCGAACAGTGTCACCGAGGGCGCGGCGACGGTTGGCGGTGGCTCGGTGCGCGTGATGGTCAGTGACGTCTCGGAAACGAAGCGGCAGTCGGCGGCGATGAAGCGGTTTCATAAAATTTTTCCCGACCAGAGCCGCATGGACACTCGCATCATCGGGGCCTGCCTCGCGCTCCAGCAGCGGGCGGACGCTCCGACGATCCTCGTGACGAAGGACATTAATATGCAGCTCCGCGCCATGGCCATTGGGGTGCAATGCGAGGACTACCTCAGCGACAAAGTCGCCGAGTGCGATGTCGAAGAAGGCGGGTTGCGAGAAATCCTCGTCGAGCCGCACGAACTGCAGCGCTTCGGGAGTTCCGGCGAGATCGAAATGTCTGCCGAACGGACCGGGCGGATGCAGTTGAACGAGTATGTGCTTTTTCAAACTGCCAGCGGCAAGCACCTCCCGGCGCGCCACACGGGCGGAGGGGTTTTTGGGCGACTGAACATCCCGGGGGCGATCCAGATTCCGAAAGGCATCGAACTCCGCCCCGCGAATCCCGGCCAGCAATGCTTCTTCGACGCGTTGCTCGATCCCACAATCTCGCTCGTGACTTGCTACGGCCAGGCGGGAACGGGAAAAACGCTGCTTGCCGTGGCCGCCGGGCTTTTCCTCACAGGCCGCCATGATTTTAATGGCATGACCGTAAGCCGACCTGTTGTGGCGATGGGCGACACGCTGGGATTCCTTCCCGGCACGCTGAATGAAAAAATGCACCCGTGGTTGCAATCGATCTACGACGCCTGCGAAGTGCTCATGCCGCTTCGCCCGCCGAATAATCAAGCCAAGAACCGCAAACAGGAAGCGCCTAGGCCCGAGGTCGCGCCGAATCATCCGGTGGTAAAACCTTACGAGCAATTGATAGAACGCGGCCTGCTGGAGATCGAGGCGCTTTGCTACATCCGTGGTCGCTCGATTCCGCACCGTTTCTTTGTCCTCGACGAGGCCCAGCAACTCACCCCCCTCGAGGCGAAAACCGTCGTCACCCGCATGTCGCGCGGCTCGAAACTCGTGATGGTTGGCGATCCCGCACAGATCGACAACCCGTATGTGGACAGCCGCTCGAACGGCCTCGTCTACACGCGCAACCGCCTTCGAGGCCAAGCCCTTGTCGCCCACATCGCGCTGACCAAGGGCGAGCGCAGCCCGCTCGCGGAGATCGGCGCAAGCAGGATGTGAGCGAAGTTTTGAGTTTCAAGCCGCTCTCGTGATTGAGAGAGTCGGACGCATGCAGGATCACAAGAATCAAAACATCCACCCGGAGACGGGAAGGTTTTTGGGGCGAGCGGAGAAGGAGGCTTTGCTGGGTCAGCGAGGAGTGGTGCTTTGGCTCTACGGGCTTTCGGGTTCGGGCAAATCCACCATCGCAAATGCCGTCGAGCGCACGCTTCATGCCGAGGGGCGATTCACCGCAATCCTCGATGGCGACAACCTCCGCACCGGGCTGAACTCCAACCTCGGTTTTTCCGACGAAGACCGCGCCGAGAATGTCCGCCGCGTTGCCGAGACTGCCAAACTCCTCGCGGGTTTTGGCGCGATCGTTCTCGTCTCTGTCATAACACCCCGCCGCGAACTTCGCGCGCTGGCCTCGCGCATTGTCGGTTCGGATTTTCACGAGGTCTATGTCCGCGCCGCCTTCGAAACCTGCGCCCAGCGCGATCCAAAGGGCCTTTATGCCAAGGCCCGCGACGGCGCGATCAAGCAGTTCACCGGCAAGGATAGCGGGTTCGAGGAGCCGGAAAATGGCTGTCTGATTCTTGACACCGAGGCGGCTTCGGCGGAGGAATGTGCCTCGCTTTTGCTGGAACGCCTTCGCCCGAATGTGGCGGGGAAACCCTCGGCCGCCTGACACCCCGGCTGGACCGTTTCCGCCGGAGCCCTGATTTTCCACATGCCGAACTACCAACTCGACCATCTCGACCAACTCGAGGCCGAAGCCGTGCACATCCTGCGCGAGACCGCCGCGCAGTTCCAAAATGCCGCCCTGCTTTTCTCCGGCGGCAAGGATTCCATCGTCATGGCCCACCTCGCCGCCAAGGCGTTCTGGCCCGCCAAAATCCCGTTCCCGCTCCTGCATGTTGACACCGGTCACAATTTCCAGGAGACCCTCGAC
>Ga0209770_10001523_pt1 | contig 11955 bp, 9 predicted proteins | sample LauGreSu1BDMLBDD_2_FD_187572 | JGI IMG/M metagenome (GOLD analysis project Ga0209770, IMG submission 187572) | Freshwater lake microbial communities from Lake Michigan, USA - Su13.BD.MLB.DD (SPAdes) (version 2) | ecosystem: Environmental > Aquatic > Freshwater > Lake | place: Lake Michigan, USA...
CATCGAGGCGTTCACCGGACCGAGTCGCGCGAACTGCTCGGCGGACATCGCCCCCAGATTGCAATGGGGTAGGAGCTGCAGCTCGAGGGCCCGCTCGCACGCCCTCTGGGCGAAATCAATGAAGTCTCGAAAACCCCGGGATTCGAGCTCCTGACGGATGTGTGGCATCGACTCTGGGATCTCTCCCGACAGGAACAGCACCTCCGTCGCGCCCTGCTGGACCGCTCGTCGCAGCAGGCGCTCCAGCTCCGCCTCGGCGATGAGGCCCTGGCGATCGGACCGATAACCGCAATACCGGCAGTTCCACGGACAGTCGTGGGTGAGCGGCACGGTGAGCGAGGGCGACCAGGTGATGATTCGGGACACGGACGTGGCCGGAGGCTACGTCGCCCTGCCTGATCGGCAACGCGGAGGATGATGGCGGATCCTTGCGACGCTCATCCCCCCTTAATCTCAGCGTCTCCGCGCCTCGGCGGGAGACCTCTCTGTCTGTATTGCGTTGCCTTGGTCTTCCTCCGCGTCGCCGCGTCTCCGCGTGCCATTCCCCTCCCGGCAACGCTTCAGGTTTGCGTCCGCCTCGCGGTTCACATGGGGACGCACCGGAGTGCGGTCCCTACCGTCCAAAGGGCTGTGGTCCCTCACGGCCCCATCTCGATCCCTCAGCTGCGCTTCACGCCACCCGCGACGGGTCGGGTCCGCCGACGTGTCACCAGTCCCGACTGCACGACACTTCCACCAAACCCTCGCGGTCTAGATGGGGACGCCAGGGACGGCTTCCCTACCCTACTGGTGGCATCCCCAAATCTGGGGAGGGACAACGCACGGGGTCGTGAGATACTGGGCGGATGTTGGCTCAAATCCATTCCGCAGCAGTCCAGGGCGTCGACGCCGCCCCCATCGAGGTCGAAGTCGACAGCGGCTACGGGCAGATGGGGATCGTCGTGGTCGGACTCCCCGACGCCGCCGTGCGGGAATCCCGTGACCGGGTCCTGACCGCCATCACCAACTCCGCGTTCCGGTTCCCCGACACGCGCATCACCATCAACCTCGCCCCGGCCGACACCCGGAAGGAGGGCCCCAGCTTCGACCTCGCCATCGGCATCGGGATCCTGACCGCCACCGACCAGATCGAGCCGACCCGTCTCGAGGACTACCTGATGATCGGGGAGCTGGCCCTCACCGGGGCTGTCCGTCCGGTCCGCGGAGCCCTCGCGGTCGCCTTGCAGGCGCGCGCCGAGGGACGCCGCGGTGTCCTCGTTCCCCGGGAAAACGCCGCCGAGGCAGCCGTGGTGGCAGGACTCGACGTCATCCCGGTCGCCAACCTCCGCGAGGCGGCGCTGTTCCTCGAGGGCTCCGCCGACATCGCGCCCACACGGGTCGACGTCGAATCCCTGTTCGAGGCCCGGCAGGACGAGGAGTTCGACCTCGCGGATGTGAAGGGTCAGGAGTCCGTGAAGCGGGCCCTCGAGGTCGCCGCCGCCGGCGGACACAATCTCCTCCTGATCGGTCCACCCGGGACCGGCAAGAGCATGCTGGCCCGTCGGGTCCCCGGGATCCTGCCCCCGCTCACCCTGGAAGAGGCCCTCGAGACGACCAAGATCCACAGCGTCTGCGGACTGCTCCCGTCCGGTCGAGGCCTCGTCACCCAACGCCCGTTCCGCACCCCGCATCACACGGCGAGCGATGCTGGACTACTCGGCGGCAACGCACATCCAACGCCCGGCGAGATCTCCCTCGCCCACCACGGTGTGCTGTTCCTCGACGAACTCCCCGAGTTCAAGCGGAGCGTCCTCGAGACGATGCGACAACCCCTCGAGGAAGGCCGTGTGACCATCTCCAGGGCCGCCGGCACACTCACATTCCCAGCCCAGTTCATGCTTGTGGCCGCCATGAACCCGACTCCCGATGGCAAGATGCCCAAGGAGAGCCGCTCCTCGCCGCGGGAGATCCAGAGCTATCTGGGACGCATCTCCGGACCGCTTCTCGACCGGATCGACCTACACGTCGAGGTCCCGTCGGTCCCCTTCGCCGACCTCAGCCAGGCCGCTCCGGGCGAGTCGAGCGCCGCCGTCCGGGCCCGCGTCATCGCCGCGCGCGCACGCCAACTGCATCGGTTCAAGTCGCGACGCATCCCCTGCAACGCCCGGATGGGATCTCGGGAACTCAAGGAGTTCGTCCAACTGGATGAGTCCGCCCGGGAACTGCTCAAGCACGCCGTGACGGACCGCAACCTGAGCGCGCGGGCCCATGACCGCATCCTCAAGGTCGCCCGCACCATCGCGGACCTCGCCGGGAGGGAACACCCGAACCAGGACGATGTCCTTGAGGCCGTCCAGTACCGGTCCCTCGATCGTCAGCTCTGGACCTGAGATCCGGTCCCGGCAGGAGGCATCCGCCGTTTCAGAGGTACTTCTCGAGGAGGGGTTGGAGCTTGCGGACGGTCGCCTTCGGCCAGAGGTCACGGGCGGTCATGATCGCGTACCGGAGGGCCTCGTGGCAGGGCCACGCTGGAGCGGCAGGAATCCGCGGGACGACATCCCGGACGATGGCCTGGGCGAGGGCTGCGTTCTTGTGGAGATTGTCGATGACCATCTCGACGGTCACATGGGCCTCGTCGGTCTTCCAGGCGTCGTAGTCGGTCACCATGGCGAGCGTCGCATAGGCGATCTCCGCCTCACGGGCACACCGGGCCTCGCCCAGATTGGTCATGCCCACGACATCGAAGCCGCACTCATGGTGGAACCGCGACTCCGCGCGGGTGCTGAAGGCCGGTCCCTCCATGTTGAGGTACGTCCCCCCGTCGTGGACCCGGGCCTTGCAGGTTTTCGCGGATCCCAGAAGGAGTTGGCGGAGCTCCTCGCAGATCGGCTCGGCGAAGGCGATGTGGGCCACGATGCCGGACCCGAAGAACGTGTGTTCGAGGTCCCGCTTGGTCCGGTCCACGAACTGGTCGATCAGGACGACATCCCGCGGCCGGTACTTCTTCTGGAGGGAACCCACCGCGCTGACACTGATCACCCAGGAGACACCCAGCGACTTCATGCCCCACAGATTGGCGCGATGATTCAACTCGGTGGGAAGAATCCGGTGACCTCGACCATGTCGGGGCAGGAACACGACCTCACGTCCCTCCAGCTCCCCACACAGGAACTGGTCCGACGGCAGACCGAAGGGGGTCTTGACGGTGCGCCAGCGCTGCCGGGTCAACCCCTCCATCTGGTACAGACCCGAACCCCCGATGATGCCGATGCGATGCGTGGACATGGTGGAGACAGTGAACGGGTTTCCCCATCAGCCGACAACTGCCAACGCCGAACACGCACGCGAGATGGGACAACAAAAAACCGGCCGACAGCGGAGCTGTCGGCCGGTCGCGATCCGTGCGGAGACTCAGTTCGACCGCAGGCGGTAGAACCTCTGTGCATCGGAGGGCGTCATCCGGTACGGCGAGGCGGCACCGGAGACATCGGAGAACGCACCGTTGATGGTGGCCGACGACTGGAGCACGCCCGACGTCCACTGGAGGAGATACTCCCCGCCCGTGGAGGTGAGGGTGAGGGTGCTCGGAGGCACCGGACCACTCTTGAAGGTACTCGCGAAGATTGTGGCGATCTCGTCGCCACTCAGGGCCCTGTCGTACACCGCGACCTCATCCAGTTGGCCGATGAAGTTCCGATCCGCGCGTCCCGGCTGGTTTCCACCGAAGGACATGTTGGAGGTGACCACCATCGGGGCGTGGCTGACCGTGTTGGTGGCGGACAGGAGGGAAGACCCCTCCGACATGTAGATCACCGCCTTGTCGGGCTCCACGACGAAGGCCGCGAAGGTCCAGGTGTTGGGCGGAACAAACAGTCCGGAGCTCCAGCCCCACTCGCCACCGTTCCAATGGTAGCGGAGTTCCGCCTCCGGATTGCTGACGTTGCCGTTGTTGAGGTGCAGCCCACCGCCACCCAGCCAGGCCGGCCAGCTGAGGTCGCCCGTGGTGGAGACCTCCTGGCGGTTGATCCAGACCAGCGCCGTCACCCGATTGCCCAACGGGGCAGAACCCGTGGAGACCCAGCCGTTGGTCATCGCCACGGCGGTGTTGTCGGCTCCGAGCCCCGGGAAGGCTTCTGGACGAGCACCGACCGTACCCTTGGCGATCAGCGGATTGCCCAGCGTCGAGCCCGCACCGGAATAGCTGCCGGTCCAGGCCGAACCGAGGGTCCCGCGGTTCTCCGCGGCGTTGTCCGACGGAGGCGTGGGCTGGTCATTGAGGCGGAGGTACTCCACGGCCCCGTCTGTGGTGACCAGATTCGGGTAGTTGGAGGACGTCTGGGGGTTGGTGCCCGCCGCGTAGTGCGAGGCCAACTGCTCCACCGTCAAGCCGGTCGGATAGATCGCCACCTCATCGATGGACCCCTTGAACGTCCAGCCTCCATATCCGCGATCACCGACGAGCACCGGCGCGGCCGTGTTGGGCAGCACGGGACTCGCCGCCGTGGCGGTCTTCACCTCGACGCCATTCACCACAAGACGGACGGTGAGGGTCGCGCTTTCATAGATGACGGCGCACTGTTTCCAGGTATCCGCCGTAAACACTCCCGTGGCGGTCACAGTGGTTGTGTAGAACGGCGCGCCATTGTCGCCACCAATGAGGAACTCGAGGTTGGCGCCGCTCTGGCGGAGGACCCAGCCGGAGCGGTCGTTCGCGTTCTCGGCGAACTGGCCGTTGATCATGGACTGGACCAACACCCGGTTTCCGGAGGCCACGTCGATGGGCTTCGCCCAGCACTCCACCGTGAACGAACCCGCCGGGTTGAGCGCCGGCGCGTAGTTCACCGCGACCCGACCGCCGGCCAGGGTGACACTGGTGTCGACCCCGCCGGCCAGAGCCCCGGGGGCCAGGAGGGTGTAGCTGCCGACGTACAGGCCCGTGCCAGCCGATCCGAGCGAACCCCGGTTGACCGCGGTGGTCTGGACGTACGGAGTCGTCTCGCTCATGCGGAAGTAGACCAGAGGCTTCGTTGCTGCGACGGCGGTCGGGTACGGAGCGCCCGGCTCCACCAGCACCAATGTGGTCGACGAGGAGGCCGAACCCTTCGAATTGCTCACGGTCACCGAATAGGTCCCAGCGGTCAGGGCCGAGAGGGATGGGATCGAGAGGGAAGATCCGGTGGCCCCCTGGATGGGCTGGCCGTTCCTCGACCAGGCATAGCTGAGCTGCCCGCCCGTGGCCGTCACCGACAGGGTCACCGGATAGCCTCCGTAGAAGCTCTGGGACTGGGCCGGCAGCGGAACCACGATGACAGGCTGTTCGACGGCGGTGATGGCCACCTGGACGATGCTGCTGGTGACGCTGCCGAAACCGTTGCGGACCACGACGTCATAACTGCCGGAGTCGATCAGCTCTGCCGAGGCCTTGAGATAGGTCGGGCTGGTTGCGCCGGCGATCGCCGTGCCGTTGAGACGCCACTGATAGGAAAGCGTCGGGGATCCGGAGGCGAGGGCGGCGAGCTGGAATGGGGATCCCACGTAGACCGTGTCGACCGGAGCCTTCGGTTGTTCCTCCATCAACGGGGGATTGCTGCCACCCGGGGTGTAGTCGATCAGGATTCCCGCAAGGGTGGATCGCAGGGCACCACTCCGGGGATCGCCGACAATCACAACGGTATTGTTGCCTGAGAGCGTGGCGATGTCCGGCGAAGCACTGCTCTGACTGAAGATGCCGGTCGCAAACGAGGGAGTCTGGATGTCGGTGTACTGCACCTTGGCGGTCTCCCCATCATGGCGGATCGCCGCATCGGTAAAGCCGTCGCCGGCATCGGTCGAGGCGATCAGGCGGATTGAAAGCTGGGACACGGAATTCCGGAAGCCCGAGACGGTCACACGATAGCCGGTGCCCGAATCATCGAGGTACCCATAGATGACCTGGTCTTCGCCCGGTCCGGTCGGGACATCGGCATAGAGGCTGTAGGTGTTGATGCAGGACCATTCGACCCGGAGGTTGCCTCCCTCGGGCAGGGTGATGACCGCATTGGAGGACACTCCAGATCCCGCCTCGGAGCCCGGAATGCGCGGCATGTTGAACCATCGGGCAACAGGGATTCCAAAGGCGTCCTGAGTGACCTCGGCACCCCCGTCGGCAGGGCTGCCGTTGCCCCAGTCGTCGGCGAAGTTCAAGCCGATCGATGCCGCATTCGCTGAGGTGAGCCACGCGAGAAGCGCGATTCCCAAGGACCAGGACGACAGGGTCCGGCCAAGGAGGGTGAGTATTCGTTTCATGGAGTTTACGTATTCAGTGACCGACTGCTGTGAAGGGCCGACGCGGCCTGTGCGGACCGTCGGTTCGCCGAAGGATTGTCGATTGAGAAGCGGCAAGGAAGTCGTCATGGGCAGAATCCACCCACCGATCCGTGGGGACGAATCTCTGCGTGGATCAGTACGGCGCGGTTTTTTTTGGGGCCGAACGTTGACGGATGAAAACAGCGGCTGGTAAGCAGACGGTCAACGATCGATGCGTCGATGGTCCTCCAGTCTTGCCGTGGTGCTCCTGAGCCTGACGCTCGGCTGGCACTGGCTCGCGCTGCAGACGATCGCCTGGACCTCCATGCTCTTCGAGCGGACCCAGGAGTCCTCGTTCAGCGTGGCGTGGACGACGACGTTCGACGGCAAGCATCCCTGCAGGATCTGCAAGGCCGTCGCGGAGGGGCAGTCGGATGAAACCCGGACGGCATCGACCCTCTCGGTGTCCATGCTCGAGGCCTCGATCCCGATGACCACGTCGCCCGTGATCTGCGCCCCGCGCGTTGAGGCCCCCGCCACCCGAAGCCAGCCCGGGCCGAAGTCCCGTGTCGATCGGCCCATTCTGCTGCCCCCCAGGCAGGCCTGAAGCCCTCTGGGCGCCCGCATTCCACAGGAAGTTTCCGACCCATTCTAGGTCGGCCCGTCGTGGAACTGCGTGACCGCTCTCAGGAGGAGCTCCCGAAGATACCATCGCCGCCGGCAGATGCCGTCCCGCGGTGGCACGGAAGACCTCGCTGGAATCGGCGGCGTTCTCCGCGGGCCGAGGCCAGGCCCGATCCTGATCCCTTCTCGAAGACGCCCACGGCGTCCCTGTTGTCCCCCATCGCCCAGTGGGCCTCCGACCCGATCTCCTCGAGATACGGGGTCACTGCGGCTGCGGCGAGGGATCCCAAGTCGAACACCAGAGCAACACGTACCATTCCATTCACAGAAACATCACCATGAACACGCAGCGCACCCTCGTGATCGGAGCCGCCGTCCTGGCGGCCCTGACCCACAACCTCCACGCCCACATCGGATACAGCGGACGGAACTTCGGGACCTTCACCGGTCTGGAACCCCAATCGGTCACGATCAGCAACCAGGCCATCACCGGGAACTTCGGGTGGGCCGACGCCGCCAGCGGCGACCTCGGGGATTCCCACAGGGCCCGGGCCTTCCGGTTCACCCTCGATGCGGCATCGCTCGTCACCCTGACGTTCTCGGCCAATGCCACGGCGACGGCGACCTCGGTCGGCGGCCTCCTCCCGGGGTTTTCCATCTACAACGGACTCGCGGCGATCGCCCCGTTCGCCACGACCCAAACCTCGCTGCCCTCGAGTGCCGACCATGACGGTTCGGAGGCGTCGCTGGCCTGGCGGACCTCGTGGGCCCAGAGCAACATCGGCATTGCCTACGACTACAACGCCACCGGCGGCAGCTGGAATGCCACCGGCGACTGGAAGATCGGCGGCGACGGCGACCTCCCGGGTGACTTCTCCCAGTTGAGCGCCTTCAGCTACGCCGGATCGAGCATCGATGGGGACCGGGATGGGACCGTGTCGTTCACCACGGTCCTCGGACCCGGCAACTACACCGTGCTCGTGGGCGGCATCGATCTCGACAGCAAAGGCGGAGCCACCGCAGCCCTCGCCTTCGGGGTCACCGGGACCCTGTCGGTGCAGGCCGTTCCCGAGCCGGGAACCTGGGCTCTAATGGCGACAGGACTGCTGGGTCTCTGGGCCGTGCGTCGCCGCTCCCGCCTCCTCTGAAGCCTCCCACAAGAACGCAAAGCCCCATCCTGCCGACTGCGGGCAGGATGGGGCCTCTGGAACCACCCCCACCACCAAACCTCGCTCCACCGCATTCCATGACATCGTCCCTGCTCCGTCGTCACCTCCTGCCGGGTCTCCTGGCCGGGGCGCTGTACCTGTCCCCAGCCCAAGGGCAGCACTTCCATGTCAACGCCGGGGCGGTGGCACCGGAGGTGGGGGCGGCGCTGACCTTTGTGAACCGGGCGCTGTTCGCGGAGGAATCCCGGTTCGTCATCCATCTGAGACCGGTGGAGTCCGCCCTCTACGGCCCCCTCTTCTACGGGGGGGCGGACCTCACCTTCACAGCGCTGCCGGCGACCCTCGACAACGGGGGCCCATCGCCCAAGGCCGCCCTGTCCGGGACCCGGATCGCTGCCATCGTGGAATCGGTCGATGGACCTCCAGGAGGCGCCTTCTCGTTCTGGGACTCCTTTGATGGGTTCTTCGACGCCACGGAGATCACGTTCACCGTGCCCATCGGCACCTTGGGGGGAACGAACCGGTTTCTCCTCAGCGAGAACGACGGATCCCCCGGGGCAGATCCCTATGGCCACATCCACGGCCGAAAATTCAGCGCAACACTCCCCGGGACCTATCGGGTCGGTCTCCGGCTCGTAGACGACACCCTCAATGGTCCCGGCAATGGTCCGCTGCACGCTCCGTCCGAGAGGATTGTGTTCCTGTTCCAGGCGGGACTGACCCTCGCAGTGCGGTCGATCCAGGAAGGCACTGCCACGGTCCAGTTTGGAACGGAATCCAATCGAACCTATCGGATCGAGTCGACCTCGGCACTTGGACCCACGGCCATCTGGCAGCAGGTGGGGGAGCCGGTGACGGGGACGGGGCGACTGGAGACCGTCACCGGACTGCCCGCGGCCGATCCAGAGACCTTCTTCCGATTGCGGGTCGATTAGGCTCCTGAACCGGGCGGCGGGAGGCGCCTCCGCTGACGTACCCGTTCATCCGCCGGCCGGGTTCACGGCGGGATGTTGAGGAGGCGGAGCCGGTAGAACCGTCCTTCCTGTGAAGGACTCGGATCCGCCAGCCACTGGAGAGTCGTGTTCCCCCGAAGACCGGTCCCGATCGGGGTCCAGGTCGGCACCCCCAGGCTGTCCGTGGACTCGAGGACGTTGGTGACCCCGGGGGCACTGCGGAAATAGATCCGGAGGCCGGTGGGCGTCGGCTCCAGAGACTCGATGGACGGGCCTGCCTGGAAGTACATCCTCAGGATGGCGGAGGGTGCATGGAGCGGGTCTCCCGCAGGGCCGTTTGTGGACACATCCTTCAGTCGGAATCCCACCGTATAGAGTCCCGGCAGGGTTGTCGTGAAGGCCCGGCCATGGATGTGGCCATAGGCATCGCTGCCCGGGGCCCCATCATTCTCGCTGATCACGAAGGACGAGGCTCCATTCGTGGTCCCAACCGACACCCGGAAGGTGATCTGGTTCCCAGGGTTTTCTCCGTCGCCTTCCCAGAAATCGAAACTCCCCCCCACCGGCCCGAGAACCTCCACCACCTCCACCGCCAGTCGCGATCCCAACAGCGCGCGGCCCGGTAGTTGTCCCGTGCCCAGATCGGTCGAGGACAATGCCGTGAACGTGAGGACGTCGCCCCGGAAGTACCCCGCATTCAATCCGCGGTCCCGCATCACCATGGGGAACCGATAGCCGGATTGGGTGTCGTAGAGAGGGCCGGTGGTGAACAGCAGCGCGTCGTGGACGTTCGTGCCCACGGCACCCGCGTAGATGTGGGTGTCAGACAAGGCAGGACCGGGGAACACGACGCAGGAGATCAGGAGGCACATCTGGAGGAACCAGAGGCCAACGGGGGAACGGTTCGGGTTCATGGGGATCTGGGACCGGGATCAGGGACGGCGGGCCCCGTCGGGGCGGACGAATCGGGTACCCTCGACCGAGAGCAGGGAGCGGACCTTCTTCGCCGCGAGGGATTGGACATGGGAATCCGCGAAGAGGTAGTTCGCCGACTGGCGGTGCCGATCAAGGTCCACCTGCATCCCGAACTGGTCCGACGTCATCCACCCCCCGGGAATCTCCGCGAAATGGAAATGATCGGACCCCTCGAAGTCCCCGCGGGCCTCGGCCAGATGGATCGTCTCCGAGGGGGTTGGGATCACGGTGATGCGCGAGAAGTCGAGTTCCCGGGCGCCGAACGGATTGGGGGTCAGGAAGTCGTTGATCGCAAAGCTCGTCAGGCGGGCGCGGTTGGTGTCGAGGGGACAGCGGTAGATGTTGGTGAGCCCGTAGACTGCAAGGCGACCGATCCAGGAGGCACCCTGATGGGCGGACTGCGGGAGGCCGTCCCGGTTGTCCGACGCATACAGGGCACAGCCGATGCCGAGCTGATGGAGCCTCGAGAGGCAGGCGGTGGCCCGCGCGCGGGATTGGGCCGCGGCGAGGGCGGGCAGCAGCAGTCCCGCCAGGATTGCGATGATCGCGACGACCACCAGCAGCTCGATCAGCGTGAACCCAAGTCGGGGTCCAGGAGTGGACGGGAACCGCTGTGGTGACGGCATGAAACAGGATGGCATCGGATGAAGCGGAAACGGGACGATCAGGAACGAATGCCGCCGGCGGGCGGTTGAAGGGCATTTGAGGAGGCCTTCCAGTGGGGATGGGGCACCTATGGGATGCCACGCATTTCCGGTCGGTTCTCGCCCGCCATCACAGGCGTGGATACGCCAGGACCGGATTCCAAACCGCGGGGGGATACCGCGTTGGACGCAAGGGAAGCCCCGTCAGGCCGACCGGGGAGGCGGGATCGGGGGACGGGTACCGCGTTGGGGGAATTCCGCAGGACCGCCGAACACCGGGACGGGTTGGGGACGAGACGCCACCGAGGGGGTGGTTTCCCAAATGGACATCAACTCGAGCTGGGGAACTTGGAGGGGACCCGCAGAGTCTTCCTCCCCGGCCTGGGCCGACTGCACCACCCGGCACAGCTGGCAGGGGTGCTGCCCATCAAACGTGGTCCGGACGGCCTCCCGCCAATCCGACTGGACCGTCCGTTGCACCAGCATCGACGCCCAGGCGAACGACTGGAGACAGAACCACTGGAACCCGAGCGACCAGCTCAGGAGACAGACGATCAGGATCCGGTGGATTCGCGGCATTCTGCAGTCGGGACGCTAGGTCTCGCCCCGTGAGGGAGTCAACGTTCGCGGAACCCATTTCAAAGGCCGTATGCCCCGTCATCACCTCTCGTCCGGGATTCGGAGGGCCGCAGCGGGATTGGAGCACCCGACCGAGTTGGTGTTGCCTGGATGAGTCCCCCCTTCAGGAGGACCGTCACACTCCCGTGTGGACCCGAGTCAGCACAATTCCCGGGATTGAGGCATCCAAGGGACTCTCCGTTTGCAAATCCTCACCGTCATCGACACATTTCTGACTTTTCAGATCGACGAGGCAGGTTTCCAGACCACCACCGTTGAATTCTGCTCCTCTCAAGAAATCGAAATCATCAATCCCCGATGCCCTCAATCTCACAGCACCGGATGGTGCTCCTTGCAGGCCTGATGTTCCTGTCGGCTGCGATTCAAGCCCATGGCAAGGGCGAGTTTCCATTCTGGCCACCACACTTTCAGCCTTCGGGTCAGCCCCAATTACCAGGGCAGAGCAGTAAACATCCGAACGGCGGACAGACCAGACCGACTACCCCATCCGCGAGAAAACCGACGCGATCCACTGCGCCGATCGTCACCTGGGCCGAGCAGGGCTGGACCGAAGAGCAGCGAGAATTCTACCACTTCACCTCCCAGGGGACGATCATCATGCCGGTCGACTGGTTCATGGCGTTGGAACAGCCGCCGACTGGGATCATCGACCTGATCGATCCCATTTCAGAGCAGCCCCCCTTGTCG
>Ga0209770_10001527_pt1 | contig 11927 bp, 17 predicted proteins | sample LauGreSu1BDMLBDD_2_FD_187572 | JGI IMG/M metagenome (GOLD analysis project Ga0209770, IMG submission 187572) | Freshwater lake microbial communities from Lake Michigan, USA - Su13.BD.MLB.DD (SPAdes) (version 2) | ecosystem: Environmental > Aquatic > Freshwater > Lake | place: Lake Michigan, USA...
GGGGCAGAAGAGATTGTTTAACTAACTCGCTCAGTTTTCAGACCCCCTGTTTTTGGTGGGGTTGGGGATTCGAACTTTCCTACATCGGACGGCTTTCGACCCAAAGCCGCCACTCGAATTCAAAAGGTACGTTCAGAATCCAAAATGTTGATTCGGCGACAACCACATCAGCTGCCGGCGCTCCTGGGGGGTGAACATCGATTCATACGTGCGCAGCATGGGGCCGTAATCGAGGCGGTACGGCGCCTTCAGGTAAGGCCAGTCCGATGCCCAGACGCACTGCTTCAGTCCGAAATCGCGCACCAGCGCCTGCACATACGGTCGCACGTCCGCAAACGGGTAACCCGCTTCAGAAAACTTGGCGAAGCCCGAGAGCTTGACCACCGCCCGCTGCTCGCGACCCAGCGCCAGCAAGGCCTGAAATCCGGCCTGTGACACCCCATCGGGCAGGTGCGGGCGGCCGCAATGGTCCACCATGACTTTCACATCCACCCGCGAGAGCATGGGCAGAAATCGAGGCAACAGGTCTTTGTCGACCTGGAACTGCGCCCACATGTCCAGCTGGCGCAAGCGCCGCAGCAAGGGCTCTATGCCGGCATAAAAATCAAACCCCATCAGTGCCGCATTGAACGCCAGGCCAATCACACCCTGGGCTTTGAGCACCTGCAGGGTTTCAAGCGGGCAGTCGTTGGGCACCACCGCAATGCCCTTAAATGCGCCTTGCCCGATCTGCAGGGCATGCAGCAGGCAGCGGTTGTCGGTGGCATAGCCCGAGTTGGGCCCCACCAGCAGGGCGTGCTTGACCTCGTAACACGCCATGAGCTGCAGGAAGTACTCCGCCTTGCCCATTTCCTGTCCAGCGGGGTGGTAAGCCACGTCCGGGTTATACGGGAACTTGGCCGGATCGAGCACATGGCAGTGCGCGTCGATCTTGGGTTCGGTCAGAACACCCATCATTGAAATGTGGCCAAAATAGCCTGACGAAGTTCGCCGGTAATTTCCGGTTTGACGCCAAACCAGGCCTCAAACGCTGGCACCGCCTGGTTGAGCAACATGCCAAGACCGTTGACCGTCTGGTGACCGCGCAGACGCGCCGCCTCCAGCAGGGGCGTTTCCAGCGGGATATAGATCAGGTCGGACACCATGGCCGACAGGGGCAGCGCGTCCAGCCGGATGTCCAGCGGCGGCTGGCCGTACATGCCCTGGTTGGTGGTGTTGACCAGCAGGGCGCAGCCTTCAAGCGCGGCTTCTCGCTGTTCCCAATCCAGCACCTGGACGACACCCCCCATGTCCTCGGCCAGTGCCTCGGCCTTGGCGCGGGTACGGTTGATCAGGCGAATCTCTCTCGCCCCCTCGGCCATCAAGCCAAACAGCACGGCCCGAGCCGCGCCGCCCGCTTGACCAGCACCAGGGCATGGATGAGCTCATCGGGCAGGCATTCGGTCGAAATATCGAAATGCTGCAGGGAACGCTGGGTCTGCGCCCCCCACAGGCGCGCCGCCGGCACGCGGATGTCGCCGAAGCTGTCGCGCTCCAGCCGGGTGGTACCGCCGTCGGGCGGGTGATCGGCCATGTCAGGCTCCCGAAGAGTTCGCTGTCAAAATACGGGTCGGTTCACCCTAGCAAAGACCTGCGCGTCTTTGAAGCGGCGCACACCTTCTCAAGCCCCCTGGAAGCCCCATGAGCACGAACATCACGCAAGCCGACCTGATCGAATCCATCGCTGCCGCGCTGCAGTACATCAGCTAAGTCTGAGCGTGGCGGAAGCGTCAGCCCAAGCGGCTTTGGCCAGCGTGTTACGCGGCGTGCTGATGGTGTGCAGCAGCGAAGACGGCTTCCGCCAGGGGGTTGCGCAGCGCAGATGGACCAGCGCGACACAATGCAAGTGCTTGTGCCGGTAAGCACTCGAACTCGTGCCTACCCTACTTGGGCACCCCAAACACCGGTCGGAATGCTCAGCGCTATGTCTGATGACCCTAACCGCAGCCCCAGACCCGGAGAAACAAACCTGTCCGCTAAGAACTCTGCAGCTTCTGCTGCGGCCGTGTTCGCCGGCCTTCAGCGAGGGCTTGAGCTTCAGGGCGGCAGCGTCTTTGATCTGGCAGATGTTGTACTGACGGCATTGCTGGAACTCGGGATTGAGATGGACGTAGGCGCGGCGCTGGTCGAAACGGTTGCGTCGAAGGCGCCGTCATGCGTGGAGCTTTGGAACGATCGCTTGGAATACGAGGTTCCGATTGCAACCAACAAGTTCGGCCGCTCCCTTTGGAGGAGACCTCCTGAGGAGTCTTGGGGTCCGCACCAGGCGGAGGTAATCGGTGCTGCGGCGTTGTTGCCCGATCGAACTTTCAATCCCTGCAGTCCAGCCGAATTGGAGATCTTTCGCTGGACGTACGAAGGCTGCATGGAGGACGAGCCGAGTGCCCAACACGAGAGGTCAGACGATGCTCTCGTAATCGCATTAGTCCGATGGCGCTCGTGCAGGCCGACTTACTGCGAGTTGCATCGAGAGGGCTTGTGGATGGTGGAGGGCGGCAGATGGGTGATGCGGCAAGGCTTCGCGAAGAGACGTTCTTACTGGGTCCATCGTGCCGGTATGTAGCGCGCCCCCTTACGCCAGTTTGATAGCCTCTTGCACCGGCCGATGTGCGTCAGTATAGGTCAAAAGATGTACCGAATGGGACTTGGACCCATTCAGTACATCAGCTAAGTCAGAAGTCAGCGAAAGCGTCGGCCCAAGCGGCTTAGGCCAGCGTGTTGCGCAGCGTGCAGGTGGTGTGCAGCAGCGTGCGTCGAAAGGGGTACTGAATGGGTCTTGGACCCATTCAGTACATCAGCTAAGTCCGCAGTCGGTGGAAGCGTCGGGGCAAGCGACTTCGCCAGAGTATTGCGCAGCGTGCAGACGGTGCGCGTGTCCGCGCTCAGAAGCAGAAACTGCATGATCATTGCAGCGGCTGGTGGCGACGGAGGTTTGACAAGACTGCAGCTAAGCCCGGGATTGCGGTTGTAGACGCTGCGGAGTGCAGGGTCACGAATTTGCTTGCATCTCGCGGCGTAGCTGCTTTGCGCTTAACGAGTGCATGGGTCGGACGATGCCCCGAGTGACCATGGCGAACAACTCCGCACTTGGCGCTAGCGTGCGGTTTCTTAGCCGAAGCAATCCAATTGGCATGCCGATGGGCAGATCTATCGGTAGAACCCGCAGGAATCTCGGCACTTTCCCGAAGCGAAGCACCGAGCCGTACATGGCTGTGAGAAACCCGTTTGTCGCAATCAGCTCATATCGGACGAGCATTGACATAGACGTGACGACGGAGTGTGGCAGCTCCAACCCGTGCTTGCGCAGCTCAGTTGCCAACTGTGCTGTTACCCCGCCGTCTGTCACTGGAAGCACCCATTGTTGGCGGGCGGCTTCCTCCAATGTCGTCGTTCTTCGACTTGCGAGTGGATGAAGTGCTCCAGCGACTATGAACAATCGATCATCGAACAACCGGTCGAAAGTCAAGCCATTGTTCTCAACACCCAATTGCTCGCGGCCTATGCCGATGTCCAGCGATCTCGCAAGTACTTCGCTTCCGAGCTTTCCCGACTCAAGTTCTGCCACATGGAAACGGAATTTAGGCCGCTCTTTGAGGATGGTGGTGAGAGCCAGAGGCAGCATTCCAGCACACATGCTTGGTGTGCCCCCGAGCCGCAACTCTCCAATGCTTGCATCTGCCAACGCGCCCAACTCGTCTACAGCTTGACGCAGCTCCTCAAACATTCCCGTCGCCCGCCGTAATAGAACCTCGCCTTGAGGAGTGGTAGTCACGCCCCGATTCGTCCGATCGAACAATCGAACGCCGAATGTCCGCTCCAGTTCGGCGATTGACTTTGAAAGTGCCGGCTGTGTGAGGCCGATCTCGTTCGCGGCCTTCAAGATGCTTCCAGACTGCGCTACCGCGAGAAAAAGACGCAGCTCGCGCAGCGTCACCCTTCTGTCGATCAAACTCACGCTCATTCGGTATAACCCACGGTGGATATCTAAACGCCCATTATCGATACCTGAACTATACCCCGCATGCTAGACTGCACCCCTCATGACACTGAAGGAAGAAGCATGAAGAAACTCGTATGCACCTTTTGCGCTCTGCTGGTCGGTCCGGCCATTTCCAATGCGCAGGCCTTAGCTGGGGCAACAGGCGAGCGCGCCGGCATCACTGCTGTAGCACGGCATGTTTTCGACGACATAACTATGCCGGGCAAGGAGTTTCGTGTGCTTCACACGACGTATGCTCCGGGCGGTCAAAACCCGAAGCACTACCACCCTTCCCATGTGGTGTTCTATGTGCTCGAAGGATCGGGCGTTTGGCAGGAGGAGGGAAAGGAACCCGTCACGCTGAAGCCGGGGGACAGCCTCCACGTTCGGCCCGGGATGATTCATGCGCACCGCAATTTGAGCGCAACGGAAAAACTCGTTTTTCTAGAGTTTGTTATCGTAGACAAGAGCCAGCGCAGCACAGTCCCGATGCGATAGCAAGAACGGCAGCCGATCAATACGGGGGACTCCTCCGAGTTGGACCTAGATATCGATGCGAAGGTCAAGTGTAGATGGCTCCTGGCTCTCGTATCGGCTCTGCCAGTGACTTGCAACTATCAAAGTGGTGTCTCCGCATTGCGCCTCCTTGCCTGCCGGGCTTAGAGCAGTGCGGGCACCTGACTATCGGCAACGCAAGGTGCCCTTCCGAGATGCTTTCTTTGTGAGCTTGGGTTTTTGACACTCCAGCTCGGCTCGCGCTCATCCTGTCTCGAGTGCAAGTTGAAGGTTGTCGCCCCAGCTTGGCCTCCCGGCTGTTCTCCTCACAGGCCTTGATCTCCACGTTCCCCACCGCGTAGTCGCCCAGGTCGTTCTTGCGCGACATGCAGAACTTTCCGCGCCCATTCCCTCGCAAGTGCAGCTTGCCGCTCTCCGTCCAGACCTGCAGCCACTCCTCGAAGGTCATCGTGACCTGGATTCGGTGGCCGTTCCGATCTGGTTTCCGGCGCCGTTGCGTTTTCTTCTGTACGTTGTATGCGTCGCGCAGCTTGCGCAACTCTTGATCCGTCAGCTTCATGCTGATCTCCTTTTGAAGTCGGCCTACGCTGGGCCGAACTCCAGTCTGCGTTCGCAGCCCTTTCCCAGCAATATTCCTTCGCGCAGCTAGCCTGCACCCCACGCTCTGCCCGCGCACCTTACAGCCCCAGGGTGACGTCTGGCTGCCCCATCGCTTGACGATCAGCACTCTGCGTACGCGGAGCACTGCTCTACATAGGTGCCGTCGTGGGCCACGCTGCCGGCCAGCTTGAGCGAAACGGCCAAGCCGACAATCGGAGCCTAAGTTCAGCCGCCTGGTCTGTGGACAAGGTGAAGTCGAAACGAAGATTGAACTCCCGCTCTACGAGCGACTTGCACGGCATGCCATTCGGCGGGATAAGAAACCTATGTGAGTTGCTGACCTCAACCTCACCGATCTCATTCACGAACTCCATCTCACCGCGATGACCGACTGCCGGTACGGCTCGTGCGGAATGCTCGTTGAGGCAGTAGTGCCTCGCGTGCTTTGCGCACACCCGAGAAGGTATCCAAACCGGCAATCGAAAAGGTCAAGCAAGCGGTCATCGCTACTGGCTACATACCCAACATGCTAGCGGGTGGCTTGAAGTCGCGTCGCAGCATGACTGTAGTCGGTTTAGTTCCGATCATTTCCGTGCCGCAGTTCCTGCCCACAGTACGGGTCATGACGGAAACGTTGGATACGAGCGGATATCAACTTATCCTTGGGCAGACCGGTTATGACCATGCGCGCGAGGAAAAGCTAATTTCAAGTTTGATGGGGCGTAGACCAGACGGCGTAGTTGTTGCCGGTCAGGTGCACTCGCCCAAGGCTCGCGAACTCCTGAAAAATCTTGGTGTTCCAGTTGTGGAGACCTGGGACCTTAGCGAGCATCCAATTGACATGATTGTTGGCTTTTCGCACATCAAGGTGGGCAATGCGGTGGCTGGTTTTTTCCTGTCGCGCGGGTGGAAGAATGTGGCCTTAGCCACGGGTGATGACGAGCGAGCCCAACAGCGACGCCAAGGATTCATGGCCACTTTTGGTCACGACGTTCCCACGGTGACGATTCCCGCCCCTAGCAACCTGGCAAGCGGGCGACGGGCGCTGAGCGAAATCCTGGAAAAAGAGCCGGGCATCGAGGCCATCTTCTGCAGTTCAGACGGACTTGCCCAGGGTGTGCTGGTCGAGGCGCTTGCGCGTGGCTTGCGGGTTCCGCAGGACTTGGCACTGTGCGGTTTCGGCGATGCCGACTTTGCGGCCCACTTGGTGCCGTCACTCACGACAGTGCATGTGGACGGTGCGGGAATTGGCCGCATGGCAGCCGAACTAATCCTGAGCCGCTGCGCCGGGAAAGAAGTCCCTCAGAAGATTAACGACATCGGTTTTCGCATCGTTGAGCGGGAATCAACGGCCTTGCGTTCAGAGTAGCCGCCAGCCCTGATTCCGGTAATCAGCGACGAACTGGTCCATGCTCTTGCGCTAATGACTTTCTGCTTCTGGCCGATCTGCTCCACGAGCTACTGCTATCGGCAAGTGCTGTGACCGTCAGCTAATGGCCGAGAGCCGCCATAACCTACGTCGGTTCAATCAAACTGCATTCAGCCTCCCTACGCACGACGAGCCCCGGCAGCACCCTCCCACCACCGTACACCCACCGCCTCAGTTCGAAGGCCACGCCAACCCAGTCCCGCTGATTGATGCGACGTCTAAGAGTAGAAGTTTGCAGCCGGCCGGCTCCCAGATTAAACGTGAAGTCGACGATTGCGCCCAAACGACCAGCCGGCTCCGTGGCCAACACAGGGCAATAACGTAGGGTTGCTTTCAGAGCGACTTGCATGTCCTGCGCCAGGTAGGCTTCGCCCTCAACCGTAGTTATTGGTGGATGCGATTGGTCACACAGGTGGCCATACCCAATCGTCCAAAACCCGGCCGGGCAAATGTACGGATAGGCCCGTCCAGGATCATTTCTGGGCACACGGCAAAAGCCCTCAAAGCGCTTGGCGAGTTCGATTGCCACATGGGGAACCGCAGTCATGACCGCACCCGATCAAAGACGCGTCCGAGGAACCAGAAATTGAGAACCCCAGCCCATAGCGCCTGATCGGCCTCTGTCCATGCATGCAGGGTGGCCTCGCCCCAGCCTGCGCCAGCGGTCAACGCGGCGGCAAAGGCCGCTGTCTTAGCAGCGCAGTAAAGGCCCATGAACCAATAGGTGATCACTGGACGCACACTGGCAGAGAGCGCATCGGCCCACCTGACACCAGACTGGTGCCCTTGGGCAGCCACCGCTTCCTTCAAAGCGTTGATAGCGCCGGTGTTCCAGGCAGCGTCAGCTGCCGCTCCGATCTCAGCCATGCGCTGGGCGCCGCGGAGTTTCTCGAACTCAATCGCCTTATCCTGCATCGCCAACTCGTGGCCGCGTTCGCCTTTGCGGTCGAGCCACTTGAGGATTTCCGGAGCCAGACGAAATGCACCGCCCAGAAGGCCTCCGAGAAGGGTCTCGATCATTGGGCGCCTCCCATCAACTTGAGCTTGATGGCAGCGCCAACTAGCAACATGGCCAAGATGGCCGTAGTTACTACCTTGATCGTAGTCCGCCAGGCAGTGCGGCGGGCATCCCTCCAGGCCTCCAAGAGTTCGCGAAGTTCACCAATATCGCGGGCTGCATGGCCGTTCTCGAGGCCAAGCCTCGCCAAGGCTCGTTCGGCACCACGCTCAGCGGCGCCGTTGAGGAGTTCCTCAAAATCCTCTTTGCGCATCAGCAGGGTGTCATCACGGAGTGTGGGCTTCTCGTCTTCTTCCATCAGGGGTCTCCAAAAACAACAAGGCCCACGCTGGCTGCAACCAGGTGGGCCGTACAAGAAATGAAGAGGTGCTTAAGCAGCGACTACGGGAATGGGAAATGGCTTGGTCCGTAACGACGGCGAAACCTCAGTCGGCTGCATGAATCCAAAGACGTCCTTTCGGAGCTCAGGTAGGTCGCCTTCTATGTAGACCGGCACCAGCCCGGTTAGAAATTCGATCCCCGCAGCAAAGATAGGCAAAGCATCTGAGTACGCGTTATTGCAGGACGCCTCCCAAAGCGGCCCTTCCAAGAACATGCATGCGCCCTTGCAGATGTGAAGCACAGGGCACTTCGGACAGTCTTCGCGCTTGGACCAATGCGTTGAGGTGCGCAGCGCTACCGATTGAAGATCGCTGACATGTCCGATGCGGTGACTCTCGCCATTGGGCGCGGTTGACTGAGCACTCACGTTTTGGCAGGTCAGCACATTGCCGCGAAGATCAACCGCTATCGAGTCGGTGTGATCCATTCCACACTTTTGCGACACACCTGCTGCTGGGCGTTGAAGGCGGATGGAGGTGACGAAGGAGGCAACCCGATCCCTTGCACCGGAGACCCTGTCCGCCTTGCCCTGACGGATCTCCTGGAAGGCCGTCCGTCGAAATGCTTGCGCTTCATCAGATGGCAGTGATAGCGCCAAGCCGCCCGGATCGTAAGCATCAACAAATGCGCCCTCGGCGATCATGACGCCCGGGTCACCAGTCAGATCGGTGAAGAACTGCTGAATCTCGGCCCTGGAGATGTTTGCGCGGTTGAGCATTGAGTTGAAGCTCACACGCCTCTTCGGTGCAAGTCGTCGATATAGATCCAAAATCGCTGCGCGCTTTTCAGGGTCATCAAGTGGATCAGGCCCTCGCACATGCTGCCCCGGACCATCGTGAGAGATGCCAACATTAAAGCCCATGTCATCTAGCCATTGATTGATGTCGGCGTTCAGCAGCGATCCATTGGTGATCAATGAAAAGCCAGCGGCTGGGTACTTGCGACGTAGGGCATGCGCGAGCGGACGAAGGGTCTTGATGTAAACCAGAGGTTCCCCGCCCCAGAACTCAATACGCTCGGGCGGCATGGTTACCCACCCATCTAGCCCCGCAACAAAGGCGTGAACCTCGGTAGGATTCGTTTCAGCAGCCCGCGGCACAAAGCGCTGCGAACAGTACTCACACTCGTAGTTGCATGACAGGCCAAGAGAGATCTTCAAGACCCGAGGCGAATCCTTTCGGGCTGGGGTGTCTTTGCTGGTGGCGAAGGGTTGACTTGCGGGCTGGACGGCTGCAAAGGACCTCACAACCGGCTGCCCGGTTTGCAGGTTAGTGAGTTCCGAGGTCTGGTTGTCGTATCGGAGGGTTGGACCTGCTGGCCCGCCCGGAGTCACGGTATGAATGAAAAAAGTACTCATGGTTTCCTGTTGGTAGAAATTGACTGCGCGCATCACGCAATCTCCATTTCGAAGTGAACCTCGACGCTTGGTGTCGGCGCACGGTAGACGTGGCCAAAGTGCACCAGATGGCTTGGAAAAACCAGTAGGCGATCAGGCATCGGATCGATGAACCGAGCCCTCTCCTCGATTGGCAGTACCTTGGTGCCAAAGGGGCCTACTGGACTTTGAAGGACCAGCGATCCGTTGTGATCCCCACACGCATGTTTGGGTTCAGCTGCGGCATCTATCCAGTAGATGGCAGACAGCACAGATGGCTCAACATGCGGAGGGACAAAATCGCCATCAAACTGAACCAATTCGCGACCGGTGATGGATGCGACATGGACGCCAAATGCAACTTCTGCAGCTCTAGAGACCTTTGCGAAGAGAGCCTCAAAAGCCGGCTCTTGGACTGCCAGTGACTCCCGGGTAGCCCTAGACCAGGGCTTCCCGTTCGTGTTGTTGGCCCGGTATGCGGCCAGGGCACGCTCGCAGAGAACGCTGCGTTCGCGTTCAGATATGCCCAGTTCCGTTACGAGGACTGGGACCGTAAACAGTGCTTGGAGCATCAGACAACCTCAAGCGTGATGTCGTCCACGCCGGGAAAGTACTTCCAGCCTGCTTTGATGCGAACCTTCTCACCTGGTCTCAAACCAGTGGCAAATACAGGGACGGCGGCAGTGCCTTGAGTCGTGGTGACCCTGGCCCGAGGTAAGACACCTGAGACCGCTTCCAGATAGACGGTTGCCTGCCTTTCAATCGGCTGTTCGGCAGCGTCCTCAAGCTGAATAGTGATCGTCGCCTGGCCATCGGCTGCAATGGTTGACGGAGCCGACAAGCGCAGGTGCGGTAGCAATAAGGTTCTGTGTGTTCCGCTTGAAGCCGCTTGGCTCCACTCAAGATCCAAATCACCGTCAAGCGAGATATCAGCGTCGCGGCAACGCTGGTTCATGTTGACGGTCAGAAACAGCTCGTCGTCCGTAGCGTCTGCAAACGGCACATTGATTCCCAGAATCAAACTCTGCTGCGACATCGTTGCGAACTCGGTTGCCGCAAGTCGTGCAGGAAGCGTAGCCACAAAGAGGGAGAAAAGCGGGCCCAGACGCCCATCCTTAAGCGACAGGAAATAGCACTGGTGGTCGCACCAGTCGGGGCGGTTTCTGAGCGCTGCCAGATTGACCCGCACTTCCTGTTCCTCTGAATCAAAGACAGGATCTTCTTCAGCATGATTTGTTCTGGCCAATCGGTATCGAACAGTCAACGATCTGCTTTCCAACTCGCGGGTGATTGAGACTTGATGGAATGCATAAGGGTGAAGAAGCGGGTTGCGTACTGCAATTATTTTCATGGTCGCCCCCATCAGCAGCAGCAGTCGCAAGCACAGTTGCAATTGCAGTTGTAGCTATACCTATAGGTTCTCAGTGCCACCGAAGAGCCTCCATCCTCCAGCACCAGACGGTCAACGGACACGTTTCCACAGTTGGTCTGCTGCACGGCAGACGTAGCACCCGGCCCGTTGTAGCAATTGCCAGCGTTACCGCTGCAATTCCCTGAAAAGAACCCGCAGTTGGTGACTGTCGAGAAGAAATAGTCATGCAACCATCCATAGTTCGCGGTCCACATGGATCCGCTGTTGTTCATGTACATGTCCCAGTTACCGTCGGACTTCAAAAAGCCCATCAGGTTGCTGTTGACATGCAGATAGCGGGTCACGTTGTCCGTGTCCTGCATATTGATAGTTGGGGCGGTGTTCTGAATCGTCAGATTCCCCGTCATCGTGTCGCCGGTCTTTGCGACCCGGCTCGACAGATCAATGTTGACCGTCGCATTGCCAGCGGCATCAGGCCCGGCACCGTTGACTGACCTCACAAACGCAGTGGAGTCATAGCCATCGAGCTTGTCGGCGTCCGCGGCCTTGGCGGTGATGCCGAGGTAGGCAGCGTTGTGGTTGTGCGTGCTAGAGGCAAACGCGCTCGCATGTTGGCCATCGAGCAGGTCGGCATCCAGTCCAGTACCTGCACCATCCACAGTCAGCAGCTTCGCCAGGACATCAGCCGCCGTATAGCTCGCGGCATTGAGCTTGGCGGCGAATTGCGTATCGATGCCGCTTGCCAAATCCATGATGAAGCGCCAGTTATCCGGGTTGGTCCCGATCAACTGGTAAAGCTTCAACTGGTCCGTGCGGTAGCACAGCATCCCAATCTGAAGGTTGGTCGTCGGGAAGGTGGTGCCGCTGTTGCACGAAATGGCCGTCTTGTCGTTGTTCAGAATCTCGATCAGAGAATCGGACAGCGTTCTGGACGACGGTATGTCGGTGAAGTTTTGCATCTAGTACCCCTGTGCAATCCAGGTGAAGGAGCCGGTCACGCGCGTGCCGGAACTGTTTTCGAGGACGGCGGTGAAGCCAGTCGTGGTAACCGCGCCTAGCAGCCGAGGGATGGCCACGGCGGTACCCCCCTTGTGGGTCATGGTCACCTCCGGCGCGACCCTAAAGCTGCGCGAGAAGTAGATCGAGGCTCCGGCCGCTGGATCGGTGATCTGGGCAGTACCTCGGTCGAAAATGTCAGGGACGTCAACCGTCACCCGC
>Ga0209770_10001529_pt1 | contig 11900 bp, 8 predicted proteins | sample LauGreSu1BDMLBDD_2_FD_187572 | JGI IMG/M metagenome (GOLD analysis project Ga0209770, IMG submission 187572) | Freshwater lake microbial communities from Lake Michigan, USA - Su13.BD.MLB.DD (SPAdes) (version 2) | ecosystem: Environmental > Aquatic > Freshwater > Lake | place: Lake Michigan, USA...
TGCATCATGGAGGATCAGGACCGGTCTGCCGGAGGGTTCCCGGATCACCTCGAGATCCAGCCATCCGATGTCGGATCCGATCCCCGTTCCGAAGGCCTTGCTGGCGGCCTCCTTCGCGGCGAAGCGCGCTGCGGCATGGAGGGCAGGGCGTCCCTGGGCCTGACAGTACTGGATCTCCCCAGGGCGGAGGATCCTGCACAGGAAGTGGTCCCCGAAGCGTCGGATGGAATCCTCGATGCGATCGATCTCCACCAGGTCCATTCCGATGCCGTGGATCATGCCTGATGACGGGGTTGGACGGGGCCTTGGGTGGATTAGCCGGAGTATCCCTGCATCGCGGACAGCATCTCCGAGATTGCCGCTGGAAGACCGATAAACACAGCCCGGCTGATGAGTGTGTGGCCGATGTTGAGCTCTTGGAGATGAGGGACGATGTGCAGCACCGGCACATTCCCCGTGGTCAGGCCATGGCCGGCGTTCACGATCAGACTGGACTGGTGGGCGAGATGTGCCGCCGCGACGAGACGCTGGAGTTCCCGATTGCGGTCATCCTTGCGGTTGAACAGGTCGGCATAGCGTCCCGTGTGCAGCTCGACCGCCTGGGCTCCGACCTTGGACGAGGCCTCGATCTGGGCCGGATCGGGATCCACAAAGAGGCTGACGCTGATCCCGTTCCCATTCAGCCGGCCGATGGTCTGCTGCAGGGAGTCTGCGGTCCCCGCGACATCGAGCCCCCCCTCGGTGGTGACCTCGTTCCGGTGTTCCGGGACCAGGCAGACGAACTGGGGGCGAGTCTTGATGGCGATCTCGACCATGGGGGCCGAGTTCGCCAGTTCCAGATTCAACGGGATCCGGAGCTGGTCCTTGAGACGTTGCAGGTCGAAGTCCTGGAGGTGCCTCCGATCTTCCCGCAGGTGCGCCGTGATACCGTGGGCCCCCGCCTCCTGACAGAGGAGGGCTGCCTCCGTCGGGTCGGGCTCCGCGCGCCAGAAGGTTGGGTCATCCCGGTACCGCGCCTGCCGCAAGGTGGCGACATGGTCGATGTTGACGCCGAGTCGGAGCATCTCAGTTCCGGGTTTTGGCTGGGGTGTTCGTGGCGCCGAGACGGATTGGAGGCACCGGATCCAGCCACTTGGCGAGCAAGGCGAGCTCGAGTCCGGAAAGTCCCACCGGGGATTTGCGCCGGATCAGCGCGTTGGAGGCATCCTTGCGGGTCACGGTGGTGACGCACTCGCCAATCAGGGGGCCCGCAGCGAGGAGCCACCGTACGGCAGGGGAGGTGGTCACGACGCTCCGGCCCTCGAGGAGGTCCGGGAGCTGGAAGGCGGCATTCCACTGCCGGATGGAGTCGGACGTGAACTCGAAATCATAGACCAGCATGTCCGGCTTGTTCATCTGGGAGAGCATCTCTGGCGAGGGCGGATTGGTGGTCTTCACCAGCGGGATCATGGCTAGGGTGATGAGGGGCTTCTTCTCCTTCATCATGGCCTCCACCATCGGTGCCAGGGGCAGTCCCCCGGCGAGCACGAGGCGGTTGGTGTTCGCGAACAGCTCCCCCTTGTAGCGAGGGGTGGGGCTCGTCGGCGCGAACCCGCCCCGGTAGATCTCGTGGAGCCGTTTCAGATATCCCATGGGGTCGTCGAACTGCGCTGCGAAATAGGGATAGCGGTACGACCGATTGGGCTGGCCCCAGACGAAGAGCTGGTTGGGCCAGCCGCTTCCGGTCGAGGCCTTCGGATCCAGCCACCCTGCGGTAAGAGGATCGAGCCCGCGCGCCGCAGTGAACTGGATCAGCGGCTCCCGGACGAAACCGGGTACCATCCAGTCGGGGAGCCGCTCCGGGATTGGGCGGATCGGTTTCAGGCTGCCTTCGACCCGGACATTCCCGTTGGTGGGCACGAAACTCAGCTCCAGGGCTGGTTGACCCGCCACGCGGCTCTGCCACTGGAGCAGGGTGCCCGGGGCAGCGGATGGGGCGGTCAACCGCGCCAGGGTAGCCTCCACCGGCTGGGTCGCCGCATCAGAGACCGCCAGCACCCAGGAATCCTTCCGTAGGAGCTGGGGCTTGGAGGTCGAGGACGGATTCCGGGCCGCCTGGATGGCGCCCACCCAGGCAGGCCATCGTTTCTCCCACACCGCGACCCGGTCGGCCGGCAATTGGACCGCCACAGCGAGTTCACGTCCGCCCTTTCCCGGGAGCACCTCGCCGGCGGAGGCGCTTCGGATGAGATCGTGCGCAAGGGCGATGCCCGCCTCGAGGGCGGCGGCGGGGACGTTCGTCCTGCCCGTCGCGAAGTGCCACCAGGTCTCGGCGAGATGGCGGGACATCGACGGTCCGACGGACGACGCTTCCGGAAGGGTCAGCACCTTCTTCAGGACGGGCGCGTTGGTCTGGGTCTGGAGCGCCAGCCCACCGACAAACCGCCATTGGATTTCGGCCTGAGGACCCGGACCAGCGCCACGGACTGAGAAGAGGGTGAGGCTTGCGGCAATGCAGAGAACGAATCGAAGCATAGACGTCCCCGATTGGTCGCACGTCCGCCATTCGGGTGCAATGGAACAGAGCGCTCGGAACGGGTTGAGGTCCGTGCCTCGATAGCACCCAGTCCGTTTGGTCCCCATTTAGACGTCTAGGGGAAGCAGACCGATGGGGTGGCCGAGCACCTCCGACGCGTCAGTGAATGCCAAACGCGCTCTGGAAAGGTAGAGGCCCGGAAAGATCGAGATGGGGTCGTGACGGAGCACAGCCCTGCCTTTGCTCTCCGGAGTCAATTTGCTGGCCCCACCCGATGGAAGCGGGAACCGTCAATGCCATCCCGATGAGTGTCGCTCACCCCAGTGTTCCACCCGGTTGGAAGGTCGTCCTCGCTGGGGCCATGGCAGGGGGTATGGGCTGGGGAATCCGCGGACAATACGGCCATGAGACCGGCGCCATGATCGCCGGCCTGCTGGTCTCGCTGTCGCTGGCCCTGCTCCTGTGTCCCCAAGGCCCCACGCTGTCCGTTGCCCGCGCGGTTGCCTGGGGGACTCTGGCCATGGGAATCGGGGGATCCATGACCTATGGCCAGACCATCGGACTCACCCAGAATCCCGGGATGGTGGGACGCTGGGATGCCCTCGCCTGGGGCATGCTGGGCCTCGCGATCAAGGGCGGGCTCTGGATCGCCTTTGCAGGAGCCTTCCTGGGAATGGGATTGGGAGGGCGTCGCTATCGGGGCCCCGAGGTATTCGGCATCCTCCTTGGGATGCTGTGTCTGTGCTGGCTGGGGATCCAGTGGGTGAACGAGCCCCATGATCCAGCCCACCGGATCCTCCCCAGGTTCTATTTCTCTGCCGACTGGCGGTGGGAACCCAACGCCGACCTCAAGCCGCGTCGGGAGGTCTGGGGTGGCTACCTGTTCGCCCTCGTCGGACTCCTGCTCTATCTGGGCCCCATCCGCGGGGACCGTCTGGCTGTCCGACTCGCTGGCTGGGGATTCCTGGGCGGTGCCATCGGCTTCCCCCTGGGGCAGTGCGTCCAGGCCTTCCATGCCTGGAATCCCGAGGTGTTCCGGACGGGCTTTGGGGCCCACCTCGAGCCGGTCATGAACTGGTGGAACTGGATGGAGACGATCTTCGGCATGACGATGGGTGGAGCGTTGGCCCTCGGTCTCCACCTCAATCGCGACCGGATCCGGTTCTCGGATACCGTCGAGGTCCTCGAGCGTCCCCGTGGCTGGGAATGGGTGGCTATCGGTGTCCACACCATCCTGCTCGTCGCCTGCGAACTCCTCGATCTTGGATGGGCGACCCAGGTCTACGACTTCGGCCTGACCCTGACGTTCCTCCCCATCCTTGCTGTCGCCCTCGGGCTCCGCTGGGCGGCCTGGGTGATCCTTCCGCTGACCGTCCTGACCATCGGCGGTAAGACGTTCCTCGGATTCGCCGGGGAAACCGGCGGCGTGCCCCGGGCGCTTTGGTTCCTCCTCTACGTCGTCCTGCCGGTTGGGGTCTGTGGTCTGGTCTCCCGGTGGGTGATCCGTGACTGCCGATCCCGCCAGTCCTCCCACCGCTGGTTGCGGACGGTCCTGCTGCTGAACGTCGGCCTCTATCTTGGCCTCAACTTCGCGTTCTTCCGGTTCCCGTGGCCTTGGATCCCGTGGACCGCTCGCACCCCGAACGCCCTGTTCTTCCTGCTGGCGGCCGGGGTTCTCGCGTGGATTGGTCTCGAGGCTGGACGGTGTCGTCCGGCCGTCACCGGCGGGGTGGAGTCGCCTCGGCGGGATGCGTCACCGACTGCTTGAGAGCGGATTCCCGCACGCGACCGGTGGGTTGCAGGAGCCGTCCCGGAGGCGCAGCTTCGAAGGGTTCCATGAGACGTTTCCTCCTCTGCAGCATCGTGGGTGTCAGTCCCTGGCTCGGCCCGGGCCTGATGGCCCTGGATCCGGTGATCAACGAGATCCACAGCGCTCCACCCCTTCCCACGGAACGGACCGAGTTCATCGAGATCCACTGGCCCGGGGATCAGGCACTCGACCTCTCCGGATGGAGCCTCACCGGCGGCGTGGAGTTCACGTTTCCGGCCGGCAGCCGCGTCGAAGCTGCGGGATTTGTGGTCGTCGCCCAGGACCCGGGCGCGTTGTCGACCCGGTTCGGGGTCGCCGGGTTGGGACCCTGGACCGGTCGTCTCGCGTCCAGCGGGGAGCGGGTGACCCTCAGGGATTCCAGTGGGGCGGTGCGCGACACGGTCGGCTACGGCCTCGGATTCCCATGGCCGACGGTCGGGGAGCCGCCTGGCGACTCGCTGGAGCTGATCCATCCCTCCCTCGACAACGATCTCGGCGGGCACTGGCGCTCCTCCGTGGTGGGGTCGGTCGAGAGCACGGTGGTCCCCCTCTTGGAGGCACGGTCGACCTGGTCCCTCCTCCGAGGAACCGCGGCACCGCCGTCGAACTGGACCGCCCTGAGCTTCGACGACTCTGGGTGGACTGCCTCACCGGCGCCAGTGGGCTACGACCCCGATGTGTCCTTCGGGACCCCGTTGGCCGATATGCGGGGCAAGTACACCCAGTTATTCCTGCGGAAACGGATCGAGGTCCCGCAGCCGGAGCGGTTCCAGTCCCTCCGGATCGAGGCGCTGTATGACGACGGCTTCAAGCTCTGGGTCAACGGTGTCCTCCTCGCCAATCCGGGGATGGCTTCCGGGGATGTGCCGTGGGATGGCGTCTCGAACGGCGGGGCCCGGGAGAACAACGGCTATGAGACCCTCGAGGTCCAGATCCCTCGGGATCTTCTGCGCGCGGGCCCGAACGTCATCGCCGTACAGGTCGCGAACGTCAGCCTGGGCGGGAGTTCCGACTGCTTCTTCGATGCCCGACTTTCCGGGGTCCAGGAACCCTCGAATCGCGGTCCCTCGCCCGGCCGCCTGAATGTCGTCTTCAACACCAACGCTCCACCCGCCATCCGGCAGGTCTCCCATCTGCCGGAGCAGCCCAAGCCGGGGGAGAGTGTTGTGGTGTCGGCCCGGGTCTCGGACCCGGATGGGGTCGATGCCGTCCTCCTGGAGTACCAGGTCGTGGAACCCGGTCGTTACCTCCACGCCGCCGATGCTGGCTATGCCGAGGGCTGGGTGCAGGTCCCGATGACCTCGACGGTCGGGGATCCCCTCGTCTACACCGCTGGTCTTCCTGCGGAGGTGAACCAGCACCGGCACCTCGTGCGGTACCGGATCCGGGCCATCGACCGGAAGGGATCCGCCATCCGGGTTCCCTACGCGGATGATCCCTGTCCGAATCTTGCGTGGTTCTGCTACGGGACGGTTCCTGCCTGGACCGGTGCGGTCCGTCCGGGCGCTGTCGCCCCGTTTGGAACCCCGTTCACGGTCGACTCCCCGGAGATGAACCGGCTGCCGGTCTACCACCTGATTGCGCGCCGGGCCGACGTTGAGGCCAGCACGTGGCGGGACCGCTCCCATGGCGACGAGTACTTCTGGACGGGAACCCTCGTGTACGACGGTCGGGTCTACGACCACATCCGGTTCCGTCCCCGGGGTGGGGTATGGCGCTATGCGATGGGCAAGAACATGTGGAAGTTCGACTTCAACCGCGGACACGACTTCGAGGCCCGTGATACGTGGGGTCGTCGCATCGCGACGCCCTGGACGAAGCTGAATCTCGGGGCCTGCATCCAACAGGGGGACTTCCTGCACCGCGGGGAGCAGGGGATGTTCGAGAGCGTGGGGTTCCGGCTTTTCCAGCTGGCCGGCGTGCCAGCGAGCCACACGTCATTCGTCCAGTTCCGCGTGGTCGACGATGCCCTCGAGGCGGATCCTGCAGGCCAGTTCGGCGGTGATTTCTGGGGACTGTATCTCGCGGTGGAGCAGTTGGATGGCCGCTTCCTCGAGGAGCACGGGCTCGCAGACGGGAACCTCTACAAGATGGAGGGTGGCACCGGGGAACCGAACAACATCGGACCTCTCGGGCCCGCGGACTCGTCCGACCTCGCAACGTTCCTGTCCGAGTACTCGAATGGCAATGCCCTCACCGAATCCTGGTGGCGATCCCGACTCGATCTGGGGCGGTACTACTCGTATCAGGCCATCGTCCAGGCCATCCACCACTACGACATCGCGGACGGAAAGAACTACTTCTATCACCGCGATCCGGGGACTGGGCGCTGGACCGTGCTGCCGTGGGATCTGGACCTCACCTGGGCCGACAACATGTACCGGGCTGGGGTTCAGGGCGGTAACGAGCCGTTCAAGAGCCGGGTCCTCTCCAATTTCGGTTCCAGCCCGGCGTTCCCCGCGCTCAACCGGGAGTTCCGGAACCGTGTCCGGGAGATCCGGGACCTGCTCTGGAACGAGGACGAAGCGTACCGGCTGATCGACGAGATGGCCCTCCGTGTCCGGGGCACGAACCAGTTCAGCATCATCGACGCCGACCGGGCCCGCTGGGACTACAACCCGATCATGAACGACGGCAGCCTCGTCAACCCCTCCAAGGCGGGGCAGGGGCTCTACTACAAGTTCTCCCCATACCCCAGCGTGCAGAAGACGTTCGCCGGCGCGGCGCAGTTGATGAAGCGGTATGTCACCTATCGGGCCAGCGACCGCGGGTTCTCCCTCGACACCCTCTCAGCCGACCCCGCGATCCCCAAGCGCCCCAGCCTGACCTACACCGGTCCCGAGGGATACCCGGTGCATGCGATCCGACTGCGACGGGATACCTACTCCGGCTCGGCGTCCCTGCGCTCGGTCCAGTGGCGTGTTGGGGAGATTGCCCGGACCAATCATCCGTCGTGGCAGCCGGATCGACCGATGCCCTATGAGATCGAACCGGTCTGGGAATCCGGCGAGCTCGGTCCCGAGTCGGAGACGGTGACCGTGCCGATCGGTGTCCTCCGGGTGGGCCGTCTCTACCGGGCCAGGGTCCGCTACACCGACGCCGAGGGACGGACGAGTTCGTGGTCGCCGCCGATCGAGTTCACTGCGGGGGCGATTCCCCAGGCAGACGCATTGCGCGAATTCCTGAGGGTCACCGAGGTGATGTACAACCCGCCTCCCGAGGGCTTCGAGTTCCTCGAGCTGCACAACGCCCATCCGACCGAGGAACTTGGCCTCGAGGGACTCCGGTTTGGTGACGGCATCGACTACACCTTCCCGCTGGGATCCCGGTTGTCTCCCGGTGCCTATGGGGTCGTGATCCGGTCCACCAACGAACCGGCATTCCGCGCTCATCACCAGCTCGACGCGGCGGTTCCCGTCTTTGGTCCCTACACGGGTGCCCTCGACAACGCCGGGGAGCGGATCGCGCTGCAGGCGGGACGCGGTGGGGAGACGCTCCTCGAGTTCACCTACGGAACCGTCCTGCCGTGGCCGTTGCAGGCAGATGGTGGGGGATACTCGCTGGTCTCGACGCGCACGCTCCCCGGTTCCGCCGCCGAGCTCTCGTCTCCTGAATCCTGGCGCCGCAGCACCCTCCGAGGGGGATCTCCGGGCCGAGCGGATCCCGTGGTGCCGGGTGTCTCCTGGACCTCGTATCGGATTGAGAATGGCGAGTGGATCATCGCCGTCGACTGCTCCCCGACGACGGCCTGGCGTTTGGAATCCTCGGAGTCCTTAGCGGGCTGGTCGTTGGTCGCGCGTTTCGTGGGCCCGACTTCCACGCGGGTTGCAGTGAAGCCGGTGGACACCCAGTTCCTCCGGATCCAGTTGGAATAGTTTGAACTCTCAACTTTCAACTCTCAGCTCTCAACTTCCCCCCTCCCTCCGCACGGCCCAGCGCAGCTTGGCGGAGGTCGACCGGGGGTTCGCGCGCTGCTCCTCGGGTCCTGCCCGGATCACCTCATCGGCGATCGTGCTATAGATCCCCTGATCGATTCCTGCCCGGAAAGCCTGCTTCACCCGCCGATCCTCGCCGCTGTGGAACGTCAGCACCGCCACGCGTCCACCCGGACCCAGACAACCCGGGAGGAGACGCAGCCACGCGTCGAGTCCACCAAACTCATCGTTCACAACGATGCGGATCGCCTGGAAGACCCGTCGCACCGAGAGGTCCTGGTCCTCCTTCGATCGCTCCGGCAACAGATTGCGGATCAACCCGGCGAGTTGGCGGGTCCGGGTGATGGGTTCCAGGGCGCGGCGTCGGACCAGTCCCCGGGCCAGAATAGCGGCATGAGGTTCGTCGGCGCCCGATAGGAGGGCACTCTCGAGGTCGGCTTCGGTGGCCGTCGCGATCCACTGGGCGGCAGACGGGGATCGCTGGGGATTCATGCGCAGGTCCAGAGGGCCATCCTGTTTGTAGGTGAACCCCCGCTGCGGGTCGTCGAGCTGCATCGAGCTGACCCCGAGGTCGGCGAGGATCACGTCTGCGGTGCCCCAGCCCAGTTCGCCGAGGACTTTGGCCATACCCGCATAGTTGGATCGGCGGGCGACGAACGAGCTGTCGCCGAAGCCCAGGGCCCGGATGCGCGCCTCGGTTTTGGGCAGCTCGATCGGATCCACATCCAACCCGAGCAGCCTTCCCGACGCCCCGTCTGCCGTGACCCGCTCCAGCAACCGACGAGTGTGGCCGCCAAACCCGAGGGTGCAGTCCACGACAGTCTCCCCGGGCTTGGGATCCAGCACGCCCAGGATTTCCTCCACGAGGATCGGTCGATGGCTTCCTGCAAGGGTCTTGCCGGAAGCCTCGATCTTCGCCGCGTCCGAGGAGTAGCGCGTCGGGTCGTGCTCCTTGTAGCGGTCCTCGAATCGACGCGGGTTCCGTCCGGAATACCGGGGGCGCCGACGCGGTCGGGGTGCCTCTGCAGCTCCAGGGGTAGTGCCCTCCGGTGTCGGTGTTGGGCCGGAGGCTTCAGGGGAATGCGGGTTCGGTTCAGAGGTCATCTCCGGATGAGGTGAGGTGGGACATCGATCGGTGGGGGAGCCCGGGAGACCGCGTCGCCTCGATGCTGTCCACGAGGCCCGGAGAATCGCCTGAAGGACAGGTTCAACGCCATCGGTATGTCCGAGACAGAGAAGAGCAGGGCTCTGAAAAATAAAAACAGAACATTGCGGAAACAAAACATTTCAATACGTTTGGCAACAGAAACGACGACCGCATCCGATCTGCTCGAAACTGGTGGAGTGCTGAGCGGGGCTGGTGTGGTCGGTTGATCGACGAGTCCATGATCCACAATCGACTGAATCTCTATCGGACGGAGCGCGGCCTGAGCCGGAAGGAACTGGCGGAGCGGGTGGACGTGAATCCGCAGACCATCGGATTCCTGGAACGGGGGGACTACAACCCGAGCGTCGAGTTGGCGTTGCGCCTGGCCCGGGTCTTCGAGGTTCCTGTCGAGGCTTTGTTCTCCCTGGATCCATTTCCCTCGCTGGCGTCCCAGTTGGCGACCGTGGCGGCTCCGGCGCCGGCGGTCGGCCCGCATTCCGTTCCGGGACTGCTCGGTCACCTGTTGAACCCCGCTCCGGCATCATGAAACTCCCCACCCACTATTTCCGGTTCTCCGCTTCGACCACCCTGAGGCTTTCAACTCTGGCGATCGTGGGACTCTGGGGCTGGTTCCTGGCCAAGTTTTTCCTTCGAGACGACCGGCCCGGGCTCCTGGCGCTCCTTGGGGTCTGCCTTCTGGGGGGCACACTCCTTTCGGTGCTGATGTTTGTGAGCTCGTACAGCTTCGTCGCCAATGCCCCGGAGGATCAGATCGATGAACGGGAGTTGGCTCTCCGCAACCGGGCCTACTTCAGGACCGTCCAATACGTGGTGGTCTGCCTCATCCTCGGGCTCTTCGGTACCGAGATCGCGGAGCACCGTGGAATCCACCTTGGGCCGAACGTGTTCCAGAATTTCCTCCTGTGCCTCATGATCACCACCCTGATCGTGCCGTCGTGGCTACTGGCCCGATGGGATGCCGCTGCTGAGGAGGAGGTGTCGAGGTGGCCGGGCGGCTCTGAAAAAATCTGAAACCGTGCCGGCGGGTCCCGTGTTGTTGCCGTTGAAGTCGTCGGCTCCGGGAATCACAGGGGGGCAGAATGACAGTCTGGAAGACATCCACGGCCGGTTTCCGGTCGGCACCGTGAGTGCGCTCAGGACGCTTGGTTGGCGTTCCGGGGGGACGGGTGTTCTTTCAACTGGCCGCCCTGTGATTCCCGGAGCAGTTGACCCAAACGTCAGAAGAATGGTCCTGCAGCCTCCCCTCCGGACCTCCCGGAGAAATCCACGGCATCTCCCTGCACCTGATTTCAAATGACCCCGAGTCCGACCGCCGCCATGCCGTCCACACCCTCCTCCCCGGGACAGGTATCCCTGGTCCTCGATCAGGTCACCCACGTCTACCCCTCGGGTGTCCGGGCCCTGTCCGAGACCAGCCTCGAGATCCCGACCGGCATGTTTGGATTGCTGGGTCCGAACGGGGCGGGGAAGTCCACCCTGATGCGGTGCGTGGCCACCCTCCAGACACCGACATCCGGGAGCATCCGGTTCGGGGATGTCGACGTCCTGACCCAGCCGGAAGTCCTGCGATCGACGCTCGGGTACCTGCCCCAGGACTTCGGCGTCTATCCCCGGGTCTCGGCGCTCGAGCTCCTCGATCATCTCGCCGTGCTCAAGGGGATCCATCAGCGCGGGGAGCGACGTGAGCTGGTGGAGCGGCTCCTCCAGCAGGTGAACCTCTGGGAGGTCCGGAAACGTCCCGTGGCGGGCTACTCCGGCGGGATGCGGCAGCGGTTCGGGATCGCCCAGGCGCTCATCGGTTCTCCGCGGCTCGTGATCGTCGACGAGCCCACCGCGGGCCTGGACCCCGAGGAGCGCAACCGCTTCAACAACCTCCTCGCGGAGATCGGCCAGAACGTGGTCGTGATCCTGTCGACCCACATCGTCGATGACGTCGCCGACCTCTGTCCGCGGATGGCCATCATCCACGCGGGCGAGATCGTCCTGCAGGGTTCCCCCAACGAGCTGGTGAAGACCCTTGCGGGCCGGGTGTGGCGCCGGGAGATCGACAAGGCCGACCTGCCAAGATGGCGTCAGAGCCACGAGGTCATCACACACCGGTTCCGGGCAGGCCGCACCGTGATCCATGTGCTTTCCGAATCGAGGCCCGACGACGGGTTCGAGCCGATCGAGGGATCCCTGGAGGACCTCTACTTCGCCACGCTGGCATCCCGGCGCAAACCCATCGCCTGAAGGCCTGCCATGATGCTCCGCGAACTTGTCCGCTTCGAACTCCGCCACCAGGTGCGGTCGCCGCTGTTCCTGGTGTCGTTCGCCCTGTTCTTCCTCCTCACGTTCGGTGCGACCACGCTCGACGAGATCCAGATCGGAAGCGGCGGCAACGTGCTGAAGAACTCCCCGTTCGCGATCGTTCAGACGGTCGCGATCATGAACCTGTTCGCCCTGTTCGTGGTGACCGCATTCGTTGCGAAC
>Ga0209770_10001532_pt1 | contig 11898 bp, 10 predicted proteins | sample LauGreSu1BDMLBDD_2_FD_187572 | JGI IMG/M metagenome (GOLD analysis project Ga0209770, IMG submission 187572) | Freshwater lake microbial communities from Lake Michigan, USA - Su13.BD.MLB.DD (SPAdes) (version 2) | ecosystem: Environmental > Aquatic > Freshwater > Lake | place: Lake Michigan, USA...
GACCACGGCCCGCGCCGTCCCATCGGCGATCGGCTGCACCGCGTACGACAGGCGCACGCGCGACGGGCGGCCCGGGCCGGCGAAGTACTCCGTCATGGCCTGGTGATCCGGCGCGACCACCAGGCAGATGTCGCGGCAGCCCGCGTCGGCGAGGGCGCTCAACACGTAATCCAGGAACGGCCGTCCGCCGGCGCCGATGGGCATCATTCCCTTGGCGCCGGACGCGGCGGCGGCCCGCTGCGGCGCGCTGAGCGCCGCCGCGTCACCGGCCGCCTGCATGCGGCGGCCCATGCCGCGAGCCAGCAGCAAAGCCTTCATGACGAGTGACTCGCGAACGCGTTCGGCACGCGCTTCAATGTTACAGTGCGCGGCAGGAGTGGGGCCATGCGTCTCAAACAGTTGTCCGCGATCGTCACTGCCGCGCTGGTCGCCGGCGCGTTTTCCTTAAACGCGCAGAACCCGCCGGCCAGGCCGGCGCCCGCCGCGCCCCAGACGCCAGCCCCTTCGGCCGACCCCTACGCCAGTAACCCCAATGCGGGCGCGACGCAGTTTCCGCTGGCCGCGGCAGCGGGGAAAGATAGCGGCGCGAAGGCCTCAGCGCCCGCGGGCGCGGCCAACCAGGGGCCGTTCGATCCCGCAACGTGGAAGTACGGTTCCGCATTTGCGCCACCGTCGGGCGCGAAGGTCTGGAACCCCGCGAAGCTCAAGCTGATGCAAGGCGGCAAGGTCACCGGGGGCACGTTGTTCGCCGCGACCGATCCGTCGACTTACTGCGCCATGGCCAACGCCGGGTACGACTTCATCTGGACCGAGATGCAGCACGGGCAAACCGACTGGCAGGCGGTGGCGCGGATGTGGCGCACCTGTCCGCACGCCAAGGCCGTGCCGGGCGCGCGGGTCGCCTATACGGACGAGCGCGAGATCCAGCACGCGCTCGACGCGGGCGCCCTCGTGATTGTCGTGCCCACGGTGGATACGGTGGCTGAAGCGATCCAGGCGCGCGACTGGACGTACTTCCCGCCGCTTGGCCGGCGCAGCAACGGCGGCGGGCAGGCGTTCGACGCGGCGATGTGGGGGGGCGTGCCCGGCGGCTATCGCAACACGGCCAACGACAACATCGTGCTGGTGCTGATGATCGAAACGCTCGAGGGGTTGAAGAACGCGGCCGACATCGCCAAGGTGCCAGGCGTGAGCGCGATTTTCGCGGCCAGTGGAGACTGGGGGAACTTCACCGGCTACCGCCAGGGCTCGCCCGATTACGAACGGGCCATCAACATCGTGCACGACGCCGCGATCAATGCCGGCGTGCGGTTGTGCGGACCGTTTGCGTGGCGTGACCGGCCGGACTTCACATGCTTCCAGGCCGGCAGCGAGACGGCGGCGATCGCCCGGGGCGCGGCGGCTGAGTTGGGGGCGCTCGCCAATACCCAGGGGCAACCGGACGCGGGGCCGTTCGCCCCGCGTCCGAAGCCTCAGTAGCTACGAGATGTTCTTGCGGCGGTTCTGACCGCCCTCGATGCGCGTGTCGTCTTCGCGATCCTCGTCCGTCTCGTCCATGTCGTCCACGTCCGAGGCATCGCTCGTGCGGCCAACCGAGCCCTCCTGGCCCGTTTGGGCGTTGCGTTCCTGGGTGCTACGGCCCTGCCTGGTCTGCTCGCCCTGCTGGTTGTCCTGACGACGACCCTGATCCTGTCGCTGCTGATCCCGATTGCGGTTGTCTTCTGCCATGTGAGGAGCCTCCTGCCCGGGAAAAAGCAAAACGAGTGCCGCGCGGCGACGGAGGCGACTGAAGCGCGGCGGTGAAAAAATAGACATCGTCACGGTATGTCACGTCGGTGTAGTATCTCCGCCGTGAGGGCCAACGCATGTCACAGACGCATGGATTGAATCGACGCTCGTTTTTGAGAAACGCCGGTCTGACCGCTCTAGCCGGGGCAGCCGCGGGAAGCAGCCACCCGTTGATGGCCGCGGCCGCGGACTCGGCCTTCCAAGCCCCCGCGAATGGGAAGTACGACTTCGACACCATCTACAACCGGTTCGGCAGCCACTCCACCAAGTTCGACCAGCAGATCCGGGTCTACGGCAAGGGCAGCGTGGAGGTCGGCATGGGCATTGCCGACATCGACTTCAAGGCTGCGCCGTGCATCACCGATGCGCTCAACGCGCGCACGAAGCACGAAAACTGGGGCTACCTCGACATGGGCGAGGCGACGCCGATGATGACCGAGGCGGTTGCCGCCTGGAACAAGAAGCACTACGGCGTCGACATCGACCCCAACACCATGGTGCTGTCGGCCGGCGTCCACCCGGCGCTGATTGCGGCGCTGGCGACCTTTTCGCCCAAGGGCAGCAAGGTGCTGCTGCAGACGCCCACCTACAACGGGTTCTATTCGGACCTGACCTACACGCAGACCAAGCCCGAGGACGTGCCGCTCAAGTTCGTGAACGGCCAGTTCGCGATGGACTTCGACGAGTTCGAGCGCCGCATCAGCTTCGATACGCACACATTCATCCTGTGCAACCCGCAAAACCCGACCGGCAACTGCTGGTCGGCCGACGACCTCACCCGCATCGGTGAGATCTGCCTCAAGCACCGGGTGATCGTGCTGGCCGACGAGATTCATTGCGACTGGGTCGGCAAGGGGCAGAAGTACACGCCCTTCGCCAGCCTGCCCAACAAGGCCATCGTCAACAACAGCCTCACCTTCAAGGCGGCGAGCAAGTCGTTTGGCCTCGCGGCCCACAAGCTGGCGTGGTTCTACTCGACCAACCCGGACCTGCTGGCGCGCGTCAAGGTCAACCACCGCGCCGACCTCAACACGCTGGGCATTATCGCCAACCAGGCCGCCGTCACCCAGGGCGACGAGTGGCTGCGGCAGGCCAACGAATATGTCGACGGCACGCACGACCTGGTCGTCAACTACATCCACGACAAGATCCCGATGATCAAGATCCACCGCGCGCAGGGCACCTACCTGACGTGGCTGGACGTGACGGGGGTCGCCGACAAGATCAACGCCAAGCAGCTGGCGGCCGACTACAACAAGGCCAAGGCCGCCAACATGCCGGCGCTCACGCCCGAGCAGATGGTCGAACGCTTCTTCGTGAAGTACGCCAAGGTGCACCTCAATCAGGGCGCCGGCTACGGCACCGGCGGCGCCAACCACATGCGCATGAACATCGGCACCTCGCGCAAGCTGGTCGAGACGGCGCTGAACAGCATGGCCGACGCCTGCAAGAACGCCGGCACGATGACCAGCGTGGTCTAACGGTCCAGGTTCAAAAACGAAGTCGAAGAGGGCCCTGCGGGGCCCTTTTCTTTTGGTGGCTAGTAAACTGTCCCGATGACGACCAGCCCCGATGCGCTGAAAGGGCGAGTGCGGCGCGTGAGGCGCAACCTGCAAAAGGGCCTTGCGCTGGCCTGGACCGCCTCGCCGGCCTCGCTCGTCCGGTACTCCGTGCTCGGCATGGTCTCGGCGGCCATGACGCCGGTGTCGGTTTATCTCGGCGCGCTGCTGGTCAACCGCATCGCCGAGGCGCGCGCGCTGTCGCTGCAATGGACCGACCTGCTGCCGATTGTGCTGGGCCTCTGGGTCGCCACCGGCGTGCAGCGGGCCATCGGCTCCTACATGGGTTATGGCCGCAACCTCTTCGTGCGGCGGGTGCAGCTCGAGGCCGAACGCCGCCTGCTGGAACAGGCGGCGAAGGTTGACCTGGGGCACTTCGACAACTCCGATTGGCACGATCGGCTGGCGCGGGCCAAGCGCGACGTGTCGTGGCGGCCCGGCGACCTCATGTGGTCGGTGCTCGGGCTGTCGGGTAACGTCGTCACCATCGTTTTGATGGCCGGCCTGCTGGCGAGCCTGCACTACCTGCTGGTCGTGCTGGCGCTGGCGGCCGCGCTGGTGTCGCTCGCCATGGAGCGGCGCGTCACTGCCCGCCTGTACGAGTTCTTCTACAAGGAGACGCCGGAGGAGCGCGAGCGGGAGTACCTGGGAGACTTGCTGGTGCAGCCGCGCAACACCAAGGAGATTCGCGCCTACGTGCTGGCCGACTACTTGTTGGCGCGTCACCGGGAGCGGTCGGAGGAACTGTACCGCCTGCGCGAGCAGATGTATCGTTCCGGCACCCGCGTCTCAATGATGACCGGCCTCGTCACGGGCACGGCGCTGGCGCTGGCCTACCTGTTCGTGGCCATGGAAGGCGTGGCCGGGGCCATCGATCCGGGGGGCGTGGTGCTGGTGATCGGCGCGTTCTCGGCGGTGTCCGGCACCCTGGGGCAGATCTCCAGCACCTTTGTGTCGGTCGATCAGCACACGACGTTTCTGGAGGACTACTTCTCGTTCCTGTCGATCGATCCACTGGTTCTCGTGCCGTCGCCGCCCCGGCCGGTGCCGGCCTCGCTGGCGGCGGGCATTGAGTTCGACCACGTCACGTTCACCTACCCCGGGGGAACGGAGCCCGCGGTGGAGGACCTGAACCTGTTCATCCGAAGTGGCGAGTTGATCGCGCTGGTGGGCGAGAACGGTGCCGGCAAGAGCACGCTCGTGAAGTTGTTGATGCGGTTCTACGACGCCGACCGCGGCGCGGTTCGGGTCGGCGGCGCCGACGTGCGCGAGCTGGACCCCAGCGAGTTGCGCAACCGCATTGGCGTGCTCTTCCAGGACTACGCCAGCTACGAGCTGACCGTCCGGGAGAACGTGGCGATGGGGCGGCCAGGGGGGCCGGTCGATGACGAGCGCGTGCTGGCCGCGCTCCGGGACTCACGGAGCGAATGGCTGGTGAAGAAGATGCCCAATGGCCTCGACTCGAAGGTCGGCCGGCTGTTCGAAGGCGGGCACGACCTGTCGGGCGGCGAGTGGCAGCGCCTCGCGCTCGCCCGCATCATGTATCGCAATGCCGACGTCTGGATTCTGGACGAGCCCACCTCGTCGCTCGATCCCGAGGCCGAGGCGGCCATCTTTGCCGAACTGAAGGCCATGCTCAAGGGCCGCATTGGCATCGTCATCTCACACCGTTTTTCGACCGTACGGATTGCCGATCGGATTGCGGTGATCGCCGGCGGCAAGGTCAGCGAGCTTGGTTCGCACGAGGAACTGGTCAAGGCGGGCGGGCGCTACGCCCGGTTGTTCGAACTGCAGGCCGCGGGGTACCGGTGAGTCTTCGTCGCGGACCAAGCCCTGGCGACATGCGATATCATGAATTAAACCAAGCACCAGTGCTGCTGACGACACAGATGAAACCATGGGCGATAATGGCGGCCGCCATCGCGGCGGTCGCGATGGCATCCGGGCCGAGTGCCTTCCAGGTGACCGAGGGCGTTTCCGACCGCGAGGTCGTGGTCGGCATGTCGGCGCCGTTCAAGGGCGCCTCGCGGAGCCTGGGAATCGAGTTGTACCGCGGCTCGATGGCCTACCTGAATGAGGTTAACCGCACCGGGGGAATCCATGGCCGCAAGATCTCGGTCAAGGTTTACGACGATGGGTATCAGCCGGATCTCGCGGTGAAGAACACCCTCAAGCTGATGCTCGAGGACAAGGTATTCCTGCTGTTCGACTATGTCGGTACGCCAACGGTGACGCGCGTCCTGCCGCTGTTGAAGAAATACGATAACCTGCACTTCCGCCTGTTCACCGCGTTTACCGGCGCGCAGCCACACCGGGAACCCCCTTATGACCGCTTGGCGGTGAACCTGCGCGCATCGTACCTTCAGGAGACCGAAGGCCTCGTCACCAACTTCCTCGGCGTCGGCCGCTCGCGCATCGCGGTGCTTTATCAGGCGGATGCCTACGGCCGCAGTGGCTGGGTCGGCGTACGGGCGGCGCTTGCCGCGCGTAACCAGAAAATGGTGGGCGAGGCCACCTACGCGCGCGGCACCAAGTTCACCGATAGCCTCGACCGGCAGGTCGCCATCCTGCAAGAGGTGAATCCCGACGCCATTGTCTTGATTGGTGCCTACGAGGCCTGTGCGGCGTTCATCCGCGATGCCCGCAAGGCCGGCTTGAACGTGCCGATTGCCAACGTCTCGTTTGTCGGCAGCGAGAGCATGCTGCAGTTGCTGCGGGCGGCGAGCGCGGCCGACGGCAAAGACTACTCCGCCAATCTCGTGAACTCGCAGGTCGTCCCCAGTTATGAGAGTGCGTGGATTCCGGTCGTGAAGGAGTATTCGGCGTTGATGGACAAGTATCGGGCCGCGCCGCCGCCGGGTCTGTGGGACGCCGACTACCAGCCCCTCGTGCGCAGTTTCGTTAGCTTAGAAGGGTTCATCAACGCCAAGCTGCTGGTCGAAGTGCTCAAGCGCCTGGGCGCTCAGCCGTCTCGGTCGCGGGTGGCGGCGGCGGTCGCGAGCATCCAGAACCTCGAGCTCGGGATGGGGCGGCCGGTGTCGTTCATCGCCGATCGCAATCAGGGGTCGGACGCCATCTACTACACCACCGTTGAGGATGGCCGTTTCGTCGAGATTCGCGACTGGAAGGGGTGGCGGAAGTGAAGGTCGCAAAGCTGTTTCGGAAGACTATGTTCGGGATCTTCCTGCTGTTCGGGGTGATTGCCTCATCGACCTCGGCTCTGTGCGTCTACACCGTGGACCGGCAACTCTCGGCCGAGTACGTCGCCAACAGCCGCGCGATTGCGCAGAGCATTGCGAACTCGAGCATGGACATCATCCTTAATCGCGATCCGTCGACGCTGCAGTCGTTGATCGACCAGTTCAAGGAGATCCAGGGAATTAAGTATATCTATATTGTCGATGAGCGCGGCGACATGCTGGCGCACACGTTTGTGCCGGGCGTGCCGAAGGAAATTATGGCGGGCGGGCAGCAATTAACGGGGCGGACGGTCGAACGGCGGTTACCGGGGTTCGGCGATTTTGTCGAGGTGTCGAGTCCGATCCTCGACGGCGTGGTCGGGGCGGTGCATGTCGGCATGGACAAAGGCCTGATCGCGCTGAAGATCCAGACCGCCATCGGCCAGCAGGTCTACCTCATCTCGACCATCTTCATCATCAGCGTTGTCGCGGCATTCGTGCTGGTGAATCTTGCCGCTTATCCATTGGGGCGGTTGTGTGGGTACGCGATGCAGCTGGCCGCCCCTGACGTCCCGCCGGCCATGACGCCCGACGAAGTGCAGGCGCTGCTGGAACGCAACGACGAGGTTGGCCAATTGGCCCGGCTGGTGCGGCACTTTGCGATGCGGTCGGCGCCGGTGGAGGGGACATGAGCGGTGGCGCCAGCGGTGGCGCCAAGCGCTGGGTGGTGGCCCTGATGGGCACCGTGCTGCAATTGGGGCTGGGTACCGTCTACGCCTGGAGTTATTTTCAATCGCTGCTGGTGAAGAGCTACCGCTGGTCCTACACCGACACGGCGTGGGCGTTCAGTCTGGTGATCATGGCCCTCGGCCTGGCGGCGGCGTGGGCCGGAGTCAATCTGCCGCAGTACGGCCCGCGCCGGCTCGCGATGACCGGTGCCGCCCTCTTCAGCCTGAGCTACCTGCTGGGTGGAATGGCGCTTCATTTCAGGAGCATCCCGCTCTTCTATCTCGGCTACAGCATCGTCGGCGGCATTGGCATCGGCCTCGGCTATGTGACGCCGGTCTCGACGGTGGCGAAGTGGTTTCCCGACAAGAAGGGCTTGGTCACGGGCGTGGTGGTGATGGGCTTTGGCGTGGGCGCTTTCCTGATGAGCAAGGTGCTGGCGCCCATCCTGCTGGCCACCACCAATGGCGACCTGGTGCCGGTGTTCCTTTCCCTGGGCGTGGTCTTCGGGGTCGTGCTCGTGCCGGTCGCGTGGTTCCTGCAGAATCCGCCAGACGCCCCAGTCGCGGCCTCGGCGGCGCCGGTTGAGATCCCGACCCGCGAGTACCTGGCATCAATACAGTTCCTGATGATGTGGGTGCTCTTCTTCTGTAACATTGCCGCCGGTATTTCGGTGATCAGCTTCCAGTCGCCCTTGTTGCAGGAAATCTGGGGGCTCTCGGACCCGCAGGTGGAACCGGCCGTCCTTGCCACCTACGGTGCGACGTTGATCGCTTTCAGCTCACTGTTCAACGGCCTGGGCCGGCTGTTTTGGGGGATGGTGTCCGACCGGATTGGCCGCGTGGAAAGCTTCCGGCTGCTGCTGGCCACCCAGATGATCGTGTTCGGGGTGCTGATGACGGAGCGCAATCCATGGGCGTTTAGCGCCCTGGTGTGTTACGTCCTGTTGTGCTTTGGCGGCGGCTTCGGCACCATGCCGTCGTTCGTGCTGGATGTCTTCGGCGCGCGCAAGATGTCGGTGATGTATGGCGCGATGCTCACGGCATGGTCGGCCGCTGGCGTCGCGGGGCCAATGATGGTCGCCTCGTTCAAGGACGACTTTCCCGATCGCGCCGTGATCTATTGCTTTTTGATCGGCGTGCTGTTTCTCGGTAGTGGCTTTGTTGTCTCGTTCCTGGTGACTAACGACCGGTGCCAGCCTGGCAAGATATCAGCGGACGATTTGGGCTTGCCCGCGCCGGTGCGCGCCGGGTTGCCTCTCATCCTTGGGCGGGGACGATCTTCGGTGAAGGGGTAGCACCAGTGCGGCCGACAGGACTGATCAAATCGTGGACGATGGTGACCACCGCAATCGCGGCGGTCGTCATGGCGTCCGGACTGGGCGCCTTTCAGGCGGGTGAGGGCATTTCCGGCAGCGAGATTGTGGTCGGCATGTCGGGCCCGTTCACGGGCGCCTCACGCAGCCTCGGCATCGAGTTGTACCGAGGCTCGCTCGCCTACTTCACTGAAATCAATCGCCGGGGCGGCGTCAATGGCCGGACCATTTCAATCAAGGCCTACGACGATGGCTACCAGCCGGAGGCGGCCGTGAAGAACACCATCAGGCTGATGCTCGAGGACCAGGTGTTCACGCTCTTCAACTACGTCGGTACGCCCACGGTGACCCGCGTCCTGCCGCTGCTCAAGTCCTACGACGGCCTGCGCTTTCGCCTCTTTGCGGCGTTCACCGGCTCCCAGCCGCAGCGCGAAGCCCCGTACGATCGCGTCGCGATCAATTACCGAGCGTCTAATCGGCAGGAGACGGAAGGCCTAGTGAGCAATTTCCGCGGCATCGGCCGCACCCGAGTCGCGGTGTTCTATCAGGCCGACTCCTATGGCCGCAGCGGGTGGGCTGGCGTGAGGAGCGCGCTCGCCAGCCAGAACCAGAAGATAGTGGGGGAGGCGACGTATGCCCGCGGGACGGCGTATACCAGCAGCCTCAGGCGGCAAGTGGCGATTCTGCAGGAGTCCAAGCCCGATGTGGTGATTTCGATTGGCGCTTACGAAGCGTGCGCGGCGTTCATTCGTGACGCCCGCCGGGCAGAATTGAACGTGCCCATCGCCAATGTGTCGTTCGTGGGGAGCGAGAGCATGCTGGAGTTGCTGAAAGCGGAGGGCGCGGCCGACGGCCGTGACTACACGGCCAACCTGGTGACATCGCAGGTGGTGCCCAGCTACGAGGATGTGGCCATCCCGGTCGTCAAGGAGTACCGGGAACTCATGGCCGAGCACGCCGCGACCGTGACGCCGCCGAGCCTGTGGGCCCGGGACTACCGGCCGCTCGCGCGCAGTTTTGTCAGCCTGGAAGGATTCATCAACGCCAAGCTGTTGGTCGAGGTGCTCAAGCGCCTGGGGCCGAGCCCTTCACGCAGTCAGATGGCCGGGGCGGTAGCGAGCATGCAGAACCTCGAGCTGGGGACAGGGCACTCGGTATCGTTTGCGGCCGACCGTAACCAGGGCTCGGATGCGGTGTTCTACGCCACCGTGGAGCAGGGTCGCTTTGTTGCGCTCCGGGATTGGAAAGGCTGGCGCAAATGAAGGTTGCTAAGCTATTTCAGAAGACCATGTTCGGGATCTTCCTGCTGTTTGGGTTGATCGCGGTGTCCACGTCGGCGCTGTGCATCTGGACCGTTGACGCCGAGTTGTCGGCCGAGTACGAAGCCAACAGCCGGGCGATCGCGCAGAGCATTGCGAACTCGAGTTTGGATATCATCCTCAATCGCGATCTCTCGACGCTGCAATCGCTACTCGATCAATTCAATGAGATTCAGGGCATCGAGTACATCTATATCACCGACAACCAGGGCGACATCCTGGCCCACACGTTCGTGCCCGGTGTGCCGAAGGAGATTGCGACCGGCGAGCGGCAGCTGGCAATGGTCGAGCGCCGCCTCGACGGAATTGGTGACTTTGTCGAGGTGGCGAGCCCAATTCTCGAAGGCGTCGTCGGTTCGGCGCATATCGGTATGGTTCAGGGCGCGGTGGCGCTGAAGCTCCAAAAGGCGATTGGCCGCCAGGCCTACCTGATTTCGATCATCTTCATCATGAGCATCATCGCGACACATGTGCTCGTGAGCCTAGTCGCCAAGCCGATGGCCCGGCTGGGGGTCTATGCCCGGCAGTTGGTTGCCCCAGACGCGCCGGGAGGACTTACGCCCGGCGAGGTCCAGGCGCTGCTCGAGCGCAACGACGAGGTGGGACAACTCGCGCGGGTGGTTCGGCACCTCGCCGTGCGGACGGCGCCGGAGCAGTCTTGACGCGGCGCCCGGTCCGCCGCGCCCGTCGCCATCCCCACGCCGTGGCGCTGGCTGGCACGGTGCTCCAGCTGGGGCTTGGCACCGTCTACGCCTGGAGCTTCTTCCAGTCGATCCTGGTGAGGGACCAGCTGTGGACCTACACCGATACCGCGTGGGCGTTCAGCCTGGTGATTCTGGCGCTGGGCATCGCGGCGGCGTGGGCTGGCGTCAACCTGCCGAAGTACGGGCCCCGCAAGTTGGCCATGACCGGCGCGGCGTTGTTCAGCCTGAGTTATTTGCTCGGCGGCGTGGCGTTGTACCTCAAGAGCATCCCGCTCTTTCTGCTTGGCTACAGTCTGGTCGGTGGCATCGGTATCGGCTTGGGCTACGTCACTCCGGTCGCGACGGTGGCGAAGTGGTTTCCCACGGCGCGGAGCCGGGCGATCGACGTCGTCGTCATGGGATTCGGCGTCGGCGGGTTGCTGATGAGCATGGTGCTCGCGCCGCGCTTGCTGGTTGAGACCAACGGCGACCTGGCGCAGGTATTCATGGCCCTCGGTGTGGTGTTCGCTGGCGTGTTGCTTCCCGCGACGTGGTTCTTGCAGGACCCGCCGGGTGCGCGCGCGGTGGCGCCGCTTGCTCCGCTTGATGGCCGTTCGGCTCTTGCCGATCTTCGCTCGGTCCAGTTCCTGGGAATGTGGCTGGTCTTTTTCTGCAACATTGCCGCGGGCATGGCGGTGATCAGCATCCAGTCGCCGTTGGTTCAGGAGATCTGGGGGCTGTGGGATCCGTCATTGGACGCGGCGGCGCTGCCGCGTTACGGCGCCACGGTGGTCGCGGTTGGCTCGCTGTGCAACGGAATTGGGCGCCTGTTATGGGGCGCGGTCTCGGACCACATTGGCCGGATCGAAAGCTTCCGGCTGCTGCTGGGCGCGCAAGTGGTGCTGTTCGGATTGATGATGACCGAGCGCAACCCGCAGGTGTTCAGCGTGCTGGTGTGTTGCGTCCTGCTGTGCTTTGGCGGCGGGTTCGCGACGATGCCGGCGTTTGTGAAGGACGTGTTCGGCGCGCGCCGCATGCCGGTGATGTACGGCGCCATGCTCACGGCGATGGCCGCCGCCGGCATGGCCGGCCCGCTGCTGGTCGCGTCGCTCAAGGACAATTATCCCGATCGCGCCGTCATCTATACCTTCCTGGCAGGAGTAGGGCTTCTGGGCATGGGCTTCGTCACGTCGTTCCTGGTGAACAACGACCCGCACCGCCCAGGCCAGCCTGCGCTCGATGACCTAGGCATCCAGGCCGCGGGCTATCGACAGCCCGCGGCCTGACAGGTCTTAGCGGCGGACGTTGCTGCCGCCGTAGGAGCCGAAG
>Ga0209770_10001533_pt1 | contig 11893 bp, 5 predicted proteins | sample LauGreSu1BDMLBDD_2_FD_187572 | JGI IMG/M metagenome (GOLD analysis project Ga0209770, IMG submission 187572) | Freshwater lake microbial communities from Lake Michigan, USA - Su13.BD.MLB.DD (SPAdes) (version 2) | ecosystem: Environmental > Aquatic > Freshwater > Lake | place: Lake Michigan, USA...
GAAGCCGCCGGTCGCGGCACGGCCGCCCAGGTCTTCTTGGCCGCCGGCATTGCGATTGCCACCGGTGCCGTCGCCACCGCCGCCTTGCTGACCACCCTGGCCCTGCTGGCCGCCTTGACCTTGCCGGCCCTGCCCTTGTCCCTGGCCTTGCCCTTCCTTGCCGGACTGGCCCTGGCCCGCCTGGCCTTCTTTGCCGGACTGGCCCTGCCCTTCCTTACCCGCCTGACCTTCCTTGCCCTGTTGGCCTTCGGCACCCTTGGCACCATTGGCACCCTTGGCACCTTGTTCTTGCCCTTTGGCACCTTCGCGAGAGCGCTCCGCCATCCGCTGGCCCATCGAGTCCATGCCGCGCGCGAGCTCCCGCGCCTTGTCCAGCGCCTCGGTACTCTTGTCGCGGCCCTGCTGCCCCACCGTGCCGGCGGCATCGTTCAACTTGTCGCGCAGCGCCTCGATGTTGGCGGCAATCTCTTCCTCGAAGTTGCGCGCGTACTGTTCCGGCGCGCCCGACCCGAGCAGGCTCTTCGAGTACCGGATCTTTTCCTTCACCTTGTTGTCGCGAATGCCGCTGGCGGCCTCCGACAGCCTGCGCGCGGTGTCTTTCGAGTCCCTGGTCTGCTCGCCCACCATGCGATCGAGCTGCTTTTCGAGGCTCGCGACCTTGTTCTCGAGCGCGTCCTTGCGCTGGCCGAGCAGCTGCGCCTGTTGCAGGCGATCGGGGCCGGCCTGGGGCAAGCCCCGGGCATCGTTGGCAATGTCTTTTTGCTCTTCGGCGATCTCTTCGGCCTGGCGCTGGGCATCACGGACGTCGCGTTCGCCGCGGGCCTGCTGGTTGCCGGTCAGCTGGCGCTGCGCTTCGCGCAGCCGATCAGCGGCGGCCGCCGCCTGCCCGGCCGCCGACGGATCGCCCTTGGCCGCGGCCCGCTTCATCGATTCGGCGGCGCTGCGCAATTGCCGCGCCGTGTCGGCGAGGTCCTGGCGCTGCTGGTCGCGCGACAGCTTCTCCAGTTGCCGCGCGGCCTCTTCGGCCTGCTCGGCCAGCGCGCGCTGCAGATCGCCGCCGCCGCCGCCCGCCGACTGGCCGGCCGCCTGGCGCCGCTGGCGCTCGAGTTCCTGTTCCTGGCGGCGCGCCAGCTCCTTCAGCTTCTCGGCCAGCTCGTCGATCTGCTGATCCTGCTGCTGCGACGAGGCCTGCGAGTTGGTCTCGTACTGGTTGGCCATCTTGTCCAGTTCGAGCTTGAACAAGTCGGCCAGGTCTTCGGCGATGGACCCCGCGCCGCCGCCCCCGCCGCCGCCGCCGGCCTGCCGTCCGGTCTGGACCTGCAGCTCGAACTCTTCTTCAGCCTGCTGCAGGAACTGCAGCGCGAGGTTCTCGGGCGGCAGCGCGCCGTCGGGCTTCTGCGCCTGCAACTGCTTTTCGGCCAGCGTCATCTGCTCGGCGGCCTTGGGCAGCAGCTCGGCGATCTTCTTGAACGACGGATCGGACACCACGAGGCGGCTATTCATGCGCTCGACCAGGCCCTTGACCTGGTCGCGCAGCTTGCTCTGCGCCAGTGTCAGCACCACCATGTCGGCGCGGAACTTGTCGGCCTTGATGGTCTTGCGATCGCGCTGGATGTTGAACGTCCCCGAAATGATCTGGCGCTGCTGTTGCGACAGCGCGCCCACTTCCTGGCCGCCGCCCCCGCCGCCGCCGCCGCCGCCCGACATCGAGGTTGCCGGCTTGAAGTTCTTGTCGAAGGGGCGGATGCGCAGGAAGAAGATGTCGCTGGTCGCCTGCTTGGCGCCCGCCACCGCGTCGTTGTCGGTGGCCTTGGCGTAATACGACACCGAGTCGCCGGCCTTCACGCCGAGCTCCTCCATGTAGAAGGTGTGGCCGGCGGTGACTTCGGGCACCGGCTTCACGCCATCGAACAGGCGAATGGTCTTCTCGGCGCCGCCGTTCACCGAGTACACCAACTGCAGGTTCTTCACCGCATAGTCGTCGTCGGCCTGCGCCTCGACGAAGAACTCCTGCACCGGCGTGGCGTCGGTGTCGCGGCCCGGTTTCGACAGCTTCACCGTCGGCGCGAGGTCCGACAGCAGGTCGACGGTGTACTGCGGTGACGCCGGCAGGCGCTCGCCGCCGGCCGAGTCGAGTTCGACGTGGTAGAAGCCGTCGTGCTCGGCCTTGAACCGGGCCGACAGGGTGCCGTCGGCGTTCGCCGTGAGCGGGACGCTTTCCTTCTCGCCCAGCACCACGCGCCCGCCGGCCGACGCCATGGTCGGCGTGATGGTCAGGCGCACGTCGGTGCCGTTCAGCACCGCCACGTCGCCGCCATCCTCGATCTTGCGCGGCTCGAGGCCGGTATAGGCGGGATATGTGTATTCCAGGTCGAGTTTCTTCACGTACGGCAGCTCGACCACGTTCAGCTTGAACACGGGCGATCGCACGCCGGCCGCTTCGACCACGTACTCGAGGGGCTCGGCCAGGTCGAACAGCATGCCCTCGTAGCCGCCGCTCTCGCCCTTGATCATGGGCACGCGATCGAACGCCGACTGCGAGGCCTTGCGAATCAGGATGGTGGCCTCGGCGGCGTCGAACCCCGACACCGTCGCGTTGACCATCTGGTCGGCGCCCTTCGGCACCTTGGCGTCGCCCGGCGTCACTTCGATGCGATACGGCGCGGCGGCCTCGACGTCGCGCGAGAGGTCGAAGATCGCCGTGAGCGTGTGGCGCAAGTAGCCCGGACCGAACGTGAACAGCGCGACCGCCGCCACCGCGACGCCGCAGGTGAGCCACGCATAGCGCAGCATCGAGTCGCGTTCGATGCGCTGGCCTTCGTCAATCTCGTGCACCCGCACAATCGCGTTCTCGACCAGCCGGCGAATCAACTCGGGCGACCAGTCGCCCGGCCGCTCCGACGCCTCCATGGCGCTCAGGATGGTCGAGTCGAGCGACGGCTCGTGCTCTTCCAGGTACAGCGCGACCTGCTCGTCGGAGACCTGGCGCGACAGCGGCCGCGCGAAGAACCACGCGCCGGAGGCGACCAGCACCAGGCCAGTGGCAATGCGGAACCAGAAGATGGCGTCGGGCGTGAACTTGAGCGCCTCAAGGGCGTAGGCCATGGCGACGATCGCCAGGACGCCGGCAATCAGGAAGCCGACGGCGCCGCGCAGCGCCAGCTTGAGGCGCCAGCGCCGCCGTACCTGCCGGACCACGTCGAGCAGTTGCGCGCGGGAATTGGGCTCGTGATTCATCAGCGGCTTTCTCCGTCTGCCGGCTGACCACCGCCGCGAAGGCTACGGTGGTCACGCGGCCGGACTCCACATTTGCTCACCGCGTGGCGCGCGACAGTCGCTGGGCCAGCACGGTCTCGGCGATTAGCAGCAGGATACCTGCGAACAACAGATACCACCAGACCCGTTGGGCCAGTTCCTGGGCCTCGTCGGGCAGGACGTCCTGGCCGCCGGTTGAGCCGGCGGCGCCGCCGCCGGTGACGCCGGCAACCAGCTCCTTCGGATCCATGCGTTCAGGATTCGACTCGGCCAGGTTGACGTTGGCGGCCGCCACAATCACTGGTCCCGCCTCTCGTCCCCCAACACGGATTTCGTAGAACCCCTGCTCTAGTAACTCCAGGGCCACGGATGACGCAGATGACCCGGAATTCATGGCCAAATCACGACGTTGACCGGAGGGTGCCAGGACGGTGCGGTTGCCCTCGCTACGGCTGGCGCTCGACGTCGCGCCGGCGGCAACCTCGGCCGCTGTGATGTCGAGCACTTCGCCAATCGTCAGGTACGACGGCTGTTCGCGGAAGCCCGACAGGTGGCGGCCGAGTTGGTGCACGAACGGCAGGAACACCGGCTTCAGCGCCAGGTCGTTCCAGCTGAGGTCGATGGTCGAGGCGAACATCACGACCCGGCCGAGACCAATCGCCTTCTCGACCAGCGCCGGTTCGCCGGTGTCGAAACGCGCGAGCACGGTGGCGTCCTTCGCCGCCTTGAGGCCGCGATACGAGTAGAACCGCGCCGTCGAGAAGTCGCCGCTCCGCGGCGCGCGGAATGGCTCGAACACCGCGTGGCCGTAGTCCATGCCGCTCAACTTGGCCGCCGCGCCTCGGGTGCGATCCACCGGCGCGCCCATCGTCGCCGGCAGCCACGCCTCGCGCCCCTGCGGCCACGAGGCGCGCGGCCCCAGCGCCATCAGCAGGCCGCCGCCGCCTTCGACGAAGGTCACCAGTTTCACGGCGGTGGCCTCGGGCACGGCCACGTCGTTCAGGACCAGCAGCCGGGCGCGGTTGGCGGCGTCGCCGGCCAGCGCCTCGACCGACTGCAGCGAGGTCTCGAACCGCGGCGCCTCGCCGATCGCGAGCGCGCGCGTCAGGTACAGGTTGGCGTCGCCGCGGGTGCCTGGCGTGACGACCGTGACCGGCACCGGCGCGCTCGGCGTGATCACGAAGTTGAAGACGTTGTCGCGGGCCAGCGCGTCGACGGCCGACGACGCCGGCGCGATGCCGGTCTGCACCGCCACGCCCTTCGGCGTCTCCAGCCCCAGGCGCACGGTCGCCCGCGTCGTCGTCGCGGCAATCGATACCGGCGCGAAGGTGACGCTCGCCGAGCCATTGCCGGCCACGTCGAGCGACAACGTTTGCACGATGCGGCCGTCCATCTCGAGCTGCACCGGCACCTTGGTGGCGGGCGCGGCCGTGCGATTCAGCACGCCGGCCGTGACGGTGACGCGCTCGGGCTGCCCGGCATCGCGCGTGCGCAGCAACGTGGCGGGCGTCAGCGCCAGGCTGGGGCCCGACGCGCCCTCCACCAGCACCGGCGTAATCACCGTGCCGCCTGGCAGGCGCAGCGTGTCGTCGGGTTGCCAGCCCCCGCGCTGGAAGTCAGAGACGACAATCACTTCTTTGCGCGGCAGCAACGACTCGGCAAGCGCGCTGCCCGCCAGCTTCAGCGCCGGCCCGTACTTCGTGCCGCCCGGACCCGGCGCCGCGGCGTTGATCTCGGCCACGGCGCGCGAGCGCTCAGGCGTCGACCGCAGCGCCACTTCGGCATTGTCGGCAAACAGCACCAACGACACCCGATCGGCCGGCGTCGCCGACGCGATTGCCTCGCCCGCCAGCCGCTGCGCCCGCGACCACGTGTCGCCGTAGCCCATGCTGTACGAGCGATCCAGCAGTACCACGATCTCGCGGGCGCCGCCGGCCGCGGCGGCGATCTCCGAGCCGCGCAGGAACGGCCGCGCAAACGCCGCCACGATCAACGCCAGGGCCGCCAGCCGCAGGGCCAGCAGCAGCCAGTCGCGGATGCGGCGCTTCTGAACCGACTCGTACGGGATCTTCTTCAGGAACATCAGCGACGGGAACGCGATCACCGACTTGCGCTCGCGCTGCGTCAGGTGCACGAGCACCGGGATCGCGAGGGCCGCGAGACCGAGCAGGAACAGGGGCGTCAGGAACGACATGGTTACCTCGTGTGGGCCATGCGTTCGCGCATCGACAGGAAGCGGAACAGCGCGTAGTCGAGCGGCTGGCTGGTATTGAGCAGCATGTAGTCAATCTGCTGCTGCGAGGCGCGCGCGGTCAGCGCCTCGATGTGCGCCGTCACCAGCGACCGGTACTGGTCGGCGAGCGCCGCCGGGACAATCGGCATCTGGTCGCCGCTTTCGAGGTCCTCGAAACTCGACGGCTCGACGAACGAGAAGTCGATCTCCTGCGGATCGAGCACGTGAAAGAGGACGACGTCGTTGCCGCGGAACCGCAGCAGCCCGACGGCGTCGAACACTTCCGACGGCTCGGCGTAGAAATCGGAAATCACGACAATGATGCCGCGGCGTCCGAAGTGTTCCGCCAGCCGCTTGATCGGCGCCACCAGGTGGCCCGGCCGTTCGGCCTTCGCCCGGTCGAGCGTGTGCAGCACCACATCCATGTGCTTGGCTGACGGCGGCACATGATCGACGATGCCCTCGTCGAACGTCACCAGGCCGACGCGGTCGCGCTGCTGGTTGGCCAGGTAGGTCAGGCACGCGGCCAGGGTCTTGGCGTAATCGAGCTTGGCAATCTTCTCGCCGAAGCTCATCGACTTCGAGACGTCGAGCAGCACCGAGAAGTTGGAGTTCGAGTCGGCCTCGAACTCCTTGATGTAGTACTTGTCGGTGCGCGCGTAGACGCGCCAGTCCATGCGCCGGATGTCGTCGCCAGGGACGTAGCCGCGGTGCTCGGCGAAATCCACCGACGCGCCGAAGAATGGCGAGCGGTGGGTGCCGTTGATCAGGCCATCGACCACCGTCTTGGCGACCATCTCCAGGTTGCCGATGCGCGCCAGGACCGCGGGGTCAACGAAGCGCGCGCCGGGGATTGGTTGGTGTACTGACATTGTTCTCCAAGGCGGGATTACCGTTCCGCCCTCCTGGCCCTGCCTGCCAACTCGCCTGACCTGACCCGCCCTACATGCCCGAACGCGGCGACGGCACGGCGGCCAGCAGCCGATCGATCAGCATGTCGCTCGTCACCCCTTCCGACTGCGCGTGGAAGTTGGTCAGCACGCGATGGCGCAGCACGGAGTGGGCAATCGCGCGGATGTCGTCGAAGCTCACGTGATAGCGGCCGCTGGTCAGCGCGCGGGCCTTGCCGCCGAGCACCAGGAACTGCGCGGCGCGGACGCTGGCGCCAAACGCCACCCACTTTTTGACGTCGTCCGGGCAGGTCGGCGACTTCGGCCGGCTGGCCCGGACCAGCGACAACGCATAACGCATCACCGGATCGGCCACCGGCACGCGGCGCACCAGGCGCTGGAAGGCGACCAGGTCGGGCCCGCTCACCGGCCGCTCGAAGGTCGGCTCGAGGATCGCGGTCGTGGTCTTGACGACCTGGAACTCCTCCTCTTCCGGCGGGTGCTCCATGACGATGTGGAACATGAAGCGATCGAGTTGCGCTTCGGGCAGCGGATAGGTGCCTTCAAGCTCGATCGGGTTCTGGGTCGCGAACACGTAGAACGGCTCTTCGAGCTTGTAGGTGCGGCCCTGGATGGTGACCCTGTGTTCTTGCATGGCTTCGAGCAAGGCGGACTGGGTCTTGGGCGGCGTGCGGTTGATTTCGTCGGCCAGCACGATGTTGGCGAAGATCGGCCCGGGCGAGAACACCATCTGGCGGCGGCCGGTGGCGGCGTCCTCCTGGATGATGTCGGTGCCGGTGATGTCCGACGGCATGAGGTCGGGCGTGAACTGGATGCGCGAGAACTTCAGCTCCAGCACGCGCGCCATGGTGTGGATCAACAGCGTCTTGGCGAGGCCGGGCACGCCGATCAGCAGGCTGTTGCCGCCGACGAACAAGGTCAGCAGCACCTGGTCGACGACCGCGTCCTGCCCGACGATCAGCTTCTTCAACTCGCGGATGATCTTGTCGCGGCCATCCTTCATGCGATCGGCCAGGGCCAGGTCGTCCGGCGAGTTCATGTCAACGGTGTCCACGGAGGCTCCTCTCACAGCGCTTGACGTCTGACTTTCAACTGCCACTCTTCAACTCTGTTCAATGCGTCATCGCGTACATCACGTAGTTCACGCCGAACTTGTACGCCTCGTTCGTCAGGTCCACCGGCAGGTAGCCGGTCTCCGAAAATTCCCACAGTTCGCCCAGGTCATGGTTGTAGTTGGCCACGGCCAGCAGCCGCTTGCCGGGGTCATTGTCCTCGAAGATGCCGGTCCACTCGGCCTGCCCGTAGAACCCCTCGATGTCGAGCGAGTTGATCTCGAAGAACGAGTGGAAGATCGGATGGGTGGCCTCGATCGGCACCCAGCGCGCCTCGGGCAGCACCTGCCGCATCTGGCGGACCAGGTTGTCGCGGTGGTTCTCGCGAAAATCGTCGAAGATGATGAAGCCGCCCTTCTGCAGGTAGGCGCGCAACCCGGCCGCCTCGGCCTCGGCCAGCGTCCAGAAGCCCGGCTCCGACATGTACGCGACGGGAAACAGCGCCATGTCGGGATCGTCGAGGGTCCGGATGTTGCCCTGGTCGTCGAACGTCCGCGTCAGCGTCAACTCCGACAGGATCTTCATGAAGTGGAAGTCGGCGCGCGGGTAATCGTGGGCCCAGGGCGGCTCGCGCCGCATCATCCGCAGGTCGGCGGCGCCGTAGCGCAGCCGCATGAAGGTGAAGCGGCCGTCGTACGCGGCCTTGGTTTCCTCGATCACCGGCGGCGGCCGGCGCTGAAAGCCGCGAAAGTCCTGCTCAACGGTCGCCGCCGGCAACCCCAGCACGGGGTGGCCGCCACCAACCATCGCGAGCGCGAGCAGCACGCTACGCGAGGCCGACGACACGTCGGTACCCCCATTCGGCGCAAAGCAAGCCGACCAGCAACATCAGCACGATCGGCATGTGCCACAACTCGTGCTCTTCGACCGTGGTCACGCCGCGGCCGGTGTAGCGCAGGTCGTCGGCGAGCGTCGCCGTGCCGGCGGCGTCGTAGTAGCGGCCGCCGGTCTCGTCGGCAATGCGGCGCAACGTCGCGGCGTGCCTGGTGGCGTCGAAGAACTCGGCCTCGCCCGGCGCGGCGCGGAAGTGGGTCACGGTGCTGCCAACGGTCTTGCCGGCGCGAGTGGCCTCGAGCTTGGCTTCGTACCAGCCCGGCGCCTTGGTCGGCACCGCGGCGGTGTATTGCCCGGCGTGCTCGCCGTCCCACGACATGGTCAGGTCGGTGATCTGGCCGTCGGGGCCGGTGATGGTGGCCGTCACGACCGCGTCGTTCAACTCGACGAACGACGGATCGACGACGTTGGCGACGAGCGTGGCGGCTTCGCCGGGCTCGACCCGCTCGCTGGTCAGGCTCGGCTCCACTTGCTCGGGCACATCGTCCACGATCGAGCGCAGCAGCTGCCGCCAGTAGTTCTCGTGGGTCATGTCTTCGACGGGGATGCTGGCGTGCATCTGCCAGATCCACGAGTCTTGCGGCAGGAACGAGAACGCCTTGCCGCGGCCGTAGCGCTGGAACGCCAGCAGCGGGCGCTCGGCGCGCGCCTCGTCGGTGCCGGTCAGCAGCACGGTGGCGCCGGGCTTGACGGCATCGACGCGGTTGACAGCGGTGATGCCGGGCAGCGTGTTCCAGCGCTCGGCCGACGCCGCTTCGTTGGCGGCCAGCTGGGTGACGGCGGTGGCGCTGCCGGCGCGGGTCGGCTTCACGGTGAGACGCGACACGGTGTCCTTGGCCTGGACGCGCGCGCGGTCGAGCACCACCGGCAGCACGTCGGCCACGGCGGTGCCGGCGTAGCCGCCCTCGGCGAACGCGCGCGGGCCGCCCAGCGTGAGCAGGCCGCCACCGCGGCGATCGACGAACTCGGCGATCATCCGCAGCTGGTCGCCGGTGAACGCGCCGGCCTCGATGCTGCCGAGAATCAGGCCGCGATAGGCGAACAGTTCCTCGCGCGTCTTCGGGAACCCGGCCGCGAGCTCTTCCGGGGTGTCCACGCCGAGGCGCAGGTACTTGTTGTCGGCGGTCCGCTGCAGCACCGTCAGGATCAGGTTGCCGTCGTCCTTGACAGCGCGGCCGATGAACTTCATCTCGAAGCGCGGCTCGCCTTCGAAGTAGAGGATCTTCTCCTTGCGATCGCGCACGTCGATCAGCGCCTCGCGGGCGTTGTTTTCGGTGACGAGCTCGCCCTGCTGCGGCGACACGCGAAAGCGCAGCACGCGCGGGCCGGCTTCGCTCACCGTGAAGCGCACCGGGATCGACGCCGGCGTGCCGGCATCGGGCAGCGTCACCTGCTGCGTGCTGACCAGCGTGCCTTCGTCTTCGACGTCGAGCGTGACCGGCTGGCCGTCGAAGCCCGATTGCGACAACACCACGTCGACCATCAGCGTGGTGCCCTTGAGCGCGGTCTTGGGCGTGGTGATGCGGCCGACCTGGATGTCCTTCGACAACTGCTCCTGGCCGACGCCGACGGTGAACACCGGCAGGCCCTCGGCCTTGAGCCCGAGCAGGGCGTCGCCGAGCGCCGCGTCGGCGGTGTCGGCGCCGTCGCTCACCATGACCAGGCCGGCCACCGGCAAGCCGGCCAGCTCCTGGCGGACGCCCGACAGCGCGGCGCCAAGGCGGGTCTGTGAGCCGCCGTAGGTCAGCGCCCCCGGCTCGAGCGTCCGCGACGGGGCGGACGAGAAGCGGAACGTGCGGACGGTGAAACGGTCCGACAGGGCCTTGAGCAGGCCCGCCGTCGGCGCCGACAACTCGTCCTTGATGAACGCCGAGCGGGGCTGCCCGTTGTAATCGGCAATCTGCATGCTGCGCGAATCGTCGAGCAGGACGCCGAGGAAGTTCTGCTGCGCGACCGCGGCCTTGACGACCAGCAGGGGGCGGAACAGGCAGACCAGGATGAGGGCCAGCAGCGCGACACGGATGACCGCCAGCGCCGCACGATCGCGCGCGCGGCCGCGGCCCGAGCGGTACGCGGCCACGGTCAGGCCAATCGCCACCAGCACCACGACGGCGGCCACGTAGGATCCCGTGGAGGCGGCGAAGCGAAATTCCCCCTGGCTGAACACCACCGGGGAAAGCTCGAAGAAGACCTTAAACAGGGCGTCGAACACGAATAGCTCGGATTCTACTTCGGTTATGGAGGCGCCACGCCACAGCTAAACAGTCAGACGCTTCCCGGGCGGACCTGGTCTCGCTGCAAGTAACACGACGCCACCGCCCAAACATTGCGCGCGGATCAACACAGCCACAGATTAATCACAGATTGGACACAGATCCGCGCCCGACCCGCGTCGCCGGGCGCTGCCCGGCGCTGACTGCGAGCCAAGAGCCGGGGATCAAGAGAACCCGAGAACAAGGCAGGCGGTTCTCTTGATCCCCAACTCGTGGCTCGCAGGCCGGCCCGGAGGGCCGGCGCGGGTCGGGCCGCAGCCTGGTGGCGCACATTCGTCCCAGGAAATCGGTGACTAATCTGTGTTTAATCTGTGGCCCTCTTGGCCTCTGCGTCATCTGTGTCATCTGCGGCGGTGATAGACTCGGACATGCTCGCTACGACTATTCCCGTCACCAAGATCTCTGCGTCCCGGCTGACACCGGAACTTCGCGACCAATCGGCGTTCGGCGCCGTGTTCAGCGATCACATGCTGGTCGCCGACTACGCCCACGGCCAGTGGGGCGACCCGAAGATTGTTCCCTATGGCGCCCAGATGATGGCCGCCGCACCCGCGGTGGCGCACTATGGCCAGGGTATTTTCGAGGGCTTCAAGGCCTTTCCGCGGCCCAACGGCGGCGCCGTGTTGTTCCGCCCGCAGGCCAACCATGCCCGCATGAACAAGACGTGCCAGCGCATGGCGATGCCGGAGATCCCGGCCTCGATCTTCATCGACGGCGCGGCGGCGCTCGTGCAGCTCGACCGCAACTGGATTCCCGAAAGCGACGGCGCCGCCCTGTACATCCGCCCGGTGATGTTCGCGACCGGCGAACCGCTCGGTGTGCGGCCGTCCGACACGTTCCGCTTCATCATCGAGACGTGCCCAAGCGGCCCGTACTTCTCGGGCGCCGTGGATCTGATTGCCGAAGACGTTTACGTCCGCGCCTTTCCCGGCGGCACCGGCGCCGCCAAGTGCGGCGGCAACTACGCCGGCAGCATGATTGCCGCGCTCGAAGCGCAGAAGAAGGGCTTCCATAACGTGCTGTGGCTCGACGGCATGGAGCACAAGTACGTGGAAGAGGCCGGCCTCATGAACGTGGTGTTCGTCATCAACGGCACCGTGGTCACCCCGCCGCTCGGCGGCACGATTCTGCCGGGCATCACGCGCGACAGCGTGCTGACGCTGCTGCGCGACATGAAAGTGCCGGTCGAAGAGCGCCGGATCGCGATCGACGAGGTGTTCGAGGCGCAAGCCAAGGGCACGCTCGACGGCGCCGCCGGCGTCGGCACGGCGGCGG
>Ga0209770_10001535_pt1 | contig 11886 bp, 9 predicted proteins | sample LauGreSu1BDMLBDD_2_FD_187572 | JGI IMG/M metagenome (GOLD analysis project Ga0209770, IMG submission 187572) | Freshwater lake microbial communities from Lake Michigan, USA - Su13.BD.MLB.DD (SPAdes) (version 2) | ecosystem: Environmental > Aquatic > Freshwater > Lake | place: Lake Michigan, USA...
CACGGCGCGCATCGCGCCGCCGCCGATCCCCTTGATCGCACGGAGGCCGAACCGGATGTGCCCGCCCGTCGCCGTGCGCCGCTCGCCCGACTCGTAGACGACCGCGAAGTCCTCCTCGGACAGGTTCACATCGGGCGGCTTCACCTCGACGCCGATGTGCGGCTTCTTCGGCGAATGGTCGGGATAGACGAGCCGCCGGCAGTCGTCGAGGTAGACCGACCACTCCTCGATCTTGCGCGCCTGGCTCTCGAACGAGAGCACCGCCGACATGTAGTGGGCGGGGAAGTAGGTCTTCAGGTACGCGGTCTGGTACGCGATGATCGCGTAGCCGGTCGAGTGCGACTTGTTGAAGCCGTAGCCCGCGAACTTCAGGATGAGCTCGAAGAGCTCCTCGGCCTTCGCGGCCGTGAGGCCCTTCTCGGCGGAACCCTTCACGAACTGCGCGCGCACCTTGTTGATCTCGTCGACCTTCTTCTTCGAGATCGCCTTGATGAGCGAGTACGCCGCGCGCAGCGGCACGCCGCCGAGGTGATGCACGACCTGCATCACCTGCTCCTGGTAGACCATGATGCCGTAGGTCTCCGCGGTGAAGCGGTCGACGACCTCGTGCACCTTCGGGACCTCCTGCCTCGCGTGCTTGCGCGCGTTGTAGTCGGGGATCAGGTCCATCGGTCCCGGGCGGAAGAGCGCGTTCGCCGCGATCAGGTCCTCGAGGCGGTCTGGCTGCATGCCCGAGAGGAGCTTCTTCATGCCGCCCGACTCGAACTGGAACACGCCGTTGGTGTCGGCGCGGCAGAAGAGGCCGAGGACCTTGGGGTCGTCGAGCGGGATGCGGTCCAAGTCGAGAGGATCGGCAAGTGGGTCGGCTGCGGCCTCGCCCTTGCTCGGCACCGTGCGTCCGACCGCACGGTGGATCTCCTCCTCGGAAAGCGTCTCGCGGATCAGCTTCTTCGCGAGCTCGATCGTCGAGAGCGTGCGCAGGCCGAGGAAGTCCATCTTCAGGAGGCCGACCTTCTCGCAGGTCGGTCCGTCCCACTGCGTGACGGCTTCCTCGGCGCCGCCCGCCGCGCGGCAGAGCGGGACGATGTCGTCGAGCGGGCGCGTCGCCACGATCACGCCCGCGGCATGGACGCCCTGGTTGCGCGCGTGGTCCTCGAGGCCCTTCGCGTGGTCGAACACGCGCTTGATGCGCGCGTCGGTCGCGATCAGCTTCGCGAGCTCGGGCTCCTTCTGCACGGCTTCGTCGAGCGTGATCTTGAGCTCGGCGGGCACGAGGTTCGCGAGATGCTGCCCTTCCGCGGGCGTCAGGCCCATCACGCGGGCGACATCCTTCACCGCGGCCTTCGCCTTCAGGCGGCCGAAGGTGATGATCTGCGCGACATGGCCGTACTTCTTGCGGACATAGTCGATGACGGCGGCGCGGCCGTCCTGGCAGATGTCGATGTCGATGTCGGGGTACTCCGACCGATCGGGATCGGTGAAGCGCTCGAAGAGCAGGCCGTACTTCTCGGGGCACGCGTTCGAGAGTCCGAGCACATAGCCCGCCATCGTGCCGACGCCCGAGCCACGCGCGCACGCGGGAATCCCGCGCTGCCGCGCCCAGTTCACGAAGTCCCACACGATCAGGAAGTACGCGCTGATCGACTTGTCCGCGAGGATCTTGAGCTCGCGGTCGAGGCGCGCGCGGATCTCGGGCGTGATTCCCTCGGGGCCGTAGCGCCAGATCGCGCCCGCCTCGCACAGGTCGCGCAGCGCGCGGTCGCAGCTCTCCTTCAGCTCCTCCTTCGAATCGCCGTCCTTGGTCGCGTCGAACGGCAGCGTCTCGAACAGTCGGCAGTACGCCTTGAACCACTCCGTCAGGTCGCCGTCCCTCCTCGCGTCGAACCTCGGGCCCACGCCGGGATGCCTGACCTTCACGACGGGCGCGTGGTTCTCGCCCTTCGGCAGCGCCACATCGCAGCGCGCCGCGATGCGGCCCGCATTGAGCACCGCCTCGCGGTCCTCGGGAAAGAGCGCCAGCATCTGCGCGGGGCTCTTCACATAGACATCCTCGGGGTACTTCAGCCGGTTCGGATCGTCCTTGTTCTTCTGCATCGAGATGCAGCAGAGCGTGTCGTGGACATCGTGGTCCTCGGCGTTGAGGAAGTGCGCGTCGTTGTCGACGACGAGCGGCAGCCCGAGCTCCTTCGCGAGCCTGCGCAGATACGGGTTGATCTCCTCCTGCTCTGGCACATGGCGCTGGAGCTCGATGTAGAAGCGCGGCTCGCCCCTGTCATTCGGCTTGAATGTGGAGGCGTGCCACTTGGCCTCGGCGACGGCGCGCTCCCAGATCGCGGGGTCCTTCCCCGAGCGCAGGTAGTCCTCGAGGTGCGACGCGATCGACGAGCCGAGGTGGCCGTTGATCGCGATGACGCCGTCGGCCCACTGCGCGAGGGTCGACTTGTCCATGCGCGGCTTGTAGTAGAAGCCGTTGAGGAACGCGTCGGACGAGAGCTTGAGGATGTTGCGGTATCCCTCGATCGTCTCGGCGAGCAGCACGAGGTGCCAGCCGCCGTCCTTCTCGCCCGTGTGCGTCTTGTCGCGGCGGTCGCCCTGCTTGCCGTCGCGGTCGACGGCGACATACGCCTCGATCCCGAGGATCGGCTTGACGCCGAGCTCCTTTGCCTTCAGGTAGAACTCCATCGCCCCGAACATGTTGCCGTGGTCGGTGACCGCGACGGCGTCCATGCCGAGCTCCTTCACGCGCTTGAGCAGCCGCTCGATGCGGTTTCCGCCGTCGAGCAGCGAGTACTCGCTGTGCAGGTGGAGGTGCGCGAACACGGGTTCGGTCGACGACCCGCCGCTCGCTGTGGGCGCTGTTCCTTCAGCCATCTTTCTCGTCCTCGCAGGAGGACGCAGTCTACGGGAAAGCGTCGCCGCTCACCCGCCGTCGCGAGGCGGGACGACGCGGACATTCTCGCGGCCGTCGGGCGCGCGCGCCACGCGAATCGCACGCGCGCCACCCACGCCGAAGATGCGGCGCACCAGCCACATGGCGATCGCGAAGGCGACGAACACCGCCGCGCAGCCGAGGAAGATCGCGAGAAGCACGACGCCGAGCGCGAGGAGAAGCAGCGCGACGGGAACCGCCAGCGCGAAGGTCAGCACGCCGACGAGCGCACGCTCGACCGGGCCCGCGCCGGGGCGAACGCGCCACGGCGGCTTGACGCGGAGGCGCCGCGCGGCGTCGCGGCCGGTCGTGAACACGCCGAAGCCACCCGGGACGGGTCCGCCCGCCCCGCTCATGCGAGCCACTTCCCGCGCAGCGCGCGTGCGATCGGGCCCGGCCTGCCATCGCCGACCTGGTGCCGCTCGACGCGCACGACCGGCAGCACACCCCAGCTCGAGTTCGTCAGGAAGATCTCGTCGGCGGCGAGCACATCGTCGATCGTCATGTGCGCGCGCGTGACCGGAACGCCGGTCCCCTCGGCCCAGAGCATGACCGCCTCGCGCGTGCAGCCGGGAAGGACCGGCGCGCGCGTGACGAGGCGCGGATCGGCGTCCGCGGGCTCCTCGCCGCGCGCGAAGGGCGTGCGCAGCGCGCCGTCCCTCGCGACGAACACGTTCGACACGCTTCCGCTCGCGAGGTGGTTCGTGATCGTGAACCAGAGCGATTCCGCGCAGCCGAGTTCGGCCGCACGCTGCACCGCCGCGATGCGCGGCCAGTACATGAGCGTCTTGTGCCCCGCGAAGGGGTCGTGTGGATTCGCGCGGTTCTCCGCGATCGAGACGCCCACGCCGCCCGCGAAGAGCTCATCGGGATAGCGAGTCGGCGGCTGCACATGCACCGCGATCGTCGGCTGCGGTGGCGCGGGCTTCTCGCCTGCCGCGTTCGCTCCGGAGAACGGGCGCCCCATGTCGCCGGCTGTGATGGTGACGCGCACGCGTGCGTCCGCCATGCCGTTCCTCGCCAGCGTCAGCTGGACGGCCTCGGCGAGAGGCTCGATGTGGAGGGGATCGAAGAGACGCAGCTCGCGGGCGCTCGCCGCAAGCCGCATGAGATGGGCCTCGAGTCGAAGCACGGCGCCGCCGCGCGCCAGCATCGTCTCGAAGAGCCCGACGCCATGCTGGAAGCCGGCGTCGAAGTAGCCGACCCTCGCATCGGCCGCCTCCACGAACTGGCCGTCGATCCACGCCTTCATGGTTGCGGCCCTCCGGAGAGGCGGTCGACCCGCGCGACGCCGACGACCTCGGCGCGCCCACCGAGGATCGAGATGGCGAGCGACACGCCCGCGCCGTCTCGGGCTCGGATCACGACCGACTGGATGTGCGGCAGACCCGCGCCAGGATCGGTCGGTCCGATGAGCTCGAAGGAGAGCTCGCCCCCGTCGTCAGCGCGGACCGAGGCCGGGGCCATCGTGTCGAAGACGGTCTGGATCGCGGGATCGACGGACTTCGGGACGGGTCGACCGGCGCGAACCTCGCGCATGACCTCGCGTGCGAACGCCTCGTAGTCGGCCGGGGCGGCGGGCGCATGGCTTGCGATCTGGCCGCGGGAAAACAGAAACACGACACCGGCCACGCAGAGCGTGACGATCGGGTAGGCGAGCCTGCGTCTGAGTCTGTGGGAAGGGCGCACGGGGCGGAAGTGTACGCGGCCGTACCGCTATCCTGCGCCGCATGATCTCCCACTGCTGCGCCTCCTGCGGGACGCCGCTCGGACCGTCGTCGCGCATGCTGGCGCGCCCGCTCCGGATGTGGGTCGCACGCTGTCCGCGCTGCGGCTTTGCGGCGCGGTGGAGCCCTCGGCGGGCGCGCGCACCCTTCCGAACCTGGGCGAGGCTGCGCGCCCTGAACACGCGGCTCGGGATCGCGATCGGCGCTGGCCACGCGGCGGGAGGCGCGATGTGTTTCCTCGGGAGCCTCCTGGTGCTCCGGCGTGTCGAGGTTTCGACGGCGCTGGCGGGCAAGGCGCCGCCGGCGAGCACCATCATCGAGGAGTGCGCCGTGCTTTGGGCGATCGCCGCGGTCGCCGGCGCGGTCTCCACCTGTGCCTTTCCGCGACATTCGAGCCTGCCTGCGCGCTGCGCGCTCGCGTGGATCGCCTGCGCCGCGCCCATCGTCGCGCTGATTTTGGTCGCCTCGATCGGGAGCGACACGAAGCGGGTGTGGTGGAACCTCCACGCGGCGATGCGGTCGCCGGCCCTCGCGTTCGGCGTCGGTGCCGCGCTCGCGGCACCCCTCGCGAGCCTTGTGCTGGCGGCCGCCGCTTCCCCCGTTCAGTCGGCCATCGAGATGCAGTTTCGCGCGCGCCATCGCCAGCTCCTTCGCGCGAGGGCCGCCCACACCGAGCCCGGATCAATGCCATGAGTGACCACAGCCATCCCGATCGAACCCACGCGCCCCGGCCTACGCCGAAGGAGACACTGCAGGGCGACCGGCTCTGCATGCAGTGCCTTCATCCGCTCGCGGGGCGGCAGATCGAGCGGGATGGCGCGACCGGCCTGCTGTTCGTCCGATGCGGCGAGTGCGGCGAGCCAAGCGCGGTGTTTGAGTATCCAACCGCCGCGCCGTGGGTGAACCGCATGAAGGCCGTCGCGGCATCGACCCTCACGGTGCTGCTGCTTCTCGCGGGACTCGCGCTCGCCCTGGCGGCGGGTGGATTCACCGCGGGCATCACGAGCGCGTCACTGGAAGAGGCGGCGCAGCGGCTCGCCGACGCCTACCGCGCATCGGGACAGGCGAGCACCGACAAGAATGTCGCGTTCCAACGCTGGGAGGCGTCGGACAGCGCGTGGCTGGCGACGGCGGAGGGCGCCGCCGCGGTCCGAGCGTGCGCGAGCAGCACCCCGGTGGTGATGATGATGCTCGGCATCGGATCGCTTGGACTCGCGCTCTCGGCCCCGTTCGCGCTGTTCCTGTCGATCGCACTGATGCGCCTGCCGCCATGGCGTCGCGCGATGCTCGTCGCGATTCCAGCGCTCACCGGATCGCTCGGGGCGGCGCTGGTCCTCGGCAAGACCGCGAGCCTGTTCGCCGCAGGGGTCACGAATGCGACTTGGGAGTCGATCGCGACCGAGACACACTTCAGCCGGTTCGCGGCGGTCTGCGTACTTGCGTTTGCGGCGTGGGCCGTGGTGCTCGCCGTGGTGGGACCGCCGCTCGCAGCGCTGCTGGCCCGCCTCGCGGTTCCTCCGCGGGATCGAAGGCTGATCGCGTGGATCTGGGAGTGGCGCGGCAAGCAAGTCCCCCGAGACTGACCGTGCACGGCACGTGCCGTGCAGTGCCAGGCACTGCGCGGCACGTGCCGTGCACCCGGCCGCGAGGCATCCGAGCGCGGAAGCCGTGGCACGCGCGTCTCTCCGTGGATGTGCACGGCAGGTGCCAGGCAGTGCCTGGCACTGCGCGGCACGTGCCGTGCACCGTGTTTCCGCTACGCTTCCCGCCCCCATGTCGCTCGTCACCCTCGCCAACCTCCGCTTCGGCCACGGCACGCGCCTGCTCCTCGACGGCGTGAGCGGCTCGATCCACGAGGGTGAGCGCGTCGGACTGGTCGGGCGGAACGGCTGCGGCAAGAGCACCCTCTTCAAGCTGATCGCGGGAACGCTGAAGCCCGATGACGGCGAGGTCCAGATCGCCCGCACCGTCCGCATCGGCTACCTCGAGCAAGACCCGAAGCTGCCGCAGGACAAGACGCTTCGGGGCGCCGCCGCCGAGGCCTTCGCCTCGATCGAGCAGCTCAAGTCCGAGCTCGAGGGCGTCTTCGAGCGCATGGCCACCGCCGAGCCCGACGAACTCGAGAAGCTCATGGAGCGCCAGGTCTCCCTCGAGGAGGCGATCGACGCCGCCGGCGGCTACGCCGTCGACCACAAGATCGACGCCGCCCTGCACGGCCTCGGCTTCACCGATGCCGACTTCGAACTCCCCGTGAAGGGCCTCTCGGGCGGCCAGAAGGCCCGCCTCGGCCTGGCGCGACTCCTCCTCTCGAACCCCGACCTCCTCCTCCTCGACGAGCCCACGAACCACCTGGATATCGAGGGCCGCCGCTGGCTCGAGGACTTCCTCGCCGACGAGTTCACCGGCTCCGTCGTCCTGATCTCCCACGACCGCTGGCTCCTCGACCGCGTCGTCAACCGGATCATCGAGATCGATCGAGGGGTCCTGCGCGAGTACCCCGGCAACTACGCGGCCTTCCGCGCGCTCCGCGCCGAGCGCATGCTCACAGTCGAGCGCCAGCACGAGAAGCAGCAGGACAAGATCCGCCAGGAGCAGGCCTTCATCGACCGGTACCGCGCCGGCCAGCGCGCCAAGCAGGCCCGCGGCCGCGAGACGCGCCTCGAGCGCTTCAAGGAAGAGGCGCTCGTCGAGAAGCACGCCGAGCTCGGCGTGATGAACCTCGAGCTCCCCGACCCGCCGCAGATGGGCGACTTCGCCTTCGTCGCCGAGAACATCTCGAAGTCCTTCGGCGACCGCGTCTGCTTCAAGAACCTCTCGCTCTCCGCCCGCCCAGGGGATCGCATCGGCATCATCGGCCCGAACGGCGCGGGCAAGACCACGCTCGTGCGCACACTGCTCGGCGATCTCGAGGCCGACTCTGGCGAGATCAAGCGCTCGCCCCGCCTCTCGATCGGCTGGTTCCGCCAGACGCAGGACCACATCGACAAGCAGCAGCTCGCGTGGGAGTTCCTCCAGAACACGATCCGCTCGCTCGAGGGCTCGCCCCGCGCGAGCGAGCAGGAGGCGCGGAACCTTGCCGGCGCGTTCCTCTTCACGGGCGAAGAGCAGGACAAGGCCCTCGGCGACCTCTCGGGCGGCGAACGCGGCCGCCTCGTGCTCGCCTCCCTCATCGCAAGCGCCAAGAACCTGCTTGTCCTCGACGAGCCCACCAACCACCTCGACATCCCGAGCGCGGAGCGCCTCGAGGAGGCGCTGGACAAATTCGGCGATATCGACAAGTCGCGCATCGGCGGAAAGGGCGGGCACGGCGGCGTGCTGCTCCTGATCTCGCACGACCGAGCGCTGCTCGACGATGTCTGCGACAAGCTCGTGATCCTCGACGGCGCGGGGGGAGCCCGCGTGTTCGAGGGCAGCTACCGCGAATGGGAGATGAAGGAGAAGTCCGAGCGCGCCGCAGCCGACAAGGCGAGGAAGCCAGCGTCCAAGCCTGCGTCCAAGCCCGCCTCCAAGCCCGCCGCTCCCGATGCCGCGCGAGCGCCGGCGAAGGCCGCGCCGTCAGCATCCGCGAAGGCCGCGAAGTCCCGGTACTCGAACCTGCCGCTCGGGAAGATCGAATCCCGCATCGCGGACATCGGTCGCGAGCTCATGACGATCGACGCGGACTTCGCGGATCCGCGGACCGCCTCCGACTCGACGAGGACGAAGAAGTTGCTCGCCAAACGCGACGAACTCCAGAAGGAGCAGGCCGAACTCGAGGAGGAGTGGCTTCGCAAGAGCGGCTGACGCCGCAGGACGGCGGACGGATCGGTCGCCGGCACGACGCGTCGGCGCCCTGTGCGGGGCTCGAACGGACCCGAGCCGCTCAGACCTGAATCGTGTAGACGGACTCGCCGATCTCGAGACGAAGCGGCGCCGGAGCGACCGAACCGCCCGGCTTGTGCGCCTCCGGCACCTGGAACACGAGCGCGAATCCGCGATCCGCGAGCGCCGACGCCGCGAGCGTCAGCGGCTGTCCGCCCACGCCGGACCGCACGAACACGGCCCGTCCGGGGTCGTTCAGCCCCATGCCGTACACGAACACGCGATCCGTCTCCGCATCGACATAGGCGTGGATGTGCTGCACGACCGCGCCACTTCCATCGCGCACCACCAGCGCGCGCGCCGATGCGAGATCGAAGCCGGACGCGAGCTGTGCAACCTCGCGTGCGGCGCTGTCGGTGAGCTGGCGGTCGACGAAGTCGATGAGCCGATCCGAGATTCGGCGCTGCTCCGCGTTGAAGTAGAGCGCCACCATCAGCGCCGCAAAGAGGAAGAGCGCCGCGGCCCTCCACGCATGCTGAACAGGCTGGGCCTCGCGGGATGAGCGCTCGATGATCTCACGCCGGGTCGCGTCGCGCTCGCCGTCCGCAGCGGACTGCGCTGCGATCGCAGCGCGGCGTGCGCGCGAGCCAGCCGGACCGATCGTCGCGATCGGCTGCGCCGCACTCGCCTGCTCCTCGATTGCGGACGCAACCCGAGCCAGCACCTTGAGCCGCAACGAAGGCTGCGGAAGCTCCGACGAGAGGAACACCGGGTCCAGCGCCACGCGGTCCTGGACCGCGCGGATCTCCGCCTGCATGCTCGGAGAAGCCGACTCGAACGCCCGCTCGAAGCGCGCGGAATCGACCTCCGTAAGAGTTCCTGCCGCATCTGCGACAGCGAGCTCGAGCAGCTCATCGCGGGTGATGTTCGTTCCGTCGGCCATGACTGATCACCGGTTCCGTTCTACCGTCAGTTACCACATACGACACGCGACACACAACACTGCACCATCGATGAGCCGCCGCGCTCGGATTCCTCACTCCTGTTCGCGGCGTCTCCTAATCACTCACGAGCCGTCATTCACGAGCCGTCATTCACGATTCACGAGCGCCCCTGTCTTTCCAGCGCATCTGGCTCGTCCATCCGTCCGAAACATCGCGCCGATTGAACTCGTCGTCCAGTCGAACTTACCGAATCCGGCCCTCCGAAAGCTGCTTTCAGAGTCCGAATTTGCAAACCCGGACCCGCACGCTTCAAAAGCGATCGACTCGCCCGACCGGCAGACCGCCTTACGCAGGCCTCGCGCCGGGGGTTGCACGCTCCGGCAGGGAATCGCGCGCCGTCGCATGCGGGCGAACCGGGACGGTCGGACGCCTCAGCCATGCGCCCCTCCCTCCCCCTCGAGCTCGCGAAGTTTCGCAAGCCCACGGCTGAGGGCACTCTTGACGGTCCCCAACGGGGCGTCGAGTTGCGCGGCGATCTCGCGGAGGCTGAATCCCTGGAGATACGCCCGTTCGATCACGGTTCGCTGAAGTTCTGGGAGCCGGCCGAGCTGCCGCTTCAGCCGCTCGCGACTTTCTGAAGCCTCCTCGGAGACGCCGAGCCGGTCTTCGACCCTCGCCGCCGGCCCACCGCCACCCACCTGCGATTCCTCGATCGCCCCCCGCTCCGGCCGTGCCGACTGACGCCTCAAGCGGTCGATGAGATGCCGCCGGGTGATGAGCATCACCCAAGTGACGAGTTTCGCCCGCTGGGGGTCAAACCGGTCCGCCGTCTGCCAGAGGCGGACGAAGACCTCCTGCACCGCGTCCTCGGTCTCGGCGCGCGACCGCAGGACCTGGCGAGCGGACTGGAACACGAGCGTTCCGAAGCGGCCGTAGAGCTCCTCGAGCGCTGCCTCGTCGTCGGCGGCGACTCGCTGCATCAGGTCCCAGTCGGTCCGCTCATGCGGTTCCAAGCGAGAAACTCCAGTCCGCGCGTCCAGCACGCGCCTTCGAACCAGGGTTGATTCGGCAACCCGGCAGGCACGACCTGCCCCACACGCCGTCCCGGTCGAGCATCGGACGGATGCCGGCGGAACTCCGGTCACAGTACGGGATGCGATGGCGAGGCGCCACGCACATCCCAAGGGGACTCTCCCGCGGCCCTGGGGCATCTATCCGATAGATTCCCGCTCCGGTTCCCTTTCAAAGACTGAACCGTGGGTTATCTTGATTCGAACGGGTTGGCATCCCGATCGTCGGTTCGTGAAGCCGTCATCGGAAACACCTCCGGGAGCACGGCAGCAGTTCGGCCGATGACCACCCTGAGCGAGACGCCTGAGTATCGCGCATGGCTCGAAACACCGGCCATTCGATCCACCGACTCGACGCGCGACTCCCGCGCGGGGCTGACCGTCTCTCTTCGGAGACCGGACCTCGGGCCTCTCGATCGGACGCGCACCCCGCCCTGACCATTCGCAACCACCGCCGGGATGGTTCCTCGGCGCTTCGTCGACACGGCGCGTTCACCCTGATCGAGATGCTCATCGTCATCTCGATCGCGACGATCGTCGCCGCGACCCTCATGCCCGCCTATTCGCAATCGCGACGGGCGGCCGACCGTATCCGCTGCGCGAACAACATCCGGCAGGTCGGCGTCGCGATCATCGGATACACCGAGCAGAACAACGACCGTCTTCCCGAGCTCACCCCGATCAACGGTCCCACGCCCCGCTATTCGGACGGAATGATCCTGACGAGCGCCGATGGCTCGCAGGTCGATGGGCTCGGCCGACTCCTCCGCTGCGCCCCCATGGGCGGATTCCTCCACGACCCGCGCCTCCTCTACTGCCCCTGCCATCGCGGCGACCACCAGTACGAGAACTACGAGGCACAGATCAACCGCCCCTGGCTGGACTCCGAACTGGGTACGCCGGCCTTCGGCAATTACCACTACCGGGGCCATCGGGATCCCGAGACGGGCAAGTTGATCCGACGCGTCATGAATGCCCGCGAGTTGCTCGCCGCCGACGGCATGCGGACCCGGGCGGACTTCAACCACATCCGCGGCACGAACCGCCTCTGGGCCGACGGGCATGTCGACTGGCGCGTCGATTCGAGCGGGCTGCTGCTGAAGCAGATCCCCCTCGGCGCATCGATCGTCGAGCCGGTCGAGACGTACCGCCAGCTCTGGAAGTCCGTCGAGAGCGACGGCATGCTGCGCTGAGCCGGGTGCTCCCGCCCTCCGGAGGTCACCGCACGAGATCGACGAGCTGGGCGCGATGCCGCGTCAGCCCGGGGTCCACGATGCGCGACCACGCGGCGCGCCACGGCGCACGCACATAGGTCTGATCGATCGCGAAGAGCGGCCACGCGCGCGGATAGGTTCCGCCCCATCCCTCGCCCGCCGCCGCAAACGCCTCCACGGCGTTTCCGACGACCGCGCGCA
>Ga0209770_10001536_pt1 | contig 11886 bp, 4 predicted proteins | sample LauGreSu1BDMLBDD_2_FD_187572 | JGI IMG/M metagenome (GOLD analysis project Ga0209770, IMG submission 187572) | Freshwater lake microbial communities from Lake Michigan, USA - Su13.BD.MLB.DD (SPAdes) (version 2) | ecosystem: Environmental > Aquatic > Freshwater > Lake | place: Lake Michigan, USA...
GACCGCCGCGGAAGCCGCCGCCACCGCCGCCGCCGCCGCCCGGACCACGCTCAGCGCGGGGCTGGGCCTCGTTGACGACGAGCGCGCGACCTTCAAACTCCTTGCCGTTCAGCGCCGTGATGGCGTTGTTGCCGGCGTCCTTGTCAGCCATGGTCACGAAGCCGAAGCCGCGCGAACGACCCGTCTCGCGATCGGTGCCGATGAAGACGTCAAGAACCTCGCCGTGCGAGGCGAAGTGCTCCCGAAGCGCTTCGGGAGTGGTGCGGAAACTCAGATTGCCGACATAGATGCGAAACATTCGTTCGTTGCTCCAACGTGTCAGGGCACCCGACCCAGGCGGTGCCCAATGCCTGAAAACAACGAACGGTCCTGACATCCAGCCCGAGTTGCTTCGGGGTGCAGGATACCAACGCGGCGAGCGCGTGCCGAAAATTCTGCGGGAATTCGCAGCCTCAGGTTATCGACGCCGCGAAACGGCGCTCACGCGTCAGCGGAGGGCTTCTTCTTCGCCCGAGCGCGCGGCGCCGGGGAATCGGAAGCGCCGCCAGCGGCAGAACCATCGGCCGGTGGAGCGGTGGGAGGAACCGCTCCGCCGGACGCCTTGGGCGCCGTCGTGGGAGCGCTGCCTGCTGGCGGCACTGCCGGACGGGCCGACGGCGGAGCACCCAGCGGTCGGCTCGTCCCCGGGAGCGGCGGACGCGCAGGACCAGCGCCGAGAGGTCGGCTCTGCGAGGTCGCACCACCGGGCATCGGAGGACGCGGTGCGCCCGGACGCGGCGGCATACCCGCGCCGAGCGGTCTGCTCGTGCTGCTCGGAGAACCTCCGCCAAGCGAACGCGAACCCGGGCCCGGCGCGGCACCAGGCGCCGCCCCAGTGGGCCGCGGCCCAGCACCGCCGTCAGACGGCCCCTGCCCCGGAAGCCGGCGCGGATTTCGATTGAAACGCCCCGCGGAGCCACCGCCGCCGAACGACGACGGGCCGCCTGCGGACGCACTGAAGCCGGGACGTGCGCCGCCTGGACGCGACGACGGTCGGCCACCGCCGGGGCCGGGACGGGAGCCGCCGCCGCCGCCCGGTCGCTGGAACGCTCGGGGCCCGAGCGGGGAATTGCGCGGCGCGCGCTCCACCGGCTTCGTGCGCTTGCCCTTCTTCACGGCCTCGTTGATCTGGATCTCGCGCCCGTTGATGCGCTTGCCGGTCAGCGTCTCGATCGCGAGCTGGCCGCGCTCGGCGTCGCGGAAGAGCACGATGGCGAAGCCGCGGGGCTGCCCTTCCGCGTCCAGCGCGACGATGATCTCGTCGACGGCATCTCCGAACGGCTCGAAGTAAGGCTTCAGCGTCTCGACGGTCGTACGGTCGTCGATGTTTCCGACATAGACCTTGAACATTGGCACGGGAAGGGTTCCTGCTGTGAGGATCGGCGTTGTGCAATCGCCATCATGCGCACTGCGGCAAGGCCGCACCCCGGCAAACTGTCCCCCGGACGAATCGAACGAAAGAAGTGGAACTCTGCGTTCCGCTGCCTTCCTCAGAGACCGAACGCCGGCTGCCGGCGCCTCCTTATTGAAGCAGATCGGCGAACCGAACACAAGGCTTCAATCAGACACTCAAGGAGTCTGTACAAAAATGAAGAGCCCCGCCAGGCGGACCTGGCGGGGCTCATGAAGCCGGCGGTGACCTACTTTCCCGCGGAGCAGTATCATCGGCGACAAGGGCTTAACTGCTGTGTTCGGGATGGGAACAGGTGTTTCCCCTTGTCTATGTTCACCGGCAAATCCGTCGGCGGCCTTCCAGCCGCCGACGGCGTGTTTGCGTGAAGAGTTGGTCGTCTGATCGAACTGGTCTGCTTGCGCAGAACCGGAACGAATCTCTTTCTCGAGTCTGGATGTCCACCAGAAGGAGTCTGGTAGACAAGGCCAAGACGTCGACCGTTAGTAACGCTTAGCTAAACGGATCTCTCCGCTTACACATGCGTCCTATCAACCCGGTGGTCTACCGGGGGTCTCTCGTCTTGCGACATGGAATGCTCATCTTGAGGTGGGCTTCCCGCTTAGATGCTTTCAGCGGTTATCCCTGCCGTACGTAGCTACCCAGCTATGGACCGAGCGGTCCAACTGGCACACCAGGGGTACGTCCAATCCAATCCTCTCGTACTAAGATTGTCTCCTCTCAGCATTCCTACGCCCACAGCAGATAGGGACCGACCTGGCTCACGCCGGTCTGAACCCAGCTCGCGTACCACTTTAATGGGCGAACAGCCCAACCCTTGGGACCGCCTTCAGCCCCAGGATGTGATGAGCCGACATCGAGGTGCCAAACCGCTCCGCCGCTATGGACGCTCGGGAGCGATCAGCCTGTTATCCCCGGGGTACCTTTTATCCGTTGAGCGACGACCCTTCCACACGGGATCGCCGGATCACTAGAGCCCTCTTTCGAGAGTGCTTGCCCTGTCTGGCTTGCACTAAAGCTGGCTTATGCTCTTGCACTCTTTGCGCGGTTTCCAACCGCGCTGAGCCAACCTTTGCACTCCTCCGTTACTATTTGGGAGGAGACCGCCCCAGTCAAACTGCCCGGCATGCAGTGTTCCCTGCCCAGTTTCATGGGAATCAGGGTTAGGCCACGAATTCGTTCAGGGTGGTATTTCACCTTAGCCTCCATCCAACCCGAAAGCTGGACTTCGCAGGCTCCCACCTATGCTACGCAGAACAAATCCATGACCACTGCAAGCGTACAGTAAAGGTCCACGGGGTCTTTCCGTCTTGCTGCGGGTAGGCGGCATCTTCACCGCCACTACTATTTCACCGAGTCGGTCCTGGAGACAGTGCTCCAGTGATTACGCTATTCATGCGCGTCGGAACTTACCCGACAAGGAATTTCGCTACCTTAGGACCGTCAGAGTTACGGCCGCCGTTTACCGGCGCTTCGGTCGCTAGCTTCGCTTGCGCTGACCAGCTCCCTTGACGTTCCGGCACCGGGCAAGCGTCACACTGTATACATCCTCTTGCGAGTTAGCACAGTGCTGTGTTTTTGATAAACAGTTCCCAGAGCCTTTTCTCTGCGCCCTCTCTTGCGAGTAGGGCCCCCTTATCGCGAACTTACGGGGTTAATGTGCCTAGTTCCTTCAGGACCGTTTTCTCGAGCCCCTGAGGCTATTCGCCACGCCCACCTGTGTCAGATTTGGTACGGACCTCGTAAACGTCCGGCAGGGCTTTTCTTGAGACTTCCTCACCCAACATCGGCCATAAGGCCTGGACGCTTCACTGTCCCGTTGAGATATGGAAATCCGTCACCTGCCATCAACCTACACGAGGGTGCTGGAATATTAACCAGCTGTCCATCGACTACGCCTTTCGGCCTTGCCTTAGGATCCGACTAACCCTGGGCGGAATTACCTTCCCCAGGAAACCTTGGGCATACGGGGATGCAGATTCTCACTGCATTAATCGTTACTCAATCTGGCATATTCACTTGCTGCCGCTCCATCAACCCTTACGGGAAAACTTCGACGCTGACAGCAACGCTCTCCTACCGACTCATACGAGTCCCACGGCTTCGGTGTAATGCTTATCCCCGATAATTATCGGCGCCAGAATCCTCGACCAGTAAGCTGTTACGCACTTTTTAAATGGTGGCTGCTTCTAAGCCAACATCCTGGCTGTCACTGCATTCTGACTACCTTTTCAACTGAGCATTACTTAGGGACCTTAGCCGATGGTCCGGGTTGTTTCCCTTTTGACCACGAAGATTATCCCTCGTAGTCTTACTCCCAGCGCTACGTACACGGTATTCGGAGTTTGATTGGGGCGGGTAGCCGGGTAGGCCCCCAGACCCCATTCAGTAGCTCTACCCCCGTGTACTGACATGCTGAGGCTAGTCCAAAAACTATTTCGGAGAGAACGAGATATCTCCGGTTATGATTGCACTTTAAGCCCTCCCCACAGGTCATGCCAGAACTTTTCAACGTTCACGGCTTCGGTCCTCCAAGAGGTTTTACCCTCTCTTCAACCTGCCCATGGGTAGATCAACCGGTTTCGCGCCTACCGCCTGCAACTTGACGCCCTTTTAAGACTCGCTTTCGCTTCGGGTGCGCCTGGATAAGGCTTACCCTTGCCGCAGACAGTAACTCGCCAGATCATTATGCAAAAGGCACGCCACAACCCTTGCGGGCCGTGACCGCTGTGTAAGCACATGATTTCAGGTGCTATTTCACTCCCCTTGTCGGGGTGCTTTTCACCGTTCAGTCGCCTTACTGGTTCACTATCGGTCATTGAGGAGTACTCAGGCTTGGAGGGTGGTCCCCCCATGTTCAAGCCAGGTTTCTCGAGCCTGACTCTACTTGAAGCCATTCACGGTTCCCGTCGTACAGGACTATCACCTTCTTTGGTCGACCTTTCCAGGTCGTTCGTACGTTTCCCGCTTAGGTCCGCGTTCGCTCGGCGCTACTTGCGGAGTCGCTGTTGCTTTCCTTTCCTACAGCTACTTAGATGTTTCAGTTCGCTGCGTTCGCTCTACCGGTCTTATGCATTCGGACCGGAGTCACCATTCGGTGGGGTTGCCCCATTCGGAGATCCGAGGATCACAGCCTAGTTACCGGCTCCTCTCGGCTTATCGCAGGTTCTCGCGTCCTTCATCGCCTCTCAATGCCAAGGCATCCATCATGTGCCCTTTCAGTCTTGGCCATGCCTACCTGGCCCCCGCTGGGGACCGGTGCATGCCATGTCGGACTTTGCGGATCCGACATCCGGCTCGCGTCAAACTGCTCACGCGAACCGGCGACTCAATACTCGAGATCGTTCTCGGTTCAATTCAATCTTGCGCTCCCAGTCGCTGCTCGCTTGAGGCCGAAGCCCGCTGCGGCACACGTGTCTGGTGCGCGACGACCAACACTTCACTTGTCAAAGAGCCCGAATCGCTTTGGGCGAATGGGGACGGGCAATGGTACTGAAATCCGCCATGCCGTCAAGGGGGTTAAGTGCCTTCGGAGCAGGATTTTCTGCAGATTTGATTATGGGAAAGTCCATCCGCATTATCGCCTGAAAAACAAGCTCGGACGCGCGTCGGCGCGTCCGAGCAGATGGCTGGCATGTGGACAGCTTGTCGACTTCCGTTCCTCAACTGCCCTTCGTGGCCGGGGCGCCGCTGCCCTGCCCTGCCGCCTTGCTCGCCTCGGCCTGGGCGCGAAGGCGCATGCGATCGACGTCGCCGAGATCGACTGCGGGGATGCGGATCTCGGGATCGTCGCCGCCGATCGATCCGATCACGACGATGCCGGGACGGCGATCGCGCGTCGCACCGGAGCTGCGCTCAGAGTCAAGATCCTCGACGACGTCGAGCAGGAAGTACTGCGTCGAGAAGTCCACCGATGCTCCGCCGCGGTCATCCACGCGGCCGATGCGCTCGCCGGGCTGCACGCTGACCTCGCCGCGGCGCCACTGGCCGCCGAGCAGCTTGTAGACCTCGATCTGCGCGGAGCCCATGCCGAGCGAGCCGTCACCGACCATCGCCTTGGTGACGAAGAAGCGCACGTCGGGCGAGACGGTGAGCTCGGAGCTCCACTCGCTGGCCACGGAGTCGATCGTGAACGCGGCGGAGAGACCCGCGGCGTCCTGCTCCTTCACGAGCTGGTTGCCCTTGCCGAAGAACGGGTTGTAGACGCGGGCCACGCAGCGGTACTGGTAGGTGCTGCCGGGCTGCACCTCGAGGTCGTGACCCCAGACGAGCAGCTCGTCGAGCGACGCGAGCTTCGGCGCGGCGGGCGCCTTCGGGGCGTTCGGCGAGGCCGTCACCTGGACGCCGAGCTCCTTCTCGATCGCGGCGATCTCCTGCATCGCGCGCTTGTACATCAGCGACTTGCTCTTGCGCTCGGCGGCGCGGCGCTTCGCGTCCTTCTCGCCGTCCTCGCCGGAGGGGTTGTTCTTGCCGCTCATGGAGCCGCCCGGTCCGCCGCCCGGGCCGCGGCCGCCCGCGCCGCCGCCGGTCTTGCCGCCCGACTGCTCGGACTCCTTGCGCTCGCGCTCGTCGCGCTTGCGCTCTTCCTCGTTCTTGCGCTCCTGCTCCTCGTCCCAGATGCCGCCGAGCTTCTCGAGGTCGGCGCGCAGGCTCTCGGCGCGGCGCTGCTTCTGCTGGAGCTGCGTCTGGAGCTGGAGGCGACGGCGCGCGGCGCCGAGGTCGGCCACCGGGTCGGAGCCGGTCGCATCGGGACCCGCCTCCGCGATGACCGCGGGCGACACGAACGATCCGTTGACCGTGTCGTAGAAGGTCGCCTGCAGGATCTCCTTCTGGTTGTCGTCGTTGCCGAGCAGCGAGAACACCTCGTCGCGCAGGTCGGCGCTGGCCCCGGCGATGCGGCCGCGGAAGTTCAGCTCCTCGGTGCGGGAGGCGAACACCGGAACCACGGCCGGCGCGCCCCAATCGCCATTGGCGCCCTTCTCGCGGCGCTCGAACACCACGTCGACGACGTACGGTGTCTCCTGGTACCAGACGCCGGGGATCGCCATCTTCGGCGGCGTCGAGTCGGCGGCCGAGGCGGCGAGCTCGGCGCGGAGCTTCTTGAGGTCGATCCGCGCGAACGGCGTGGTCCACACGACGTCCTTGGGCCCGTCGATGGTCTGGAAGTCGGCGCGCGCGGCAAGCACCGCGGACGCCTTCTTGGCCTCGGCCGCGGCCTCGGCCGTCAGCGCGTCGGCGGTCTCCTGCACGCCGCGCATCTGCAGCGCGGGGAGCGTCGGCACGTAGTACCAGACGTCCTGGGCGGAGGACCCGCCCTTGACGAGCTGCCCGTTGAAGTTCGGCGCGGTCCGGGCGAGGGCCTTCGCGGGAGCGACGTCACCCTTGAGCGCGGCGTCGAACGACGGCGCGGCAAGCGCAACGCCCTCGGCGTTGATCTCGATGCCGGCGCCCTCAAGGCGCTTGCCGAGGTCCTCGGCCTTCTTCACGAGCAGCGGGTCGACGTCACGCGGCGCCACGGACCGCGAGCCGACCTTCACCTCCGGGGCATTGATGAACTGCCAGGCGACAAGGCCGCCGGCGCCCACCACGGCCACTCCCAGCACGATCTTCTCGACGTGCTGCTCGAATACGTTGATTCCCTTGAGCTTCATCGCGGTGCTCCAGACTTCGTTCGGATCGGGGTCAGGTGGTGGGCTCGGAGGCCGGGGCCTCGGCGGGGGCGTCGTCGACGGTCTTGCCGTCCGTCCCCTTGGACTTCTGCAGCTCGGCCGGCATCAGGCGCGCGAGCCACGGGCGGAGCCAGAGCGACTCGACCGTCATGCGCACCTCCGACACCGCCTGGGCGCCGTAGATGAAACCCTCGTCGGCGGCGTCGAACGCGTCGGCCGGCTGCACGCTGAGCGAGGTGACGGTCATGAAATTCTGGCGCGAGATCGCGTTCACGACCTCGGGCAGCATGGAGGTCGCCACGACGAGCTGCACCGAGGCGGTGCGGACGTCGTAGAGCGAGTTGCCCTGGCGCCCCGTGATCGACTTGGTGAAGTCGTAGGCGACGGGCTGCTTCGGGTCGATCGCCGGGTAGCTCGGCGCGGCGGGCGCGGCAGCGCCCTCCGGGAGCGGCTCGGCGGGAGCGTCAGCCGGGGCCTCCGGCGCAGCACCGGCCGCTGCCTTCGCCGCGGCCTCCTCGCGCACCGCGATCGAGAGGACCCGCTTCACCGGGGCGTCGACCACGGTGCGGTACGGGGCATTCGCGGCGCTGAGGGCAGCGAGGATGTCCTCGATGATCCACACGCGCCACTGCCAGTGGAACATCTTCGACTCCGACGGCGGCGTCCCGGCCTCGGCGGGCGATGCCGGGAAGCCGAGGTCGGAGAGCTGCGCGTAGAACGAGATGGTCGAGGACGCATCCGCGTAGAGCTGCAGGCGCTTGTCGCGAAGCGACTCCTGCAGGCGCGCGAGCTGCTCGTCGTTGAGCGCCTTGCGGTCGGCCTTGCGCTCGGCGGCGATGAACTGGTCCTGCCGGCGCTGGAGCTGATCGATGAGGCTCTGGTCCGAGGGCGGCATGCCGGCGCGGGCCTTCTTCAGGTCCTCCTCGCCTCGGGCGATGACGGCGTCGAACACCTTCTCGGCGATGGTGTTGACGTTCGCGCGCGTCACGCGGATGTCCGCGAACAGCGCGCTGCGGCCCGCCTGGTTGTGCGCCAGGGCGGACTTCTGGACGCTCATCGCGTCGCCGCGGAGTCGGTCGGCGAGCTCCTTGTACTTGTCGACGGTCTTGCGGTTGACCACGCCGACGAGCTGCTCCGGGGCCTTGCCCGGGAGCGTGATCTCGACGGTTGTCTTCTCGAACTTCTCGATTGCCGCGAGCTCCTGCGCCCGCTTCGAGGCAGCAGCGTCCTCGGCGGCGTGGATGTCGCTCGAGAACCACCACGCCGTCACCGGCGCGATGATCATCACGGCCACGCTCGCCACGATCACGGGATTCGACTTCACCCACGCAAGGGCCTGCTTCGGATCGAACTTCGCGCCCGCCGAGCCGCCGCCTTCCCCGCCGCCGCCGCCGCCCTTCTTGCCGAGGGACTGGAGCTTCTCGCGGAGGTTCTGGATCTGTTCGCCGAGGGAACTCACTGCTGCTCTCCTTCCATGCCTTCGGGGGACTCGCCTTCGCCGCCGCCGGCGGCGGGCGCGAGGTCACGGCCGACGGGCGGCCGGAGCTCCACCGTGAACTTGACCGTCACCGACGTGGCCGGACGGCCCGCGTACGGACGCGGGGCGGACGGGATCGCGGCGTCGCGGTCGATGTCGACGGGCTCTGCCGCCGAGGACTTCACCGCCACGCGGGTGGCCTTGCGGTCCTTCTTGGCGCCGCCGGACGAACCGCCGGTGGCACCCGTGAACTGCGGGTCGTCCGGGGAAGGCGCCGTGCCGGCCGCGCCTCCGAAGCCGGAACCGCCGAGCTGGCCGCCGGAGCGGTTGTAGGTCTCGCTCGTCTTGTTGCGACCGGACACGGTGCCTGCACCGCCGGTGGTGGCGGTGGTCTCCTCGGGCGCGGCCTCCTCGGTCGCGATGGGAGCCTGCGTCGAGGAGGTGCCGTCGGCCGACTTCTCGCCGAGCGCGGCGAAGGTCGGGACAATGCCCTTCTCCGGGATCACGATCACGTACGGCGCTTCCTTGCGGTCGGCGTTCTTGTTGAGCCAGTCGAGGATGCTGCCCTGGACGAACTCCTTGGCACCCTTCTCGTCGCGAGGCACCACGACCTGCATCGTGACCTCGACGGTCCGCTTCGGCGTCGTACCCGAGACGAACTTGTAGCGACCGCCGAGGCTGCTGAGCTCGACCGTCTTCCACTCCTCGTACTTCACGGGCGGGTTGGCGACGTCGAACTCCCCGAGCAGCGCCTCCTGGGCGCCGGCCGAGGCGATCGCAGCGTTCACGTCCGACACGATCCACGGCCAGACGCGACGATCCTCGAGCATGAAGATCATGTTGTTGGCGCGCGCGCCGAGGTCGGCGGCCTGCTTCGCGGACTCGAACTCCTTGGTGAAGCCGTCCGCCTCGTTCTTGACACGGCTGACCTGCGCGGGCACCTGATTCCCCACCGAGCCGCCCGCGCGATAGAAGAGCGCGGCCGACGCGGCGCAGACGAGCACGGCGGCGATCGCGAACCACTTCCCCTTCTTGCGCCAGACCTGCTCGCGCAGGTTGCCGACCGGGGACAGGTTGATGCCGATCTCGGAGTAGCCGATGCCCTGCAGGGCAAGGCCGATCGCCGTCGAGAGGTTCATCGCGTTCGCCGAGAAGTCGGTCGCGGCGCTGCCCTCGACCTTGATCTTCTCGAACTCCTCGAGACGGCGGATCTCGACGCCGAGCTGGTCGCTGAGGAACTTGCGGAGGCCCGGGATGCGGAACGTGCTGCCGAGGCCGATCACCTGCGTCACGGGCTTGTCCGGGTGCAGCGACTGGTAGTGGCCCATCGAGCGCTGCACCTCCTGGAGCAGGTCGTCGAAGACCGGCTTCATGGCGTGCATGAGCTGCTTGGCGTACTTGTGGGTGGCGGCCTCCGCCTTGAGGCGGTCGGCCTTGCCGTAGGGCACGCTGAACGCGCTCGCGATGGCCTCCGTGAAGTGGTGCCCGCCGATCGGGAAGGTACGGATCCAGCAGCGTCCCTCCTCGATCACCACGAGGTCGGTGGCGCGGGTGCCGATGTCGAGGAACGCGAGCACGGGCTTGCCGCCCTTGTCGAGGTCCCGGTCGAACATCATCGCGTTGTAGACCGCGACGGGACCGAGGGTCATGCCCGACGGACGGAGGCCGAGCTCCTTGTAGAGACCGAGGCGTTGTGCGATTTTCTCCTTGAGAATCGCGAAAATGCCCACCTCGTACTCCGGGCTGTCGTCGGAGGCGAAGAGGTGGTAGTCCCACTCGACCTCCTCGAGCGGGAACGGGATCTGCTGCTTGGCCTCGAAGAGCACGGTCTGCGGAACCGCCTTCTTCGGGATCGGCGGGAGCTTGGCGAAGCGCGCGAGGCCCTCGTTGCCGGGGACGCTCATCAGGACCGCGGCGCCCTCCACGGACTTCTGGGTGGTGAAGGCGCCGAGCGAGATGCGGAGCATTTCCTCAACGTTCAGATCCGGAGTGGTGAGGACCTTCGGGTGGGGGATGACGATGAAGTCCGCGACCCGGACCTCGGTTCCGTCGCGCTCGAGGCGCACCGCCTTGATTGCGGCGCTTCCGACCTCGATGCCCCATGCAGCCTTTGCCTTTGCCATGTGAACGTGGGCTCCTGACCTGTCGGTGAAATCTGAACGCCGCCGGCCGGGCGCCCTGGAGGGGGGGCGGCAACGGACGGAAGCCCTGCGATAATACCGGGTCGGCGGGACCGACCCCGGAACGGCCGGGAACCTCCGCAGGTGGGGGTGTCACCTCAGGATTCGGCGGCCGGGGGTCGCGGGTTGCGGCGAAGGATCGGGTAGCCTCCGCGATTCGCCATGGATACGACGAATTCGTCCTCGCCCACCCCTCCGCCGCCCTCCGGATCCCCCGACCGCGCAGCGCTCGACGCCGAGCTCATGCGCGAGATCGAGGACGCCCTCGGAGGCATGAGCCTCGAGGACATGGTCGAGGGAAGCTCGAAGGCCATGCGCGGCGCAGCCACCGTCAAGGGCGAGCGCACGCTGCGCGAGGGCACGATCTTCCGCGTCCACGACGGCGAGGTCTTCATCGAGTTCGACCCGAAGCGCCAGGGCGTCTGCCCGCTCGCGCAGTTCGAGCAGGAGCCGAAGCCCGGCGAGAAGTACGAGTTCTTCGAGGAGCGCTTCGACCCCTTCGAGGGCCTCTGGGTCGTCAGCCGCCCGGGCGCCACGCACAAGGGCGAGCTCGACAGCCTCAGCGCCGGCATGATCGTCGAGGCGCGCTGCGTCGGCATGAACAAGGGAGGCCTCGACATGGAGGTCTCGCACCACAAGGCATTCATGCCCGCGGGCCAGGTGGACATCCGCCACATCGAGGACATCTCGGTGTTCCTGGGCGAGAAGTTCCCCTGCAAGATCATCGAATTGCGCCGGGAAAAGGGCCGGATGGTGCTCTCCCGCAAGGCCGTGCTCCTCGAGGAGCGCGCGCGGATGCGTGACAAGGTGCTCGCCGAGCTCGAGGTGGGCCAGGTGCGCACCGCGACGATCACGAGCATCCAGCAGTACGGTGCGTTCGCCGACATCGGCGGCGTCGACGGCCTGATCCACATCGGCGACCTCTCCTACGAGCGCATCAAGGACCCGTCGGAGGTCGTGAAGCCCGGCCAGGTGGTCCAGGTCAAGGTGCTGAAGATCGATCGCGAGGCGAAGCCGATCAAGATCGGCCTCGGCCTCAAGCAGACGATCGCCGACCCGGCGCTCGGCGCGCTGAGCGAGATCGAGGCGGGCGCGACCGTCACCGGCCGC
>Ga0209770_10001538_pt1 | contig 11877 bp, 11 predicted proteins | sample LauGreSu1BDMLBDD_2_FD_187572 | JGI IMG/M metagenome (GOLD analysis project Ga0209770, IMG submission 187572) | Freshwater lake microbial communities from Lake Michigan, USA - Su13.BD.MLB.DD (SPAdes) (version 2) | ecosystem: Environmental > Aquatic > Freshwater > Lake | place: Lake Michigan, USA...
GGCACCCCACGACGAGTGCCAGGCGCCCTTTCCCCCCCCGCTAGGCGTGGATCGACTCGAGGAACCGCCCCAGATGCCGTGCGATGAACCAGTCCAGCGCCGTCCGCGTCGCATACGCGTCGACCCCCCACATCGTCACGCTCGGCTCAAGGAACTCGAGATCCGCGAGCACCTGGAGCTGGCCATCCACCACATACGACTTCGGAAGCCGCGTCCCGTAGTACGCGCTCGCGGCGTTCGCGCCGGGTTCGCCGATCGCGATCGTCGGCTGCAGCAGGAGCTCCTTGTCGTTCAGGTACCAAAGATCGGTCATGACCATCGGGATCAGTCGCGCATCCTCGTCAGGGATCGTCTGCCGCTGCCACTGGCGGATCGCGCTGACCAGCCGCTGCGCCAGCGGACGATCCGCGATCTCGCTGCGCGGGTGGGCACCGACGACCACCGGAAGCAGCCTCGCCGTCTCGATCGGCATGTCGGGCGGCATCACCGCCCACGCCGCGTCGATCGCGGAATCGGCGAGCCCCTGCGTGTGCGGCAACGACGGCTGATTCGAATGGTGCATCAAGCGTTCCTATCGGCGCAAACGCCGGTCCAGGCACAACCCTCGCCGCCCTCCGGGCCTTTCGCAGCTCAATCCCGCATCGCAAGATCGGTGCGAGGCTCGGGATAGGTCCAGCTCGAGAGCAGGAGCCGCAGCGGCTCCTTCGGACCGGGCATGTCGACCACGTCCTCGTCGGCCTCGACGCCCACCGATTCCGCAGCGCCCTTCACAGCGTCGATCACGACCGCCTTCGCGCGCTTCCGAAGTCCGAGGCCGGTCAGCCCCGCGGCGGGCTTCGCGCGTCCCGTGCCGGGCTTGCCCATCATCATGGGCAGGTAGAACGACAGCACCTTGGTGGGCTTGATGAGGCGGATCTCCATGCCTCCGCCGGCGAGCGTGACCAGCACGACCGAGTCCTCGACGGTCCACAACTCGCCCTTGCCGTCGCGGATCCAACCCGCGCCGATCACCGAGTCGGCGCCGAACAGCCGCGGAATGTTGAGCGCGCGCCGCAGCCACGGGTCGCGCACGATCAGGTAGAGCGCGATCGCGACCAGAGGCACCGCGTACCAGAGCGACCAGTGGAGCGGCGCCCCGCTGTTGAGCGCCGTCAGCACGCGCCCCCACGCCGAGATCGACTGAAAGATCAGCATCAGGCCGAAGACCGATGTTCCCGCGGGAACCGAGGATGTCTCGAGGATCTCGGGCTCGGGCAGACGCCCGCGCGGCGCGAGCGAGTGCGCGAACTTCTCGCGCTGCACGAGGTCGAAGAGCGCGACGTCGAAGATGAGCGCAGGGCGCGGGTCGAGGGTGAAGAGCCCCGCGTAGCTCGCCGGGTCGAGGAACTGCTTGCGCCCACGGCCGCGGTCGGGCAGGAGCCGTCCGATCGGGTCGGCGAGCGCGCGGGCGCGGCGGCGCGCCATCGCCTCGCGCTCGACCTTGATCGCCCCGGCGATGCCGACGGAGAACAGCACCGCGACCCACGCGACGATCAGGAACATGATCAGCCCGACCCACCACCGCCCGCTTCCCACGGCGAGTCCATAGCCCGCGCCCACCGCGCCCGCGAACGCGAGCAGGATCACCGACGCGCGTGCGAAGAACCGTCCGGCGCGGCTCGCAGCCCGAGGAGGCGCGGGCGGAAGCCCCGCGAACGCGACGTTCCGCCCCTCGAACAGCCGGCGCCAGTCGTCGGGAACGGTGGTCGCACCGGCGGACATCGATTCAGTGGAATAGCGGGAACTTCCCGCAGAACGCGCGGATCTCGCCGCGCACCGCGGCGATCGTCGCGGCGTCGCCCGACGAACCGAGCACGCGGTCGATCCACGCGGCGACCTGCTCCATCTCGGCCTCCTTGAGCCCGCGCGTCGTCAGCGCAGGCGTGCCGAGGCGAAGGCCGCTCGTGACCATCGGCGAGCGCGGATCGTTGGGGATGCCGTTCTTGTTCACGATGATCCCCGCCTTCTCGAGCCACTTCTCTGCGTCGGCGCCAGTGAGGTCGGCCGAGCGCGCGCGCAGGTCGACGAGCATCAGGTGGTTGTCGGTGCCGCCCGAGCAGAGGCGATATCCGCGCTTCACGAGTCCAGCCGCGAGCGCCTGCGCATTCCTCACGACCTGCTGGCAGTACGACCTGAACTCGGGCTTGAGCGCCTCGCCGAACGCGACCGCCTTCGCGCCGATCACATGCATGAGCGGACCGCCCTGCGAGCCGGGGAACACCTTGCGGTCGACCTTCTTGGCGATCTCCTCGTCGTTGGTCAGGATGAGGCCTCCGCGCGGGCCGCGCAGCGTCTTGTGCGTGGTCGTCGTGACGATGTGCGCGTGCGGGAACGGCGACGGATGCACGCCCGACGCGACGAGGCCCGCGATGTGCGCGATGTCGGCCATGAGCACGGCGCCGACCTCGTCGGCGATCGCGCGGAAGCGCGCGAAGTCGATCACACGCGGATACGCCGAGTAGCCGCAGATGATCATCTTCGGCTTCGTCTCGCGGGCGATGCGCGCGATGGCGTCGTAGTCGAGGAGCTCGGTCGCCGCGTCGAGGTCGTACTCGGCGATCTTGTAGAAGGTGCCCGAGAAGTTCACCTTCAGGCCGTGCGACAGGTGCCCGCCCGACTTGATCGGCAGCGACAGGATGGTGTCGCCGGGCTCGCACATGGCCATGAACGCCGCGGTGTTCGCGTTCGCGCCGCAGTGCGGCTGGACGTTCGCGAACTTGCAGCCGAAGAGCTGCTTGGCGCGGTCGCGCGCAAGGTCCTCGATCCCGTCGTGGAACTCGCAGCCGCCGTAGTAGCGCTTGCCGGGGTAGCCCTCGGCGTACTTGTTCGTGAGCCACGAGCCGACCGCGTGCATGACCTCGGTCGACACATGGTTCTCGCTCGCGATCAGCTCGAGCGTCGTCGCCTGGCGCTCGGCCTCCTGCGCGAACAGGCGAGCGGCCGCGGGGTCGTAGCGCTCGAGCATGGCGAGGAGCTGCACGCTCATGGCGTCGAGCGGGATGTCCGAGGGAAATCCTGCGGGCATGGAGCGGACGGCGGCCGGAGCAGCGGTGGCGGGAGTCATGGCGGGGATAGTAGTCGAGCCGCTACGCTAGGCGAATGCGCCCGCGCACCCGCGACGGCACCATCGCCTCCGAGATCGGCACCATCGCCGTCGGGCGCCGCGGCATCCTCCTCGTCGCCGACTGGATCGTCGGCCGCACCGAGCCCCCGTCGTTCGACCCTTCCGACGCGGCGGCCGCGCGCCTCGTCGCCGCGTACGCCCGCTACTTCCGCGGCGACATGCGTGCGTTCGACCGGCTTCCCGCCGGCGAGGGGACGCGCTTCCAGTCCCGGGTGTGGGACGCATGCCGCGCCATCCCGCCGGGCCAGACGCGGACCTACGGCTGGATCGCGCGCGAGCTCGGGCTCGGCAACGCGCACTGCCGCGCGATCGGCAACGCGCTCCGGTCGAATCCGCTGCCCATCGCGGTCCCCTGCCACCGCGTCGTGTCCGCCGCCGGCCTCGGCGGCTACGCGGGCGCGACCTCGGGCCCGCTCTCCGATATCAAGTGCCGTCTCATCGCGTTCGAGTCGGCGATGCGATCCGGCGCGTGATAGAGTCCCGCCCCCGCGCAACGACGCGGGAACGGAGGTCGGGCGCATGAAGCTGACGATGGTCGGGACTGGCTATGTAGGGCTCGTGACGGGCGCCTGCTTCGCCGAGACGGGCAACCATGTGGTCTGCCTCGATGTCGACGCGGCGAAGGTCGCGATGCTCCGCCGCGGCGAGAGCCCGATCTACGAGCCCGGCCTCTCCGAGATGATCGTCCGCAACGCCGCGGCGGGCCGCCTCTCCTTCACGACCGACAAGCTCGAGGCCTACCGCCATGCGGATGTGGTGTTCATCTGCGTGGGCACTCCGAGCGACGAGGACGGGAGCGCGGACCTCCAGTATGTCCTGCGCGTCGCCTCCGACATCGCCGACGCGATCAACGCGATCGGCCCGGCGGCGCGGCCGAAGACCGTCGTCGTGAAGAGCACGGTCCCCGTGGGGACCAGCCACAAGGTCCGCGACCTGATCGCCTCGCGGACGACGCACGAGTTCCACATCGCCGACAACCCCGAGTTCCTCAAGGAAGGCGACGCGATCAACGACTTCATGAAGCCCGACCGCGTCGTCTGCGGCGTGGAGAGCGACCGCGCCGCCGAGGTCATGCGGGAGCTCTACGAGCCGTTCGTGCGCCAGGGCAACCCGATCTACATCATGGATGTGCGCTCGGCCGAGATGGTGAAGTACGCGTCGAACGCGATGCTGGCCTGCAAGATCTCGTTCATCAACGAGATCGCGAACCTCTGCGAGCGCTACGGCGCGAACATCACCAAGGTCCGCGAGGGGATGTGCGCGGACAAGCGCATCGGCAACCAGTTCCTCTACCCGGGCCTCGGCTACGGCGGCTCGTGCTTCCCCAAGGACACCCTCGCGGTGGTCTCGATGGGCAAGGCGATCGGCTTCGACTGCGAACTCAACGCGGCGGTGCACCGTGTGAACCAGGCGCAGCGCCGCCACTTCTGGTCGAAGATCGAGTCGGTCTTCGGGAAGGACCTCCGCGGCAAGCGGCTCGCCTTCTGGGGCGTCGCGTTCAAGCCGCGGACCGACGACATCCGCGAGGCCCCGTCGATCTCGCTCATGCGCCTGGCCGTCGCGGCGGGCGCGAAGGTCCGCGCGTTCGACCCGGTCGCGCTCGAGAACCTCTCGAGGGAGTTCCCCGAGGTCGAGCGCGCGAAGGACATGTATCACGCCCTCGAGGGGGCGGACGCCCTGGTGATCGCGACCGAGTGGAACGAGTTCCGCGCCCCCGACTTCGACCGCATCGCGGCGGCCATGCCGTCGCGGCTGGTCTTCGACGGCCGGAATCTCTTCAAGCGATCCGCCATGGAGGCTCGCGGCTTTGCGTACCACTCGGTGGGCCGGGCGCCCGTGACCGCGAGGACCTGAAGGACGCACCGCGCGTCCGACTCCGGAGCCCGGAAGCCGGCCCGGAAGGCGCGCACCGCAATGGTCACCTTGGCGTATCCTGCGAGAACCGTGGCAGATCTCATCGTCTCACAGCCAAGCGGCGAAGTCGTGTCGCAACGCAAGCTCCTGCCGACGCGCGGGTACTGGATCGGCCGCGAGCCGTCGTGCGATGTCGCGATCGACGAGCCGACGGTCGCCCGGCGACACGCGTTCGTCTTCTGCGCGAACGGACGCTGGCTCGTCTGCGACGCCGGCTCCGTCGGCGGGCTCGACACCGAGGCCGGGGCCGTGCGCTGCGCGCCGATCTCCGCCGACCACTGGACGAGCATCGGAGGCCTCTATCTCTGGCTCGCGAACCATCCGGCGAAGGCGCCGGACTGGATCGACGCCCATCCGATCGCAGGCGAGGGCGACCGCCCGACCAACTTCGTCCGGATGTCGATCGAGGACCTCGGGACGGGCCAGTTCGGCGATGTCGCCGAGGTCCTGACCGTCGCGGACTCCTCGGGAAACATCCACCTGTGCGCCGACCTCAGCGGGGCCTCTTCCGCCGGCGGAGGCGGCGCCGCGCGCATCACCGTGGGCCGCGCGAACTCGATGGACCTCCAGATCTGCCACCCCTCGGTCGATCCGCTGCACTGCGTCCTCGCGCTCGGAAGCGAGCGCTGGTCGCTCGTCGACGCGGGCTCGCGCCGGGGAATCATCTGGGAGGGGAAGCGCTGGTTCCGCAAGCGGCTCGAGCACGGGATCACCGTTCCGGTCGGCGACTTCCGCCTGTCGGTCCAGCGCGTGATCCGGACGGTCCCGCCGTCGGCGCCGATCGCCGCGGCCACGCGCGCGGGGTCTCCCGCGCCCGGACAGGCTCCGGGGCAGCCGCCGGCGCACGCTCCTCGCCGGCCGTCGGCCTTCCTCGAGAGCGACGGCTCGGTCGACTGATTCACCGCAAAACAAGCGTGTTTTCGCCGCTCCGGCGAAAATCATCGTGTTTTTCCATGTTTTCAATCCTCGTACGCCTTGCACCCAAGGTCCAAGGCCTTTATTTTCCGTGAAATCGACAAGCAAGGAGCTTGTCCAGTTCAGGCACGAAAGGATTCAGTCACACATGGCCAGCAAGACCAAGATCACTCCGGCTTCCAAGGTCCGCACCAAGGGCTCCATCTACAAGGACATCGCGACCATCACCGGGCTCTCCCGCAAGCAGGTCGTCAGCGTGTTCGACAGCCTCACCGAGATGATGAAGGCCGACCTCGGCAAGAAGGGCTGCGGCACCTTCAACCTCTTCGGTCTCGCGAAGATGCGCACCGTGATCAAGCCCGCCACCAAGGCGCGCAAGGGCAAGAACCCCTTCACCGGCGAGGAGATCATGATCAAGGCCAAGCCGGCGAGCCGCAAGGTCCGCGTCCGCGCGATGAAGGGCCTCAACGACAGCATCTGAGTCGCTCGCGACCGCGAACGAACCACGCAACGCGCGCCCCACGGCGCGCGTTGCTGCTTTTCGCGCGCGTCCGCCTACTCGATCGCGGCGCGGAGCCCGCCGCCTGCCGACGCGAGCAGCTGCTCGGCGCGCGCGCGGTCGACGCCGCGCGCACGCATGACGATCGCCACCTTCAGCATGCGCCCCGCCGCGACGAGCTGCGCATGCGCCTGCTCGCGCGAATCCGAGGGGAAGAACTCGCGGTAGATCCGAAGCGCGCGGTCGACGAGCTTGTCGTTGGTCGCGGCGAGATCGACCATCAGGTGCCCATGGGTCTTGCCGAGCCTCACGAACATCGCGGTCGTGATCGCGTTCAGCGCGATCTTCGTGGCGGTGCCCGCCTTGAGCCGCGTCGAGCCTGTGAGGATCTCGGCGCCGGTCTCGAGCACGATCAGGTGGTCGCAGTGCGCGGGCCTCGCATGCGGCGAGCAGGTCAGGAATCCCGTCGCCGCGCCGCGTCCCTTCGCGAGCCGCAGCGCGCCGAGGACATACGGCGTCGTTCCGCCCGCGGCGATGCCGAGGAACGCGTCGCGCGGCCCGAGCACGAGCCGCTCGAACTCGCCGGCGATCCCCTCCTCCTGATCCTCCATGCCCTCGCTCGAGCGGCGCAGCGCGCCGTCGCCGCCGGCGATGACGCCGACGACCTGCGCGGGGTCGCTGCGGAAGGTCGGCGGACACTCGCTCGCGTCGAGGACCCCGAGCCGCCCGCTCGTCCCCGCACCCGCGTACACGAGCCGGCCGCCGCAGCCGAGCGCCTGCGCGGCTGCGTCGGCGAAGCGCGCGATCGCGGCGGAGACCCGCTCGACCGCCTCGACGGCGACCCGCTGGTCGCGCGCCAGGAGCGACACGATCTCCTCGGTCGACATCAGGTCGAGCGCCTCGCTCGCGGCGTTGCGCTGCTCGGTGGCGACATGCGACCGGTCGGGAGGGAGCGTCACGGCTTCGTGCCCCATGCGGGTACCTCGGGCCTGAGCGCGTCGACGAAGAACGACCACTTGACGCCCTCGGCGGACTGGCTGCGGATGCTGTGGTCGGAGTTGGGGAACATCATCATCGCGAACGGGCGGTCGATCGACTGCAGCGCGTGCGCGAGCGCGAAGGTGTTGTTGGGATGCACATTGTCGTCCATCATCCCGTGGAGGAGCAGCAGCTTGCCCTTGAGCCTGGAGGCGTGCCTGACGCAGCTGCCCGCGTCGTAGCCCGCCGCGTTCTCCTGCGGGGTGCGCATGTACCGCTCGGTGTAGATCGTGTCGTACTGCCGCCAGTCGGTGGGCGGCGCGCCGGCGACGGCCGCCGCGAAGACATCGCCGCGGCGGATCAGGCAGATCGCCGCCATGTACCCGCCGTAGCTGTGGCCCGTGATGCCCACGCGCGCGCCGTCGACATACGGCCGAGTGGCCGCGAGGTGCTGCACCGCGGCAGCCTGGTCGTCGGCGTCGGTCACGCCGAGGCTGAGGTACGCGGCGCTCCCGAACGCCTTGCCGCGGTGCGGCGTGCCGCGGTTGTCGACGGTCATGACGAGGAATCCATGCGCCGTGCGCGGATCGCCCGCCGCGAAGGTGTCGGTGACGAGCCGCGTCGTCGGACCGCCGTAGGTGTCGACGATCAGCGGGTACTTCCGGGCCGGATCGAACGCCGGCGGAAAGTGCAGCCTTCCGTAGAGTTCGGTCGCGCCGTCGGCCGCCTTGCAGGTGAAGAGCTCGCTCGGCGCGAGCGCGTGCGTCTCGAATCCCTTCACGCCTCCCTCGCCGAGGCGCGCGACCGGCCGCCCCGCGGCGACCACCGAGTAGACGACATCGTGGCGCGGAATCGCCGTCGTCTCGGCGGTGGCGACCACGAAGGCGCCGTCGGGCGAGATGCGGAAGGCGCCGTGGTGGAAGTCGGTGGAGCTGATGCGCACCGCGCCCGTCCCGTCGAGCCTCGCGCGGTGCAGCTGGCAGCGCACGGCGACCGGCGCGCTCCACGCGGTGAACCACAGCTCCCCCGCCGCCTCGTCGACCATCACGATCCGGTCGGTGGGCCACTCGCCGGAGGTGAGCGTGGCGATCCGCGAGCCGTCGAGGGAGCGGAGCTCGAAGTGCTTGAAGCCCGTGCGCTCGGTCTCCCAGATGAAGCGCCTCCCGTCCGCGAGGAAGCGCATCAGCGGACGGTTCTCCTGCCAGGTGTCCTGCCGCTCCTGCACCACGAGGCGCGACGCGCCGGTCGTTGGATCCGCGGCGAGGACATCGAGCACATCCTGGCGGCGCGGCGTTCGCGAGTAGAGCAGCTCGCCGCCGTCGGGCGTCCAGAGGACGTTGTAGAGGTAGTACTCGGCGCCCTCCGCAGCGCCCGACTGCGCGCTGAAGCTGTCGACGGCCACGGTCCTGCCCGTCGCGAGCTCGAACACGAGGAGCGATGCGGTCGGGTTGGGCTGGCCCGGCTTGGGGTAGGCCTCGGACAGGACGCGCGTGCCGGTCTCGGTCCATCCGCCCACGATGAAGAAGTCCTTCACCTGCGACTCGTCGAAGCGGTAGAACGCGAGGAACCTCGAGTCGGGGCTCCACCACATGGCGGTGGACTGGTCGAGCTCCTCGCCGTACACCCACGAGGCCTGGCCGTACTTGATGTCGTCGGTTCCGTCGGCCGTGACGGCGACGGCGTCGCCGCCGGCCTTCGGGACGAGCGTGATGTTCCCGTCCCTGCTGGTGGCGGTCCACGCTCCGTCGGGGCTCTCGGCGGTGGTGAACTGGCGTCCGCGCGGCGGCCGGCGCTCGCCGCGCTCGCGCTGTCCGCGGGACTCGACCGCGTCCGCGGGCGGCTCGCCCTCCGCGGCCCTGACCGCGCCGCTCGCGAGGTCGAGCACCTTCCATCCGTCGCGGTTGAACCAGAGCTCGCCGGCGGCGGGACGCCACCTCGCGTCGCTCGCGGTGCCGCCCTCGCCGATGCCGGACAACGCGCTCTGCATCCGCGCCACGAGCGTGCCGCCCGGGAGCTCCTTCATCGGCGTGAAGGTCTGGGCCCGCGCGACGGCGGCGGAGGCGAATGCTGCGAGAAACGCGGCGCATGCCGCGGAAAGGCGCCGTGCGCGGGACATGTCCGCAGCGTAGCCGCTCACACGCGCGCGTGGCGCGCGAAGAGCCGGTACCGCGCCTCGAGGTCGGCGGCGCTCGCGCGCGCGACGCCCTCGAGGCTGAACGCGCTGATCGTGAAGCTCGCCATCACCGTGCCCCACGAGAGCGCCGTCTGCAGCGACTCGAGGTCGGTCCGGCCGGTGCGCGCGAGGTGCGCCATGAATCCGCCGGCGAAGGTGTCGCCCGCGCCGGTCGGGTCGACGACCATGTCCTCCTCGGCGGGGAACGCAGGGACGACCGCGACGCCGTCGCGGTGGACGAGCACCGCGCCGTGCTCGCCCTTCTTGACGACGGCGAACTTCGGCCCGTAGCCGAGGATCCGGCGCCCGGCGCTGATCGCGTTGCGGACGCCCGTCAGGTGGGCCGCCTCCGAGTCGTTCAGCACGATGCCGTCGACCTTCGAGAGGAGGTGCACCAGCTCGTCGTGCGCGACATTGATCCAGAGATCCATCGTGTCGGCGACCGCGAGCCTGCGGTGCGGGACCTGCTCGAGGAGCCCGGCCTGCACGGCGGGATGCGTGTTTCCAAGGAACACGAAGCCGCTGTCGGCGAAGGCCGAGGGCACCTTGGGCGGCGCGTCGGCGACCACGCCGAGCTCCGTGAACAGCGTCTCGCGCTCGTTCATGTTGAGGAGGTACTTGCCGCCCCACGCGAAGGTCTTTCCGCCGGCGCGGGTCTCGAGGCCGAGGAGATCGACCGGACCGAGCGACTCGAGGGTGCGGCGGTGGTCGCCGGGGAAGTCCTCGCCGACGACGCCGACGAGGCGGACCGGCGCGAGGCGGCTCGCCGCCGCGGCGAAGTACGCGGCGCTGCCGCCGAGGACGCGCTCGGCGCGCGCGGTCGGGGTCTCGACCGTGTCGATTCCGATCGTGCCGGTGACGAGGAGCGAGCTTGCGGCGGACGGAGCGCTGGAGGCGTGGTTCGACATCGGGCCGCGGAGCGTAGCGTCAATCCGCGGTCACGCGTCGTCCGGCGACGCGAAGCTGCGCACGAAGCCGAAGCCGAGCGAGGTGCCGCACAGCGCGCCGGCGGCGATGTCGACCGGCATCAGGCGGAGGAAGCGGCCCATGCCCGAGCCGAGGGCGCCCTGCGCGAAGCCTGCGGCGAGATCGCCCGAGGTGGTGAACCCGAGGTAGAGGAAGAGCGCCGCGAACGCGCCGATCGGCGCCGCCGCGAGATAGACCGGCGTCGTGCGCGGCGAGATCATGCGGCCGATGGCGCCGGTCGCGAAGCCCGCGAGCGTGGCCGCGCCGATGGCCTGGCCCTTGGTCGCGCTGGCCGCGACGAGCCACGCGACGCCGACACCGGCGAGGGCCGCGAGCCATGCCTTGCGCGCGGCCGGGCCGGTGGGCGAGTCGATCTCGTCCTCGCCGGTGAAGGGCACATCGGAGAGTCGGCCGCCGACCTTGAAGACGAGATGCGACCCGGCCGCCGCGAGGACGGTCCACGCGACGAGCTCGATGCCCGCGGCGAGGATCGACGATCCGCCGAAGCAGAAGTCGATCGACGATCCGCAGCGCATCGCGAGGTAGCCCACGCCCGTGCCGAGGACGAAGAGCCCGACGATCGCGTTCACGAGGCGTCCGACGAGCGCGGCCGCCGCGCTCACGACCGCGAAGGCGACGAAGATCGCGAGTGCCGCGACCGCGGGCCGCTCGCTGTCGACGACGAGCGGGCCGGCGACGCCGCGCGTGCTCGTCATGAAGGGCTCGACCGCGCGGAACGAGAGCGCGGCGACGGCGAGCGCGACGAAGAGCGTGACGCTGCGGACGACGGGCTTGTCCTGCGCGATCGGTGCGGGCGCGCTGGCGGAGTCGGAAGAGGCCATGCGCCGATTGTCACGCACTTCGTGCGCCGCCGCAAGCGCGGAAACTCCGTATATTCCCGCGCTTCACGCAGCGCCCGCCGCGCAGAGGAGCCCAGCAGTGTCCGCCCCGCAGCAATCCGTCGTCCTCGATGGCAGCCCACTCTCGATCGACGACATCGCACGCGTCGCGCGCGCGTCGCTCGTGGCGCCGGTGCGCGTCGAGCTCGCGCCCGAGGCCCTCGCGCGCGTCGCGGCGTCGCGCGCGGTCGTCGAGCGCGCGCTCGCGTCGGGCAAGGCGGTCTACGGCCTCAACACCGGGTTTGGCAGCCTCTCGCATGTGCGCATCGAGCACGCGCGCGCGGTGGAACTCCAGCGGAACATCATCCGGTCGCACGCGGCCGGCGTGGGCGAGCACCTGCCGCGCGAGGTCTCGCGCGCGCTCATGCTC
>Ga0209770_10001540_pt1 | contig 11876 bp, 6 predicted proteins | sample LauGreSu1BDMLBDD_2_FD_187572 | JGI IMG/M metagenome (GOLD analysis project Ga0209770, IMG submission 187572) | Freshwater lake microbial communities from Lake Michigan, USA - Su13.BD.MLB.DD (SPAdes) (version 2) | ecosystem: Environmental > Aquatic > Freshwater > Lake | place: Lake Michigan, USA...
GGAAATTTTCCGAACGCCGGCCCTCGGGCCGGCGTTTTGCTTTTTGTCACTCGAGAAACGACGCCTGTTTGGGAGACTTGGCGCGTTTGGAGGCGGCGACTTCTTCCGGCGATGCGTTGAGGTGGCGCGGCGGGCGGGTCGCTTTGCTGGCCACGGCCGTCTCCCGGTCGGCGACGATGCGGTCACAGATCTGGTGGATATGCATCCGCAACCACTGGAAGGTGCTTGAGCCGGAGCGATAGTCGGCGGGGCCGTAGCCGTGGATGCGTCCGGATTGCAGCAGACGGTCGTTCTGTTCGAACTCGGCCGGTTTCTCCGGATTGTAAACCGCATAGGCCCGCCCGCCGCCGCTTTTGACAACGGAGAAACTCGGTACGTCGCTAGGACCATCCGCGACGTAAATCATGTTCTGAACCGGGATGCGGCGGTCTTCGGGCGCCAGCTTCGAGTTCACGTCGATGGCGGCGTTGCGGTTGGTGCCCTTGTTGATCTCGAAGATGGCACGGGTCTTCGTGGTGTTATCGATGACCATCCCGATCTGGGCGATCTCCGCCGTCGCTTCGATCGAAAGCTCCTTCTGCCGGAGGAATCCGGGCTGCAGCGGGTTCTCGATGAACTCGCACGCCCAGACGCCGTCGATTTTCCCGGCGATGGCGCTGCCGCGGATCATCGGGGCCAGGCCGGTGCTGACGACGTAATGCTCCAGGGAGATCTCGTGCTTCACGAATTCCGGTCGTTCCCTCACGAATGCCCGCGCCTCGTCGAGAAAGCCGGGCAGGCCCGGGTAGAAACGAATCTCCTGGCCGCACTCCGCCAGAATCCGGTTGTTCAGCCCCGCCAGCGGCCCGCTCCGGACGTAGGTCAGCAGGTGGTTCAAGTACGCGATCTCGGGTGAGAGATGGTAGCCGCGCTGACGGTAGTGTTCCGCGAGTCGGTTGGTTTCCTGCCAGAACACCGCCTCGTCGACCCCGTAGCGCCGGAACAGCGGAGACTGCATGTACTCGGGGATTAGGGTCTTGTCGAAGTCCCAGATGACCGCGATGGTGTTTTGAGTGAAAAGCGACGTGGGCATTAAATTCATTCCGCGCTAGGCAGCCTGCCTCGCGCGTCGACCGGGCACTGTAGATTCGGTCCACCCGGGGCGCGCAATTAGCAAATCCGAGCCTGATCGTTTCCGAACGTGGAAGACCTGCCTGATATCCTGCCTTTCCGCCGCCGGCTGGACGAACTTTCCGCCCAGTTGGCCGAGCCTACCTTCTATGCGAATCCCCGCCGCGCTGCCGAGGTGACGCGCGAGCAGCAGCGCCTCGCGCAAATGGTGGCGGAACACGAGCGCCACGCGCGTACGCGGCGTGAGATCGCCGAGGCCCGGGCCCTGCAGCGTGACCCCGGCGCTGATGCGGACCTGAGGGAGTTGGCCGCGCAGGAGCTTCCCGAGCTCGAGCAGCGGGAGGCCGCGTCACGGAGGACCGTGCTGCTGGCGATGATCCCGCCGGAGCCGACGGACTCCCGGAACACGGTGATGGAAATCCGGGCGGGGACCGGGGGGGACGAGGCCAGCCTTTTCGCCGCTGAGCTCTTCCGGATGTATTCGAGGTTCGCCGACGGCCAGGGCTGGCGCGTTCAGCCGATGAGCAGCAGCGTTTCCGAGCGAGGTGGCTTCAAGGAGGTCATCTTTCTCATCACCGGCACGGACGTGTACCGGCAGCTGAAGTTCGAGAGCGGCGTGCACCGTGTGCAGCGCGTGCCCGTCACCGAGGCCAACGGGCGCATCCACACCTCCACGGTGACGGTCGCCGTGCTGCCGGAGGCGGAGGAGGTCGATGTGGAGATCGATCCCCAGGAACTCGAGATCACGGTGAGCCGCGCGAGCGGTCCGGGCGGGCAAGGGGTGAACACCACTGATTCCGCGGTGCAGATCCTGCACCGGCCCACGGGTCTGATCGTTTCCTGCGCGGACGAGCGCTCCCAGCTCAAGAACAAGGCCAAGGCGCTGACGGTGCTGCGGTCCCGGCTGCTCAAACGGCGAGAGGAGGAGGAGAAGGCGAAGTATGCGGCCACACGGCGGAGCCAGATCGGTTCGGGCGACCGCAGTGAAAGGATCCGCACCTATAACTTCCCGCAGAACCGTCTGACCGACCATCGCATCGGGCTCACGTTGCACAGCCTGCCGCAGATCATGGAGGGGAGCATCGGTCCGGTGATGTCGGCGCTGCAGCAGGCGGATTTCGAGGAGCGGATGGCGGCGCTGACCGGGGTGGCCCCGATGCCGGTCCGCCGTGCCGCGGACGACGAGTGAGATGCTGACCGTTCTCGAGATCATCCGGCGCACCACGGAGTTTCTTGCCACGAGGGGGGTCGAGTCGCCGCGCCTCTCGGCGGAGCACCTCGTTGGTCACGCCTTGGGGCTCGGCCGCATGCGGCTCTATCTGGAATTCGAGCGTCCTTTGACGGAGCCCGAGCTTGCTCGCATCCGCCCGCTGGTGAAGCGGCGGTCTCTACGTGAGCCGCTGCAGCACATCCTCGGGGAGGTTGATTTCGGTGGCCTCCGGTTGAAGGTGGACCGGCGAGCCCTGATTCCGCGGCCCGAGACGGAGTTGCTGGTCGAGATCGCGGTGGGCTGGGCGGCGGAGCACCCCCCGGTGGTTCGCGTCGCTGATCTCGGAACCGGGAGTGGCGCGATCGCGCTGGGCCTGGCCGAGCGCCTTCCGGGAGCGGCGGTGGTGGCGATCGATCGCGAGCAGGCCGCTTTGGACCTTGCCCGGGAGAACGCGTCGGCCGTCCCGGCTGGCGCGCGGGTTGAGTTGATGCTTTCCGACTGGTTCGAGGCGTTGCCGGCCGCTCCCTTTGACCTGATTGTATCCAATCCGCCGTACTTGGCGGAGTCGGAGATGACGGAGGTTGCGCCCGAGGTGAAGGAGTTCGAGCCCCGCTCGGCGCTTGTGGCAGGGGAGGATGGTTTGGGCGACCTGCGCAGAATCATTTCCGGCGCCGGCGGGCATCTGCGCCGGGGAGGCCTGCTCGCGCTCGAGACGGGTCCGTCCCAGCACGCGGCTCTGATGGAGGCCGCGACCGCCGCGGGTTACACGAAGGTTGAGTCGCGGCGCGATCTCGCCGGCCGCGACCGGTTTATCCTTGCGGTTTGGTAGCTCCCGCGGGGCCTGAGCTCGCGGCGGTGAGCGGCGGCCGATTGCTCACCCAGGTGTTGCGATCCTTGGCCAACTCCACCGCGTCACGCACGACCCGGAGCGCTTCCCGGAGGTGGACGTCGGCGCGGACGTAGGTCTCGTTCTCCTCCTCGGCTTCCGCCAACTCGTCGTCCTCGTCCTCCTTCTTCGGCGCCTTGATGCGCGGGGTGGGCGGCGGACCGAGGTAAAACGGACGGAACGCGTAATCTCCCTTCGCGATCCTCTCCTTCTCGGCCTTGCTATCCTTGCGGAAAGCGTCGTCGCCCGCCTTCTGTTGCCGGCGTTCCTCCAGATTGACCGAGATCTGCTTGCGCTCCTGCTGCTGCTTGAAGCGTTCCACCACGCGTCGCAGGTAGGCGAATTCCTCGAGGGAGGACTGGCGCGTGCGGCTCTTCTCCATCAACGGCGTAAGTACCTTCGGACTAAGCGGCTCCCCCTCGAAGAAACTGCTCGGGATCCGGTCCCACACCAGCGCGCGGGGGAGGTCGGCCTCGCCGATAGGCAGATAGTCCTCGATCGAGGGAAGCACGATGTCGGGAACGACGCCCTTGAGCTGCGTGGAGGCGCCGCTCGGCAGGTAGTATTTCTGGATCGTGAGCTTGGCCGCGCCGGTCTTGGGCGCGAGCGACAGCGCGCGGGAGACCTGTTTCATCTCGATCACTTGCTGGACGGATCCTTTGCCGTGCGTGGAGCTGTCACCGATGATGACCGCGCGACCATAATTCTGCAGTGCGCCGGCGACGATCTCCGAGGCGGAGGCGCTGAAGCGATCCACCAGCACCGCCAAGGGGCCGGTGTAGATGATCCGGCTGTCGCGGTCGCTATCGACCTGGATCTCGCCGTTGTAGTTCTTCACCTGGACGACGGGCCCGCGGTTGATGAACAGGCCGGCGAGCTCGATGGCCTCCGTGAGGAAGCCGCCGCCGTTGCGCCGGAGATCCAGCACGATGCCTTTCACGCCCTGCGCGGTCAGCTGACCCACCAGGCGGGCGACATCGCGCGAGGCGGTGGTCTTCTCGCCGTCCGTGTCGCCTTCGTCGGCCGGGCCGTAGAAGGCGGGCAGCGTGATGACGCCAAAGGGCTGGATGGTTCCGTCGGCGTCGGGCAGGTCGAAGACCGCGCCGCGCGCGCGGGCCGAGTTGAGCTTCACCTTGTCGCGGGCGATTGTGATCTGTTTCCGGACCGAGCTGTCCGCGGCGTCGGCGGGTTGCACGGTGAGCACGACCTCGGTGCCCTTCTTGCCGCGGATCTTCTCGACGATCTTGCGGATCTTCATCCCGTAGACCTCGACCGCTTCGCCGCCCTTGTCCGCGACCGCGATGATCTTGTCGTTGGGTTTGAGCTCGCGCCCGAGATCGGCGGGGCCGCCGGGGATGATCTCTTTCACGACGCACACATCGTCCTCGACCCCGAGGAGCGCGCCGATCCCCACGAGCTGGAGCTTCATCTGGATGCCGAAGTCCTCGTAGGTGGCGGCGGAGAAATACGTGGAGTGCGGATCGTAGAGGCGTGCGATGCACGAGAGGAACATCTCCGCCACCTCGTTGCCCTCGATCTCGCCGAGGTTCTTCAGCATCCGTTCGTAGCGCTTGCGTACCTGCGCGCGGGCATCCTCCGGGTTTTTTTTCGCGAGGATCTCCTGCACCACCTCGAACTTCAGGCGGCGCCGCCAAAGGTCGTCGGCGGCCGCGGGGTCGGCGGGCCAGGGCGCCTTCTCGCGCTGCCGGTCGATGCCGTAGGTCTCCCTTGCGGTGAGGTCCAGATCCCGTTCGAGCTCGGTCAGGATCCAGGCGATCCGCGCGCGAGTCCGCTCCTCATACAAGAGGAAGATCTCGTACGCCGCGTTGATGTTACCGAGGAAGGCGGCGTTGTAGAAGACGCTCTTGCCAAACTCGTCCTCGAAGCGCTTGCGGTCGCCGGCGAGGAAGAAGAGCCGCTGGCCGTCGAGGTCCCCCATGAAGTCCGGGATCACCTGGGCGAAGTCGGCGTTGTTCACCGCGTCGCGGTTGTAGTGCAACTCGGCGAGCAGCTTGATAAGCGCGTTGGCCTCGGCCGCGAGCGTCGGCGAATTGGAGAACTTGCGGCGATCGGTCGCCCCCCAGGTGGTGGCGGCCAGAAGAAACAGCAGGAGCGTCGTCGTGAGGCGGCCGGACGGTGAACGGAAGGTCATGCGGGAGTGGGACAAAGGTTCGGGCGGGAGGTTGCGCGGGCCGGGAGCGTCCTCACCGGCGGTCGAGAAGATGCTTGGCCTCGTCGAGGATGCGGCGCTCATCCGGAGTCAGCGCACCCAACCCCCGTGCGCTGATCTTGTCCAGCACGCGGTCCACTTCGGCCCGCAGTTCCGCGGAGGAGCGCGGAGAGGAGACCTCAGGCGGGGCTTCCTGCGGCGGGAGCGCCGAGGTTTCCTCTTCTCCGATTTCCCCGCGGACCGCGAGACGCCGGCCGGCGATCCAGCCGGCGGCCATTCCCCCCAGATGGGAGGCCGCCGCGTAATCAAACGGCAGCGGGCGGGCGACCAGGTCGTTGAGGACGAACGCAAGCACCTCCACCGCGAACAGCGCCCACACCAGCTGACGGAGGCGGAACGATACCGGAGTAAGGAACAGGAGCAGGAACCGGAACTCACGGTCGGGCGAAAGACGGGCGGCAAGGACCAGCAGCGCGTAGACCCCCGCGGTCGCACCGATCAGGCCGGTGGGGCGCGCCCAGTTGATGGCCGTCCACCAGACGGCGCCGGCCAACAGCCCGAGCCCGAAGACCGCGAGCATCATGCGTGGTTTGAGGCGGCCGAGCAGATCGCGTCCGAGCAGCAGGACGCCGGCGATCACCAGTCCGACGTGGAAGAGATTCGAGGTGCTGTGCGGCAGCCAGAAGGTGAGGGGAGTCCACCAGCGGCCCTGCCGCAAAGCCTCGCCGGAAAGCGCCATGCCCTCGGCGAGCCCGCCGCCTGCGCCCCCGGAGGCCAGCTCCAGGGAGAACTGGATCACGAATACTCCGGCGAGCGCGCAAACCAGCCAGACGGCCGGCGCGGTGGTTTCCCGCTCGTAGTCACCGCGCAACCTGGACGGTCCGGAGCTCATTCGGGGGAAACGTTGAACCAGCGCGTCCCGAACTCAAGCCGGCCCTCCCGAGGTCCCCCGTTCAGGACGCGGGCTTCACGAGGAGCAGGAGATCCTTCGACTCGACGGTGTCCCCCAGCGCGACGTGCAGCTCGGCCACCACGCCGTCGACCGGCGCGTAAACGGTGTTCTGCATCTTCATCGCCTCCATCATGAGGAGCTTGTCTCCCTTCGCGACCTTCGTGCCCACCGAGACGGAAAGCTGGGCGATGAGTCCGGGAATCGGGGCCGCGACCTGCCGCGGGTCCGCAAGGTCTGCCTTGGGGCGGGCCTTGGACTTAGGGGAGATGGACTTGTCGACGATGTAGGTCTCGCGGGCGATGCCGTTCAGCTCGTAGCTGATGGCACGGCGGCCGTCCTTGTCGGGCTGTCCGACCGAGATGAGGCGGATGATGAGCACCTTGCCTTCCTCGATGCTCACGGAGATCTCCTCGCCCGGTTTTAGGCCGTAGAAGAAAGCGGGCGTCGGAAGCACGGAGACGTCGCCGTAAGCGGCGGCATGCTTGGCGAAGTCGGCGAACACCTGCGGGTACATCAGGTGCGAGTAGACGTCATCGTCCGTTGCGGGCCGGCGAAGTTTGTCGGCGAGCTCGCCGCGGACCGTGTCGAGGTCCAGCGCAGCCGCGCCGGTGTCGCGCCTCTTCTTACCCGAGGCCTGGTATTTGGCGCGCGCCTCGCGGTGGCGTTTTTCCCCGAGCACGACGATGGAGACGCGTTCCGGCCACCCGCCCTCGGGCCAGCCGAGGCCGCCCTGCATCATGTCGATGACGCTCTCGGGGAAAGGGACCGCACCGGGCTCGAGATTGACGACGTCGGCCGGGCGGATGCCGCGGCTGAACAGGAAGAGCGCCATGTCGCCCACGACCTTGGAGCTGGGCGTCACCTTCACGATGTCGCCGAGGAGCTGGTTAACCTCGGCGTAGGTGCGCGCGATCTCGGGCCAGCGGTGGGCGACACCCATGGAGGCGGCCTGTTCCTTGAGATTGGTGTACTGGCCGCCCGGCATCTCGTGCAGGTAGACCTCGGCCGAGCCGCTGCGCGGCGCGGTGTCAAAGGGCCGGTAGTAGTCGCGGACGACCTCCCAGTAGTCGGAGAACTCGTTGAGCGCCTGCAGGTCGAGCTGCGTGTCGCGAGGCGTGTTGCGCAGCGCGGCGACGATGGAGTTCAGGTTAGGCTGCGAGGTGCTGCCGCTCATGGCGGCGAGTGCCAGATCGACGACGTCGACGCCGGCGTCGGCCGCGCGCAGCACGCTGGCGGCGGCGATGCCGCTGGTGTCGTGCGTGTGGAAATGGATGGGCAGGTCCACCGCTTCCTTGAGCGCCTTGACCAGCTTCTGCGCGGCGTAGGGCCGGCAGAGACCGGCCATGTCCTTGATGGCGAGGACGTGCGCGCCCATCTTTTCGAGTTCGCGCGCGAGGCGGACGTAGTACTTCAGGGAGAACTTGTCGCGGCGGTCGTCCAGAATATCGCCGGTGTAGCAGACCGCGGCCTCGCAGACCGCGTGAGTCTCGTTCACCGCCTCCATCGCGACCCGCAGATTGGGCAGGTAATTGAGCGAGTCGAAGACGCGGAAGATGTCCATGCCGCTGGCCGCGGAGTGCTTCACGAAGCCGGCGACGACGTTGTCGGGGTAGTTGGTGTAGCCGACGGCGTTGGCGCCGCGGAACAGCATCTGGAAGCAGATGTTGGGCACGCGGGCGCGCAGCTGGCGGAGGCGCTCCCACGGATCCTCGTTCAGGAAGCGCATCGCGGTGTCGAACGTGGCTCCGCCCCACATCTCGAGCGAGTAGAGGTTCGGGGCGCGCCGGGCGAGGGCGCCGGCGACCGCGAGCATGTCGAAGCCGCGCACGCGCGTGGCCATGAGCGACTGGTGGGCGTCGCGCCAGGTGGTGTCGGTGACGAGCAGTCGTTTCTGGCGCGCCGTCCAGCGCGCGAAGTCGCGGGCGCCGAGCTCGAGGAGCAACTGGCGCGTGCCGGGCACCGGCGCGGTGAGCAGGTCGGCCGCGGGAGCGGTCGCGGCGGGCAGCGGTTTGTCGGGCCGGTAGCCCTTCGCGTGCGGGTTGCCGTTGACGATGACGTTCCCGAGGAAGGTGAGCAGTTTGGTGGCGCGGTCGCGGCGGGGCTTGAAGGCGAACAGCTCCGGGGTGGTGTCAATGAGCGTCGTGGTGGCCTGGCCCGAGCGGAACTGCGCATGGGCGATGACGTTCTCGAGGAACGGGATGTTGGTCTTCACCCCGCGGATGCGGAACTCGCTCAGCGTACGCAGCGCGCGGCGCAGGGCGATATCGTAGGTCTGCCCGCTGGTGATGCTCTTCACGAGCATCGAGTCATAGAAGGGGGTGATGACGGCGCCCGCGTAGCCCATGCCGCCGTCGAGCCGCACGCCGAACCCGCCGGGCGAGCGGTAGGCGATGATCCGGCCGTAATCGGGCATGAACTTGTTCTCGGGATCCTCGGTCGTGATCCGGCACTGGATGGCGTAGCCGTTGCGCGGGATGTCGGCCTGGCGCGGCATGCCGACCTCGTCGGAGTGCAGCGAGTGCCCCTGCGCGATCAGGATCTGGGCGCGCACGAGGTCGAGGCCGGTGATGACTTCCGTGACCGTGTGCTCCACCTGGATACGCGGGTTCATCTCGATGAAGAACCACTCGTGGCGGTCGAGATCGTAGAGGAATTCCACCGTGCCGGCGTTGTCGTAGCGGATCTCGCGGGCCATGCGGGCCGCGGCGTCGCAGAGCTCGTTGACGACCTTCTCCGGCAGGCCGAACGAGGGCGCCACCTCGACGACCTTCTGGTGGCGTCGCTGCACGGAGCAGTCGCGCTCGTGGAGATGGATGACGTTGCCGTGCTGGTCGCCGAGCACCTGCACCTCGATGTGCTTGGCGCGCGGGATATATTTCTCGAGAAACACGGCGGGGTTGCCGAAAGCGCGACCGGCCTCGGCCTGGGCCTCGTCCAGCAGGTTGGCCAGGTCGCCGGCGCGGTGGACGACGCGCATGCCGCGGCCTCCGCCGCCGAAGGCGGCCTTGATGATCAGGGGGAAGCCGATCGCCTTTGCGGTGCGCAGGGCCTCGTCGCGATCGGTGAGGGGGTTCTCCGTGCCGGGCAGGGTCGGGACGTTGATGCGCTGCGCGAGCGCGCGTGCCGCGGTCTTGTCGCCCATCATGTCGAGCAGTTCAGGCCGGGGTCCGACGAACGTGATGCCGGCTCGGGCGCAGGCGCGGGCGAACTCGGCGTTTTCCGAGAGGAAGCCGTAGCCCGGATGGATGGCGTCGACGCCCTTTTCCTTCCCCACCGCGATGATGCTGTCGATGTCGAGGTAAGCCGCGACGGGCCCCTTGCCCAGGCCCACCTGGTAGGCCTCGTCGGCCTTGTAGCGGTGAATGCATAACCGGTCCTCCTGGGCGAAGACGGCGACGGTGCGGAGGTTGAGCTCGGTTCCCGCGCGGAAAATGCGAACCGCGATCTCGCTGCGGTTCGCGGCCATCAGTTTCCGGAAGGTTCGGATGGCGGGGGCGGGAGAGGAGGCCGGGGAGGTCGTCTTGTTGGGCATCGCGTCTTTAAAATGGGCGGAGGATGAAAGCGGGGGAACGGGTCGGAGGGGAAGGCGCAAGTTTTGGAATCCCGGCACGCTTATCTTGTGCCGTTTCCCAGCCCCGCCCCGCCGCCGGCGCCGGTTCCGACTGTCAGGTTTGCCGACGGTTTCAACGGGCAGGGGTTTAGGTCCGATTGTTGCCTCGGTCCCCGGCCTGTTCCTCATCCCAACCCCATGACTCATCGTCGCGCCCTGATCTTTGGTCTGTTGCTGGTTTTCAGCGGTCTCTCGTCCGCGCGTGCGCAAACGGCCCCGGTTCCCGCGCCCACCCCGGCGCAGCTCCTCCGCTACGACCGTAATGGCAACGGCCGCCTTGATCCCGAGGAGTTCGCGGCCTGGCAGGCGGACGAGGCTCGTGCGGCGAGGACGCCGGTCGCCAGCCCCGCGGCCGGTGAGGTCGTGGAGTTGTCGCCCTTCCAGGTTTCAGCCGCGGCTGACCGCGGCTATCTTGCGGCCAACACCCTTTCCGGCACGCGTCTCAACTCGAAGATCGAGGACCTCGGCGCCTCCATCACCGTCGTCACCAAGCAGCAACTGCTCGACACCGCGGCGGTCGATCTGAACGACATCTTCCTCTACGAGGCCAACACCGAGGGCACTGGCACCTTCACCTCGTTCACCGTCGACCGGAACGGTGGCGTGAACGACAGCATCCAAGCCAGCCCTCAAACCGCCAACCGCATCCGTGGCATCGACTCCGCCAACATGGCGGTGGGCAACTTCGCCAGCACCAGCGCCATCCCGGTCGACACGTATAACATAGACGCGGTCGAGATCAGCCGCGGTCCGAACTCCAATATCTTCGGCCTCGGCAACACGTCCGGCACGGTGAACCTCATCCGCTCGCAAGCCAACCTCACGCGGGCTTTCGCCTCCGCGTCGGTGCGCGCCGACAGCTACGGCGGCCACCGCACGACGTTCGACGTCAATCGCCCGCTTGTCGGCAAGATCCTCGCCGCCCGCGTCTCCGGCGCCTACGAGTCGAAGGGTTATGAGCGGAAGCCGTCCGCCGACATCAGCCGCCGCGGCCAGCTCTCCGTGACCTACCGGCCGCTGCCCAACACCACGGTCCGCGCGAGCTACGAGTCATACCACAATTACGCGCGCCGCCCCAACTCCGTGACGCCGCGGGACGCCGTTTCCTACTGGAAGGCGGTCGGCAGCCCCACCTGGGATCCCGTCACGCAGATCGCCACGTACGCGAACGGCGCGAAGTTCGGTCCCTATCCGCAGTCACTCGACGCCAGCCTGCCCATCGGGTTGTTCGCGCAGGGCACCGGCTTTTACAACCGCCCGAGCATCTACGTGGACAACGGCGGCGTGCAGTTCTGGAGCGTGAACCGCACGGGCACCGTGCCTACCACCGGTGTGTTCGCCGGGGTGCCGACGCCGGACAACCCTAACACCAACCTTCGTTTCCTTGAGAGCGGCACGGACCTCCAGCGCCTGCGCGGCTCGCTCTACCCCCTCTACGTGATGGCGAGCATCACCGACCGCTCCCTGTACGACTGGACTTCGGTCAATTTCGTGGCGCCCAACTTCAATCACGACAAGGCCGACATCTACCAGGTGGAGGCGGAGCATTTCCTGATCCAGACCCCGGTCCATCTCCTCGCGGTGCGCGGGGGCTGGTTCCGCGAGGACTACGATAACTACAGCCGGAACTTCATCGGTGGCACGAACTCCGTGCTCTACGTCGATCCCAACGAGCGGTTGCTCGACGGGAGGGTTAACCCGTACTTCAAGCGTCCCTACGTGGCGGCCTCCGAGCCCACCATGTCCCGCCGGCCCTCCGTGAACGACACCCAGGCCGGCGATCTCGCCTACCAGTTCACGCCTTCCAAACTTTCCCGCTGGCTCGCATGGGTCGGACCCCAGCGCTTCGCGGCGCACGGCGAGACGCGCCGCATCGACACCGCCGTCCTCCGCTACCGCGACGCGGTGCTCTCCGACCACAGCTGGATTAACCTGCAG
>Ga0209770_10001543_pt1 | contig 11858 bp, 25 predicted proteins | sample LauGreSu1BDMLBDD_2_FD_187572 | JGI IMG/M metagenome (GOLD analysis project Ga0209770, IMG submission 187572) | Freshwater lake microbial communities from Lake Michigan, USA - Su13.BD.MLB.DD (SPAdes) (version 2) | ecosystem: Environmental > Aquatic > Freshwater > Lake | place: Lake Michigan, USA...
ACTCCTTGTTAAGCGAGTTAGTATGAGCACCCCATTAGGCGGTGCTGGCTGTCGGGTACGCAGTACATGATCCCGACAGATTCTATATAGGCGCTAGGCCTAAAATCGTCAACTATTTCTGAGTAGCTTTTTTCTCAGCTTCTTGATCGGCCTTCTGTAGCTTCTCGATCAGCTCTCTTAAAGATGTGTGAGTCACGTATCCTCTCTCTAAGAGGAATTCAGCTCGTGCCACGTAATCATAGTATTCTTTTTCCATCTCAGGATCCTTGGCAAGATATATAGTAGTGTCTGTCGCGGTACGCCAATACCCACAGACTCTAGTCCTAGCAAGAGGAGCCCAGCATGACTATATATGACCCTATCGCCGAATGTCTCGGCCTATCTCCCATCGAATTTACACACTTCACGCCAAAACTAGAGCCAGTTTCCTGCGTCGGTAGAGCCAATCCATTTTATGGAATGAAGCACACACCAGAAGCTAAAGAAGCCATGCGTCGTAAGAAGCTTGGTAAGAATCTGACTGCTCATCATAAAGAAGCCTTATCTGCCAGTTTGAAAGGCAGGAAGGCACATCCAAATACTGTTGCTGCTATAGTCCTCAGAAATAAAAAGAACCCACCTCATCTAGGGTTTAAGCATTCTGAAGAAGCCAAAGACAAGATCAGACAAGCCCACCTCGGGAAACTCAAGTCAGATGATGTTCGCCAAAAAATCAGCGAAGCTAAAAAGGGAACTAAGATGTCTGATGAGGCTAGGAAGAAGATAGCAGATGGTCACAGAGGATTGAAGCAGAGTCCTGAGACCATCGCTAAGAGAGTTGCTACTTTAAAAGCACGTCGGGCTAGAGAGAAAGCTTCTTGTCTTGACGCCGGCGATCATAGTCATTAAGCTTATCAAGATAACCTTGATTTCGTAATTCTTTAAAAACGAGGTTGTCCGGTCCAAATTCGCCCTTATCTGCTATAGAAGCCGATCTCATGGTCCTGATCCTGGTCTTCAACGCTTCTACGGCCGAGTGACCCATCTTGTGCTTGATGATGTCATCGATCAGGTCCATGTAGTACTGAACCTTTTGCTTCAGGAGCGGATCAGTCCTGAAGTTCATGTTAGCCTGCCATGCCGGCTCTTGGACCCAGCCATCGTGTAAGAGTGAGTACACGCCTTGTCCTTTGGGGAACTTAGACTGGTTATCCTGTGCGTATGGCTCGAGTGGATAGCCGGCGATCTTCACATTATGAGTGATAGTCCATAGCTGCTTCTTGGCTTGCATGAAGTCATCTAGGCGAGGTCCGAAGACTTTACCTAGCTTCTTCATGTCGACCATGAGATGAACATCAAGATCAGAAGCAGAAGTATAGTTATAGTTAGCATTACCACCTGTCAGTATGATGTCTGTGACGGCATCTCTAGGAATGCCAGCGAAAGTCATCCAAGTCTTACCGAACTGGATGAGCTTCATCCTCAGGTCAGGTCTGATCTTATTGTTACTTTGCCACACTTTGGGGTTTAGTTTGGTGTGGTACTGTAGCTTGACTTGAAAGTCTTCTTGCATGGCGTCCCTCTTTGGGGATATTTATGCAAACGGGATATACCCATCTTCTCCCCAGAGAGCCTCTAGAAACGGGAACTCTTTCATCAAGATGGCCTTGCAGGCCTCGGCAATCTCGCGATGCTCTTTCTGAGTACCGTTTCCTGTACGTAGATCGACGTAGTGGATCCATGAACGGAGTGTTCCTGACATATACATCCGTGACATAGTGAGACCTTCAGGAAGAACAGAACGAGCAACTTCCTTGGCGATACCATTTTCAAGTGCCCATTCATAAGCATTTTGGGCATCTCGCATCAAATCATTTTGAACGGTAATCCAATCGAATGCCAGTCCTAAATTATCAGTCTCAATGCTATTCTGACGGTTCTTCTGATCCTGCAGGCGAGCCTCTCGTGGCTTTGACATCTCGGTCACGGCTGCATACCGCTGGCTGAACTCTTGGAAAGAGAACGAGCGATGACGGAGAATCTGCCTGGCGATGTCTCGAGTCGTCTCGATCTCCATGACCACGTTCACCATCTCGAACGGAGACCAATGCCGATTCTTGACCATGTAAGACAAGAGCTTCTTCGTGTCAGGATTATTTTGATTAGTCGATGAGACGCGGGCACAGTATGCAATCAAGCCTTCGGCCGACATGTTCAAATCATCTTCTACCTTCAGAGTCGGCTTAGTGACTCCGATCAACTTCACACTATTCATATTAATATCCACATACAGTGTGAGGGGTGCGCTGCCAACCGCCGAAGCCGTCAGGTTCCATCGTCCATACGGTGCCGCATTGCTCTACCACCTGCCCAGGTACGACGTAGGCGGGTGGAACATACACGGGTGGAGCTTCATAGCCGTTGCCCATGTTTCCGAGAACGAATCCTCCGATGAATCCACCGACTGCAGCCCACGCTTCATTGTTGTTATTGTTCTTGTACTTATAGTTGTAATTATAGTTGTAGTTGTACGTCTCTGTGTACTGCTGGTTGTGTTGCCAGTTCTCGAACTGGTTGTTCTTGTTCTTCTTGCCGGCGAGAGCAGGCGAGCAGAACACAGCCAGCGCAGCGGCGACTACTAGGATCTTCTTCATGAATTGATCTCTACGTATACGGGTTGATAGTCTTGATACCAAGAATGCTCTGCGGGATAGCCACGCGGGTTGCAGATCACTCTAGTCTCTCCGAGCATATAGTCGCAAGGATCATGAGTGTGTCCATGAACGATCAGTTTCGGAGGCTTCTTCATATCTAGGATTTTGTAAGCCAGCTCCGTGGCAAAGAAATCATTGGAGTTAGAATCCTTGAACCTCTCGTTAACAGACTGGTAAGAAGGAAGATGATGCACTACCCAGATGTCTGCTTCTGCATTAAACAGAAAATCACGGTGCGTGGTGTGAGCCTGCGCGTAGCGATCGTAATTCATGCCAGCGATATTGCGAGAGTCCATCATGTACTCTTTGAAATCCCACCAACGAACCGGTGAGATGTCTGTCCACAGAGTGGCCCCAGCGACTTTAAGTCCTGCTTCCTCGATGACAAAAGACTCTACGTCCATATCAGCGTCTCTGAACGAACCACCGTAGTAGTCGTGGTTGCCCATGACTTCGAAGTACATCATGGGATTGAACAGACTCCGGAAGTAGTCGCGAAAAAGCTTATTAGGATGGGTGTCACCAGCATTGAGATAGAACACGTCTTTCTCAGGCTCGAAGAGCCAAGGCTGAAACTCCATGTGCAGATCTGAGATGATGCCAAACTTCATTAGAACAACCACGAGATGATGATGCCGATACCGATGCCGATAATGACTGGCACAGTGAAGACTAGAGTCGCCATCGCAGCTATGAAAAAGCCTGTAAGATTTGGACCAGTAGGTTTATTGAACATGTTACACTTTCTTTCCGATATAGCGAGGGTCAGCGCCGTCAGTCACGTATTGGACTGCGCCCTTCGAATAAGCAGGAGCCAGTCGAGTCTTCTTGCGCTCGATCTCCTTGATCGTGGCAGCGGACTCTTCCTTGTCCTTCTTCCACTTGTAGTCTTCTACAGACTTCTTGAAGCCACCACCACCGGGGATGGATTCGGAGGTCACGCGCCGGTACTCGTACTTCGGCAACTCAGCGGTCCTCTCGATCTTCATCCCCGGCGTGTATCCCATAGACGCGAGGTACTTCATGTGCTCCTCGCGTGAGCGTAGCTGCCTGATAGAAGGCTTGCGCTTCTGAGAACGGGTATTCGTGTAGATGATAGCCATCAGCCGGCCACCGGCGTGTAGATGCGACGCTCGGCCACGTAGATGTCGAAGCGCTGAGAGTGCTCAGGGCGAATGTCCTGCGAAGTCCACGTGTGGAGCTTGCCACCGTAACGATAGAGCTCAGCGTTCGGGTTATTCTTACCGAGACGACCGCGGACTCGGATATAAGCACGCTTCGTGACGCGCTGCTTGCCAGACCAAGAATAAGTCACGTACTCGGGCGATTCGAGTTCGAGAACACGCCGCTTAGCATTGTGCATCTTGATGTGAGACTTGACAGCTTCGATGATGGTAGCGAGCTGAGCATCGTCGGCGTCTACCGTGCAAACATAAGAAGAAGAGCGCTTGGTCATCAGAATCTCCATTGGCTTACTTTCTCTTTATACCCTGGGTACCAATAAATGTACACCGTTATTTTCACCTCTTACTAAAAGGACTATTGGGGAAATACTTAGGAAACATTTTCTGCAACAATCCTTGGACCCGCAGCGCATTACCGGCCACAAAATAATTCGGTCCAAACAACGATAAATGGACACACCACCCATAAACCATCATAACCAGATTTTTCATATGTTTCTCCATTGCTACTTTCTCTTTATACCCTGGGTGCCAATAAATGTACACAGCTATATGAGAAGAAAAAGCTAATCTTTTCAACCACTTAGAAAATAAAAAAGCTAATGAAATCAATGCTTTAGGAGAAAGGCAAACCTGTAACAGTTCCAGCTATCATCCTCTTGATCCCTTTCGAGGTAGGATCCTGCTTAGAGAGGACGAAGCTGGGGAATAAGAGCAGCTGACCGACTTCAGTAGGGATCTGACGAGGATGCGGATCCATGACAGAGAAGCTGCCGCCTTCGTAGTCGTCATTAAGTGGAATGTAGATCGTGAGCTTGTTAGTCTCTCGACTCGGTTCCATCATATCCATAGTCCAGTCGAGGAATCCGCGATCTCCAATTTCGATGTAGTAGAGGCCGGAGATGCCATGAAGTTTGAAGCCATAATTATTCACGTTCGCGTCGAGTATGACACCAGTGATCGGCTCGTATACCTTTATCCATGCTACCGGATCCATGTCGATGGCTTCGAAGTTAAACCTGTTGCTGGTGTGCCTGCGCATGTTAGGGTCACCCCTATAGTTCTCGATGATACTCTTACAGGTCTCTTGCGACAACACGTTCGCTTGAGTCAGTAGCTTCATCTTCTTGTCAGGCAGCAACTTCCATGTCATGAAAACTTTCCATCCATCTTTTCTTGGTTCGTAACGATGAGTTTAGTCTCATCGTAGTTCAATAAAAAGACGGGCGTTAGACCTGCCCGTCTGTATTCCTCGGCGATGCTTAATGCTACCTCGTAGCAATTATCAGGAGGCAGGAGTATCGCTGCCTTCCTTATCAGGTCCTCGTTCGCTACTTCCATGTTCTCGTAGGTACTCATCGTAGAATCCCTCCATGAACTGTTTGTATAGATCAGGCCACTTGTACATGCACTGAGCGCTTAGTCTGCCCATCTCCTTCGCGTTCTCGAAGAAGAAGCGCTTGAACGTGTCCTCACTATATTTATAACTGAACATCGTCGTCCTCTATCTTCTGCTGAGCCTTTCGCTCTTGCATGGTCAACTTCTCTTCTCCGCTATGAAGACCGGAGTGCCTAGGATTACAGCACATATGACAGGAACAAGGATGCCTGTTCTCTGCCATTTGCTTGATGTGCTTCTGTCTCTCTTCTTCTGAACCGAGGTAGTGCTTCGACTTGAGCCAGAAGAAGTCTTTAACTCTGTTAATCATCCGTTGATGGTGGTGGCGACGTTCTGCTCTCGTCTTCATTCGTCCTCCAGATCAGTCCCATAGCCCCTGATAGTACTTACCAAAGAGCTTTAGACCATTGCTGATTCGAGCTTGATACTTCTTCTGTAGATCGTGATCGAACTTACCAATCTTACGTGCTTCTTCTTCTGTCAACATGTCATGCCATTCGCCAGTCTCAGAGTCTTTCCAACGAACGCGCTCGACTTCTTCGCCTTCCTCATAAGGAACGTAGTAGTTGCTGCGGCCATCGTCTTCGGCGTTGACCTGTTCGAAAGCCCAGATCATCTCATCTAACACCCATTCCCAACGAACATGAACGTCGGCGTGAAAATCTTCCTCTTCTCCCATGTCGAGAGCACGGACGTTGCGACGGACAGAGTCAGAGCTCTTCTTAGTCTTCTTCTTGACTAGATGAGGAACGTCTTCGTCGTCCACCCACTGAGAACCGTGCTTGGTAGCCTTTAGCTGCTTGAGCATCGGCAAGATGATCATGCCGAGGGTGTGATCCATGCCCCACGTATCAGACGGATCGATACGAATCTTGATCTTGCGAGTACGGCGCTTGGCGATCTGATTGATGGTGACATTGAGAACGCTCTGCCAGGCATCGGCGACGCGCTCGACGAGACGATCTACCCAGTCGTACTCTTCTTCTTTGACTTCCCAGCCCCAGTCTTTGCCGTGACGACGAGCGTGAATGTCTTCTGCCCACCTGCGAGTGGACCACCACGTATTGGGATACTTTCCGATGTAGACTTTCACTTCTTTTTGCCTTTTTTATCGATATATTCTTTGAACTCTTCGGCGATCTTATGATGGCCAACGTCGTTGACCTGATAGATCCACTCGCCGGTCTTCTTGACCATGATGCCATTTTCGTTGACGTTCTTCCAATAGCCAATAACAGTGTACGGCATGCACTCTAAATTATTTCTAGTATGCATACGCTCGACGGAAAACACGTCCACGTTATCCCAATCGATGATGACTGGTGCTGAGCGAGCGTCCGCAGCGTAAGCTTTTCGTGTAGACTCGAGCTCAGACCGAGCCCACTTTAAGTCGACCGTGAGATCATCTACCTTACGCTTCAAGGCATAGATCTCGTCATTCTTCATCTTCAAAATCTGCTTACCGCAAAACATGAATTAGCTCCTCACGCATATGGGTTCTCTTCGTCTTCGGCTTCTTCTTCTATCTCTTCTAACATCTCGTCTACGGCAGAGCGAAACTCTTTCTCGTAGTCGATACCAGCATTTTCGAACTCATCGATCATATCAGACGAGAAGTAACCCTTGACTCCGCGATGGTCGATCATCCTCGGCTCAGGAGTTTTCTTGACGAAGAGAGACTTGATCCAGTTAAGCATCGCCGTGTTCTTGTACAATCTTCTCTGCTGCCTCGACGAGAGCTGCGTGCAGGCCTCGCTTAGCGAAGAGCTTGAGAGTCTCGTAGTCCATGTCAGTGAGCACGATCGCCGAGCCATCAGGCAAGTCCTCGATGCTCACCACGGAGATGCCACCCTCGAGCTTTGGCTGTGACTCTTCATTGTCGTCGATGATGTCGTACGTCTTCTCGAAGATCGCTTCATTGATGGCGTAGAGCTCGTCGTTCACTCCTCGAACCAGGACGTCTCCTTCCTTGGCAGTCATGATGCCCTCCATCGTCTTGATGCGAAGGATCATATCATGTCCGTCGCTAGCCAGGCCGATAGTCTTGTCTTCCTTGGCGGCTTTCCACACCCAGTCAGGAACATTGCCCTGATACTGCATCTCGAGAGTGTCGATCTTCCAGGCGTCTACGATGATGGGCTTCTTACGAATCTTCATACTACTTCACTCACCTTAATTCCGGTTTGATTGACGTCGTAGTGTTCGTGATACCACTTAGCTTTGGCTTCCCAGATCGCGTCATCACGCTTCTTGCTCCAGACTTCGTAGGTCTTGGCATGCTCGTGCAATTCGACAGTCATGTAAGGACTAACTCGAATCTTAAAATGCTTCTTACCCTTGTTAGCCGCGCAGTGGCTCTTGAGCGCCCCGATCGGCCCGGTCTGCCACATCTTCTCCATCTCAGGCTTGGTTAGCATAGAATGCCTCCTCTCTGGCGATGTCGAGCTCGATTCGATTAATCTCGACCAGTATGGCGTTCAGTTCTTCGCGCACGGCGAGGATACGCCGCCTGTAATGAGCGCGATACTGAGGATCTAGATTGGGATCAGCAGCCATTGCCTGCCACTGGTAGATGCGAGCCATGACTTCGTAATCGACTGGCTCGAGAAGGGCTTGTTCATCCTGTATCACGGGATCATCCTATAAAATTGGAGCGGGCGACGCGATTCGAACGCGCGACATCAGACTTGGAAGGACTGCGCTCTACCCCTGAGCTACGCCCGCATTATGTTTATTTATACCATAGAGAGCAGCGTGAGTACACTACTTTTTTATGAGATCCTGCAGTAGAGTGTTTGCATTGTCTCGACCGATCGCATTCTCCATGATCTCATGGCCGGTAGTAATCATGAGACTCGCGAGCATCATGATCTCTTCTACGCTCTTGCAAGACTCGATAGATTCTGTGATAGGCTTGATGAGCCGAGTCATTGTCTCTTGGACTTGCTCAGTAGTAAGTTCTGTCATGTAGATTCTCCAAAGTTAAAGTTAGGCCAGTCTTGATTATCTAGGACAATCACCATGCCAGGATATTGCTCGATCATCTGTGAATAGATGTCAGACGTGGCCAGTGCTAACCCGTAGCGACCCTTCGGGCAGCGATAGGTCGAGTCTGAGTGGCCGTGGAATACGAAAGCTTCACCGTCATCCTCTGCCTTAGTGATGCCGCTGTTCAGCCGCCAAGACGAGCCATGCAGGTAGGAACCAGACCAACCAGCCAAGACCTTGTAGTAGATCTTATCCTTCCACGTCATTTTGACGATGGCCCAAGAATCAGGATTATATTCGGACATCTTATTTTCCAATCACGTGCCACACGAGACCGTGCGGCGTTACTACTGTGCCAATAAATCGCTCGTCTTCGAACTCATAACCAGTAGGAATGACGCGACACTCGAGTTTGCGGTTATACTTACCGACGTTGACCACAGACCACACGAATATGTCGCTGTCTTGCATGTCTACCTTGACAGGAAAACCTTCGACTTCCGTTATCTGACCGATGAGCATCGGCCCGAACTTATAAATGACCTTCATCTTATCCCCTATAATCGATGATGGTGCCAGAGCGCGGGTCGCGAGCGCGACAGCGAGTCTTGTAGGTACGCTGAGCCTCGTCCAACCGCATCTTGACGGCTACGTCGTTAGAACCCTCGACGTTGAGGATCGTGTGCCAAATGCCGCCGTTCATCTGAATCTGGATCTGTACCATCTGCATCTCTCCAATTATAAGCAATCATACCATGCCTCGCATAATATGTACATGCTTATTCGAAGGGTAGCTCTACCATGAATTGCCAGAGCGTGGTCTTATCTTCTTGATAGATCTCGCCGTGGATCTTGGCGCCGATCTTGTCTCTGTACGTCTTAGCAAGAGCCACCGCCCCTGCCTTGGTGAAGGCAGAGACGGTGTAGAGTTGCTTGGCCTTCTTGGCCATCAAGCGGCCTCGGCGAACTGGACCGCGAGATCTAGCGCCTTGACCTTACGGCCGCGATTGAAGCCGAACCAGGCCGAGTTGAGGCGAGTGTCGTCCGACTTGCCCAGCTCGTGGTCGACCACGTAGGTCACCGCGTTGAAGGCCTGCCACCAAGAGCCGCGAGCGAACTCGGCGCCTGGCTGAGTCTCGAGGAAGCCGAGAGCCTGCGTACCCGGGCGGGACAGCTTAGCCTGACGCTTAGCGTCGTCGACCTTGTTGCCGGTCAGCGGGAACACGTCCTTGAAGTACTGGATCACGTTCTCAGGAGAAGCACGCTTGGAGCCAAGGTACTCGGCCAGCTCCTTATAGGTCTGCGACTTCTGCTTCGAGATGCCGACCATCTGCTTGACCTGCTCGACGTCGAACTTGCGACGATGGTTCAGGCGGACAGCCACGTTGGACTCGTCCTTGAGAGCCACGGTCAGCGTGTTGTTGCAGACGACGCGGATCTTGGTGTCGCGAGCCTCGAACGAAGAGCCGTACTGGTGAGGATTGGAGAGCAAGAAGTAGCTCTCGATCAGGTCACCACCGAAGACCTCGAACTTCTCCTTGGTCTTGGCCAGCACCCAGATGCGGCGACCGTTGTCGAGCGAGCCGGCGGTGTGCATCTCCATGCCACCGTTCTCCACCCACTCGCGATAGAACTCGAAGGCCTCGTGGTTCTGCACCTCGTTCCAGTCATTGGGCACGAGATCGAAGACGGTATTGTCAGTGCTGCGGACCAGAGCAGACCGCTCCATCTGGACCTTCTTGCCACCGATCGTGGCGTAGGTCGGGATCTTCTCGACAGTCCAGTCGAGGCCGGCGGCCTTCATCATGTCGTCGACCGAGATGTCGTTGGAGACGCGGACACCAAGACCGTGCCAGGGAGTCTCGCCGACGTAAGCCATCGACTTGTCGTGCTCAAGCATATGTGCCATTCTATAAATTCCTCAGTTGGTTGGTACTATCTGAATCTACTCGGTCTCGCATAATATGTACACAGTTATTTTCATGCGAGCAGGATATTTTCGAAGAAAGGGGCCGAAGCCCCTTCCCTTAGGCGTTCTTGACGCAGGTGACGCGAGCCACCTTCTTCCAATCAGCGTTGATCTTGCGGATCGCGCCGAGCTTGAGAGCCATGCGGAGGGACAGCTCGCGCATACGCTCGGCGTTCTCCTCGATGAACTCGACGACCTCGAGAGCCTGTTTGTCGTTAAGACCAGACTTCTTGAGGAGGCCGGCCTTGACCACCTGCTTGATGCGGATGATGTAGTCGCGCTTGGTCTTCATCGCGAGATCGATGTAGTGAGCACGAGACATCAGAGCCTGCAGGTGAGGAGCCAGCTTGTGGCCCTTAGCGATCATGGAGTCGAAGTCGTAGTTCGTGATGAACACGATGGTACCCTTGAACTCGAAGCCGCGGGGCAGCTTCTCGCCTGAGTCCTCGTCGATCATGGTGCCTTCGGTCAGCCAAGACACGCGACGCTTTTCGTTGGTGTCGCAGACTGCCTTGAGCAGGTTGAGAGCCACGTCGTCGAAGAAGATCGAGTCGGCATCGTCGAACACGATGACCTGACCTTCTTCGCGGAACTGGTAGAGAGCGCGATAGAGACCAGTGGCGCGGACGAAGCCCTTGATAATGGCGTGGTTGGACTCGGTCGGATCCCACTCAGCGAGCTTCTGCTCGACGGTGAAGGACTTACCGAGACCGGCCGGACCGGAGACGATGAGAGCGTTAGCTTCACCGTCGACAGCGGCACCGGTCATCATCTCGAGGATGTCGAAGCGCTCGGCCAGCTTGGCCTCGATCTCGGCATCGGTCTCAGTGGAGATGGCAGGCACTTCCTCGGCCATCACCTGGGCCTTCCCAGGGACGAAGCCGGCCGCACGGCCGAGGCGCTTGCGCTTGGAAGTCATACGATAACCGTTCTTAGGAACACCGCGAGGCATCAATTTCTCCTTGGTTGGTATTATCAGATCTTACTTCGTGTCGTAAAAATTGTCAACCAATCTTTTCGACAATGTAAGAATAATCTTTGTCGAGGGCGTACCACTTGCCTTCTTTGACAAGGCGAGCCTTGTTCGTGGAAGTCTTGTAGATCCAGCACTCCTTGGTGGCCGAGGAGAACCCAGGGATCTCATGGACCGTCCGGAAGACGGCCAGGGCGTAGGTGTTTTGTTCGTTCTTGATCATGATTCTTTATACCCCCGCTGCCTTTAATTGTACATGCCCTGGGAGCAAAAAAGCGCATAAAAAGCGAAAAAGATTGTCTAACAATATCAATGGCTTGCAGGCAGAAGAAAAAGCTAATCTTTTCAACGACTTGCCCAGGAAGCGCCCCGGAGCCCTCCGGACCTGTCCGGACGGGTATACCCTAGGCCGGCCGGTCTCCCTGCACGGAGGAGCGCATTAGGCAGCTTTTGGGCTGGTTTTCATGAAAAGTGCTCGGAAAAAGCTAACAAAATCAATGGCTTGCAAGCATAAAAAAAGGGCCTCCGGAGAGACCCTTTCCTTTATGGTGGCGGAGCGTACTGGAATCGAACCAGTTGGAACCTTTCGGAACCTACGGTTTAGCAAACCGCTGCATTACCAGCCTGCCCACGCTCCTTATGCTACTAGATC
>Ga0209770_10001544_pt1 | contig 11854 bp, 11 predicted proteins | sample LauGreSu1BDMLBDD_2_FD_187572 | JGI IMG/M metagenome (GOLD analysis project Ga0209770, IMG submission 187572) | Freshwater lake microbial communities from Lake Michigan, USA - Su13.BD.MLB.DD (SPAdes) (version 2) | ecosystem: Environmental > Aquatic > Freshwater > Lake | place: Lake Michigan, USA...
TAAGATTGATCAATTTACCCAATACGCTCTTGTTGCTGTGATGGAAGCGGTAGAAAATTCTCAACTTTTGGAGGCCTCTCCAAACTTAGATAGAATTGGTGTGGTTTGGGGTTCGGGTATAGGAGGGTTAAAAACCTTCCAAGATGAAGCCCAAGGTTTTTTCGAGGGTGATGGAACCCCCCGATTTAATCCGTTTTTCATCCCCAAAATGATTGCGGATATTGCGGCAGGCCACATTTCAATAAAATATGGTTTTCGTGGCCCCAATTACGTTACCGTTTCCGCTTGTGCCTCCTCGAACAATGCCCTCATCGATGCATTCAATTTAATTCGACTCGGAAAAGCAGACGCCATCGTGAGTGGAGGGTCTGAGGCAGCGGTGAATGAAATGGGAATGGGTGGTTTTAACGCTTTGAAGGCCTTATCAACGCGCAACGAGTCACCAGAGACCGCATCTCGACCTTTCGATCTAGACCGTGACGGTTTTGTATTAGGGGAAGGAGCCGGAGCTTTGATTCTTGAAGAATACGAGCACGCCAAGCGACGAGGTGCAACGATTTATGCAGAAATTGTCGGAGGAGGAATGTCAGGTGACGCATACCATATTACCGCGCCACACCCCGAAGGAATTGGTGCCAGAAACACCATGATTGCGGCATTGGAAGACGCGGAAATAACGGCCGATAGAATCGATTATATCAATGTTCATGGAACTTCCACCCCGCTAGGAGATGTTGCTGAAATTAAGGCGATTCAAGCGGTTTTTGGGGACCACGCCTATCAACTAAATATTAGTTCAACGAAGTCTATGACCGGACATTTGTTAGGTGCTGCAGGAGCCATTGAGGCTATAGCCTGCATTATGGCCGTTCGCAACGATACGGTGCCACCTACGATTAACCACGTAACTCCCGACCCGGAAATTGACCCCAAAATCAACCTTACCCTCAACAAGGCGCAAACAAGAACGGTACGTTTCGCCATGTCCAATACCTTTGGATTTGGAGGACACAACACCAGTGTGATTTTCAAAAAATACGAGCAATAATTGGCCATAAAGCTGCGAATTTTACCTCGAAAACGAAACGAAGACGACGTAAAGCTCATTCGTTATATCATTGATTATTTCGGTTATCGGCCCAAGAAAATGGAGTTTTTTTATACGGCACTGACCCATCGATCCATAGAACTTAATTCGGAAACAGAAAGCAATGAGCGCTTAGAGTTTTTGGGAGATGCGGTATTAGACGCAGTAGTTGCAGAATTGCTTTTTAAAAAATTTCCAGGTAACGATGAAGGGTATTTAACAAAGTTAAAATCCAAGGTAGTTAATCGTAAAACGTTATCGGATATTGGCGAACGCATGAACATCCGGTCTCAATTGAATTATAGTGCCACACGTCAAGTCAATGTTGCTTCCCTGGAGGGTAATGCCTTTGAGGCGATAATTGGCGCTATTTATTTAGACGGAGGTTTCGATACAGCGCGCAAATGCATTCAAAACCATGTGCTCAGGAAATTTGTTGATTTGAATAAACTATTAGAAGAGGAAATAGACTTCAAGTCACGTTTGATTATTTGGTGTCAAAAGAAACGGCTCAAATTCAGTTTCGATATTGAAAACGAACAGCACATTCATGGATCATGGGAATATGTGGTTCAAATAAAAATAAATGGACGCGAATTCGGTAAAGCAAAAGGGCAATCCAAAAAGCAAGCAGAACAATTAGCCGCGCAAGAAACCCTAAAATTGTTGGGTGAAATTTAATGGACTGGCATTTTTTTCGTTACTTTGTGAAAAAATTTAGCATATGTGGACAGATTTTGTTTATTCCGTAGGTGATGCTTTTACTTGGTCTTTTGGTTTTTATGAATTCGTTCAAAACCATTTTAACAACTTTTTATTGATGTTAGGATTTGTAGGATTTGCCTATTGGATGAATATTCAGCGAAAATTAAGTAAAAAGGCGAATGTTCCGTCCGAAGTTAAAGATTCTGGTTTCGAGGGGTGGTATAAAGAAGAGAATAAACAGATTAAATAAAACAGGTATTATAACATGAAAAAGGGGAAGCATTCGCTTCCCCTTTTTCGTATCTTAAACGTTCTTATTTTGTCGATTTTACCGCTGAAATAAGGAATTCTCGGTTCATTCTTGCAATGTTTTCAATAGAAATTCCTTTAGGGCATTCCACTTCACAGGCGCCGGTATTGGTGCAGTTTCCAAACCCTTCCTCATCCATTTGACGCACCATGTTTAAAACGCGTTCCTTCGCTTCTACTTTTCCTTGGGGCAATAATGCGTATTGAGAAACTTTAGCTCCCACAAAAAGCATGGCGGAACTGTTTTTACAAGCCGCGACACAGGCACCACAGCCGATGCACGCTGCCGCCTCAAAGGCTTTGTCTGCATCGTCTTTTGGAACAGGAATAGCATTGGCATCCATCGTTCTACCAGAGGTGTTAACGGATACAAAACCCCCAGCCTGTTGAATTCGATCAAATGCCGAGCGGTCTACTACAAGGTCTTTTACAATAGGGAATGCTCGAGATCTCCACGGTTCAACATAAATCGTTTCTCCATCCTTGAATTTACGCATGTGAAGCTGACACGTGGTGGTTCCTGTATCCGGGCCATGCGCCCGCCCGTTGATGTACAAGGAGCACATTCCGCAAATACCCTCACGGCAATCGTGATCGAACGCGACCGGTGATTTTTGTTCGTTGATGAGTTGTTCGTTTAATTGGTCCAACATCTCAAGAAAGGAGCTGTCGGTTGAAACGTTGTTCAAGGCATAAGTTTCCAAAGAACCTTTGGCTTGGCTGTTTTTTTGCCGCCAAATTTTTAGCGTAATATTGATGAATTTCGTTGCCATAATTTTCGTTATTTATAGTTTCGTGCTGCGATTTTAATGAATTCATAGTCCAGCTTTTCTTCGTGTAAAGCAGCTTTACTGGCATCTGGTCCCGTATATTCCCAAGCCGCTACCATTTTGTAGCGCTCGTCGTTTCGCAGGGTTTCTCCTTCGTTGTCTTGATATTCCTCTCTAAAATGACCTCCACACGATTCGTTTCGGTTCAATGCATCCACCGCCATCAATTGGCCTAACTCTAAGAAATCAGCCACACGAAGCGCTTTTTCTAGTTCAGGGTTCAATTCGTTGGCATCGCCTGGAACTTGTACGTTTCGGTAAAATTCTTCGCGCAACGCAGCAATTTCCTCTATCGCTTGTTTAAGTCCCTCCTCATTTCGCCCCATCCCTACTTTGTTCCACATGATTAAACCGAGTTTTTTGTGGAAATAGTCCACGGAACGGGAACCTTCTTTATTTAGGAACATCTGAATGCGTTCGTTGACTTCTTTTTCTGCAGCCTCGAATTCGGGCGCATCCGTAGAAATTTTCCCGGTACGAATATCATCGGCCAAGTAATTTGAGATGGTGTAAGGCAACACGAAATATCCATCAGCTAAGCCCTGCATCAACGCCGAGGCGCCAAGTCGGTTTGCTCCGTGGTCGGAGAAATTAGCTTCCCCGGTTACAAAACATCCGGGAATGGTACTTTGCAAGTTGTAATCCACCCACACGCCGCCCATGGTGTAATGCACGGCAGGATAAATCTTCATTGGGGTTTCGTACGGATTTTCGTCAGTGATTTTCTCGTACATCGCGAAAAGGTTTCCGTACTTTTCTTCAATCCACTTTTTTCCTAGCGCTAGGATGGTTTCTTTCGAAGGATTATGGTCTCCTTTAGCATAGGCAGCTTGTTTCCCTTTGCTTTGAATTTCCGAAGAAAAATCCAAGTAGACTCCTTCATTGGTGTCGTTAGCTTCAATGCCATATCCGGCGTCGCAACGCTCTTTAGCGGCCCGAGAAGCAACATCTCGAGGAACTAAGTTACCAAAAGCAGGATAGCGGCGCTCTAAGAAATAGTCACGGTCGTCTTCGGCAATTTGAGTAGGTTTTAAACGGCCTTCACGTATGGCCTCTGCATCTTCCTTTTTCTTCGGCACCCAAATACGTCCTGAATTACGTAGGGACTCCGACATCAAGGTTAATTTCGATTGATTGGTCCCGTGCACCGGGATGCATGTAGGGTGAATTTGCACAAAACACGGATTGGCAAAATAGGCGCCTCTTTTGTGCACCTTCCATCCCGCCGAAACATTACTTCCCATTGCATTCGTGGAAAGGAAGTACACATTTCCGTAACCTCCCGAAGCAATGACCACAGCGTGGGCGCTGTGCCGTTCAATTTCTCCAGTGATAAGATTCCGGGCAATAATCCCTCGGGCCTTTCCATCGATGACCACCAAGTCCATCATTTCATGACGGTTGTACATCGTTACCCTTCCTTGTCCAATTTGACGTGAAAGTGCGGAATACGCTCCCAACAACAATTGCTGTCCTGTTTGACCCGCAGCATAAAATGTTCGTTGAACTTGGGTTCCTCCGAAAGAACGGTTGTCCAGTAAACCTCCGTATTCCCTTGCGAAGGGAACCCCCTGAGCAACGCATTGATCGATAATGTTGCCCGAAACTTCCGCCAAACGATAAACGTTTGCTTCTCGAGCTCGGTAGTCTCCTCCTTTAATGGTATCATAAAATAAGCGATAAACAGAATCGCCGTCGTTTTGGTAATTTTTCGCAGCGTTGATTCCTCCTTGCGCCGCAATGGAGTGTGCTCTGCGCGGCGAATCTTGGAAACAAAAAGCTTTTACGTTGTACCCCATTTCCCCAAGGGAAGCGGCGGCAGAAGCCCCGGCCAATCCTGTTCCAACAACGATTACATCGATTTTTGGACGGTTATTGGGCGCCACCAATTTCATGTGGTTTTTGTGGTTGGTCCACTTTTCAGCTAAGGGGCCTTCCGGTATTTTAGCGTCTAATTTTGACATCGTGATGAGATTAAATCGTTATTTCAAATAAATTAAAACGGTGATAAGGGCAAACAATCCGGGTACAAGTACAGCGAACAGTTTTCCTGCATTGTGGATTAGTGGGGTGTAACGCTTGTGGTTCAGACCGAGGGACTGAAATCCCGAGGCGAAACCGTGCCACAAGTGAAATGCTAAAGCGCCCATAGAAAAGACATACAAAAGCATATACATCATGGCTAATTCGTTTTTCTTAGGGTTAAAGAAGTCCATAACCACGGTGTGCAAGTCTTTATATCCTTCGTCTATAAATTCGTTGTTTTTTATGCGATTTTGTTTTTTAATATCTTCGATTTGTTGCGGCGTTATTGCTTGCCCAGCTTGTTCAGCTTGAGCAATCGATTGATTCAGACGTTGTTCAAGCTGAAGGTTTATTTTTTTTGCACTGTAAACAAGTTTATTTCCTTCAATTTCGCCCATTTCCCGTATTACTTTTACGGAAGGTTCTTTTCTGTGTACGGTGTAAAACAACGTATCTTTCGCGGTTTCTGAATAGTATGTATGAAGGGGAATTTCTTCTGTAATCTTGGCTTTCCACCAAAAATTAGCCATGTGCGTGACAATGAAAACAAGTATCAAAGTTCCCAAAACTGCCATGTAGCGCGAGGGCAGTGCGCTGTTGGCTCCCGGCTTACTGTAGGCATAGCCCTGAGGACGAGCTTTTTTGTTTTGATAGGTAAGGTAAAACCCCTGGAACGCGTGGAAAATGATCGAAAAATACGTCACGTACGAAAGCACTTTGATAAAAGGATTGTGTGCCATGAAATAGGCGTATTCATTGAAGGCTCTTCGTCCTTCTTCACCGGTTTTTAGGATTAATTGCATGTTTCCGGCGAGGTGACCAATTAAAAAAGTGCAAAGGAATAATCCGGTTAAAGCCATCCATACTTTTTTGACAATGGATGAGGTGAGAATGGTTTTTATCGACATGGGTTAAATTTTAACAATGCAAAGGTAAGGCTATCAACAAATAAAACCGCGGACGGTTTTTATTTAGAATGATTTTAGATAAACAACGAAGACCCTTGTTCAGTAACGGTTAATCGGACTGATTTCCCCAAGATAAGTGCCTGATTATCATCGATGTGACCTGCAGGAAACCCGAAAGCTACAGGGATGTTTAAGTTACCGACTTGCTCCACGACCAATTCCTCTAGGGTTTTACCGAACGGCACGTCCGTGTCTTCCATGTCCGTAAAGCCTCCAAGAATCAGCCCTTTAATTTTACTAAAGGCTCCCGCCATCCGCAAGGCGTATAACATGCGGTCTATTTTATATAGGTGTTCTCCCACGTCTTCTAAAAACAAAATTTTGTCGTGAAAATCGTAACACAGTGGCGTTCCTAATTGGCTGTAGACCAAGGTCATGTTGCCACCGATTAGCGCTCCCGAACATTCCCCCAGTTGGTTATGGGGGTGTTTTGGTCCATTTACAGCAAAGGGCTTCCCAAACAAAGCGTTTTTCAAGCTGGACAGCGCACTTTCGCTGCCTGTGGTAAATCCCAAGGGCATGATTCCATGAATGCTCTGAAACCCTTCTTGTTGAATTTTTTGATGGAACAGGGTGACATCACTGAAGCCAATAACCCACTTAGGACGTTGTCGAAAACGATCCCATGAAAGGTGCTCAATAAGACGAACGCAGCCATAACCTCCTCGGGCACACAAAATGGCGGCAAACTCCGGAGCATCGAGTCCTTTTTGAAAGTCAGCGAGCCGTTCTTGGTCCGTCCCTGAAAAATAATGATAACGGCCTAGGCAATGGTCGGCGATTTCAACAGCTAATCCCCAACTTTCGATCATTTCTTTAGCCGCATAAACGGTGGACTCTTCAATGGCTTTTGCCGGTGCGGTAAGGTAAATGGCTTCTCCAGCGGTTAAAAAAGGAGGGGCAATCATGGTTGAGCGATAATGAGGTGTTGAGCAAGTATTAAATCCAAGGGAGTCGTGATTTTGATGTTTTCATCGTTGCCAGGAATCAGCCCAACCTTTTTGCCGATCCGTTCCACAAGGCTTGCATCGTCGGTAAGGTTCGGGTCAAATTCAAGTCGATAGGCTGCGTGTAAAATCTCTGTTGGAAAACATTGAGGGGTTTGTACGCTCAGGTATTCACTCCGTGGAACCGCCTCGCTGCCGTTTAGCGTTGTTTTTCGAAGGGAATCCCTCAAAGGAACGACAGGAACAACGCCGTCGTTCGATGCGATAGCCGCTTGGATTCTTTCCACGGTTTCTCGCGAAACGAAAGGCCGAACGGCATCGTGAACCCCGGTCCAAGGCGTATCCACTAAGGCAAGCGCGTTTTTAACGGAGTCGTAGCGCTCTTGGCCCCCATCCACCAGCACGCAGCGCTTTTCCAACGAAAACCCTCGAAGGTGCGCGTGCATATAGTCCCTCCACGAAGGATCCATGGGAATGATGAATTTAGGTTCTTCAAAATATCGATCTAAGGCAAGTAAGGTGTGCAACAGGATCGGTTTTTCTTGAATTTCCAAGTATTGTTTGGGGCGGTCTGCCCCCATGCGCGAACCAACGCCTCCAGAAGGAACAATAAGCGTCCAAGGATTCATGCTCAAAAATAAGCATATTCTTTCATCAATTCTCTGCGGACCTTAAGCAGGAATATCCTTCCTTTTCCTACCTTTGCTTTATTAATTAAAGCATGACTCCCAATAAAACTTTGCACTTATATAACAGCCTAAGCGGGAAAAAAGAACCGTTTGTTCCTCTGCACGAAGGTCGCGTGGGAATGTACGTTTGCGGTCCCACCTTGTACAGCGAGCCGCACATGGGCAACATGCGCACCTTTATCAATTTTGACTTCATTTACCGTTGCCTTTTGCATTTTGGCTATCAGGTGAAATATGTTCGAAACATTACCGATGCAGGACATATCACCAACAGCGCAGGTCAAGAAGTGGATAGCATCGGAAGCGCCGCCCGATTAGAGCAAGTTCAGTCCCTTGAAATTGTCTACAAATACAATGTTAAATTTCAGGAACTACAACGGCTATACAACTTGCTACCACCCAACATTGAACCCACCGCAACAGCCCATATACAGGAACAAATAGAGGTTATCGAACAAATTTTGGAAAATGGATTTGCTTACGTTGAAAACGGTTCGGTGTACTTCGACGTTAAAGCGTATTTGCAGCATTTTCCATATGGAGAACTTAGCGGCAGAAAAGTGGAAGAACTGGAACATGAAACCCGAGCGCTGAATGCTCAAGAAGAAAAACGTTTTTTCGCCGACTTCGCCCTTTGGAAAAAAGCCCATCCCGACGATATGCAAGTTTGGCGAAGCCCCTGGGGTAATGGCAATCCTGGTTGGCACATTGAATGCACGGCAATGTCGACGAAATACCTGGGAAAACAATTCGACATTCACGGAGGAGGCATGGATTTAAAGTTTCCTCACCACGAAGACGAAATCGCACAGAATTGTGGCTCTTTTGGTTGCAATCCCGCGCGTTATTGGTTGCATGCCAACATGCTGAACGTCAACGGACAGAAAATGAGTAAGTCTTTTGGCAACTATTTCTTACCCAAGGAAATTGTGGAAGGATCCTCTCCCTTGTTCGGCAAGCCCTATGCGGCGTCGGTGGTACGGTTTTTCATGCTCCAAGCCCATTATCGCAGCACGCTCGACATCACCGAAGAAGCCTTGAACGCCTCTGAAAAAGGATTTGAGCGGCTCATGGAAGGTCTTTCTCTATTGGACAAGATCAGCCCGAGCAACGAATCAAGTTTTTCTGTAGAAGACTGGAAACAAAGCGCAGAAGCGGCCTTATTGGACGATTTTAATGCCCCCATCTTAATTGCAAACCTATTTGATGCCGTAAAACAAATCCATGCACTCAACGAGGGTAAAGCCCATCTCAACGAAACAGATTTGTCCTTGTTCAAGTCCTCTCTTGCGCAATTCACGTTTGAGGTGTTAGGCATTGAGCCGATCGAAAACCAAGGAAACGCTCGATTGGACGGCGTTATGGAAGTCGTAATGGCCTTGCGTCAAAAAGCCCGAGAGCAAAAAGATTGGGCAACTTCTGACATGATTCGTGACGGACTTGCTAAAGCCGGGATTCAAATCAAAGACGGTAAAGAAGGAACTTCATGGGGGTAATATGGCATTAATAAAAGCTTGCAGGGGCCACGAACCCTCTTTTGGAAACAACTGCTATTTAGCAGAAAACGCCACCGTTGTTGGAGATGTTATCATGGGCGACGATTGTTCCGTTTGGTTCAATGCGGTCGTTCGTGGCGATGTGAATTCTATCCGCATCGGCAACCAAGTCAACATACAAGACGGTGCCGTGTTGCATTGCACCTACGAGAAGACGACCTTAACCTTGGGCAATGCCGTATCCGTTGGTCATAATGCCTTGGTGCATGGCTGTACCGTGGAAAACGAAGTGCTGATTGGCATGGGGGCGATCGTAATGGACCATTGTTATATTGAATCCAATTGCATTATTGCAGCGGGCGCAGTGCTTTTAGAAGGAACACGGGTTCAATCCTGGAGTGTTTATGCAGGCGTGCCTGCAAAAAAGGTAAAAACGTTAAGTCCTGAGTTGTTTGCTGGGGAAGTTCAACGAATCAGTAAAAACTACATGCTCTATGCTAGCTGGTTTAAGGACGAAAGCCAATAAGCCAAAAATTTTGTTACTTTGTAGAAATTTAAAGCCCATGCGCAACAGTTTGCTGATCCTTGCCGCCGCTTTTCTCCTGTTCGGTTGTAAAAAGTACCCTAATGGAGGCTTCCGAAAAATGGCGAAAAACAACATTTATGGTACTTGGAAATTGACCGAGTACTATCTGAATGGTTTCGAATATTCCGATACAGTCATCGTAGTGAATTTACGAGAAACCTTCAACGAAGGGGGAACTTTTTCGCGGTCGTACATCGATGCGGCGGGAACCTACCACGCGTGCGACGGCGGTTACGATATTGCTGCGGAGCGTACCATCCTCAAAATTTTCCCAGACAGCACCTATCAGATTACCCCATCGGCAACCGTAATGTCCACCAACTTTTACATCAACCGCCTTACGAAAAAGGACTTGTGGTATTCTTTTCAAACCGGTAAAAGCCTACATCAACTGCGCTTTACCAAAATTAAATAGGTCATGAAGTACCATCTTATTGACCGTGAACTCTTTGTCCTAAATCGCGCGAAGTTCACGGCCTCCATGGAGCAAAAAACGTTGGCGGTATTCAATTCCAACGACATTTATCCCATTAGCGCGGATGGAACCATGCCCTTTCAGCAGCATCGGGATATATTTTACCTGTCCGGCGTAGATCAAGAAGAGTCAATGTTGGTTCTATTTCCTGCGGCGAGTAACCCGGCCCATCGAGAAATGCTATTTCTTCGGGAAACCAATGAAACCATTGCGATTTGGGAAGGTGAGAAACTAACCAAAGCGAAAGCCTTTGAAACTTCGGGAATAAAAACCGTGTATTGGTTGAATCAATTCCCGACCATTTTTAAGCAATTAATGGCCGAAGCGCAAGGGATTTATTTAAACACCAACGAACACCTTCGAGCCAACACGGAAGTTGAAACCCGTGAAGACCGATTTATTAAGCAAGTCAAAACGGATTACCCGGCCCATCAGGTGTATAAATCGGCGCCGATTTTGCATAAAATTCGTTCGATTAAAGAATCGGTGGAATTAGCCTTGATGCAGACGGCGTGCGACATTACAGATAAAGGATTCCGACGGGTATTGGATTTTGTCAAACCAGGCGTTTGGGAATATGAAATAGAAGCCGAGTTCGCCCATGAATTCTTGAGAAACCGTTCCCAAGGCTTTGCCTACACGCCCATCATTGCTTCTGGCAAAAATGCTTGTGTATTGCATTATATTGAAAACAATAAGCAATGCCAGGATAGTGATATAATCCTCTTGGATGTAGGGGCGGAATACGCGAATTATTCCTCGGATTTAACGCGCTGTATTCCTGTGAACGGAAGGTTTACCCCCCGTCAAAAAGCGGTGTACAACGCGGTACTTCACGTGAAAAAAGAAGCCACGAAATTATTAGTGCCAGGCACCATCATGGCGGAATACCACAAGCAGGTTGGGAACTTAATGGAAGAGCAATTGGTGAACTTGGGGTTGATTTCAATGGATGACATCAAAAATCAAGATGCCGCATGGCCGGCGTACAAGAAATATTTCATGCATGGAACATCGCATTTCCTGGGCTTAGACACCCACGATGTGGGCCTCTGGCATGAACCAATTCAAGCAAACATGGTGTTTACCGTGGAGCCCGGGATTTACATTCCCGAAGAAGGGCTGGGCATTCGCCTAGAAGATGACGTGGTGGTTCAGGCCAGCGGGGAGCCACACAATTTGATGCGCAACATTCCCTTAGAAGCGGAGGAAATCGAGGAGTTGATGAACCGTGGCTAAGGGGCTGCATTACGAATTATTCGGCGAAGGACCGCTCACGGTTTTTTTGCATGGGTTTTTAGAGTCTTCCACCATGTGGGAACCTCTGAATTTGGCCGAACTTCCAGGAACCAAGCTACTTATCGACCTTCCGGGCCATGGAAAATCTCCTTTGTCTAATCCCAGCGAGATTCCATCCGTGAAGTTCATGGCCGATGAGGTAGGGCGAGTACTTACCTTGTTAAAGATCGACGCCTACCGTTTGATTGGACACAGCATGGGCGGTTATGTCGCCTTGGAGTTATTTGCCAATACCCCAAAAGGCATCTCAAAGCCAAGCCATGTTACCTTATTAAATTCGAATTGTTGGTCCGACAGCGAGGCCAAACAAGGGGATCGCCTGCGGGTAGCCCGAATCGCATATACCGGTAAGGAACTTTTTATTAATGAAGCTATTCCTAACTTATTTGCACAGCCAGAGGCTTATCAAAAGGAAATAGCGGCCTTGAAACAAGAGGC
>Ga0209770_10001548_pt1 | contig 11843 bp, 10 predicted proteins | sample LauGreSu1BDMLBDD_2_FD_187572 | JGI IMG/M metagenome (GOLD analysis project Ga0209770, IMG submission 187572) | Freshwater lake microbial communities from Lake Michigan, USA - Su13.BD.MLB.DD (SPAdes) (version 2) | ecosystem: Environmental > Aquatic > Freshwater > Lake | place: Lake Michigan, USA...
CGCCCGCAAAGATCGGCGGCGCGGGCGCCCGGCAATTCCACCGTGGCCTCGACGAGTGGCCCGTTGGCCCTGAGCGATGTCACCCGGCCCTTGAGCGGCGGAGTCGTGCCGTACATGTCGGCCAGCAGGCTCTCGCTGAGGCCGGCCGCCGTCGCGTCGGGGCTGCCCCGCAGCAGCGTCAGCACGGCGCGCTCCAGTTGCCTGCGGGCGAGCAGGGGAGTGGCCGACTGGCCGACGGTCGCGGCGGCGAAGGCCCGGGCTGTCTTCCGCGTGCGGGTGGCCAGCGTCAGCATCACCGTTCCCATCAGCAGGAACAACGTGAGCATGCAGAGCACGAGCAGCAGCAGAACGCCGCGGCGCCGGTTTCCGAAGTGTGTTGCATGCATGGCAGCGAAATCTCCGCGAGAAGAACGAGATCCTCAGTCGAGTGTCAACGCCTGCTCGTCGACCCGCACGATTCCTTCGAAGGCGAACACGGTGGCCGCTGCTCCGGAAGCTGATGATTTGGTGAGCTGCTCGAACGCGGCCTGATCGTGGAGGACGACCCGCTTGGTCTGCCCCGTGGGCTTCCGCCATTTCCACGACGACATCACACGAAACCAGCGAGGCGAGTCGGCCGCATCGGCAGGCAGCGCCAGCACCCAGGTGCATCCGCGAAGGAGCGCGTCGTTGTCGTCGGTGAACACATCGGCCTCGTAGACGCTGCCGACGCGCGTCAGGGCGACCGGCAGCGGCTCACCGACAGCACCACCGGGGCTCTTGTCCCACCGTTTGAACACGACGAGCGACAACACGGCTTTGGCACCCGGCGTCACGGGGCGCGTGCGAGGCGCGAGCGTCGCGCCCCAGCAAAGCCCGTTGCGAAACTCGCGCGGCCCGAGCCCAGCGCCATCTCTCGAGAACGAATTGGTCGGCGTGTCGGCCGTCTGCGACTCGGCGTAGGCGAGGACGTCCTCCAGCACGAAGGTGCGCCAAGATCCGCACCGCTTCTGCGCGGCGGCCGAAAGCCCGGAAAAGATCCCACTCGCCACTCCGCCCGAGGGCAGAGTGCCGAACGTGGGCAGCTTGTCGAGCACCTTGCCGAAGGCGAGCGTCGGCGTGGAGCCATCGGTGGGGAACGCATCGGCGGCGACCAGACGGCGATTGACGATCTCGGCAGCGGCGTTGGAGAGCAGCACGGCGGCGCGATCCTCCGTCGTCGCCTGCGTGAGCCGTGAACCGGAGGCGGGAAGCAACGCGGCGATCGTGGACAGGCCCACGACAAGGAGCCCGCAGCTGATCAGCACCTCGAGCAGCGTGATTCCGCGCCGTCGTCGAGCCGTGTCGCTGGTGGGAGTGGGAGCCATGGTGCATCACCCCCCGATGCTCGTGCCCTGGCGGGCCTTCGCGCGGGCAGCCCGCAGGGCCGTGGCGTCGGCGGCGATCTGAGGCACGTTTGCGGCGATCGTCACCCGGCCGGTGCGCGGGTGCACGACCACCCACAGCGCCTTGTCACTGGCCAGCGTGTTGAATGTGGAGTCGAGGATCGCCGCTTCGACGTCGGCGCGGAGCGTGACGAAGAAGTAGATCTGCTCACAGGGGCTGATCGGCTGGATGGTGCGAAACTGCCCGGCTGCAGGCAGCACGTTTTGCATCAGGGAATCGACGGACCCCACCGAGTCGAAGCCGACGGCGATCGCTCCCTTGCCGGCCAGCGACTCCCAGTTCGCCATGCCTTCGTAGCCGCTATGGCGCAGATCGATCGCCACGCCCTCGGGCAGCGACTGCGAAAAGCCGGCGGGGATCGGGTAGCGGGCCGCCTGGAAACTGAGGGTGCCCGAGGCCGCGGCCTTCGGCCACAGGCAGGTGTTCGGTGTCTGGCCGTTTTCACTGCGGATGCTCGCCACTGCGACCGGGGGGGTGGGGCACGACAGCGAAAACCATTCCGACACCGGCCCGTCAACGCCCTGCCCACGGTCCAGAAATCGGATCTTGTAGCCGTTCACGAGCGAAGACACGTCGTCGTTGGTGGTCCTGAGCAGGATCGTCTGCGACGTCGCCGACAACGCGGCGTCGGTCGGAGGCAGCCCCTGCTCCACGACGCCCTCGATGAACGGGAATCGTCGACCCTGCGAAACCATGCCACCGAGGCGACCTTGGGAGTCGATGATCACCGCGGCGCCGGTGGGGCTGCCGAGCGAGACCGACTGCGACGCCAACAAGATCGACGCGAGTTGCTGGGCACCGCGGCGGACGTTTCCCGACGTGCGCGAGCCGCGGGCTCCCGTGAGCACGAAGCTCATCATGGTCAGCATGATGGCCGTGACGACGAGGAGCTCCGTGATCGTGAACCCGCCGCGGAGTTGCTTCGATTCGTGAGGCTTTTTCATAGCTTTGCCTCCTCGTCGAAGTTCGTCAGGTTGTCGCGGCTCTCGTTCGAGCCCGGAATCCGACTGGCGTCGGAGCCCAGCCCAAGCACTCCGTCCGTTCCGGCCGATACGATCAGCGGCCGCATCAGACCGCCCTTGGCCCCGAGCGAGGTGGCGACGACCGGATCGAAGGGGAGGGCCGATGAGAAAAAGTTTGCGTTGCTGTTGAAAGGCAACCGGAGCCCGCTGGGAGCGTGCACGAACCCGATCGGACGGTTCCAGGCATCGAGGAACTCGGGCATGCCGTCATTGTCGGTGTCGCCCACCTCGATGCGGAGCGAGTCGCAGTCGAGGCAGTCGGCGAGCCCACCGTGCATGACGGCCAGGAACAGGCACTCGGGCGAAGCGTTGCTGACGACGACCTGGGCCTGATCCACAGACTTCCAGACGGCGACATAGGCACGCTGATGCGGCGTGAGCTCTGACTCCGACTTGGCAGCCAGCGTGGCCACCGTGCTCCAGGTATCGGGAAGATCGCCCTTCGCCAGGGTTCTCAGGGCCTCTCCGCGGGCGGCGTCGGACGTCGCTGCCACGCTGCGGCCCGCGTACGACGCATACTGCGCCATGATGATCGCGTCGAGTTTGGCGATGATCGCCCGCGTCCGCACCTTCTTGCCGCTGCCGCTGGCGACGGAAGCTGCGGCCATGGCCATCGAGCCGAGCATCAGCATGACGGCGACCGCTACGAGCACTTCGACAAGGCTGATCGCCCGTCGGCAAGCCGGATAGACAGGCGTGGGCTGGGCTGGCCAAAGACGCTCCAAAAAACTCATTCCATCCCTCGTCGCAATCTGACCGTTGAATGGAGCAACGTAATGCAGTTCGCGTGCCAATCAGAAAGAAGCGCTGGATGCCGGAAAGTGGCCCGTAGAAACGGGGGGGAGGTCGATTCTGCGGCATCCGCGGCGCCTCAAAACGCGTCGCAGTGACGCGAAATCGACCGGTGGGTAGTGACCTGCCCCCCTTAAACGGGTCCACCTAAGGAGCGAGAATCCTGGGTGGACGAACCCTTTGGAGGGCGAGCGATGCCACGTGGGAAGCGAGAGCAGGCGGATCAGATCATCCTCAAGCTGCGTGAGGCTGAGTTGGAGCTGTCTCGGGGCAAGACGGTGCCCGAGGCGGCCAAGAAGATCGGCGTCACGGAGCAGACGTACTACCGCTGGAAGAAGAAGTACGGCGGCCTTCGGATGGATCAGGCAAAGCGCCTGAAGGATCTTGAGAAGGAGAACGCCAGGCTGAAGCGTCTTCTCGCGGATGCGGAGCTCGACAAGGCGATCCTTCGGGAGGCGGCTTCGGGAAACTTCTGAGCCCGGCGAAGCGACGCCTGGCGGTAGAGCACGTTCGGGGTGCTCTCGGCCGGGACCGCGTCAGCGAGCGCCGGGCCTGTGCAGTCCTCGGGCAAGCCCGGAACACGCAGCGGCGGACTCCGCACACGGCGGCCGACGAACCGCCACTGGTGCATCGCATCGTGACCCTGGCGTGCGACTACGGACGCTACGGATACCGCCGAGTTATGGGCCTTTTGCACTTGGAAGGGTGCTTCGTGAACCACAAGCGGGTCGAGCGGATCTGGAAAGAGGAAGGGCTGAAAGTACCGAAAAAGCAGCCCAAGCGAAGGCGGCTGTGGCTCAACGACGGTTCCTGCATCCGCCTTCGGCCGACGCACCGCGATCATGTGTGGAGCTATGACTTCGTGATGGACCGCACCTCCGAGGGTCGTTCCTTCCGGATGCTGACGATCGTGGACGAGCACTCCCGTGAGTGCCTCGCGATCGATGTCGCCAGGAAGCTCACGAGCGAGGACGTCCTTGAGCGGCTCAGCGACTTGTTCGTGCGTCGGGGCGTCCCTGAACACATCCGCAGCGACAACGGGAGCGAGTTCACGGCGAAGCGTGTCAGGGAGTGGCTGGGACGCGTCGGCGTCAAGACGCTCTACATCGAGCCTGGGTCGCCCTGGGAGAACGGCTACGTCGAGAGTTTCAATGGCAAGCTCCGTGACGAACTGCTGGAGCGGGAGGTCTTCGACACACTCTTCGAGGCGAAGGTGCTTATCGAACGGTGGCGGCGGCACTACAACACCGTCCGGCCCCACAGTGCCCTGGGATACCGTCCTCCGGCTCCCGAGGCCTGGCAGCCCTGTGCGGCCGCTTCGGCTACGCCTCAGCGACCGCACAGGGCTGGTCTATCGGAAGACCAACCCCTAACTTAATACTTGGTGCCATTCGTGGGGGCAGGTCATCCTGACGTTTTCTTGGCCTGCCACCGCGGGCCTCCCGCTTTTCCGGGTCTGGTCGCTGCATGTTCGCTGGTGTGCTCAGAGTCGCCGTGGTTGACGATTCCGCGCTCTATCGGCGGATGCTTCTCAATGTGCTGGCGATGATTCCCGGCGTGGAGGTGGTGGGGACCGCGTCCAACGGCTTCGAAGCGGTGGAATTGATCGCCCACACAAAGCCCGACGTGGTCACGCTCGACGTGCAGATGCCGGGAATGGATGGCATCGAGGTACTCAGAGTTCTGAAGCAGCGTGGTCTCTCTGCACGGGCAATCATGGTGAGCAGCCTCACGGCCGAAGGCGCGCCGACGACGGTGAATGCGCTCATGGAGGGTGCCTTCGATTTCATCCTCAAACCGGCCGGCGTCGAGACGCACGTCAGCCGTGATGCGATCCACCGGGAACTCGTCGGCAAGCTCGTCGCCGTCCGTGAGAGCATGATCGGCCTTCCGCCCGCCGTCCGCCCGGTGCCACCCCAGCCGATCGCACGTGCCGCGACGCCCCGTGCGGCGACTCCCCGGCGCTACGACGCCATCGTCATTGGCTCGTCGACCGGCGGACCGCAGGCGCTCCGAAGCGTCATTCCATCGTTTTCGACCGGTCTCGACGTCCCCGTGCTGGTCGTTCAGCACATCCCGGCGCAATTCACGGCCAGTCTCGCCGAGCGGCTCGACGGGATGTCATGGATGCGTGTGATCGAGGCGACCGACGGCATGCCGATCGAGCCCGGACACGTCTATTTGGCCCCGGGGGGGAGGCACCTGGGAGTCGCGCGGCGCGACGAGGGGATGGTGTGTGTTCTCGATGACTCGCCTCGTCGACGTGGCTGCCGCCCCTCGGTGGATCACCTGCTGGAGACCGCGTCGCGGGCGTATGAGGGCCGGGTGCTTGCTGCGGTGCTCACCGGCATGGGCTGCGACGGTCTCGAAGGATGCAGGGCGCTCAAGCAGGCCGGGGGAGGCGTGATGGCGCAGTCTGCCGACACGTGCGTGGTCTACGGGATGCCGAAGGCGGTCGTCGAAGCCGGGTTGGCAGACGAGACGGTGCCGATCGAGAAGGTGGCTGCGCGATTGGAGGAGCGGCTCCGGAAAGAGCCATCGGGGCCGCCTCCGATCAGTCCGTGAGTGGGCCCCGTAAGCTTCGGCCAGCGATCTGCCGGGATGCTTCGGCCGCCCGCACCTGAGCGTTTGGTTCGGGGGAGCGGCCGAAAAAAGTTTGCTTCTTTACCCAGTCGCATCGCGGATGCCCGCCTCGGCGGCGTGGCAGAGGCGGTCGATCTCGTCGAGCGTGATCGACAGCGGCGGCCAGAGGACGACGACGTCGCCGAGCGGCCGGAGGATGGCGCCGTGCCGGCGGGCGGCGAGGCTCGCCTTCATCCCCCGCTGCTCCTGCCATTGGTAGGCCCGACGCGACGTCTTGTCGGCCACCAGGTCGATGCCGGCGACGAGCCCGCACTGCCGAACCGCACCGACGGCGGGGAGTTCTGCGATCCGGTCGAGATGGAATTGGAGCCTCTCGATCTTCGGGGGCAGCGACTCGAGGACGCGCTCGTCGCGGAAGATGTCGAGCGAGGCGAGTCCCACGGCGGCCGCGAGCGGATTGCCGCCGTAGGTGTGGCCGTGGAAGAACGTCCGCCGCTCGGCATAGGTCCCGAGAAACGCGTTCCACACCTGCGCGGTGGTGAGTGTCGCGGCCATCGGCAGGTAGCCCGCCGTGAGCCCCTTGGCGAGACAGAGGAAGTCGGGGACGACCCGTTCCCGTTCGCACGCGAACATCGTGCCCGTACGGCCGAAGCCGACGGCCACCTCGTCGAGGATCAGGAGCACACCGTGCCGCCGCGTCAGCTCACGGACGCCGTGGAGATAGCCCGCGGGATGGATCCAGATCCCCGCCGCCGCCTGCATCACCGGTTCCATCACCATCGCCGCGATCTGACCGACGTGGGTGACGAGCACCCGTTCGAGGAGTGCGAGCGATTCGCCGAGCGTCGGCGCCGGTCGGCCGGTCGAGGGGCACGCCCCTCCGGGGCTGGGAAGTCGGATCGGCTCGAACGTCAGCGGGGCGAAGACGGAGGTGAACCGGTCGACCCCGCCGACGGCCACGGCGCCGAGGGTGTCGCCATGGTAGGCCTCGCCGATCGCCACGAACTTCGTCCGCCCCTCGCGCGGCGGATCGGCTTGGAGCCAGTACTGGAAGGCGATCTTCAGCGCCGCCTCGACGGCGCTCGAGCCGTCGCCGGTGAAGAACACCTTCTCGAGGCCCGCGGGCGCCACCTCCACGAGCCTCCGGGCGAACTCGATCGTGGTCGGGTTCGAGAGGCCGAGATTGGTGGTGTGGGCGACCTTCCCCGCCTGGGAGAAAAGCGCGGCGTCGAGCCGCGGATGGGCGTGGCCGTGGACGTTGCACCACATGCTCGCCGAGCCATCGAGATAGCGGCGGCCTGCGGTGTCGACGAGCGTGCACCCGGTGCCGCGGTCGATGAGGAGAGGCTCGTACTCCTGCATCTGGGTGAACGCGTGCCAGACATGCTCGCGATCCCAGGCGGCGAGGCTGTCGGCGCGCGCATCCGGCCCCGACGGAGGGACGTCCGTCGGGGCCGGATCGGCTTGCACGCTCGTGGCATCGGCCATGGCAGGGAGCCCGTTGGTTGACGGCCCCAGGGTCAGGCCGGGGCGGCGGCGAGGGCCTCGGCGGTGTCGGCACCTGCCGGGGCGGCCATCGCCCCCACGAACCGGTCCTTGACGTCGTTGAAGTTGCGCATCGACGCGAGGTGGAGATAGATCAGTTCGAGTTCGTCGGTCTTCGCCAGGGCCTCGAGTTTAGCGCCGTCGAGTGCCCGGAGCCGATCACGCGACACACCGAGGAATCCCCGCAAAGGCACCTTCTCGCCGTCGGGGAGCGACACGACCGCCTCCATCGGTTCGAGGAGATCGAGTTCCTTGAGGTGCCTACAGAAGACACGGGTCCGCTCGAATTGCGTCTGGTACTCCTTGAGGAAGTCGAGAACGCGGCCGGCGTACTCGGTCGGCTTCCCTTCGCCGTCGAAGAGCCGCTCGCCGCGGCCTTCGGTATTGAAGCCGGGGTGGGTGTCGTCGATGCACAGGGTGAGCGTCTGCTTGTCGGTACTCGACGAGAACACGAACGGGTATCGACGCACGAAGGCCGGGACATACTTCGCCTGCCAACGCGAGTCGGCGGAGAGGTAGAGATTCTGTTGCGAGCGGACACCGAGGACCGCAACCGGCATGACCTCTTCGCCCGCTGCGGTGAACACGATCGCGTATTCCGAGGCGGCGGCGAGGATCTCGATCGCGGTCAGCGGCACGGCGTTGATGCCGGCGGCAAAGCCGTAGTCGGGCACCGGCTCGAAGGAAAGCTCGCGATGGACCGTCGAGCTGAGGGGGACGGCCGACTCGTAAATCAGCAACTGCTTCGCCATGTCAGGGCTCCTCGGGAGTGGAAAGCGGCGTGTCGCACGGACCTCTGTCCGCACGGTGATGCATGTCGCCCCTCGGTGGGATGGGGGCGTTGGGATGGCCTCTGATACGGCCTTGGCCGCGGTTCGGTTCGGTTCGGTTCGGGATTCCCCGGTGGCGTGGTCACATCTGGCGGATCAAGTCGAGGCACATCGCCCGGACCTTCCCGGGATTGACGTTCGGGTTCTTCTTCTTGGCCTGGCCGATGAGCCCGGCGGCTGCCTGCTCCTTGCCTCCCTTGACGTCGGCGACGACGCGGGGGTTCGCGGCAAGGAGTTCGCGGCACAGCGTGATCAGGGCTTCGTCGTCGACCGCCGCGATCCCCATCGAGGCGACGACGTCGTCGACCGATCGGCCGCTCGCGAGCACCTCGGCGAAGATCTCCCGGCCGCGGCTCGTGTCGAAATCCCCCTTCGCCACCCGCCCGATGATGTCGGCGACGGCGGCGGGGCGGACAGGAAAATCCCCGATCGTGCCCCCACGCTCGTTGAGCGTGCGGAGCACGTCCTGCTGCATCCAGTTGCTCGCGACCTTCCCCTCGCCGACCGCCGTGGCGAGTTCCTCGAAGTAGGCGACGAGATCACGACCCTGATTGACCAGCACATCGGCGTCGTACGGCGAGATCCTCCACGTCGCGGCGAGGGTCTGACGGAGCACCGCCGGCGGATCCCCCATCTGCCCGCGCGTCTCGGCCAACCATTCCTCCGACACCGTCACCGGCACGAGGTCTGGCTCGGGAAAGTAGCGGTAGTCGCTCGATTCCTCCTTGTGACGCTGCGCCCGGGTGATCCCGGCAGGATCGTCCCAGCCGCGGGTCTGCTTCGGCGTCTTCCCCATCTCGGCCTTCGTGGCCTGCCACTCTTCGTACTGCCGCACCGACTCGTAGACGAGGGCCCGCTCGACGGAGCGGAAGCTGTTCATGTTTTTGATCTCGACGATCGGTGTTTTGGCGATCCGGCCGTCCTCGCAGGGGATGTGGAGGTTGACGTTGGCGTCGACGCGGAGGCTCCCCTCCTGCATGTTGCAGTCGCTCACACCGAGGTAGACGAGGAGGAGCTTGAGTTCGTTGAGCCAGGCGCGGGCCTCCTGCGGCGAGCGGATGTCTGGCTGGGTGACGATCTCGCACAACGGAGTGCCGGCACGGTTGAGGTCGATCCGCGTGTCGGCGGTGCCGGCCGACTCGTCGTGCATGCTCTTCCCGGCATCCTCCTCGAGGTGGACACGGATGATACGGACGTTCCGCGAGAAGGCCCCCTTCGGATCGATCACCTCGAGGGCGCCGTCGGACGAGAAGGGGAGATCGAACTGCGAGATCTGATAGCCCTTGGGAAGATCGGGGTAGAAATAGTTCTTCCGATCCCACTTCGTGAACGGTGCGATCCGGCAACCGAGGGCCAGCGCCGCCCGAACGGCGAGTTCGAAGGCCCGTCGATTCATCACCGGCAGCGACCCGGGAAGGCCCAGGCACGTGGGGCAGACGTGCGTGTTCGGCGGGGCACCGAACTGCGTCGAGCAGCCGCAAAACAGCTTCGTCCGCGTCTGCAGTTGGACGTGGACCTCGAGGCCGATGACGGTGGTGTAGGGGGCGGCAGCGGTCGGTGTGGCGGTCACGGTGGCGCTCGTGATGGGCTTCGGGTGAGCTGGCTTTCGGGCTTTGGGACGGCGATTTCGAAGGGGCATCCGTGCCGGCACCGCGGTCGGTGGGACGGGAGGCGGTCAGCGTGTCCGGGCGGCGATGGCAGGGCGGCGGCGGTGCCAGTCGGTGAGGTGCTGGTAGCGGTCGGCCGCCCGGAGGAGGAGCGGCTCGGCGAGGGCCGGGGCCTGGAGTTGGAAGCCGATCGGCAGCCCCCCCTTGGTGAACCCGCACGGGAAGGAGATCCCCCCGACGCCGGCGAGATTCGTGCAGACGGTGTAGAGATCGACGAGATACATCGAGAGCGGATCGCCGCTCTTCTCGCCGAGCTTGAACGCCGCCGTGGCCGATACCGGGCCGCCGATGAGATCGACCTTCTCGAAGGCATCGAGGTAGTCCTGCCGGATGAGGCGACGGACGCGGAGCGCCTTGGCGTAGTAGGCGTCGTAATAGCCGGCGGAAAGGGCGTAGGTGCCGAGCATGATCCGCCGCTTCACCTCCGGCCCGAATCCCTCGGCCCGGCTGCGGCAATACATCTCCACGAGCGACGATTCGAAGCCGCCCCCCGACGCTCCCGCTCCCTGTTGGCCCTTTCCGGGCTCGGTCCGGTGGCCCTTTCCGGGCTCGGCCCGGTGGCCCTTTCCGGGCTCGGCCCGGTGGCCATAGTGAGCTCCGTCGTAGCGAGCCAAGTTGCTCGAGGCCTCGCACGGCGCGACGAGGTAGTAGGTGGCGACTCCGGCATCGGCATGCGGCATGTCGATGTCGATGATCGTCGCACCGGCGGCTCGAAACGCCGCAAAAGCCTCCTCGACGGCATGCGCCACCTCGGCATCGAGCCCGGTACCGAAGTGTGCGGGCACACGTCCGATCCGCACCCCCTGGAGTGGTCGGTCGAGGTCGGTCGAGTAGGCGGGGACGGGCGTGTCGAGCGACGTGGCGTCGCCCGGATCATGGCCGGCGATCGTCTCGAGAACGAGGGCGCAGTCGGCCGCGGAGCGGGCCATCGGGCCGATCTGATCGAGGCTCGACGCGAACGCCACCAAGCCGCGGCGGCTGACGCGGCCGTAGGTCGGCTTCAGGCCTGTGATGCCGCACAGACCGGCGGGCTGGCGGATCGATCCTCCGGTGTCGGAGCCGATCGCGACCGGCGCCATGTCGGCGGCCACGCAGGCGGCCGAACCACCGCTCGACCCCCCCGGGGCGCGGGTCAGATCCCAGGGGTTGTGGACCGGCCCGAAGGCGGAGTTCTCGTTCGATCCCCCCATCGCGAACTCGTCCATGTTCGTCTTGCCGACGATCACCGCATCGGCGAGACGCAGCCGGGCGACGACATCCGCGTCGTAGGGGGGACGGAAGTTGGCGAGCATCTTCGAGGCGCAGGTCGTGGGCTGATCGAAGGTGCACAACGCGTCTTTGACCGCCACCGGAAGTCCGGCGAGGGGCCCGAGCGGCTTGCCCCCCTTCCGCTTCTCGTCGATCGCAGCCGCAGTGCGGAGTGCCCCCTCTCGGTCGACTGCCAGGAAGGCATTGATCTGCCCGTCGATTCGCTCGATCCGTTCGAGGAAGGCCTCGGTGGCCCGCAGGGCCGTCAGGTCACCGTTCCTGACGGCGGTGACGAGGTCGACGGCGGACAAGTCGGAGGGTTGCATGGCGGGTGCACGGCTCGGGGGGGCGGGGATACCTGTGGCTCGGTGGGGACTGGCGCCGCGGGCTGCCGCGAAGCCGATCCGCCGCGTCGACGGGACTGATGCTCGGGCTTCTCAGGCGGCGCCGGAATCACCGAGAACGGCCGGGACGAGGAAGCACTCTCCGTCGTGCCGCGGGGCCGATTGGAGTGCCTGAGCGGTGGAGAGCGACGGACGGGGCTGGTCGTCGCGAAACACGTTTTGCGTGTCGAGTGGGTGGGCCAGCGGCGCGATCGCGGCGGTGTCGATCTTCTCGAGTTGGCCGACGAAACCGACGATCGTCGACAACTCGCGTGTCATCGTGTCGAGATCGGCGTCCGAAAGTGCCAGGCGGGCAAGCAGGCCGACCTTGGCGACGTCGTTGCGGGA
>Ga0209770_10001549_pt1 | contig 11843 bp, 9 predicted proteins | sample LauGreSu1BDMLBDD_2_FD_187572 | JGI IMG/M metagenome (GOLD analysis project Ga0209770, IMG submission 187572) | Freshwater lake microbial communities from Lake Michigan, USA - Su13.BD.MLB.DD (SPAdes) (version 2) | ecosystem: Environmental > Aquatic > Freshwater > Lake | place: Lake Michigan, USA...
CGAGCATCCGTGGTCGGGCAAGCATCATCGCTGGCTTCGTCCAGGCGCTGGCGTACCGAGAGAATCTCGAAGCCACCGATGATCCCGAGCATGAGCAGATGGGCGTGATGCTGCCGGCTGCGACGCTGTCCCGCGCCAGCGGCGACTGCGACTCGAAGGCCGTCCTCCTGTGCTCGCTGCTCCACTCGACGCAGGTCTGCGACAGCGTGCTGGTGCACACCGAGGATCACACGCTGGTCGGCCTTGGACTGCAACTGCGCACCGGTGACGACAGCGTTCGTGCCTGGCGCCGGGAGTGGGTGCTGCTGGAGACGACCGACCGTTGGCCCGTCGGCCGAGTGGCTCGCCGGCATGTCGGCGAGAACGTGACGGTCGAGGAGCCCTCGTCGCTGGTGCTCAGGACCAAGCGCTGAGCAGCACGCCGAGATCGGCGCCATCCACCGTCCCGCTGCCATCCACGTCGCCCATGCCGCTGCCGCCCCAGTTGCTCAAGAGCATGCCAAGGTCGGCACCATCGATGATGCCGTCGCCATTGAGATCGCCGGGAACAGCCGTCACATCGACGATCCACGCCAGGGCGGCGATGCTTGCAAAGCCAGTGGTCGTGACGCGGTTTACGGACAACAGGTACGAACCCGGTGCGAGATCATCGATCGAAAGATGCTCCACGTTGTCCACGGCGCTCTGGCTGACCACGTTGCCGGAGCCGAAGAGGCCAAGTCCTGCGTCGCCCACGATGGACACGGGCTGGCCGTTCACGATGCGCTGCAACTTGAGGTCGTTGTTCTGGACAATCGGGCTCGAGCCAGTGAACTGGCTCGACGCAGGGTTGCGGTTCCAGGTCAAGGCCACGCGAACGTCGGCGGTGCCGGGAACGTCGATGCGCCAGTGACGTTCGAAGGTGGTCGAGGAGATCACCTCGTACTCCCAAGCGGCCAGCCCGACCGACGGACCCGAGATCGCGGCGCTTGCTGTGGCTTGGCCGATCGCCTCATCGGCCGAGAGGATCCGGTGCGCGCGGTCGATGTTGACTGTTCCGAACCCCACGATGGGATCGATCGGGGTCGTGGCCACGCCGCGGGATGCACCTGATTGCGGGGCACCGTTTGACCACGTTGGGCCATGCGTTGCACCAGCGAGCAGCGAGGCCTTGACGGCCACGCCACTGCGGCGATTCACGTTCAAGCTGTACGGCAGTTCATTGGCAAACTGGTAGAGCAGGGTCGCGCAGCCACCGACGACCGGCGTCGAGAAGCTGGTGAACTCGCCGGGTGCAACCAGTTCGGGCTTCTGTCGGCCCGCGCCATCGATGCCCGCAGGCGGCGCGCCGTAGCTGTGGTTGCCGTTGATGAGGCCCACCGAGATCCCGTTGAATCCGCAGCCCATGAGCGCGGGAACGGCACCGCCGGCCCCATTGTTCATGCCCGCGATGACCAGCGTGCCGTCGCGCTGCATCGCGTAGTCCGCGCGACGCAGCACTTCATTGTCGACCGCCGTGCCTGCAGATCCGATCCAGCTGCAGTTGAAGAGGCGCGAACCGTTGGTGGGCGAGAGCGGCAGCGCGGACTGCCCTGCGCCGACGCGGAGGTAGCTGGAGATCCAGCCATTGGCATCGAAGCAGTTGATCTGCGTGACACCCTTGGCCACACCAGCCGATCCGTAGAAGTTGCGGCCCACGAAGGTCGCGTGGCCACTGTTGGTCGAGCCCCCGGAGAACAAGTTGAACGACTTGCCGGCGAAGTCGGTCTCGGCGGGGTTCGGGCGGTAGCTCAGCCCTGCGGATTCATTCGCCTCGACCTGCACGATCGGAACGCCCGCGCCGGTCGGCAACGCGGAACCGAGTCGAGCCACGAGTTCCTCGTAGCCAATCTCGTCGGCAAAGGCCGGCGCGGCCATGGTCAGGATGATCGCCAAGCTGGTGCGCATGGTCCAAGGCTCCTCTGTGCTGATGTGGACGGTCGCGCGAAGTATTGCAACCACCCCGGGCGAGGCAAGATGAAATCGGCCAGCCGCCCGAAATCAGCCTGAGGCGGCGCAAAAACAAAGGCACCGAGCGCCACAGGGACGCTCGGTGCCGAGTTCCGGGAGAGCCCGAGGGCTCCGGAGATGCTGTGCTCAGCGACGACGGCGGCCAGCGAGGCCGGCGAGGCCGACGAGGGCGATCGCGCCCGGGGCGGGAACCGCGTTCACGCCGATGAGCGTGATCGAGCCGGTCCAGGTGCCCGAGGTGCCCGCAGCGCCGTAGCCGTTGCCCAGCCAAATGGTGGCGTCAGCCGAGGTGCCCGAGAACGAGATCGCGTTCACCGACTTGCTGTCGATGACGGTCGTGCCGGGAGCGCTCGAGCCGCCGTTGGCCCAGCTCACGCGCTGCAGCGCGTTGAGGTTCGAGAAGCCGCCGACCTGGAGGAGACCACCGGTCGAGAGCGGGGCCACGTCGACGTACACGCACAGGTCATCCGCGTAGGTGAAGGCCACCGACGAGTTGAGCGTCGCGTTGACCGACACACCGGTCAGGGTGCCGGTGAAACCGCCGTAGGCAGCGCTCAGGTCGGTGAAGTTGAAACCAGTCCAGGTCTGGTTGGTGAAGGTGACAGTGACGTCGGCCGAAGCGGTTCCGGCGACAGCGGCGGCGAGGCCAGCAACGAGGGCAATCTTCTTCATGGAGGGACTCTCTTAGGAAAAGGGGAACTCAGCCGAGTTCGTCGGCGCGACCCTTTTCGAAATCCCTACCGGGGAACATCGGAGTCTGTCCCAGTGCAGGTCCAAAGCAAACGAAGCACGGCAAAATGCGGGAAAATGGCGAACCGCGTGATCGCTTCCGAACCCGTCCAATCGTGAAAGTCTGATAATTCAAAGCGATCCTAGTCGTGGAGCGCTTCCAGCAGTGCACGTTGCAGGGCAGGCGTCGCGGCTGTAACCAGAGAGCCAGCAAGGTGATGCGTCGCCCCATCGAGGGATGACCATGATGCCCCACTCGCCGGCAGGATCGCCGCAAATGGCCCGATGTCCCATGGATGCATCACTGGGTCCACGACGGCATCGACGCGCCCGGTGGCAAGCAGCAGCAGCGAGGAACAATCGCTCCAGCCGCGGACGCTTCCCGCCGCGTGCCCAAGTCGGACCCAAGCGCCGAGGCACCCGGCGCGCTGGAAGTACTCAGTTGACGTGGTGCAGACCAACGCCTGGCGAAGGTCCGTGCAGGAGCTCGTTCGACACCGGACGGTCCCTGTTGGGCTGATCCACCAAGCCTCCTCCGTGGAGGGCGCAACGAGCCGTTCGTCGAGTGCCGGGAAATCCGCGATCCCTGCGACCACGATGCGTTGGCCCGCATCATCGCAGTGCTCGAGAGCCACGAGTGTTCCCCAGAGGGGAATCCCGCGGATGAAACTGGCGGTGCCATCGATCGGATCCAAGAGCCACCGCCATGCACTGGTCCCGGGGCGCGCCCCGTGTTCCTCGCCCAGCAGGGCATCCTCCGGAAAGGACGCATGGATCGACTCGGCGAGGAGTTGCTCGATGGCTCGATCGGCCTCGGTGACCGGAGATCCATCCGTCTTCGACTCGGCGGAAACGCCCTTGCGGAAGTGGGCCATCGCCAGAGTGCGAGTGTGGTTGATCCACGAACCAAGGGCCTCCATTCTGATCGATACAGCATCCGATTCGTGGCTCATGCGGCGATGGTAAGGAAGCGGCGGTACCCCGGGGCTTCCAGCTACGTCCCTAGGATGAACGCATGATCTTGCGGAACCTGCTGGTCCTGTTCGTCCTGCTTCAGGCTGCCGAGACTGCGCTTGAGCCACGCCTCGGGGCGCCACGTGCGCTCGCATGGGCCGCACACCATGTGGAGTCGATGCCATCAGTCAACGTCACCGCCAAGCGCGAGGTCGTCGTGCACTACTGGCGGCCCGATGGCGACTACACCGGTTGGAACCTCTGGGTCTGGAACGAAGGTGGGCAGGGGCGCAGCGTGCCGTTCGTCGCGGGCAAGGACGGTGCCGCGGCGCGCTTCGATGCGGATGACGGTGTCGAGCGACTGGGCTTCATCGTTCGCAAGGGCGACTGGGAGCGCAAGGACATTGACCAGGACCGGTTCATCGAGCTCAAGCCGCGCGGGCGGACCGAAGTCTGGCTTGCGGCGGGGCAGGCGGCGATCCATGCTTCCGCGAAGGCGATCGATCGATCAAGTTCCTTCGTCGGGGCGTTTCTCGATGCGCGGCAGCAGATCACGCTTGCCATGTCAGGGCCGCTCGACGAGAAGGCGCGCAAGGCGATCAAGGTGCGCATCGGTGACGGTGCGGCCGTGCCGGCCGGATCCGTGACCGCCGATCGCGGGGGCGATGGTCGACCGACCTTCTCCATCAAGCTGGGCAAGGCGGTGGCGGATGATGCGATTGCCCGGTTGTCCATCCAGGTGGGCGGCGAATGGAGAACCGTCATCGCGCGTGGGATCCTCGATGATGCTGCGTTCACGGCACTCGATGCGGTGCTCGGCCCAACCTGTTCCAGGGACCGCGCGACGGTCACCACCTGGTCGCCAGTTTCGCGACTGGTCGAGCTGGAGCTGTTCGAGAAGGGGATCGATGCTCCCTCTCGGACGCTGCCGCTGGTGGCCGGCACGAAGGGGACGTGGTCGATCGAGGTGCCTGGCGATCTGCACGGCGTGCCGTACCGACTGGCGTTCACGCACTATGGGCGTCGTCGCGCGGCTGCGGACATCCATGCCGTGGCGGCGAGCGCCGACAGTTCGTTCAGCATCCTCGCCGACCTGTCGCGCTTGGAGCCAACTGGCTGGCAGAACGATCGGGGGCCGACGCTCGTGCAGCCTACGGATGAGGTGCTGTACGAACTCCATGTGCGTGACTTCACGGTGGCCGATGCGTCGTGCCCGGCGGATCGTCGCGGCTCGTACCTGGGCCTGGTGCATGAAGGCAGCGTGGCGGGTGCGCCGACGGGGCTGGCGCATCTGCGGCGACTGGGGATCACGGCCGTGCACCTGATGCCGATTCACGACTTCACGGCCAAGCCCGATGAGTACAACTGGGGCTACTGGACGGCGCTCTTCAACGTGCCCGAGTCGAACTTCGCGGCGGATCGTCGAGATCCGCTGGCGCCGGTGCGCGAGCTGCGCCAGGCGGTCGCTGGCATGCATGCGGCGGGAATCCGTGTGGTGCTCGATGTGGTCTACAACCACACGAGTTCCAGCGGCGAAGCCAGTCCCTTCGATGCGACCGTGCCCGGCTGGTTCTTTCGCACGACCCGCGACGGCTCGCTGACGAACGACGCCGGGTGCGGCAATTCCGTCGCCGATGAGCGCCCCATGGTGCGCAAGTACATCCTCGACTCGCTCTCGTATTGGCTGCGTCAGTACCACGTCGATGGATTCCGCTTCGATCTGTTGGGGACGCACGATCCGGCGACGGTGCGTGCCATCGTCGAACGCGTGCGCTCGATCCGGCCCGATGCCACGCTCTACGGTGAGCCTTGGACCGGCGGCGGCCCGATCCGCTTCGGCAAGGGCGCGCAGAAGGGCACCCGGATGGCCGTCTTCAACGATCACCTGCGCAACGCCCTGCGCGGCGACCTTGATGGAACCAAGACTGGTTTCGCCAACGGCCCCGGCGGAGACCGCGACGCGGTCAAGCGCGGCGTGGCAGGATCGATCGATGACTTCACTGCGTCGCCGGCCGAGAGCGTGAACTACGTCAGTGCACACGACAATCTGTGCCTGGTCGACAAGCTGGCGCTGTCGGCGAAGGGAGCGACCGACGCCGAGCGCGAGGCGATGCTGCGGCTGGCGGCCGGCACCGTGTTGTTGTCGCAGGGCATTCCGTTTCTGGAAGGCGGCTGTGAGATTGGGCGGACGAAGGGCGGCGATCACAACAGCTACGTGAGCGGCGACCGGGTCAACCGCTTCGACTGGGAACGGGCTGCCCGGTGGCAGGAGACCTCGGACTGGGTCGCTGGCATGATCGCACTGCGCAAGGCACACCCTGCGCTGCGCATGACCGATGCCGCTGCCGTGCGACGATCGATCCAGTGGTTGGGGGACGAGCCAATCCTGGCATGGACCGTCGATGGTCGTGCGGCAGGTGATCCATCGCGAACGTTGCTCGTGGCGCTCAATGGCGAGCCGACGCAAGCATCGCTCTCGCTGCCATCAGGCCAGTGGAACATCCTCGCCAACGGTGAACGAGCCGGAGCTGTTTCCATCGGGACGGCCGCAGGATCGATCACGGTCGCGCCGTGGTCGCTGGTCGTGCTGTCGCGCTGAAGTCGGCACATGGTGCGCCGGGGCTGAGGGTCGTGCGGCCTCCGCCGCTACAGGTGCAGCAAAGCACAGCGGGTGCCGGCCGGAGCCGACACCCGCTGGAGGGGATCATGATGGAACGCGCTGGATCAGCGACGGCGACGCGAGACAAGGCCCGCGACCGCGAGAAGCGCCACAGCACCCGGGGCCGGCACCACATCGCCGCTGATGACGACGTTGTCGATGCGGCTGGAGCCGGCCGCGGCCGTGGTGACCAGCGAACGGAAGCGAACGATGAGGAGGCTCGCGTCCTCAGCACCGGCGAGTGCCTGGCTGCTGGAGTACAGCGCGTTGTAGGTCGTCGACGACCACGTACCGGGAGCGCCGCCGCCGCCCGACTGCAGGACGGTGTACGCGGCGACGGTCGTCCAGCTGGTACCGCCGTCGACGCTGAAGATCAGTTCGAACGACGCTGGGCCGGTCGAGCTGCGAGCCTGATCCCACGACACGCTGATGTTCGAGTAGTTCGAGGTCGAGACGCGAGCCTCGTAGTAGTCGCCGATCGACCAGTTGTTGCTGCTGAAGGCGTACTGCGAGCCGTTGCCCGCGGGCGAGGTGTAGGTCGCGGCGGCGAGCGTGTGGTAGGAGCTCAGCGAGCTGCCTGAGGTCTGATCACCCTGATCAGCGGCGCCGACCGAGTAGGTGTTGCCGGTCGGCACGTTGCCGGCGCCGGTGGGGAACGCGGTCGTGATCGACCAGCCAGCGATCATGGCGCCATTGGCCGACGAAACGAGGGCGACAGCGATGGCGCCAGCGGTCAGGGAAACGAGGGACTTCATTGGGAAAGGCTCCTGGGGGAAAAAAGGGGTGGTCTGCGCCCTTTGATCCGCCTCCAGTGCCTTTTCCCACGCCTTCCGGCGGGACTATAGCCCCAAACGAGGGGGTCTCCAAATGTGGATTCGGTTCATTCCCGGGGAGCTGGGCCCGTTGGTGTGGGGCTTCGTCTGGTTGGCTGGCGCAACCGGATCGCCCCAATGGGGCGTGATGTCTGGCGCTCGGTAGCCTCCGCGGCATGCCTGAGCCAGCTCGAGGCTTCCGAATACTGCTGTGGGCGGCCCTTTTGGCGATGGCGCCGGTGCTATCGGTCCTTGCCGCTGGGCTAGCCAGCACGACGGCGCAACCGCCACCGGGCGCTGATGGCTCCGAGCCTGCGGCAGCGTTGGCCGAACTGCAAGAACGCCGGGTCTGGACCTTTGACGCGGGGTCGGGCATTCAGGTGTGCTTCGACAACCTCTTCAGCGGCGCGCGGCTGAACGGGTGCGAGCAACTTGGCCAGAGGGAGTTCCGACTGCTGGTCGCGCCCGAGCGGGAGCCGATCAACCCGAGCCCGTGGTACGCGCTGCGGATCAGGTCGTCGAAGCCCTGCGAGGTCACGTTGCGGCTTGCGATTGCCACGCCCAAGGCCCGGCCACGCGCCTGGGCGAGCCGAGACGGCCGTCGTTGGGCCATGGCCCCTGACTCGCAGTGGGTCGGTGAGCCGGGTGATCGTGAATGCACGATCAAGGTCTCCATCGTTCCCGATCCGCTCTTCATCGCCAGCAACCACATGATCGGCATCGAGGAGCTCGATGCGTGGTCATCGCGCGTGGCGATGGAGTCCGGCGTTGCGGTCGAGCCGATCGGCCGATCGACCGGTGGCCGTCCGATCCTGGCGTTCACCCTGAATCCGCAGGCGCCGCCGGACCACGTGATCGTGATCGGCCGGCAGCACCCGCCCGAGGTCTCGGGCAGCGTGGGCCTGATGAAGTTCGTTGAGCGCCTGCAGCAGTCCGATGCTGCACTGGCTGACTTCGGTCGCCGCTTCCGCATCACGGTGATCCCGTTGGTGAATCCCGATGGGGTTCATGAAGGGCAATGGCGATGCACGCTCGGCGGTATCGATGCGAACAGGGATTGGCATGAGTTCTCGCAGCCGGAAACCCGCGCCGTGCGCGACAAGGTCCTCGCGATGGCGAAGGAGCCCGGGGCGCGCATCCACCTGTTGCTGGATTTCCATGCCACCGATCGCGATGTGCTCTACACACCGGCGCCCGGCAGTGCGGTCGAGCCGGCGGGGTTCGTGCAGGCCTGGCTCGATGGCGTGCAGTCGCGCTTTCCGCGCGAGAAGCTCGAGTCGACCGCGTCGCACAATCTCGATCAGTGGACGTTCAAGCGATGGGCTGCCGAGACGATCAACGCCCCGGGCATCACGGTGGAGTTCGGCAGCCTGACGCCGCACGAGCGCATTGCGGCGAAGGCGCGCGTCTTCGCCGAGGTGATGGCCGAGGTGCTCGCCGCGCAGGTGCCATCGCGCGAAGCACCCAAGCCGCGCGTGCCGGGGCGCGGGGATGTGGTTCGGCCACCGGTGACGCTGCCATGACGCGATCGCGGGCGCTTGGGCTGCTCTGGCTCGGGTCGTTCGTTGCCTGGTGGCTGCTGACGCCACTGGTCGTACTCGTGCTGGTGGGTGTCTCAGAGTGGTTCGACTCAGGCCAGTTCAACGTCACGGTCAAGGACTACGCCGGCGCAGTCGTGTTCTCTGGAGGCTTTTACACGAACGAACACCTGATCCTCTTGGCGATTGCCATGTTCGCCGCAACCCTGCAGCTCATGCTGGCTGCGCCGGCGGTGCCGCCGTTTCGGGCGGCACAGGAAGGCAGGTCGATGCGGCAGTCCGTTGTGGCGGCGGCCATCGTGGCGGGTGCCTTGGTCACGTCGATCGGCTTCGCTGCGATCGAGGCGCTGGTGGTGCTCATCAACGGTTCCATCGAAGATCAGGACCTGGTGGTGGTCGCGCTTCTGGCGACGTGGCTGCTCAGCTCGGCAGCATGGTCGACGGTGCTCTGGCGGGCGGGTTCCGAGTCGAACCCCGATGGCGTGAGCCGACTGGTGCGGGCAGCCTTCCGCGGCAGCGCGCTGCAGATCGTGCTCGGGGTCCCGCTCTACGTGATCGTTCGTCGGAAGGAGAGCTGCTGGTGCAGCCTCTTCTCGTTCTGGTCGCTCAGCGTGGGCTTCGCATCGATGTTCCTGCTCTGTGGGCCCGGCGCGGTGCTCCTCTTCACGCGCGGCCACCGGCGCGCGTGGCGGCGGGGGGCATGCGGATCCTGTGGTCACCTGCGCGCGCCATCATCCGACCGATGCCCCGAATGCGGAGGCATCTACGAGCGATCCGCCGACTGACTGGCGCCGCGTCCCCCAAGCGGGTTGGTGGTACAACATCCCTCATGCAACTGCTCGCCTGCATCGCCGCTTCACTCAGTGTGGTCTTGCTCACCTCGCCTGCCGTCCTGGCCGCCCCCCAACAGCCCCAGCAGCAGGCCGCCAACTCGCAGCCGTCGGCTCAACAGAGCGAGTGGCCACAGTCCAACACCGTCGGTGACCGCACGTTCACCGTCTATCAGCCGCAGTTCGATGGCTACGACGGCCGGGTCGCCACGCTCAGCGCAGCGATCACCGTGAAGCAAGGGGATTCGCTCAAGCGCGGCATCATGTGGCTGCGCGGAGAGACGGCCCCAGCCGACATCGCGGGCGAGGTCGAGATCCATGACCTGCACATCACGCGTCTGACGATCGACAACAAGGAAGACTGGGCCGCGCGCTCGGCGCTCCAGGGATCGCTGAGCGGCGTTGGCTTCACGATCGACCGCACCACCATGGTGCAGGACCTGAAGCTCGACAACGCGCGCTCGAGTGGTACCCCGGGACTGAAGCATGACGCCCCCGATGTGCACTTCACCGAGGTCCCCACCGTGCTGGTGCCGGTCGACGGTGCGCCGGTGCTCTCGGCGTGCGGAACCTGGAAGAAGGTCGTCAACACGCCCTTTGTGCTGCTGCAATCGCCGGATGGAACGTGGTCCGTGCGCGTGGGCGACACCCAGTGGATGTCGGCCCCGGCCATGACTGGCCAGTACGCAGCGAGCAGTGCGCCGCCGGCCGATGTGATCGCTGCGCTGGGCACGCCCAAGCCGCTCGCCGACGGCAACCCCGTTCAGGCGCCGGATGCCGCATCAGGCATGAAGCCCGTGCTGCCGAGCAAGGTGATCGTGACCACCAAGCCCAGTGCGCTGGTGTCGACCATGGGCAAGCCTGCCCTGAAGCAGGTGGCCGATGGGCTGTCGTCCGTCACCAACGCCAACACGATCGTGCTCAAGACCACGACCCCGGCGGCATGGTGGACGCTGATCTCGGGACGCTGGTTCACGGCGACCGATCTCAAGGGGCCGTGGACCTACAGCGCACCATCGCAACTGCCGGCGTCCTTCCGGTCCTTGCCCAAGACCGGTCGTCTGGCTGCAGCACGCGCCAGCGTGCCCGGCACGGTCGAGGCGTACGAGTCGACCGTCGCTGCGCGCGAGATCCAGACCGTGACGGTGAAGGCCGACACGCCGTGCCAGATGTCGTGGCGTGGCGAGCCAGCCTGGTCGAACGTGGATGGCGTCGATGGCCTGTCGTACGGCACCAACGCCTCGCAGCCCACCTTCAAGCTCGGTGACGCCTTCTGGTGCTGCGCCGATGGCATGTGGTTCAAGGGCCAGTCCGCAAGCGGCTCGTGGGCCATCACCGACTCGGTGCCCAAGCAGATCTACCAGATCCCGCCGTCGAACCCTGACTATTCGGCGACCTACGTCGAGATCTTCGGCAGCACGCATGCAGATGACGGCTCGCTGGCCAGCGTGACCTTCGGATTCACCGCCGGCTACCTGGGTACGTACCTGCATGAGGGCACCACTGTGTTCGGTACGGGCTACTCGTATTCGGCGGCGAACGACGGCGACACGACGTACGACCCGGCGCCTCAGACCTACGGCACGTCGAACCAATACGACCCGCAGAGTGGCAGCTACGCACCGATGGTGCAGGACCCGGGCTATGTGGTCTATCCGCCTGCCGTCTATCCCGATTACCTCGATGACGGCTGGTACGGCTGGGGCTGGTGCCCGGGCTGGTGCTGCGGCTGGGGTTGGGGCTGGGGCAACAGCTGGTGGGGCTCGAACCACTGGAACAACTGGTGGAACAACTGGCACCCGTACTGGAACGACAATCACTGGAACAACTGGCAGAACGACCATCGCCTCTACCAGAACCAGCGCGCGCGTTCAGGTGATGACGCGTGGCGCGGTGCGAACGGATGGCAGCGTGCCGGCGATGCCGCTCGCAGCGAGGATCCGAGCGGTTGGCATCGTGCAGCAGCGGCCACGACGGGCGCGCGTGATGGACTCGGTGCGGAAGACCGCAACACCAACTTCAGCCGCGGCAATCCTTACTCGTGGGGCGGCACCGGCTGGGAGTCCAACTCCACGCGACGTGTGTCGGCGCAGAACGATGCCTCGACTGCGCGCATGAACTCGTACGCTGCCGGCATGCCACGCGGCTACTCGACGGGATTCCACTCGTCGTACCAGCAGAACCGTGGCGAGAGCTACAACCGCAGCGGCGGCGGCTACCACGGTGGTGGTGGCTTCCATGGTGGCGGCGGCCGTCGCTGAGCGGCAATCGCATCGACATGACAAGCGCCGTCGTCCTTGCGGGCGACGGCGCTGTCGTTGGGTGACTGGTT
>Ga0209770_10001551_pt1 | contig 11837 bp, 18 predicted proteins | sample LauGreSu1BDMLBDD_2_FD_187572 | JGI IMG/M metagenome (GOLD analysis project Ga0209770, IMG submission 187572) | Freshwater lake microbial communities from Lake Michigan, USA - Su13.BD.MLB.DD (SPAdes) (version 2) | ecosystem: Environmental > Aquatic > Freshwater > Lake | place: Lake Michigan, USA...
AGCGCATTGTTCAAACCATGTTCCTCGCCTTCCGGGCCGCAGGAGCCACGGACTGGCGCTCGCAACTCGCGATCGCGCTTTCCCATGCCGGAACGCACAAACTGCAATTCCACCACATTTTTCCCAAAGCTGTTCTCAAAGGCAGCTACACGCAGCGCGAGGCCGATGACATCGCCAACCTCGCGTTCATCGGCGGCAACACAAACCGCCGAATCAGCGACAAGCCCCCCCGGGAGTATTTTCCCGGCATCCTGGAAAAATGCGGCCCGGCGGCATTTGCCTCGCAGTGCATCCCAGCGAGCGAGGAATTGCTGGGCGTGGCCGATTACAAAAGTTTCCTCGTCGAGCGCCGCAAGCGCGTCGCTGAGCGACTGAACGAGTTCCTTGGCTGCGGGAATGCGGCATGACCACCTCCACAACAAAGCCCGCTCCCTATCCGATCCAGAAGCTGTCGGGTTTTCCGGTCGGACATGGCGCTTCGATTCCCTCGCTGAAGGAAGGGAAATTCCGGGTGGTGGAAGCCGCGATGGCCGGGGATGCGCCGAAGGATTTTGTTCGCATTTACAGCCATGGCGAGGGGAGTCGGAGCCGACCTCAAAGCTGGCCGGCCTGGATCGCCAAAGTCGGGCACAAGCATTATCCCAACGAGTCGATCACGGAGCATTTGCTCACGCGCATCGGTCAGGCGCTCGGGCTATCCATGGCGGACTCACAACTCATGTGGTTTGGCGGCCAGCTTCGATTTTTGAGCCGCTATTTTTTAAGAACGTCAACCCAGAGTCTGGTCCATGGAGCGGAGATTTTCGCAGGGTATCTCTCCGACCTGCCCTTTGTGCAAAGCGTGGAAAAACAGAACGAGGCGCGGAATGTTTTCACCTTCCAATTTGTGGAACAGGCGTTGCAAAACCGGTTCCCTGATGATTGGCAGGATTTGCGTGCCGGATTTACTCGCTTGCTGGCTTTTGACGCGATCGTGGGCAACAACGATAGGCATTTTTACAATTGGGGAGTCATCGTAGATATCATGGGGATGCGAGCGCCGTATTTTTCGCCTACCTACGACACGGCCCGCGCCCTGTATTGGAACACGAGCGAAGAGGGCCTGCGGAAGATCGCGGGTGAAAAGAACCGCCGCAAAAGCCACTTGGAAAAATATGTCCACAATTGCTTTCCCAAAACGGGCTGGGACGGGCTGCAGTCTCCCAACCACTTCAAACTTATCCAGGCCATTGCCGAAGGACGACCAGAGCTACGATCAGCCCTCCAGCAACTTCCAGTCGGGGAGATTGCAGCCAAAACGAAGCGTTTGCTGGAAAACGAGTTTCGCAGCTTGATAAGCCCGCTGCGCGCAAACTTCATTCTCGAATGCCTTGACATGCGTGCTATGTTGTATCATTCAGCAATCCACTAAACGGAGGGTGAAAATGTTCAAAACTTTGTATCGGCGTTTCAACTGGTTGCAAAATATCAGCGAACCTTCCACAGGGGATAAGGTGTCTTTCGAATTGAAACTGGGAGCGCTGCATGTCGGCACGCTGACACGCGAAGCGCAGGAATGGGTGTTTGCCTACAGCGACGCCTTTGCCCGCCAACGGCGAGTGGCCCCGCTTGTGGATTTTCCCATGGTCGGACGGGTTTACCGCTCCGAGGACCTGTGGCCATTTTTTGCGCTGCGCATTCCGAGCACCACGCAAGCGAGCGTGCAGGCCTTCCTCCGCGAGCAGGGGGAAACCAAAGCCCGGGCCGTCGAAATGATTCAAAAATTCGGTCGGCGCTCGATTTCAAATCCATTCGTTCTCACTCCCGCCTGAACGCCGGAACCCGAGGGAGTCTCGCCATCGGATTCCAGCCATGAACCCCCTCGAACGCTCCCTCATCGAAAAGGCCGGCTACGCGAACGGTTGGGAAAATGTGCGAGAGAACTCACCGGAGCGGGTGGCGCTGTTTTCGTCGCGCCACGCAGCCGAGGCTATCGTCTCAACGCCGGAATCGAAGCCCTCTCTTTGGCGTGTGGTGTTTCCCAATGGCCCGCAGGCCGGGGAACTGGCGCGTGGATTCACCGAGGTGCGGCAGCCTGACGACAGCTTCCTTGCGGAGGGCGAAGCGGCTCTTGGCCGATTGCTACGGCGCGCGGCCGAGCTGGCGATGTCCCTGCCGAACCATGCCGCCCGTCTTTTCGCCGAGGAGGTCCAAAAACTCGATGCCAAGGGCCTCGAAGGCACCGAGGCGCTGCGACTCGTCAAGCAACGCATCGGCCAAAACCTCTACCGGCAAGCCCTGCTCGAATACTGGGGCGGAGCCTGCGCGCTCACAGGTCTCGCCATTCCCGCACTCCTGCGCGCGAGCCACGCGAAACCCTGGGCGGACTGCGAATCCGACGATGAACGCCTAAATGTCTTCAACGGCTTCCTGCTCTCCGCGCATTTCGACGCGCTCTTCGATGCTGGTTTCATCACCTTCACCGACGAAGGTCATCTTCTGCACTCCTCGAAACTCACTGAACACGAAGCAGTAATCCTTGGTCTTGATTCTCCGACCGCCCTCCGCTGGATCAGCCCCCGCCATCTACCATTTCTAGAATGGCATCGGAATGTCGTCTTCCAGGAGTGATTTAAACCAGTCTCCAGCATAAAGATTGCTGGCGACTTTTTAATCTAATGCAAAAAGTTGAGCTAAATAGATAGCTTTTGCAAAGCGGCCATCAAGTTCGCCGTGATCGAGGCCATAGCCCGAAAGTCGAGGGTTTCCACGGTGTCGGTGTGCTTGTGGTAGTTCGGATTGCGGAACAGCGCTGTGTCGGTGAGCATGATCGCGGGGTAGCCTTCGTCCCAGTAGCAGAGGTGGTCGGAAAACCGCATCTCCGGCATCACCAGCGGGAGTGTAGGAATCGGGTGCATGGAGAATGCGTCATCGAAGCTGGCGAGAAAGGAGGCCGATTGCTCGTCGCCGACTACGGCGATGTAGTTGCCAACTGTCGGTTCGATTCCTCGGGAGCGAGTGAAGGCGAGTGTTTCTTCAGGCATCCCGTAGAGCGTGGGCAATTCCTGCGAACCGGGCTTGTCTGTGAAATACCCGAGGCTTTCGAGGCAGATCATGCCTTGGATGTTGTTGCCGTTCCTCCGGCAGGACTGGGCATGAACGCGGCTGCCCATCGACTCGTTGGTGAAATGGGGCGGCTCCTCGTTCGTGTAGGCGACGAAGCGGATATTTCGTGGAGGATTCTCGGACTCCATGAGGAGGCGCGCGGTTTCTAGCAGAATGGCCACAGCGGAAATGTTGTCATCCGCGCCCAGCGTGCCGGGAGCAGAGTCGTAGTGCGCACCGAGAATCCAGTTGGGTTCTTGCACTCCGCAAAAGTCGCGAGGCACGGCTTCGAGATTGTGGCAATCGAAGTGATCGACCTGGAAAGTCTGGCGCGAAACGCCGAATCCAGTCCGTGAAAAATACTCCTCAATGAAGTCCGCCGCACGCGAAAGGCCGGATGGATTGTTGCGGAGATTGCGCTCTTCGAGGGTGAGCGCTTCGGAGATTCGAAAGAGGCGTCGTTGGAGTTCGCCAAATCTTTTAGGGGGCAATTTATTCATGGGAAAAAGTTATCCAAAAACAGGTGTGAACAACAAAAAAGAGGTGGTTTTTCTAAGGTAAAAAAGAGGGGTTGACTTATCTCCTAAAAACGATGGCAAGCTAGGCGGGATCTGCCTCAAGGGGCTTTTTATTATTGCTGGATGTGGTAGATTTTCTGCATGTGGATTCTTACTAAAATCGGCTTCTATTCGATCACCAAAAAACCCTCGCATCTCAACCCTGATGGCCCTGATGTTTTCAACATTCGTGGCCGCGATAAGGACGACCTCAAACGATTCGCGGAACTCGTTTCTCCGGATTTGGCGAAGCGTCCTGTGGTGCATGAATACACTCGAAGCGACTATCCGTATCGCGTGTATCTGAACACCCAGGAGGAGATGGATGCCGTGATGGCCAAGCTCTCGGCCCTGATCGACTACGATAACTTCAAGGACATGATCAAGGAGACGCCCCATCAAAAGGCCAAGTTAGAGGCCTACGAGGAATTCTGGACCCTCCTCTACAACGCCCATTTTTCCCACCGCCCGCAACGGGAGCGAGCCGGGAATTTATTTTGATCCCGGAATCACAATCACACGCGTTGTCTTTTCGTCCTTCTTTGGCGCAGTGCCGCGCGTGACGAAAGAGGATCCGAGTTGGGAGGTGGACCAGGCGGCGCCGGAGTCTCCGCGTGTATGAAAGGAGCTGCCGAGCTTGGATGTGGTGAGCGTTGATCCAGTCTTGCTGTCTCGGGTGACAAAGGAATTTCCCATCTTGGTGGTCGTCTGCTGCTGACCGTCCGGGCCTCGGGTCACAAAGCTGCTTCCGAGTTTTGTTGTGGTCCAGGTGTTGCCCTTGGAGTCCCGGGTGACTGTGGAGGTGCCGAGCTGGCTCGTGGTGAACGACTGGCCGCCGCTGGTGCGCGTGATGTAGGAGTTGCCGAGCTTGCTGGTTGTGGCTTGTCCCGAGCCTGTCAGCGGAATGACAATGGGCGTGGATGGTTTGTCCTTGTCAGTAGCAAGCAGGGTGGGGGAGTAGGCAAGAAGGATGGCCAGAACGGGGGTTGCTTTCATCGGGGGGGCAGCGGAATCAACTCGCCAGCGCGTAGTGACTCAGAACCTTGAACACATCGTGGATGTGCGTGTCCTTGCGGAATTCCAGAACGATCGGTTCCTTGCGGCTTTTGATCCAAATATTGATCTCCGCATCGAGGTCGAAGTGGCCTGCGGTTTCCTTCGAGAAGTAGTCGATGCTCTTGTAGGGAATGCTCGTGTATTGGCGCTTCTTGCCGGTCATGCCCTGCTTGTCCACGAGGAAGAGGCGGTAATTCGTGAACACGATCAGGTCGCGAAAGAGTTTGTAGGCGTGCTGGATTGACTCGCCCTCAATCAAGAGGTCGGCGAATTCCTTTTCGAGCTTGGAGGTATCGACCTCGCTCGCATTGCCTAGCAGCGCGCTGAGAAGGCCCATCTTTATTGTCCCGCAGGAGTCGGGGCCTGGTGCGCCAAGTATTGATACGGGTAAGGCTGCGGCGGGTGGTAGGCCTGCTGCTGAAGCTGAGGCTGGAGCGGAGCGGGGGAGGGGGCACCTTGCTGCCTCATCCATTCCATTTCGACCAGATCCTCGAAGAGTTGGGAAATGGAGCGGCGGCGCTTCAGGGAAATCTCATCTGCCCACTCACGAAGGTCCGGGTGGATCGTGAGGTTGATCTTCACCCGGCGCTGCTCGATCGGTTTTTTCTGTCGGGCCATTTTATTTTGCGAGTTGTGAAGTGCGCTCAAGGACGCGCGCCTTCATGATCTTGCCGGATTTAAATTTCACAATCGCGCGCGGCGGGATGACCACTGTCTCGGCGGGCTTCTTGGGATTGCGGCCCACGCGCTGCTTGGTGAGGCGGGTGGTGAAGACGCCGAATTCGCGGAACTCGACGCCCTTGCCGTTAGCGAGTGCTTCGGTGATGCCGTCGAGGGTGAGTTGGATAACGGAGAAAACCTCCTGCTGGGTGAGGGCTGTTTTATCAGCGATTGCAATAACGAGGTCGCGCTTGGTGAGATTTGCCATGGAGAAAGTCGTAAGTTGTCCGTCTGGAATTGGCAACACGCGATAGTTCTTGGCCGTCTTGCGGGATTTGGATTGCGACGGCATCCTGCTTTTCTAATGCCGAGAGTCATCTTCCATCTCGATATGGATGCGTTTTACGCGTCGGTCGAACAGCGCGATAACCCAGAACTTCGGGGCAAGCCGGTGATTGTTGGCGCTTCGCCGGATCGGCGTGGTGTGGTTTGTGCTGCGAGTTACGAAGCGCGCGCTTTTGGTGTTCGTTCTGCCATGCCCTCGCGCACGGCACAGAGGCTTTGTCCCGATGGCATCTTCATCCGGCTGCGCATGGACGCCTATCGCAACGAATCACGGGAAATCATGGCGAGGCTTGCTGCCCTCGGTGGACAGGTCGAACAAGTCTCGGTGGATGAAGCCTACCTCGACATGAGTCACCGGTTTGAAGTCTTTGAGAAAGGCAGTGCCATCGCCCTTGGCAGGCAAATGAAGAATCTGATCCGCGACGAAAGACGGCTCACGGCCAGCATTGGGATTGGAGCGAACAAGCTCCTCGCAAAAATCGCAAGCGATCACGGAAAGCCAGACGGCCTCTTTTGCATTTCTGAAGAAGAGAAGGTTGCCTTTCTTCGCCCGCTGCCCGCTTCGGCAATCCACGGAGTTGGAAAAGTCACTGCTGAGGCGCTTGGAAAAATGGGCCTCCGGACTATTGGCGACATCCAGAATTACAAAGGCGACCTTCGCGCTGTGGCCGGCTCGTTTGCTCCAAAGCTCAAAGCATATGCCATCGGCGACGACGACCGACCGCTCGACCTCGACGGAGAAATCAAAAGTATAAGCGCCGAAGAAACCTTTGAGCGTGATACCCAAGACCGCAGGATTCTTGTTCCTGTCCTCAAGGAGCAAGCGAGGGACATTGCCTCAAAACTCATCAAGGAACGCCTCGCCGCTCGCACGGTTCAGGTTAAAGTGCGCTATAGTGATTTCAAAACGCTGACCCGTCAGACAAGCGTTGAGGAACCTTTTGAGACGCCTGACGAAATCTATGCGATCGCCTGCGCGATTTTGCGTCGAGAGCGTTTAGTCGACCGACCACTTCGCTTAATCGGGTTAGGAGTTTCGGGGCTGGTGCCGCCCAGCACTCAGATGGTTTTCAATTTCTGCGAGTGATCAATTCCCCAAGTCAGGAGTGAGCCAGACTTCTTTGAGGATTTGGACGCGGTTGTTCCAGAGGGTGTTTCCGCCTTTGCGAAGCGCAACCTCCCTTACCCCCTCCTCAACATCGGTGGTGATGGGGGTATTGCCGATGAAGTTACCGTCGATGAAGAGATCGAGGCCCTGCATGTCCGCACCATTCGCTGTGGGCTTAATGACAACCTTGTGGCGCGGGAGTGCGGTGTCTTTGGCCAGTTCTTCGAAGGTCAGGCTTTCGAGCGTGGATTCCATCTTCGCGGCACATTCGTCGAGGGCGCGGCGGTTGCCGTTGTTGCGCTTGGCAAACTGGCGTTGGGCCAGGATACGCCCACTCTCGACTTCAAGTGCCTTCACCGCGATCGCGGCATCGCTTTGGCTGCGGACGATGTTTTCGGTCATGCCATAGGCTGTGACGCTTTCCCGAGTTTGCGTGATCCGGTTTTTGGTGATGCTGACGACGAGAATGATGTCAGCTCCGACCAAGCGCCCCAGTCGGGCGCGGTCATTCACGATGTTGTTGTAGGCGAGGCCCTGCTCGGCGAGGAGCTTTTCAAGGTGTCTGCGGCTGATGAGCGAAACGCCGGGAGCGCGTGAAATGCCGGACTCCGCGAGGGACTCCACCATTTCGATGCCGCCATCGCCGACCTCTCCACTCAAATCCTCGGTAATGACGGCAAGCGAGGGGTCTTTCGCCTGGAGGGCGGACGCGCCCGCAAAAGCCGATAGAATCAATGTTAGTGCGGCTCGGCGGATCATCACATCTGTTGCTGAAAGCGCGCGGCGTTGTGCCAGACAGCTTGGTTCTCGCGGATGGCATTTGCGTATTTGCCGTTTGGTGACATGCCGACGAGTTGGCGGAGAACCTTGTCGGCATCGGCGTAGCGACCGGTGCCTTGATAGACGATGGCGAGGATATAGCGGGCTTCCGGATCGGTTGGGAGTTCTTGGACGCCTTGCTCTGCTGCTGCGGTTGCTTCGGCCCACAGTCCGGCATTGGCAAGGCGAATGGCCTGCTTGGCGGAAACGCTCTTGGTGCCACCGATTACGCGACGGATTTTGAGAACGCTCGGATGCAAGCTCGCGAAGATTTGATTGGCTGCATTATTCCGCATCTTGGCGATCATTGGGTAGGGATCGGGCGCGGCGGGATAGCCTTCGGTGGAGAAAGCCGACTGCGAGTCGGTCAATTCAATGCGGCGACCCCCGGCTATTTGCGAGGAAGAGGTCATGACAGCCCGGTAGTTCGCGATGTAATTGGCGATCGTTTTGGTGGTGTAGGTGCGGAAGGTTTCCCCCTCCTTGTTTGTGTAGGAACTTGACTCGCTTTCCGAGCCGGACATTCCTTCCGCTTGTAGATAAATAAAGGCATCGACGCCCTTGATGCGGCCACTGGTGCGGTTTTCCACGAAGCTCATCCGCTGGAATTGTCGCTCGTTAATGGCGTCTCCCAAATTCGCCCGATCGACAAGTTGGTAGTAGCCCTGCCCGGCGAAGAGTTGGAAAAGCGCGTGAGCGAGTTCGCCGCAGTCCGATCCGGCTTCTGGAACGATGGAAACCCGCGAGCCGCGCCCGAGGCTGAGTTCGGCTGGTTGTGGAGCATCGACCGTGATGGTGGTGCAGGAGGTCAGAAAGGCTGCGGAGACGGCGCAGAGGATGGGGAGGAGGATTTTTTTCATGGAAGAATGGAGCTTCTTATCCGCTTTTGGAGGTTTGTGACAAGAAAACGCATTTCCATGCCGCTCACCCTCTTGATCACAAGATCCGGAGCCGAGTAGGAAACTTTTTTTGCGGTTTCAGCCAAGGTGTTCATTCTTTGGTTTCAATCGCGTGCGTTAGTTTTTGTCTCGTAGCCGTTCCCAGCGCTGCTTCATCAACGCCTGATAGCGCGCCTTCATTTCCTCCGAACAGAATCCGGCGCTGACGAGAGCGATTGCCGCGCTCAACCCCTTTTCGAATCGGCCCAGCGCATTGGAGACTTGGCGGTCGGTCAATCCCAACGCGCTCCCCAAAGCGAGGAAATCCCCCCGAGTGATGCGGTTTTTTCGGCCCTGGATGGTCAGGGCGCTTTCCTCCGCGTCCTCAGGCAACAAGAGCACGGTTGGCAGCAGGTCGTAAGCCGGCGAGAGCCGAATCTCTCCGGCTTGGGAACGAATCAGGGAAAAGTTCTTGAGGTGCATGTCGGAATTTCCTGTCAAAAAACTGAACAGGTTCACCTCGAAAAATCGCAGCGCATCCAGGCCCGGATGGCTGCAGTGCTGTCGAATCTTCCTGCCAACTGCCTCCAGCGAACCCCGGTATTTTTCCTCGGTCATCCGATCAGTCAACTGGCACATGTCCTCCATGCCCAACTTGCGCCCTTCCACCCTATCCATGCGCCTAACGATCAGAGCTAACTTGCCGTCCTGCATCGCTATCAGTCCGCAATCGGCCGTTTCCATGCCAAAGCAAGCCGCCATGCGCATGGTGAGATGCTCCAGTTCGGGCATTTGTGGAAACCGTTCCACAGGCGGTTTGAGAATAAAGCCACCTTCGAGCCCGACGAGGGTGAATCGGCCGGCGCCACGCGTTCGCCCGGATTCCAAGTGCAGGGAAAGTTTGGGCTGGACGCCGGGAACCGCGACATGGCTGCGGACGATCTGTTCGGCCATTGCATTCAGTGCAGCCCACGAGTAGGGAAGCTGCGGAGGTTGCGCGCTTCCAAAAAGCCTGCGGCAGCACGCGGCATGATAATCCATTTCTTCACCGTCGAGGACACCCAAGCAAATCTTGCAGCGCGGTTTATTCATGTGGTGCCTCCTCCTCAATCGGCACCACTCCAGCAGCACCGATACAATCCCGACAGCAGGCCAACAAAAGGCCCATGCGGTCACGCGGGTCGATCTTCCATGTTTTTTCGGCAATCTCCAGCAGCCATCCCTCGGGAATAAGCCCGTCAAAAAAGGGAAAAAGCCGCTTGTCCTCGAAAGGCTCGGCCCTCAAGGGAAGCGTGAGGCTGGCGGAAACGGCCCCCGGGTCCTTGAGATATGCTGCCGAGTAGGTGAAACGATACCCGTGATTAAGCTCCTCGAGCAACCCCACCGGCTTGTCGTGGAGAAGGATTTCAGCTTTTCTCATCGTCCACCGCCTCTCGGAAAGGTGCCGGAGCCATTCGATGGCCAAAGAGACCCAGAACCTGGTTGACCTTGTCCAACCGCAGTGATGCCTTGCCCTGCTCCAGATCGCGGATAAACCGCAGCCCCACTCCGGCCCGATCCGCAAGATCATGCTGGGTCAGTCTTGCCGCTTTGCGCTTGGCCTTCACAAATTGGATCAATGGATCATTCATTGGAATACCCGATCGAGTATATTTTTAACACAAATGCCTTTTACTATACCCGAAAGGGTTCTGCAATTTTTATTTTTGCAATAATAAATCCGATCGGGTATAAAAAGGGTCGCGGTTCATTGAACCACGGTGCGGTATTGGGGATCGGGGATTCGGGCTTGGGTGATCGCTGAGGGAAAAAAAAGGGGCAATTTTCCGAAAATATGTGAATGTGTGGGACTGATGTCTTTTTCGTGAAGAGCCCAGTTACAGAAGAAACTTTACACCCCCGTGGCAATCGCGTTTCGATGCTGTCTATTTCTTGAAAAAACGGACACCGGGAAGGCTTTCGAAGTGGCTGTCTTGGGTCCATAGCTCTGCCTCCTGCGCCCGAGCCACGGCGTAAATGAGTGCATCCGCCATGGCCATTTTGTGCTGGGCCGCGAGGAGTGCGGCTTCATCCGCCACGGCGGCATCCAAGGCGACTTGCTCGAACTTCGCCATCGCCCGGATAGCCATCTCGCGCGCCACCTCTCCCGAGTGCGCCAAAACATATCGCCCGACCTCGTAGCGAACGATCGCCGGCACGATCAAGCGCTCCGCCCTCAGCGCCGGTTCGAACAAATCCGCGCGCTTCGTTCCGCCGAGGAGTTCGATCCAGCCCGAGCTATCAAGCAGAACCGTCATGCCAAATCCCGATCTCTCTCCTCGCGAATCGCGGCATCATCCACCGGCAAGCCCTGGAGCAGCCCCTTGATCTCATCGATCTCCGGCTCCTTGACGAGGCGAAGGCCTTGAGAGTCAGGGATCGCTTGGAGTCGGGTTCCAGATTTGATTCCCAGTAAATTGCGAAACTCTTTGGGAATCACGATTTGGTATTTCGAGGAAACGGTGATTGCGGTCATGCTGGAAAAAGTAAGACGATCTTTATCGATGTCAAACCGTTTTACTTTTTGTATTTTCAATTACCTTTCACAACGCCCACGCCTCAATTACCCCCGAGTTCCTTTTGCAGTTCCTTCGTGCGCATTTGGGCGGCTGCGATCTGCTGACTGGTCATTTGTTTAGCTAATAAATCCCTGCCTTTAAGAGCTTGTTCATTTTTAACACTTGCAAGATTGAAAAATGCATATGCTTCGACCGTATCTTTCTGCACGCCTTTGCCTTGGGCGTAGGCAGCACCTAAATTATATTGAGCATCGGCATCCCCTTGGTCTGCAGCCTTGCGAAACCACTTTACCGCCTCGACCATATCTTTCGGCACGCCTTTGCCTTGGGCGTAGGCAAACCCTAAATTATTATGAGCGTAGTCAACCCCTTGTTCAGCAGCCTTGCGCCACCACTTCACCGCCTCGGCGGCATTTTTCGGCACGCCCCACCCATTGTAATAGTTAATCCCTAAACCTAATTGAGCGGCCGCATCCCCTTGGTCTGCAGCCTTGCGAAACCACTTTACCGCCTCGACCATATCTTTCGGCACGCCTTCGCCATTGGCACAGGCAAACCCTAAATTATATTGAGCCTTGGAATACCCTTGTTCAGCAGCCTTGCGCCACCATTTCACCGCCTCGGCGGCATTTTTCGGCACACCTTCGCCTTGTGCATAGCAAGTTCCTAAATAGTTTTGAGCCTCGGCATGCCCTTGCTCAGCAGCTTTGCGAACCCACTTCACTGCCTCAAGCACATCTTTCGGAACGCCTTCGCCCAACTCGTAGCAAGT
>Ga0209770_10001557_pt1 | contig 11808 bp, 6 predicted proteins | sample LauGreSu1BDMLBDD_2_FD_187572 | JGI IMG/M metagenome (GOLD analysis project Ga0209770, IMG submission 187572) | Freshwater lake microbial communities from Lake Michigan, USA - Su13.BD.MLB.DD (SPAdes) (version 2) | ecosystem: Environmental > Aquatic > Freshwater > Lake | place: Lake Michigan, USA...
CCCTCGGCATTTCGGAAGGCTGCCATGTCCTCAAGGCGACTAGCAGGGCGGGACCAACTGCCCCAGCGTGACGCTCGACCGTTGAAGTCAAAGCGCCAGCGGAGCCGGTATCTGTCGTAGTTGGAAAACAACGGTTAACCTCTAGTGCAATATCTTCAAACTTCCCCTAGAATGTGCCGTAACCTATTGAAATCATTAAGCCGTGTAGGCAAACACAGTCGTGAACGCCCACTGAATAATGCCGCCTATCGACGCTGTAGAAGGCAAGGCGTAACGGAGCCGGATCTGAGCGCGGTTTCCAAGCACCGTGTCGCTAGACTTACCAACCTTGCCAGCTTCGGGAGCTGACGGAGCAATCTTCGCCGAGCCGTTCCAGTAGAACGCAGCGTCTTCGTGCATGGTGATTGGATGCGCCAGAGTACCAACTTGCACAAGGCTGTAGGTCTTGCCGAAGATGCGCTTTTGACCAGTCGACTCACGGGCTGGATCAAACTGGCTAGCCGTCGAGACTGCGTAGCTCATGTCCATGTGGAGGCCGGAAGCTAGGCCATCTGAGTTATTGGCCGTACCGCCTGCGTCTTCCGATCCTTGCTCTAGTAGGGTGGCAAGGTCAGCCGACGGGGAGCTGGAAGCTGGACCGCCGTAGGTGCCTGAGAACTCACCGAGGAAGAACGAGATATTGGTGATTGGGTCGACCGTCGCGTCGTGCGATAGGTAGAGATCTTTCGATCCACCGTTCTCAGCCTGAGCGCCAGACAGCGGCGCATAGCTGCCGTTAGATGCCTGACCAAGATCCGCCCCTGTATCACCACCCGAAAGACCGTCAGCAATATCAGCCGAAGCCGTCGCGGTAGATCCAATGCGTAAAGTAACTAAAGCCATCGTTAACTCTCCTCACTTATGGTTGCGTTATATCCACCGACGGTGCCCGAGTAGACCGTATTACCAGCATTATAAGGGCACATTTGCAGCACCCAAACTTTCATGGGAAGTTTCAGCCCAACCGGGTCATAGCCGATCTCGCGGATCATTGCCGCGACGTTGGGATAGACGACCGAGCCGATGGAGATATCCAGCCTTATTATATCGCCAATATCCCGCAGACAGCTTCTCCAGGTGGCAGTAAATTCGCCAATCTCCAGTGATGAGCTGGCAATCTTCAGGATCTCTTTTACTTGATTAGCGACGACGGCAGGCTCGTACAGGTTTGGAAACGTAATCTGTTTACTGATTTCCTTACCGCCGATCTGGTCGATAGCGGCCTGATTTCTGAAAACTAGAGTCTGTTGCGTGTTTTCGTTTCTGACCTTGTGATAATCGAACGTACCCCTGGCGCGGTTAAAGTTGTTTCGTTCATCAAGACCAGGCTTAAACGATCCCTGCTCGATGTCCCAATTTTTAATCGTGTAGTTTTGGGTCGCCCAATCCTCAAAGTGAAGGCTGTTGATCTTGAGCTTTTGCTCGCGACTGATAAAAGCCTCCAGCCTTACCTGCTCAAGCAAAGACAGAGCGTACTGAATGGCAGACTTCGGCTCGTCCTCGTAAATCCTGCTTTTAAAGGTCGAGATGGCCGACTGCGCTGGGGTCGACTTGTCGCGGTATGTCGTCCAATTAGCGTCAAAGTCGCCTGCTGTAAGGCCGACGTAGGTTTGCAGTATGTCCATGGCCTGGGCGATTATGTTGTCCGAATGGACGCCGCCAGTGCCAAGGGTCTTACCTTTTACCCGGACATAAAATTGATCGCCTGTTGAGAACTGATAGGCTTCGTTGTCTTTCCAAAGGACGCTGGTGTCCTGCCTGATCTTGAACCGATTATTGTCGGCGCTAACGTCGTAGATCTCGCTCGACGGGACTAAGTAAAAATAGTCGCCGCTTTTGAGATAGACGTTAGCTGGATCAAAATACGGCAAGCTGGACGTAGTGATGATGACGTCAAGATCTGTTCTTCCCACTAAGTCAGCGTCCTCGGCTGACCCGTTCACATAGGGATTGCCACTGTTCACAGGTATGACAGGAACAGCAGCAGGATCAGGGCCAAGGCCAATGGTCCAGTCGCCATAGATCACCGGGACGTATTTACCCTCGTATTGATTCTCAAGTTCAGGAAAAGCGTCCGACGTTATTACTTGATTGGGGAACTCACCCGTGAGCCTGTCGAAAATGTCCCGAGCTACGACGGTGATCGACTTAACCGACCGCTTCATCCCGGCAACGTCGGTTATACGGCCCTCGAATATCTTAAAGTAGGTCTGCCCTAGCTCACCAAGGCCAAGCCTCACAGTGACCGTTTTATTGATCCAGGGGCTATACTCTGCTCCACCCGGTAGATAGACGTTAAACGCCCCATCGACGTTCGATAGCTCAAGCTGAAGGGTCGAGAACTGGATTTCAGGAACTAGCCAGTCGCCGAGGGTCCGAGAAATGACCGGGATATTGGTCCGAGCGTCGTAAAAATAGCCGGTGCCAAAATCAACGACGTACTTGTTCCGGTCGCTGATCCTGATAACCCTGTCGCCCAGGTCAATGTCGCAGACAATCTCTAGGCGGCAATCAAGGTTCTCGTGACTCCAGTCGAGAAAGGCCTGATTAAGAGTTGTGGCAGTCAGATACTTTCGGCGGTCGGCTCCACTCATAGGCTCTCATCGACCTCCAAGGTGAAGCTTACATAGTCGGCGTCATCACCCATGGCTTGGTGCTGCTCAGACGGTATGGTCGCGAGCTTACCAAAGAGACCAAACCTTGTCGGTGTCCTCGGGGCCGGAACCCACAGGGCCTTGAGCGAGGTGCGGCAGTAGTTGAATATCTGCTGGAGTAGGGCGTAGTTCTCGCGGTTATAGTCAAGGCTTCTAAACTCCAAGGTGACAGAGTTCTTGAGCGCCCTATCGTTCGACACTGCCGTAAAGCCTTCGGTCATCACTTTGTCGGCAAAGTGCTTAGGCGTCTTGACGATGGTATCGACGACGTTCTCGCCTTGGAAGATGGCAGCCGAGCCAAAGACGATGCTTCCCACCTGGAGATAGCCGTCCGAGTTGCCTGCATCCGAGAAGGTAAAGCGCCAGTATCTATAACTCGTAAGAGGGATAGTCGGAGCAATCCAGATGATGTTCTCCGTGCCATCTGGCCTCAAGATGTACAGCTCAGGATCGGAGAAGCTAGACGACTGCGAACCCTCGACCCTGATAGATCCAGTTACCCGCAGGTTATGACCAAGGATGCCGATGGTGTCGACAAAGACCCCGTTAGAGATCTGCGTGTCACAGACCACCGTGCAGTTAGTGAGAGAAGGAGTTCTGAACGCCTGCTCTACTACGTCAGTGTTGAGATTGTTGACGCTGAAGTCACCAGGGCTTTGCTCGCCAACCGTCACCGTCCAGTTGGTTCCAGTTGTACCGCGACTTGGGAAATCCCAAAGGATGCGAAGGTTGTAGGTGTTATAGAGAACCTTCCTGACCTGCGCGCCAATGGACTTAGATTTTTTAGCCTCGACCTGGGATAGAACCGAAAGGCTGTCGATGATTTGACGGTCAACCTCGGATAGAAGCTCCTTAGTAGCATCAATCTTCCTATCGACTTCGGACAGGGTCGGCTTGAAGATGGCAGGCTTTCTTTCAACCTGCATCAGTAGGTCGGCACACACATAGCCGGCCATATACGGGTTGGCTAGGTACGCTGTCAGTTGATAGCCGAACTCTAGGCAGTCGCCCTGCTTGATCCTATCGCTGCTCACCTCCATCAGCGTTAAGCGCGGTGCTGGGGTGACTTTCCTATCAGCCTCGGAGAGTGTGATCGTCGGCTCAACAACAAGGAGCCTGTCGACCTCGGAGAGAGTTTCTGTCACTCCACTAACAAACCGTTCGGCCTGGCTGTCGACCACTCCTGGTTGATTGATCGACCGTTCGGCCTGGCTAGCTATCGTCAATGAATCGGCTATTTGCCTATCGACCTGCATCCCAAGGCCGTCGTAAGCCACGCCCTGGAAGTATATGCCGACAAGGTAGTCTGTCTCCAGATAGCCGATTTCAAAGAGAATAGTCATTATTTCCTAACCCCGCCGGAATAGACCACCGCTCTACCGTCAAGGGAGCCGCGCTTTAGCTCCTCTTTGAGTGCAGGCATGATGCGCTGACGCACAAAGTTTTCGTCGATCCGGTCTTTATTTTCGATTGTGAGATTGAGAGAAATATTTTGAATCGTCGGGTTGGCCTGCGACCTGCCGCTGTTCAGGGCAAGTAAACCAGGCAGACCGATTGACGAGGCAGCGTCTTTGTTGATGACAAATTCGCCAGCCGTCAGCATCGCCGGTACCCGGTCTATTCCCCCCGGTCCAGTCACAAGACCGCCAGTGGCCAGCCTAGCCACCTTGGTAAGCTCGCCGGGGATTAGATCGGTTTCACCAATTAGCGTGCCGCCAAACTCTCGCCCAAGGATACTGCCGCCGTAGGTGATCGCCGGTATTTTCAAAGCATTAAAAGCCTCAATGATGCCGTTTATAACGTCAATCATCGGATTAAATACCGCTTTGAAAGCACCCTTCATGATGTCGCTTCCAGTCGAGAAAGCGTTCTCGATAGACGTTTTGATACTGTTAAGGTCCAATTTGAATAATGACTTAAATGTATTTCCAAGACCGGTAAATAGCGAGTCGATAGCCGTGCCAATAGACGGCAGAGCGCCTGTGAAACCGTCAGAGATTGACTTGCCAAAGCCTGTAAACGCTTCCCCGATGGCCCCAGTGAAGCCATTCCATATCTTAGTACCCCAATCCCCGAACGTTTTGGCTATGTCTCCAACAGCCGTGACAAGGCCGTCCCAGATGGCTTTGCCCCACTTACCAATCGTTTCAGCAACGTCGCCAATGGCACCAGTAAGGCCGTTCCAGATCTTAGTGCCCCATTCGCCGATCAGCTCTGCACCAGCAGCAAAGGCGTTCCAAATAGCTGTACCCCAATCACCAATCGTTGCCGCTGCCGTCTTGAGGCCTTCCCAGATCTTGCCGCCAGCTTCAGACAGCCACTTCCAGCCGTCTTTAAGCGCCTGGACAAAATATTTCCAGATGTTCTTACCAATGCCCCTAGCAGAGTCCATGATGTCGTTGACCATGCTCTCGGCGTTCTTGTAGGCGTTGGTCAAAGCATTGACGGTGAAGAGCTTGTTTGTATCTTGAGTAACGGATGCCAAACTCTTGGCAAAGTAATCTTTGTCTATTCCTAGCTTTATGGCTGGTGGCTTGATGCCTTTCCAGACGTCGCCGATGCCCCGGAATAAGCCAACGATCATGCGCCATACAGCAAATCCAAGGCTCTTGGTTAAAGACGATACCAAATCTGGTAGACGGGCTAAGAGCCTCGCCAAAAGATCCGGTATGACCTCGGCCAGAGCCTCCATCAGCTCAGGCAAAGCGTCGGCCAAAGCGATAATGAGGTCAGGTAGTTTTGCCGCAATGGATCGCAGAATGTTTGGCAAAGCCTTGGCTAGACCCTGGATGGCCTTCGGGATGTTGTCGGTAAATCTTGTGAGCATGCTATCAAGACGACCTAGGGCATTTACCAAGGCCCGTGGGAAGTCTAGAAGGGCCTGCAAGGCAGACGTAACGCCGTCCAAAATACCAAGTATGATCTTCGGCAGTTCCATAATGATCTTAGCAATCATCATGTAGATGTTACCCATCTCACCCACTGCGCTACCAATATCGCTGGCAAGCGAAGACACCCCTTCTGGAATGAAGTCGGATATGACCGATCCCATGGCGTCCGTAGCTTTGCCGGCCCATGTGCTGAGACCGTCGGCAGCTTCCGTTACCCATGTTGCAATCGGTCCTGGTTTATTGGCCGTATTCTTTTCTTCTGGAGCTGGCGGGCCAACAAACTTTTTCGGATCAATCGGAGGCGGTGTGCTAGTAGCTTTGGCATATAGCTCTTTTGACAGCTTAATAGCTTCTCTGAGGCTGTTCTTAAGACCGTCAAACATCTTCGACAAGCTGACGCCCATAAGGTCAGACACCATCGAGAAGTATTCGCGCATATCCTGAAGGTGCGTGCCAAAGATTGTTTTCGAGCGCATCAGGTTGTCTATCTGCTTCCCGTAGATCTCACCTTGGATGGCTCTTTGAATGTCAAACTGTTGCCAAGACTGGTCGGTCAAAAGGCCGTTTAGAGCAGCTTCTTTTTGCTTATTGTAGATGGCTAAGACAGCTTCATTGTTCTGAGCTTTAAGTGAGCTTAAGCCTAATGCGTTAAGCTCGGCATTAGTCCTAGCAAGTTCCTTCGTTTCAAGAACAGTCTCACGCAGGTACTCAAGGCGCTTACGCTCAACCGCCGCCTTGCCGTTTTCAATTGCGATCCTTTTGCCTATCTCAAGAAGGTCAATAGCTTGCTTTTTAACCTCACTGCCGACCTTGAGGGTACGCTCGATGGTGTCTATTTCTTTTATGCGATCAGCCACCTTTTCATTGATTACGGCTATTTCTGATCGTGAATCTCCAAGATTATCGCGCTGAATTTCAGTGATCTTTTCTTGGATGTCCCTAATTTTTTCTAGGCCTTTTAGCCTTTCCTCTTGAAAGGCTGCTGATCGCGCCTGTTTAATTGCTTTAATAGTTGCATTGGTAGTTATTAAGTCCTCAAGACGTAGCTTGCCAATACGCTTTAAGCCTTCTTCTTCAGCAGTAATAGCTTTTAGTTTTTGATCAAATTCAAGGTTAATAGCTTGAATATTTTGGCCGCTGTACTTGAGCTGATCTATTTTGAGCTTCGACTGCTCATCCATCATCTTGGTTACAACGTCTTGGCGAGTCCGTTCAGCATCTATCTCGGCTTTAATAAGCTCGATCCTTGCCTCTGCTATAGCCTTAGCTTTGTCGCCGTTGTCTTTTGGCATCGCCATGGCTTGCTGGACAGCATCCTGAGAATCAAGAATCCTAGCGTTTATCTTGTCATAGTCATCACCGAGAACTTTTAGGCGTTCACGCTGTACATTGAATGCTTTGACTATACGATCTGTCATTCTCTCTAGCTTAGAAGCTGTCATCTCGCCTGAGTCGCCAAGATTTTTAACAGCTTCGGAAGCATCATCAACACCAGCTGTAGCCGCATAGGCCGTACCGCCAAAGTCTCCCAGCCTCTTACCAGCTGCGTCGACCTGCTCGGTCATGTCGTACAGGTCTTCGCTGAGCTGCTCTATCATCATTTGATAAGCTGCTTCGTCTTCTTTATCACCAAAGATTTGACGTAGCTTGACTATACAAATGGCAGTCACGTTAACAGCTTCTAGAAGGCCGCCAATAATAATTTCAGCAAGTGCCACTATCTTGTCGAACGCTGAACCTAGGACGTTGGCAAACTGTTCCCAGATAGAAATGCTTTTAGCAACAGATGCAGATGATTTGTTTATTGCATCGGTTGATCCAGCAAACGCATGCTGAAGAAATTTACTTTTCTCGGTTAGACGATTTACAGCCGAAACGACAGCCGATATCGCAGTCACAACGGCAGAGACTTTCCAGAATATTGGATTTGAAAGAACCGCTACAGTTATCATCCATATGGTTCTTGATAAAGATACAAATATATTTCCAAGTGCCGTCAAACTTGTAATGAGCATGCCCTTGGTGAAGTTGACCATATTAGAAAATACGGACGTTAGTCCTGTAATAGCCACAACCTGTTGATTAACAGCTCCATTTGCAACAGTGAAAGCTAGGGTTAAAACACCCTGCAAACCAGCGCTAACCTTGATAAGCGTGTTTAATTGAGCAATGGCCGTAGCCAAGATACCGATAGTGAATCCCCATTTGACCGTCAAACCAATAACAACTAAGGCTGCACCAGTGTATGAGACAAGGGTTGCAATTAAGTTTTTAATGGGCTGCGATATTCCTTCGATAGCTTGCATCAAGGTCAGCTGAACGCTGGAGAATAGCTTATAAACTGGTATGCTGCTTTTTGCGAAAGCTGCCGAGATCTCTTCTTGAGAGACCTTTATCCGTCTATTTACTTCAATCAAACTTTCGCCAGTCGACATTATCGATTCATTGGCCTTAGCTGATTGCTCATTCAGAGCAATTAACCTTGCCACAACCTTTTCTTCGGCTGACATTGCATCAACTGTTTTACCTATCTGCTCGGCGTATTTTCCGTTGCTGACCGCAGAATCGTTCAGATGAATGCCAAGCTCTTCGGCTGATCTAGACTGACCAAGAAGAGACATTCTTACAGCATCAGTTGTCTTAACTAAGTCCTCTTGGTTTCTAGAGAAGGCAGATATGTTTATGGCAAGTTGCTTTTGTTGTTCAGCTGTTAAGCTAAATTCTTGGCCTATCTTAGATATGGAGATAGCGAAAGCCTGAGAGTCAGATTCAGTGACGGCTGACTGTTGTTGTACTTTTTTAAGTACAGACTCCCACATGACTAGCCTTGTTTGTGCCTCGTCAAAGCTACCAGAAAGCCTTTCAATGGATCTTGTAAACTTATTGGTAGCATCCTCATCCTGAGCAGCTAACTGGATACCAGCATCAAAAGCCGTAAATAACTTAGTACCGACAGAAGTAACTAGATCTCCAATCGCGCCAGTAGCAGCCTTTGCAACTTGCACAAGACCACCCAAGGCAACTGCCATGGCTATAGCAGTTCCACCAGTGAATTTAGCAGCAGCCGAATCGCTCTGTATTAGAGCTATACCAAGACCAGCTATTCCGGCAGTTAAGTTTGTTATCGTCCCGCTAACGACGCTGACACCGTTTGCAAATGGGACTTGCGTATCTGCTACAGCAGTTAGGATTGAAACAATATTTTTTGCATCTTTTCCAAATCCAGAAACCGTTTTCCCAAATATCGAAGTAATCTTTCCAGCAAGCTGGAACGAGGAGGCGAACTCACCTACAAACGGCAAAGAGCTTCTGAAAGCAAGACCAAGGCCAGCCATTTTCTTTGAAACAAAATCTAGCCTATCTGAAAAATTCTGTATTAGTGGAGCCGCCAAGCCTATGCCACGGGCAAAAAATTGCATGATTGGCGAATCTTTTTCACGAAACGACGAAGCAAAAACCTTGATACGTCCGCTTAAATTGGTGATATCAATGCCGAATCTTTGAACAGATAGTCCTATTCCTATCAAAGATGAGCCAAAAGATTTAGTTAGGTCGATAAGTTTTATACGAACATTGTTGATGACGTCGAAGACTTCAAACATGCCCATACTGGCTTTGCCAAGAGCTGGACCAAGCTTGATAAAGCTTCTCCAAACGCCCTCCATGCCAAGACCAAGAACAAAAACAGATAAATATAAATTATCTAATACCTTTTTAAATCCTGCGAATAGGCTCAATGTAAGGTCAAATAATAGAAATACGCGATTGTTAAAAATGACATTTAATGCAGCCCAATAGTCTCTCGCGAAAAAAGCAATCTTAGTTCCAGCGACATAAATAGATTGTCCAAATAAATTTAATGACCTTGCTGATGTTTGCGTGAACAAAGCAAGCCGGTTAGCCATTGAGTCTATGACTGGCTCTAGATTCTTAAAGAAGACTCCAGTTCGAGCAATGCTGACACCAGCAAAGTCAACACCAGAGGCAACGACATCAAGAGCTGGTGCTATCAATCCAACCGTGTTCAGAAAATATTTGACGATTGCAGGGTCACTGGCTTTAGCTAGGCTATAAGTATAAAGCCTAATAGACTGTGCAAAATTAGATACGTTTATACTGTAGCTTTGAAATATTCTGCCAAGTCTTAAAAAGTTACTTTCTAGAGACCAAATAGTTCTCTTTAGAAAGTTCTCATCGCCAAGGGCTACCGTAAATCTTTCACCAATGTACTCAAAAGCATTTCCAACCCTGATCAAAGTGTCTGAGAACGCATTATAACTGACGGCAATATCTGAAATAGACTTAGCCGCAGAGACCATACTGTCAAAATTATCTCTCAGATACTCAGCAGTATCTTTCATCACACCTAATTGATGGGAAAGCTTTTCAGATGAGGAGGCAATTTTATTAAAATCATCGTCAATCGACTTGGCCCAGGAATCAAATTCTTTAGAGTCAATATCGACTGTGATTTTTAACTGTTCCTTGGTTATTGCCACTTTTTGACCTCATTTAGACCTTGGCGATGTCTGCTTCCCGCTGTCTCCGAGTATCATCCTAGCCCTACTCACAAATTTCTGATTATCGTAAAACGGTAAAAACCAAGCTAGAAGCTCGATCCAGTAATCGGTTTGTTCAGAGAGTGAACCTTTATCAAGCATCATACCCGTATGCGCCGCCACTATCAAAAGCCGATAGAGAGCTACGGCCTCATGGTCCCAAGTTGCTTTGCCTGGGCAAAAGCCAAAGAGGGTTCCGCCCTTTTCGATGTAGATAGGAAATACGGCGCTATCTTCTGGGGTAAAGTCGTCTCTATCTTCGCGGCATCTGCGGAGGGTCTGAATACGGGCAGGACAGGTCGCGCAATCGAACGACCGGCCCTGCGCTTTTAAATTCCCATGATCGGCAAAGCTAAGCTCAGCCAAGGCCATTATTTTTTTTTGAGACCATCCGTCGCGTCTTTAGGACCAACAGCGCTTTGGCGGGCGCGGTACAGGTCGACAACCAGACCAGCTGCCTGGAGGAGACTCATCAGATCTTCACTGGCACCGCCGTCAGAATGGGCCTTGAAATCGATCTTGTCTTCGTCCGATACGTTGGCTGGATTCTCAACGCCGATGATCGAACAACGGACTTCCTCAAGCATGAAAGCAGGCTGAATCGTTACTTCGCCGCCTTGGTACTTGAATTGCTGGTTCTGCACACCTTGGGCTAGGCGGTATGGTAAAACTTTACGCATTACAAGACGAGTAGGCTCGTCCACCAGCTTCAGATGCTCTTCGCTGAGACTGTTCAGGTATGCGTCGTAGTCTGCGCCTTCTCCAAGCGCCGAATCAATACGCATAACAACCTTGAACGACTCGGACTTAGACGGCAGCTTTAAAGCCATGTTTTCCTCCAGAGTAAAAAAAAATAGGGTGGTATTTCTCCACCCTATCAATAAAAGCGTAAAATGTTTACTTAAATTCGAGCGCGATCTCGTCAGCTTGGTCTAGGCCAGTCTGGTACGCATCACCCTCGAAGCTAACCGGAACCGAACCAGTCTCAGGCAAGCTGAAGGCTGGGACTTTGAACTTCACGCTTGGGCAAGCAACCTCTAGGTGGCGACCAGCCGACTGACCAAGAACGATGGTCAAGTCTTGTGCTTCAAAGTCTTGAATGCGGTTAAAGAGCTTGATGGTTTCGGCGTTGAGGTTGGTCTCAACCGTTACAGTAGCGGTCAAACGGCTACCAGGAACGAAGTAAGGCGAAGCTAGGCCGTCGGTGCCGTAGCTGTAGTTTACTACTTCGTGGTTGTTCTGGATATTAACCGTAGCCGAGCGGAACGCGCTCACTGAAAGGCCAGCAAGGTTCATCGAACCAACAAGGCCAGTCACAGGATTGTTGATCGCGCTTGGTGTCTCTGGCTCGTAGTAGCACAGGTAAACCGCAGCAGCAGAACCATCAGCGTCGGCCAGGGCCGCGCCTGAGAGGGTTACAACGTCGCCAGCAATCGACTGGACGAAGCGAGCAGAGCCGGCAGCCGTATCAGCCGAACGGGTCACGCCGTCAGCCTTAACCAGCATTACAGCTGCGCCAACCCGGAAGCTGTCGCCTTCGCCAGCTTGTAGGGTGACGGTGTTGCCGCCTTCGTTATCAACAGTCGACTTGCCGATGCCAACGAAGAAAGCTTCCTTAGCAGCGCCAGACCACTCAACCTTAGCCTCGCCGTCACCAGGGAAGCT
>Ga0209770_10001558_pt1 | contig 11808 bp, 9 predicted proteins | sample LauGreSu1BDMLBDD_2_FD_187572 | JGI IMG/M metagenome (GOLD analysis project Ga0209770, IMG submission 187572) | Freshwater lake microbial communities from Lake Michigan, USA - Su13.BD.MLB.DD (SPAdes) (version 2) | ecosystem: Environmental > Aquatic > Freshwater > Lake | place: Lake Michigan, USA...
ATTGCAGATTTATCGCAGTTCAATACCGCGGATGTCAGCGATGAAGTAATGAAGCAAATGTCAGAGACAATTACCCCGCAGGGAATAATTGCCATCTGCACAATTCCAGTTGCACAACTTGATTCCATGGCACTCAACGGGTCACGTAAATTCATTTATCTATCCGAAGTGCAGGATCCTGGTAATGCGGGAACGATTTTGCGTTCAGCTGATGCTTTTGGCATGGATGCCGTAATTACATCACCAGGTAGCGTTGACATGTATTCACCGAAGGTTGTGCGAAGCACCGCTGGATCGCTGTGGCACATTCCTGTTTTTGAATCTATTTCACTTGTAGACCTAGTTGGACGCGGAGTTCACGGATTTTCATTGGGAGCTTCCGGAAGTAAGAGTTTGAGAGAGTACGTTTCGAAGGGTGACACCGTTGCGATTTTCGGTAATGAATCAAGAGGACTTTCAACTAGCGAGAATTTCGATAGCATCGAAAGTGTGAATATCCCGATGCCAGGCAAAGCAGAAAGCCTCAATTTGTCGGCAGCAGCCTCGATTGTCATGTATCACCTATCAAATATGCCGCGTTAAAAAGGCTGTTCCCGATAGAGTTCTCCCTATGCGCGTTGAGGAGATTTCATCCTGGGTTGAAGATGCCCGAAAGGCTTTCGCCTCCGCCTCTGATTTAGATTCACTAAAGATCGCACGTTTAGCTCATGCCGGAGATAAGTCACCAATCGCTTTAGCCTCTCGTGGTCTTGGCGCACTGTCTCCTGAAGATAAAGCATCATTTGGAAAAGTGATTGGTGAAGCTAAAGCTGCCATAGCCCAAGCTTTAGCTGAGGCGACAACGACCCTTGAAGCAGAACGAGATCGTAAAGTGTTGCTTGAAGAAGTTGTGGATATAACGTTGCCGGTAAACCGTTCACACCGTGGAGGGTTGCATCCGATTTCGATCATTAAGAATGAAGTTTCAGATTTCTTCATCGAGCAAGGTTTTGCAGTAGAAGAAGGTCCTGAACTTGAATCCGGATGGTTAAATTTTGATGCACTCAATATGCCAGCCGATCATCCCGCTCGAACGATGCAGGACACCTTCTTTATCGAACCGATCGAGTCAGGAATGGTGTTGCGTACGCATACATCTCCGGTTCAAATCCGCACCATGCTTACACAGCAACCACCTATATACGTTGTGTGTCCAGGTCGAACATTTCGCGCAGATGAATTAGATGCAACGCATAGCCCGGTATTTCATCAGGTAGAAGGTCTTGTGATTGATAAAGGAATCACTATGGCGCATCTGAAAGGCACTTTGGACAACTTTGCTCGTCACATGTTTGGCCCTGATGTGACAACTCGTTTGCGACCATCTTTCTTTCCATTTACCGAACCCAGTGCCGAGGTTGATATTTATTTCAATAACCGTTGGATCGAATGGGGCGGTTGTGGAATGGTCAATCCAAAGGTTCTCGCAACCTGCGGTATCGACACCGATGTTTACAGTGGGTTTGCTTTTGGAATGGGTCTGGAACGCACACTTATGGTTCGCCATGGAATCACTGATATGCACGACATTGTTGAAGGCGATTTGCGTTTCACGCGTCAGTTTGGAGTTGGTCTGTAATGCGCGCTCCTTTATCGTGGATCAAAGAGTTTGTAGATATTCCGGCTTCTGTTACAGCTGAACAAATCTCGGATGGGCTCATTCGGGTTGGTTTTGAAGTAGAAGAAATCATCAAGCAGGGTGCTGATTTAACGGGACCATTGAAGTTTGCAAAGGTCTTATCGATTGAAGAAATCACCGAATTCAAAAAGCCCATTCGCTACGTTGGTCTTGATTGTGGCGAAGGCGAAACACGTTACGTTATTTGCGGCGCAACAAATTTTGCAGTGGGGGATTTAGTTGTTGCTGCCCTTCCTGGTGCGGTTCTTCCGGGCGATTTCAAAATTGGTGCACGTGAGACTTACGGTAAAACCTCTAACGGCATGATTTGTTCAGCCCGAGAACTCGGGATTAGTGATGACCACGAAGGCATTATGGTGTTTGCAGAAAGTGAAGTCACCATCGGTGCTGATGCAATTGATGCCTTACAGATCAATGATGTGATCTTTGATGTAGCGGTTAATCCTGATCGTGGTTACGCCTTAAGTATTCGTGGAATAGCTCGCGAGGTAGCAGGCTCATTAGGTTTAAAGTTCACAGATCCAGTTGATGCATTACGCACCTTGAAATTTGAGGACACAGGTAAAGGCGTGAGTGCAAAAATAGCAGATGAATCAACGGCTTCTGTATTTTATCTTCGTACGCTTTCAAATTTTGATCAAAAAGCAACAACTCCGATTTGGATGCGCCGCCGTATTGAAAAAATGGGAATGCGCTCTATTTCCTTAGTTGTTGATGTAACAAATTATGTAATGCTCGAACTTGGACAGCCGCTGCACGCTTTTGATAGAGCAAAGATCAAGGGCGGACTAACGATCAAGCGCGCAGGTAAGGCGCAAAAGTTCAAAACTTTGGATGGGGTAGAGCGCACATTAGATCCTGATGATTTGATGGTGTGTGATGATGAACAACCTCTGGCGCTAGCTGGAACAATGGGCGGTCTGTCATCTGAGATTACTGAGACAACCACAGAGATCGCCTTAGAAGCGGTTCACTTCTGTGAGGTATGCATTGCTAAGAATTCACGTCGCCACAAACTCTCTTCAGAGGCATCACGTCGTTTAGAACGAAGTGTTGATCCCTCATTAGCTGAATTCGCATCTGCACGTTTCGTCCAACTTCTTACGGCACATAGTTCAGCCAAGCATGTGGCAACAGTTGTTGATGGGGAACCGATCTATGCGCCTTTGGTAACTATTGATCCTTCCTATGTTTCAAAAACCCTGGGCTTTGATGTGTCACCGGCAAAGGTTGCCGAACTTCTGCGTGTAATTGGTTGCGATGTAGATGAGAAAAACTTCACCATTGACCCACCATCGTGGCGTGCAGATTTACTGACGGCAGCGGATTTCACGGAAGAAGTAGCCCGCATGATCGGCTACGACAAGATCCCATCAATTTTGCCTCCGCGTCCATTACATGCATCTTTGACTGCAATTCAGAAGCGCCGACGTGCAGTTGCAACAATGCTTGCCAGTCGCGGTTTAGCCGAAGTTCAAACCTTCCCATTTACTAATCAAGCAACGATAGATTCCATGGGGTTTGTCGGAGAACGAGCTTCAACATACAAGGTTGCAAACCCTATGTCTGAAGAGTTTCCATTAATGCGTGTTCATCTAGTACCGGGTCTGATTGAAGTTGCTCAACGAAACATCAGTCGTGGAGCTAAGGATTTCGCAATCTTTGAGATGGGCTCAATCTTTCGTAGTTCGCAGAAGTTAGTACCTGCAATTTCTCCTGATTTATCAAAGCGTCCTAATCAAAAGATTGTTGATGAAATCTTTGCCAGCGTACCGACACAGGGATATCACGTTGCTGGCCTGCTTGTTGGAAAGACCGAAAATGAAAATTGGCAAGGGAAATCGCGCGCCTATAACTGGCAAGATGCGATCGCCTATGCTCAAGATGTATTGCAGTTGTGTAATCTTGAATGGAGCGTTGCTCGTTCTGATCTAGCACCATGGCATCCAGGACGTTGCGCAGAATTAATCGTTAACGGTAAAGCGGTTGCACATGCGGGAGAACTACATCCGCGCATCGTTGCCGCCTACGGTCTACCCGAACGCTCTGTGGCATTTGCGGTAGCGCTTAGTGCTCTTCCGGATTCAGCATTAGTTCGTCCAACAACGGTGGGGACCATGCCTGCCGCGGTTCAAGATGTTGCTTTGATTGTTGATGCAACTGTGAGCGCTGCCGATCTTGAAGCTGCTTTACGTGAAGGTGCCGGAGACTTACTTGAATCCATCACCCTTTTTGATCGCTACGACAAGATCGGTGATGGCAAAATTTCATTGGCCTTCACCTTGGTATTCCGCGCCTCAGATCGAACCCTGACGGGCGAAGAGGTTTCAGCTATGCGTGAATCCGCGACGGCGATAGCCACGGCTAAGTGTGGAGCAGTGGTTCGTACCGCATAATTATGCATAAGATTGCATAAATATAGATTATCCCTTACGCTGGGTCCATGAAAACAGCGGTCATTGGTGCAAGCGGATATGCAGGCGGAGAGTTACTTAGACTTTTGGCGACGCATCCAGTCTTTGAAGTTACGGTAGTCAGCGCATATTCGAATGCAGGGGAGCAGGTCACTTCTGTTCACCCACAACTCCAAAGTTATGCAGGACGTGTATTTGTTACCGCAGATTCAATTGATTTTTCAACAATCGACTTAGTTTTTCTGGCCTTGCCACATGGTGAATCCGCAGCGCTGATTGCAAAGATACCTGCAGCTGTAAAAATTGTTGATCTTGGTGCGGATTACAGATTAGAAGATCCTGTGCAATGGGAAAAGTATTACGGCGGAAAGCATGCGGGTTCCTGGGTTTATGGTTTGCCAGAGCTTGCTGCGGGTCAGCGAGAGGCGATCAAAAAAGAGAGCAAGGTGGCCAACCCTGGTTGCTATGCCACATCAATTTCTTTAGGAATTACACCAGCGATTTCTGCTATTGATTGCTCAGATATCGTCGTTGTTGCGGCTTCAGGTACAACTGGAGCTGGAAGAAGCGCAAAAATCAATTTAATTGGTAGCGAAGTTATGAATTCTTTGACCTCCTACAAGTTCGGCGGCGTGCATCAGCACACTCCTGAAATTGAACAAGCCTTGTCAACGGTTGCGCAGAAAGAAGTGAGAATATCTTTTACGCCGATTCTTGCTCCAATGCCTCGTGGAATCCTTGCAACAATTACGGCAAAGCTCGTTAAACCCATGAGTTCCGAACAGGCCCACGATCTATTTTCGAAGCACTATGCGAATGAATTCTTTGTCGATCTATTGCCACAGGGACAAATGCCCAAGACCAGTGCTGTTACCGGAAGTAACAAAGTACAAATTCAAGTTGCGGTGGATGAGCACGCGAATCGTTTGGTTGTATCAGTTGCTATCGACAACCTTGGCAAAGGTGCCGCTGGCCAAGCAATTCAAAATGCCAATCTGATCTGTGGCCTTTCAGAGTTGAGCGGACTAGCACTTGATGGTGTTGGCGCATGAAACTTCCACAAGGCTTTAGATCAGCATCGATCGCTGCAGGATTAAAAAGCTCCGGTGCCCTGGATTTAACCTTGATCCACAATCAAGGCCCACTCTTCATGGGTGCTGCGGTTTTTACCTCAAATAAAGTGGTTGCTGCGCCAGTTATTTGGTCACGCCAAGTGGCTAAAGGTGGAACTGTACGAGCGGTAGTGCTTAACAGTGGTGGAGCTAATGCATGCACTGGTCCACAAGGTTTTGCCGATACACATAAGACGGCGGAGCATGTTGGTCAATTACTCAAAATCTCATCTGGCGAAGTGATCATTTGTTCAACGGGACTAATCGGTGAGCTCCTGCCGATGGAAAAGATTTTGTCTGGACTAGAGGCAATCGCACCAGTCCTCAGTAGCGATGGTTTGGAAACTAGCGCTCGAGCAATCATGACAACTGATTCTGTTCCCAAGATTGCGACAGCAACGATTAATGGAGCCGAATTTGTCGCAATAGCAAAGGGTGCCGGCATGTTAGCTCCTGCTCTTGCAACGATGTTATCCGTTGTTATGACTGATGCAGTCGTTTCAGATAACGCTCAAGAGATCTTTCAACGTGTTGCCGATCGAACGTATAACCGAATAGATTCTGATGGTTGCACATCGACAAATGACACCGTGCTTTTTATGTCATCTGGTGCAAGTACTGTAAGTATTTCTGATTCCGATCTTGAAGCCACACTAATGAAGGTTTGCGGTTTACTAGCTGACCAATTAATTGCCGATGCAGAAGGTTCAACCAAGACAGTAGCAATCAAAGTTGTTAACGCTGCTTCTGAAAAAGATGCCGTCGAGGTCGGTCGTGCCTGTGCACGCAACAATTTATTAAAAGCTGCAATTTTTGGCGGGGATCCAAACTGGGGTCGAGTCTTAGCTGCAGCCGGTACGGCGAATGCACACCTTGATCCTCTAATTATTGATGTCAAGCTCAATGGAGTGCAGGTGTGCACAAACAGTGCACCGGATGCCGATAAATCTACGGTCAATTTTGCTGCCCGTCTTGTTGAGATCGAAATAGATCTAAAGGTCGGGTCTTCGACAGCAACGATTCTGACTAATGATCTCTCGCACGATTACGTTCATGAAAATTCGGCGTATTCATCATGATCGTTGTTAAGTTCGGTGGGCACGCGATGAAGGATGAGAATGGCAATTTTGCTAAAGCCATCTCTGCCGCCCTTGTGACGGGTGAAAAGGTCGTAGTAGTACACGGCGGTGGACCGCAAATCGATGCGGCCCTGAAAGCCCAGCACATCACAAGTGATTGGATTGGTGGGTTCCGAGTCACCACCCAGGAAATTTTTGATGTGGTTGAAGAGGTTTTGGTAAATCAGGTTGGTCATGAAGTTGCGACAACTTTGAGCAAATCGGGCATCAAAGCTCAAGCGATTTCTGCACGTGCCTTGCCAACGGTTGTTGCAAAGCGCCGCACTACATTAATCGATGGAACCCCAGCGGATCTTGGTTTCGTCGGAGAAGTGCAGTCTGTGAATCCTGCACAACTTCTAGAGTTGATTGACAATGGATTTGTACCAGTTGTAGCTCCAGTTTCATCAGATGCTGATCTAGCAACCGGTTTAAATGTTAACGCCGATTTTGCCGCCGCTGCTATTGCCGCAGCCTTGGGTGCATCACAACTAATTGTGATGACCGATGTCGCTGGGATTTACCGCAATTGGCCCGATAAGAGCTCGTTGATTGATTCTATTTCTGCGAATGATCTGGAAGCGATCAAAGCTGGTTTTGCCGAAGGTATGGCACCAAAGGTTCAAGCCGCACTCGATGCATTGTCATTCGGTGCTCAAGCAGTTCGAATTATTGATGGTACAGATCCCGATAGCTTTGCATCAGCACTTGCTGGTACAGGCGGAACCTTGGTGGTTGCATGACAAACAAGACGATGATCAACCGTTGGAGTAATGCGGTTCAGAACAACTATGGATCGCCATCGATTGCGCTAGTAAAAGGCAAGGGCATAGTTGTTACCGATGCTGATGGCAAACAGTATTTGGATTTTCTGGGCGGCATTGCAACTAACATCTTGGGCCATGCACATCCGGCAATCGTTAAAGCGGTCAGTAAGCAAGTTTCAGTGCTCAGCCACGTCAGTAATTTCTATGTCCACCCCAACGCAGTCGAACTTGCAGAAAAACTTACATCCATGACCGGGGATAAGAACGCTAAAGTTTTCTTTTGCCAATCAGGCGCTGAAGCCAATGAAGCAGCGCTGAAACTTTCTCGTCGCACAGGCAAGGTCCGAATTGTCGCAGCTCAAGGCGCCTTTCACGGACGCACAATGGGTGCGTTATCCCTGACGGGGCAACCTTCAAAACGTGAACCGTTCCTGCCGCTCATTAAAGGTGTTAAACATGTTCCGTACGGCAACATAGAGGCAATGCGTAAAGCAGTTTCTAAGAAAACTGCAATGGTTATCATCGAACCAATTATGGGAGAAGCTGGTGTAATTGTTCCGCCAGCAGATTATCTTCAAGAGTTACGATCTTTGTGCGACGCAAAAGGAGCCTTACTCGTTATTGATGCGGTGCAAACCGGCATGGGGCGCACGGGAGATTGGTTTGGTTACGAGTATTCGGGAATCACTCCAGATGTAATAACGCTCGCTAAAGGGTTAGGCGGAGGATTGCCGCTTGGTGCGATGATCGCTTTAGGTAAGGCGGCAGATCTTTTCCAACCCGGGGATCACGGTTCCACCTTTGGTGGCAATCCCGTAACGACCTCGGCAGGTTTGGCTGCAATTAAGTATATAGAGTCGCAAAAGCTTCTCAAGAAAGTTGAAAAGCAGGGCGCTTACTTAATGCAAGAACTTGCTTTGATTCCCGGAGTCGCAGAAGTTCGTGGTGCTGGTTTACTCCTTGGCATTGAGCTCGAAAAATTAAAGGCATCAGATGTCGCTAGTTCTTTACAAAAAGCTGGTGTCTTAGTCAATGCTGCCAACCCAACCACGATTCGGTTAGCACCTGCACTTATTGTCAGTGATGCGCAAATTAAGAAGTTCATAACTGTTTTCCAGAAGGTGATGAGCGATGGTAAGTAATGCGCAATCAGTATCGGCTCGTAGAGCTAAGGCGATTTCCTTAATTCAGGCCGGATTAGTTCATTCCCAATCAGATTTAGTGGTGCTGCTGAAGAAGGCTGGTTACAAAGTAACTCAAGCGACGGCAAGCCGGGACCTTGAAGAAATTGGAGCCGTACGTGCTCGCAATAAGGATGGAGAAAGCACTTATCAGATTCGGGAAAGTTCCGACGATGCAATCGTTCGCAGTACTCCAATGCCGTCGAAATTGATTCTCTCGGTTGATCACAGCGCCAATTTGGCAGTTATCCATACTCCGCCAGGGGCAGCACAATTTCTTGCCAGTTCTTTGGATCATGCTGGGCTAACTGGTGTAATCGGAACGATCGCTGGGGACGACACGATTATTTTGGTATCGAAGAAACCCACTGGTGGAGCACATTTAGCGAAAGAATTGCTCGCTTACGCACAGGGAGATGGGAAGAAAAAATAATGGCGCTATGGGGTGGACGTTTTACCCAGGGTCCTGAGGACTCAGCCTTTGCTCTGTCCAGAAGCATCGACTTTGATTGGCGCTTAGCTCCCTATGACATTCGTTCCTCGATGGCGCATTTGGCCGTCCTAAAAAAGAACGCGCTGATCTCTGCGAAGGATTCAGATGCCATTCAGGCCGCCCTGAAAGCTTTGGCCGGACAGGTTTCAAATGGCTCGTTCTTGCCGATTGATAGTGACGAGGATGTTCACAGTGCGCTCGAACGTGGATTAACCGAAAAACTTGGTTCAGTCGGCGGAGCACTACGAGCAGGCCGTTCACGAAATGATCAGGTAACTACAGATCTTCGCCTTTTCGCGATCGATCACATGCTCGAGATTGCAACACTTCTAACCAATCTGCAAAGTTCGATTCTTGGGAAAGCCACTGAATACATCAATGATCCAGCTCCAGGATTTACACATATTCAACATGCACAGCCAGTTTCTTTTGGTCACGAGTTAGCCAAGCACGCACATGCTTTCGCGCGTGATCTAGATCGAATCAATGATTGGTTAGCACGAACTTCTGTCAGCTCATTAGGTGCGGGTGCACTTGCTGGCTCATCACTTCCTTTAGACCCGGCTTTCACCGCAAAGAATTTAGGTTTCGAGAGAACCTTTGCTAACAGCATTGATGCGGTCAGTGATCGTGATTATGTTGCAGAGGCGCTGTTTATCTTTGCCATGATCGGCAATCATCTTTCCAGGATCGGAGAGGAGTGGACCTTGTGGTCATCGCAAGAGTTTGCATGGGCCAAGGTTGCAGATGCTTACTCGACAGGCTCTTCGATTATGCCTCAGAAAAAGAATCCAGATATGGCAGAAATTGCACGAGGTAAGTCGGGACGTCTTGTCGGAAATCTGATGAGTGTTTTATCAATGCTTAAGGGGCTTCCGTTCGCCTATAACCGTGACCTACAGGAAGATAAAGAACCGTTGTTTGACAGCATCGACACCTTGCTTCTTGTCCTGCCTGCAGTTGCCGGAATGATTGCAACTACCAATTTCGATCGCGAAAAAATGGCACTCGCAGCTCCTACTGGATTCTCATTAGCCACGGAAATTGCAGATTACTTGGCGAAGAAGAAGGTCCCATTTGCGCAAGCACATGAAGCAGCAGGTAAATGTGTTGCATTGTGTGAATCTTCAGACCGCCAACTGCATCAATTAACGGATTCAGAATTCATTGCTATACATCCTGAACTCGATGGGGGAGTTCGTGATGTCCTTACTGTTCACGGAGCCCTTAGCTCACGTACAACAGCTGGTGGAACCGCACCACAATTGGTCGCCCAGCAGATTAAAGATGCACTGAACGCGAACACTAAAAACCAAAAGGAAATTGCCAGCAAGCAGAAGGCATTTTCAGAGATGATGAGCTCATGAACCTGATTGAAGATCTTCGCTGGCGTGGTTTATTAGCCCAATCAACTGATGAGGCCGCACTCCTTGAATCGCTCAAAAAGCCCATCACTTTGTACTGCGGGTTCGATCCAACTGCTCCTTCTTTGCACACCGGAAACCTTGTGGTCCTTCTTGTTCTGCGCCGCTTTCAATTAGCCGGTCACAATCCCATCGCTCTTGTCGGAGGCGCTACTGGCCTAGTGGGCGATCCAAGTGGTAAAAACGAAGAGCGAACTCTTAACAGCACTGAAATAGTAGAAGCTTGGGTCAGTCGCATTCGCAAACAAGTGTCAGCATTTTTGGATTTTGATGCACCAAAGAATCCCGCACAAGTTGTCAATAATCTGGATTGGACCTCTCCACTGAGCGCAATTGAGTTCTTGCGCGACATCGGAAAACACTTCAGCGTAAATCAAATGCTTTCCAAAGATTCAGTATCTGCTCGCTTAGAAGGTGGCGGAATTTCCTACACCGAATTTTCATACCAAGTTTTACAATCTTACGATTTTCTCGAACTGTATCGACGCAATAACTGCACATTGCAAGTTGGTGGATCTGATCAGTGGGGAAACATCGTCGCAGGATTGGATCTCATACGACGTGTTGAACAGGGAAGTGGTCACGCACTAACCGTTCCACTCTTGATGAAAGCCGACGGAACTAAGTTTGGCAAAACCGCCGGTGGCTCTGTCTGGCTAGATCCCGACATGACATCTCCTTACGCCTTCTTCCAATTCTGGTTGAACTCTGATGATAAAGATGTCATCAACTTCTTGAAGGTTTTCTCCTTTAAATCCCATGATGAAATCAAGGAACTCGAGAAATCACATAGTGAAAATCCTGGTTTGCGTGAAGCTCACCGTGCATTGGCGCGCGAATTAACCTCATTGGTTCATTCAGAAGAAACAACACAACGTGTTGAAGCTGCAGCGCGTGCACTATTTGGTCAAGGCGAACTTACTGAACTAGATGAAGCGACTCTTGCATCGGCACTTGCAGAACTTCCACGAACAACAATCTCCGCACAGGAAGAAATTCCAACATGGGTAGATCTCTTAGCAGCAACTGGCGTTGTTGACTCGAAATCAGCTGCTCGACGCATCGTCAAAGAGGGTGGCGCATATCTCAATAATGAGAAGATTTCTGGCGAGGATTTCAGACCCTCAAAAAACGACTTTTTATGCGGAAAATATGCGGTTTTGCGAAAAGGTAAGCGAGATCTGGCTGCCGTCGAATTAGCCTGAAATCCTCGAAACAGCTTCAAAACGCTAGCGGGCGTGGATAATTCGTACCTTTGCGGGTTCTCCCTGCTCGGCCGACATGCCCCCAACCCGATTTGACCGGTCTGAGCCTGCTATGTATAGTTACGCTCCTTGCTGGGAACGGACGATTTAGGCCGGACAGTAGGCACAGATGCCCAAGAAATTGAGCGTCAGCCAGATCTAGTAACTCTCGAAGGTGCGGTTTGACCGCGCCTGCGTGCATGCACTAAGTTTGGCGATCTGCCCTGAAAATCAGGAGAAATCCTGAAAAGCAGTGCGCATCCGTACCTTGAGAACTCAACAGCGTGCCATAAGTCAATGCCAATAGTGGCTTACTTAGTCATGCTTTCAATAGCGAAAAATCATTGTTTTACAATGCTTTTTGATTAAATAACAAC